>JACXTT010007650.1_pt1 | contig 15182 bp, 14 predicted proteins | sample 9270951 | NCBI WGS metagenome assembly JACXTT01 (sample SAMN15532306, study PRJNA645909) | rock metagenome | isolation source: weathered quartz diorite | place: Puerto Rico | collected 2017-06-21
CTTGTGCCGAGGGGTAAGGCTGGGCTGGCAGGGGCGCGCAAACGGCGTTCGCGGCCCTTTGATAATTGGGCTGTTGGATGAACGCCTGGCCCATTCGGAAATTTGCAAGAGGACGGCCGGGCTGAATGGAAAGAGCGCGTTGATATTCTTTGATTGCGTCGAAGTAGCGACCGGATTCGGCAAGCTCTTCGCCGCGCGCAATGGCTGCGCGGGCTCGCAAAGAATTGTTGCCCTTCAGAATGAGGTTGTTTGGGTCAATGCGAACACCGCCAGGCTTTGGCCGGCCAAACGTTTCGACAGAAAAAGGTGTTTCCGTGCCCGTGATTTCGACTGTTTTCGTTTCCGGATTTCCTTCGGTGTCAATCCGCAGGTCAACGGGCATCGCAAACGTATCCAGCGGTTGCGAGAGCTTTCCAACAATGCGGAAGCCTTTCGGCGTGCGGTAAATGACGTATTCGATTTTGAAATCGGGGATGCCGGTCGAGTTCAGCCATTGCGCAAAAAAGCCTGCTAGATTTGGCGGCGGTTGGCCGGGCTTGGCGGGGGTCTTGGTGTGCTGCTGCGCGAGGGCGATGAAGTCCGCAATGGATGGGTTCTTTTCCGCGTAGCGAACGTAAAAGTCGTGCAGAAGAGATTTGAACGCGACATCGCCTATCTGTGCCCGCAACATATGAAATAGCATCGCGCCTTTGTTCATCACGACGGAGCGGTAGTCACTCGAGTATTGGGTTAGGCGAGCGGCTTGTGCCACCGGAGCGGCATCGTCATACATCAATGCACCGACGGCGAAATCGTCCACGGCTTTGAGGCCAGCTTCCTTGCCGGTCGTTTGTTCGGCATAAAGCGCTTCGGAATAACGCGCGAGGCCGTCGCTGATCCACTCATCGCCCTTCGAAGCCGGTAAGACTTGATTGGCCCACCATTGCGACGCGACCAGTCGCGCGATGGTTCGCTCGTTGATTTTTGGATCCCATGCGCGCTGGCTCAGCAGCAAAACGCCAGGCGCAGCGTATTCTCGCAACGTGTTGTCCGGGATTTGAACCAACGTCATGTTCGGTTCAGGCAACGGGCCGAACAGATCGCTGAAGGCGATGACTGCGCGCGCCACATCGGAAGCAAAATCCCCGACTTTGGCTGACGCGGCTCGCGGTGCGTACACGGCAACGTTTACGCCTTCCGCTTGCTTGGTGTTCAATTCCAGGTTGCCCGCGACAAACGTGCCGTTCGGCGCCGGACGCGTACATTCAAAGACGTAAACCACCCGCGAACCCTCGGCCGGCGTTTTTCCGGAAACGGGGGTTGGCGCCAGTGACTTTCCGGTTCCCGCCATTGCGAACGTGTCGGGGACGTTCAAGCGAAACGTACCTGTGAAGCGATTGCTCGGATATCCGGTGAGAGGAAACCATCGCGCCGGAAGCAGTAGGTAAGCGCCGTCTTTGTAGATCGAAGCAAGCCTCACTCCGGGAAGCGGGCTGTTTTCCTCGTTGGAAAGAATTCCGGAGTAGGTAATTGCAAGTGTGACTTTCGAATTCGCCGCGACCGCCGCAGGTAGTTGCACTCGAACATCGAGCGGACCGGTTGCTTCACGTTCAGCTTTCAGGGATGTGCCCTGCTCAGTCTTAACATCGGTAATATTCAGATTTGGATGCAGTTCAAAGCGCACGATGCCGGAAGCAGACGTGGCGCGGAACTGAACTCTCGCGGTCGCGAAAATCGCTTGCCCGCCCGCGTCGAGTGTTGCGGAGACGTTATAATGTTCGGCCACGAAAATTGGTCCTGACTGCGACTGCGATTGCGCTTGGGATGCTGCAGCGAGAGATAGGACGGCTACTGCTAGGCAGAGGAAACCGTACAAACGGAGGGAATTTCGCAACTGGTCCACCAGATGCCTTTCCAGAGATTTCAGCACACAAGTACCTAATATAGGATAGCAGCGCCTCAGGAATCGTTGCCAGAACCCTTCGCATCGGCCGTAAGCAAGCCGAGAATCGCTTCCGCTGCACGCTGGACAGCTCCCGGTGGGCCGAGGCGACACCGGACATCAGCGAGATCCGCGCGAGCCTGGGCTGACCGGCTGGGTTCCAGGAGCCGCTGAATTTCGCACGCAATTTTTTCCGGCCTGAAATCCTTTTGGATTAATTCAGGCGCGACTTCACGCTCCGCGATCAAGTTCACCATGCCGAAGAATTCTGTTCGGATTAAAGGCTTGGCCAGCAGCGCCGTGAGTTTTGAAACTCTGTAGACCACGACCATCGGAACATCAAGGAGAGCCGCTTCCACGGTTGCTGTGCCACTGCAAATTATAGCGGCATCCGCAGCAGCGAGGGCGTTGTAGGTGTCGCCCAAAACAAGGATCGGGCTTGCGGAACTTGGTAACAGTGGATTCAACTGCGGAACGTCTGCATCCTTGGCGAGCGCGAGTACAAAATTGTAGCCTCCCGGCCTCTGGCGATCGAGTTCTCGAGTAGATTCCAGCAGGGTAGGCAGATGGCGGCCGATCTCACCTGCGCGGCTTCCTGGCAGAATCGCAATTGTAGAACGCGACGGATCGAGGCCATATTTAGCGGAAAATTCCGCGCGCGATTGTGTCGCACGCACCTCACCAACCAGCGGATGGCCTATGAATTTCACGGGCACCCCGGCGTCGCCAAAGAATTTTTCCTCAAATGGAAAAATGCAGAGGGCCAAGGCGAAGCGCCTACGCACAAGGTTTGCCCGCCACGGCCGCCACGCCCAAAATTGCGGACAGATGTAATAGACGTTTTTCACGCCAAGCGGCTTCAGCTTGCGCGACAATCGTAGATGAAAGCCCGGGAAATCCGTGAGGATGGCCAAGGCGGGCTTTCGGGCGCGTGCTTGCGACACGAGATTGCGCATGGCGCGCCGCAACTGAGGAAGATGGTTCAGAATTTCAGTGATGCCGAGAACGGAGACTTCGGAGTAATCCGTGATGACATCAACGCCTGCAGACCGCATTAGCGCTCCGCCCATGCCGAAAATCTCCACATCGGCGCGCTTTTTCAGTTCAGCGGCAAGGCGCGCGGCGTACATGTCCCCGCTTGCCTCGCCCGCGGAAAGCAGAATTTGTGTTGGCGGCATAGAAGAGAAAGAAGCTTAGTCGCTCGCCGGCTGTGGAGAAGGCATGGCGGAAAGCGAAGCTGCGTCCGCTGGAACTTGAAACTCCTGTTCCTTGTATTGAAGCTGGTAGAGCCGGTAGTAGATTCCGCGCTGTACGAGAAGCTCTTGATGTGCGCCCTGTTCACGCAACTTGCCTTTATGAAAAACGAGGATGCGGTCGGCATGCTGAATGGTGCTGAGGCGGTGCGCGATGACCAGCGCCGTGCGGCCCGTGAGCAGCCGGTCGAGCGCTTCGCGAATGAGCAATTCGGTTTTCGTATCCACGCTGGATGTGGCTTCATCCAAAATCAAGAAGCGCGGATTGTGGGCGAGAGCGCGCGCGAAATTTATGAGCTGCCGCTGGCCAACCGACAAAGTTGAGCCTCGTTCGTTGACGGCGGTGTCCGCACCATCGGGCAGCGACTGAATGAATTCCGCAAGGCCAACTTCGTGGAGCGCGTGCTCAACATCTTTGCGCTCGATTCCCGGAGTGCCGAGGCGAATGTTGGTTTCAATCGTGCCGGTGAAGAGGAACGGATCCTGCAGCACGATTCCAAAATGCCGGCGCAAATCCTGCAAGTTGAGCGCGCGAATGTCTTTTCCATCCAGCAGAATTTGACCTTTTTGCACATCGTAAAAACGAAGCAACAGTGAGATGAGCGTGGTTTTCCCCGCACCAGTGTGGCCAACGATGGCGAACGTTTGGCCGGGCGACATGCGGAAGGAAACATCGCGCAGAACCCAATCGTCTTCGGACGGTTCACCACTGAGTTTGTAGCTGAACCAGACGTTGCGAAATTCGACTTCTCCCCGTGGGTTTTCGAGACTGGCCGCTTCCGGCGAAGATTGAATTGTCACTGGTTCGTCGAGCAGTTTGAAAATACGCTCGCTCGCTGCCATCGCCGATTGCAGGATGTTGAATTTTTCGCTGAGATCCTGAATCGGCCGGAAGAACCGCTGCGCCCACATTGTAAATCCAGTGAGGATTCCCAGAGTCAGCCCGCCGTACAGCACGCGGAGTCCGCCAGTCCAATAGATGAGCGCAATGGTGGAAAAGCTCAAGAACTCCACCGTAGGATAAAACAAGGCATAAGCAAGGATTGCGTCCCGCCATGCGAGCATGTTTTCCTTGTTGCGCTTCTCAAATTCCTTCATCGCTTTTTGCTCGCGATTGAAGAGCTGCACCACGCTCATGCCCGCGATGTATTCCTGAAGAAATGCGTTGATCCGCGCAATGGCCGTGCGGATGCGGCGATTTGCATCGCGAACGTACTTACGGAAAATCAGTGTAACGACCAGGATGCCGGGAAGAATGGCCAGCGTGGCAAGTCCAAGGCGCCAATCCAGTATGAGAAGCCAAGCTGCAAGCGCCACCAACAGGAAGAAGTCATTGATCATAGTAACGACGCCGGCCGCAAATAAATCGTTTAGCGCGTCAACGTCCGTCGTGACACGCGTCACGAGCCGTCCGACCGGGTTGCGGTCAAAATAGCTCATCGGCAGCTTTTGCAAGTGCGCGAAAATTTCCGTGCGCATGTCGTACATTGTTTTCTGACCGACGCGCTGCATGATGCGGATTTGCAGATATTGCGCAAAGAAATCCGCAGCTAGAACTACAAGGAAAATTAGAGAAAGCCAGCCGATACCGCCCCACGCGGCGCTTTCTGAAATTGCGTGATTCATCGCGGGAACGAAGTAATGGTCAATGGCGTATATGAAGAATAAGGGCGGCGCGAGCTCGAGCGGCGTCACCACAGCGACCAAACCGAGCGCAAGCGCAACACTCCACCGGTACGGCTTCATGTAAGCGAGCAGCCGCCGCATCAAGCGCGAGTCGTACGCCTTGCCGAGGGCCTCTTCTTCGTGAATGTTGCTCATGCGCGTTCGAGTTCTTCTTCCAAAAGCTGTTTCTGGTAAAGGTCCGCGTAATAGCCGCCGTGTTCCAACAACTCCTCGTGCGTGCCGCGCTCGGCGATGGCGCCGTCCACGAGGACTACAATTTGGTCGGCGTCTTTCACCGTGGACGTGCGATGTGAAATCAAAATCGTCGTGCGGCCATCCATCACGCCGCGCAAACGGTGCAGGATGCGCTCTTCCGTCTGCGTGTCCACGCTGGAGAGTGAATCGTCAAGGATCAGGATGCGCGGATCGCGCGCCACGGCTCGTGCAATAGCGGTGCGCTGCTTTTGCCCGCCGGAGAGCGTGATGCCCCGTTCGCCAACCATCGTCTCGAATTTTTCGGCGAATCCCTGCACATCTCCGTCGAGGCTTGCGATTTCCGCTGCGTCGCTAACACGCGCATGGTCGGTATCTGACAAGCCGAACGCGATATTCCCGCCGACGGTTTCGCCAAAAAGATACGTATCCTGCGGAACGTATCCGATCGCGCGTCGCAGCGTGGCCAGCGGCCATTCGCGCAAAGGCCTACCATCGAGCAAAACGGTTCCTTCGGGAGCTTCCCAAAGACGCGCGACAAGCGCTGCAAGCGTAGTTTTCCCGCTGCCCGTCGGTCCGACAACCGCGAGAGTCGACCCTGCTGGCACACTCAAGTTGATGTCGCGCAGAACAGCGTGCTTGCCATTTCCATTTCCGCTCCCGTTTACCGGTGCTTTGCCATTTTTGCCGTTGGAGGCATTTCCAGAAAGCGTTGTGGGATACGTGAAGCTCAAATTGCGAAATTCGATTTCGCCTTGCGGCATGACCGCCGCAGAAATCTTCGCTTCGCGATCGTCAATGCCCGGTTTTGCGGCCAAGATGTAGTTCAAACGTCCCATGGACGCCGCTCCGCGCTGAAAAATATTTGTGACCCAGCCAAGCGCGATCATCGGCCAGACCAGTTGCGCAAGGTATCCATTGAACGCAATCAGCGCGCCGAGCGAAATCTGTCCGCGCAGAAGTTGGTGCCCGCCCTGCCAAAGCACGATCAAAAATGTCGTGCCAATCATCGCGGTCAGCGACGGCATGAACATGCTCCACGTGCGAATCAGCTTTATGTTGCGCGAAACGTACTCGCGGTTTGGCTCATCGAAGCCACGGATTTCTGCTTCTTCCTGCGCGTAGGCACGGATAATGCGTACACCGGAAAGGTTTTCCTGCACTTTTGCGGTCAGCGTTGCCAGCGCTGCCTGAATTTTTTCATACAAATCGTGAATCGTTTTGCCGAAGAACCACACGGCAACGGCCACGACTGGCGCGGGGAGCAAAACCCAAATCGTCAGAGCCGGGGACAGCATGACCATAATCACAATCGCAAGAATCATGGTCACGATCGTTGTGGCGCTGTACATGATGCCCGGGCCGAGCACCATGCGCACGGCGTTCAAATCGTTGGTCGCGCGGGACATCAGCTCGCCGGTGCGGTTGCGAACATAGAATTCCGGCTCGAGCATCAGCAATCGCTTCAGCAAATCGTTGCGGATGTCGAATTCAACGTCTCGAGAAACACCGATCAAAACCCACCGGCCTGCAAAAGACAGAAGCCCTTTGATCAGCACGACAGCGATGATAATCAGGCAGTAGATTCCGAGAGTGCGGCGGCTGCTCGCTTCGTAAAACGGAACCAGGCGGCTCAGCGCGGGAGAAGTGAGCGAATGGGATTCCGCTGCTTGACCGCTGTTCGTCGCATGTTGAAAGGGAACTGAATCGCCCCGCAAAGTGTCGGTAATGACGCCGGTCGCGAGCGGAATGATGTTGCCGAGGATGCCCATAAACAATACGCTGATTAAGCCGATCACCATTCCGCGGCGATAGCGCCGCAAATAGGGCATCAGTCCACGCAGATCCTTTTTCGGCTTATCGGATGTGGCCGCAGCGCTCATTAGAAGTGGGACCTCGCCGGGCCGAGCGACGTTGCCTCAGGCACAAAATTTTCGTAGTTGCGGTCGAGCGTTTGGTAGCGCTTCACCTTGGGATTCCATCGCACGGCGAGCGGCAGAACGTGCGGATCGTCAGTGCCTTTCACCGGCGTCAGGTAAAGATGAAAGCCTTCGATGTCATTTTTTTCAAACTGAATGCGCCAACCTGCTACCGGTTCGAGCGGCGACCCGCCGAGATAGCCCTTTTCGTTTTTCAGGTGCTCGTCGCAACGCACAAGCTCGTGCCAGCTCCCGTTGGACTCTTCCGCAAGCACGGCGCGCGTCACGATGGTTCCGGGCAGATTATTCTTGGGCGTTTTTGGCACAACGTTCGCAGCCAGCATCTGCCTGGTTCCGGTCTTGGCGAGGTCGCCAAACGTAAGCACGGTGGTCTCTTTTCCCAAAAAGGCGTCCGCAGCTGATTGCACATCTTCCGGAACGGCAGGCTCCGCCGGTTTTGCGGCGGTTTGCGCCGTGGACGACGGGGTTTGCGACGAACCACAGCCCGCAACCACCACCAGCGCGGCAACAAAGAGCGTTCCCGCCACCTTTGGCCAATAGAATATCAACGGGAAATTCGCGAGCCTTCCCCTAGTACAGGACGGCAGAACTTCCGACTTGTGAGCATCACTAACTGGTGATTGAGAGATTTTCATCAGAGGTTGCCTGCCGCCAGGGTAATTTCTACTACGTACCCGGGAGTGCCGTCTTTCGGGGCCGTGCAAACCACTTCCATGATCTGCGGCACGTCCGGTCCCGCCCAGTCAAAGGCGTAATATAACAATTCTAACGGCTGGCCATTTTTGGTGCTAGGACTGCGCGAAGCGAGCTCACCGTAAAGAGCAGTGGCCGCGCCCAAAGGCAGCGGGCTAGCGCAGAGCCAGAATCGCGTCGAGGCGCGCTTCAAAGTTTTCCTCCCCCTCACTCCACAATTCGCTCCGCTCGACCGGCAGGGCTCGCGATACAGCTTCTACCCAATTCATTAAATGTTGGATGTTCTCGCGCGTCTTTCCGGCATATTCTTTGCGATTGCCGTCCACGCTCATCCAGCTGCGAAATGTCTTTTCAATGGGATGGTCGGAGCCGTCAAACGGATTCGAAGCGGCGCCCGACGCGAGCAAGCCCGCGTGGCCGGTAAAGAGGTGTTCGAAGCCCAGGTCGGCCACAAAATGGCCTTCGCTGGCCGCAGCGCCGCCGTCGTATTCGGGGCCGTTGCAAGTCAGAATGAGCGGTTGAGGACCTCGCTTCCACTTAAGCGCGTCCGTATCAAAGGTCCAGAGATCCCACTTCGCATGAACGATATAAGACGTGTCCGCGTTCAGGTGCTGCGCCGCGAGCGCGGCGACTTCCGGTGCTCCATAGGTTCCGTCGTGAACGTCCCACTCCGCTACAGGCACCTCTGTGGGATCAACCGCCTGCACGATCAATTCATCTAGATACTGCCGCGACTCGGCGAGAGGCGTCGTCGTCAGGAAGCGCGCGAACTCGGCAATCATCGTGCCTTCAGAAAAGTCGCGTGTCCACACGCGCAAGTACGCTCGGTTGGCCATGGATACTTGATTATAGCGGGATTCGGTTTGCCGTGCAGGAAGCGCCGCTCGCAGGCACTGCCGATTTAGGCGTGCGCGTCTTTTGCTTTGGTCGAAGGATTTTCGGCAAGCTGGCGCAGGCGCTCTTTCAGCGTGTCTCCGAGCGTTTCAAACACTTGCGAGCAGGTCTCGCGCATCTTCGCTTCGGCTTCGACCGCGATGTTAGCCATCATGTCGCGCGCCTGCTTGTCGAGCGTCGTTACCGTTGCAACCATCCAGGAATTCGAAACGTTTTCGAGGCGGCCACGATAGTGCTCCGCGGCTTGATCACTCAGGCGCGCGTAATTCTTCAACATTTCCGCCTGATGTGCTTCGGTCGCCTGTTTCCAGGATTCCAGCAGCGGAGCAAACCCCGCCTGCACTTTTTCCCGCGCTTCGCTGATACCGGTTTCTAGGGCGGTGGAGAGCGCGCCACGGAAACGCTCCAGAAACTCCTGTTGTTCCGCGTTCGTTTGCCCTGCCACTTCCGCGCGGCTCGCCTGCAATTGGGCAATGGAAGCGGAGGCGGTGTCGTGCACCGCATTGCTAAAGCCTTCCAGTTCTTCGCGGCCGTGACGCTGAATCTCGTCGGTGAATGCCGCGGAGGTGGTGTCGGCTGCTTCCGCAAAGAGCGCCCGCGCGCGGTCAAACGCATCTCTCACTACTTCTTCCATTTGTGTTTGCGTGTGCTGCACAAAACTGCGGCTCGAATGATCCAGTTCGGTTGCAAACACACCCGAAATTTCCCCGGCCTTTTCCCGAAGTTGATTTTCCGCATGTTCTACGGCGCGTTCGGTCAAGCCCGCAATCTGCGTTTGTACTTTCTTTTCGTACCACTCCGCGGACTTGTGCATTTCGTCCACGGCCTGGTGACGTACATCCCCGGCGCGCCCTTCAAGCTCTGTCAAATTTTGCGCCGTAATTTTCTGCGCGGATTCGTGAAGGAGTTGCTCGACTCCACCAAGATTGTCACGAAATCTCCCCAGCGATTCCGCAAACGCTTCGTCCGCCGTATTCCGAATGCGATCCTGTTGCAGCGTCAGCGCAGCATCGAGAAGCGAACGCCCGCCTGCCAACCGATGCACTGCTTCGTTGGTTGCGGTTATGTGCGGCTCAATCACTGTTCGCACCTGCTCGTCGAAGCGTGCCAGGGCGTCCTGCCCAGCGGCAGCGAACGAAAGATTCATGCGGGTGCTCAGCTCTTGGTAGAGCGACTCACTACGGCGATGTAGCTCGTTGCGGTGCAAAGTCAGCACGTCATCGAGCTGCGCATGAAATTCATTCAGCGCCTGCTGCTGCAAGCTCGCCACGCGCGGCAGGAATTGATCGAGATTTTCGGTTGCTGCATTTGCGCGTTGGATAGCGGCGTCCAACTGTCCCGCCTCGCTTTGGGCCGCCTCACGCAATTGTTGCAGCCGCTGTTCGACTTCGCTTGAAGCGCGCGCCGCCGCTTGTTGAAAGCCGTTCACACGTTGCGCGGCTTCGCCTTCCAGGTTTTCGTGCAGCTGAGCGAGGAGCCGACTCGAGTGCTCCTGCAGGTTTGCCGCGATGCGCTCCTGAGCGGAATTGACAACGGCGTGAGCCACGCCTTGGAGTTGCGCCTCCGCGCCGCCGACATGCTCCGCTATGTGTTGCTCCAGGGCCGATTTCGCTTCCGCGACGCTGGCCTGAAAATGCTCCCTTGCTTGCCCCGCTTCGACGCTGAAGCTATCTCGTTGTGCACCGACGCTTTCCTCTCTTTGCCGCGCCGTCTCTTCAATAGCTCGCGCCGCGGATTCCACGCGCTCCGCAAGCCGAGCGTCGGTTTCGTTCGCGCGCTGATTCAGGCGGTCTCCGGTCTCTTCAAGCTGCCGCAGCAAATCAGCAACGCGCTCGCTCAATTCCACAAGACGCTGATCCTGCTGCGTGGTCTGGGCGGCGCCGGCCTGCGCGATGCGGTTGGTCAATTCCTGCGTTACCCGTTCAAGCTGGGGTGCAACCCATCCGGGCAAATCGTTTTTCAGCCCTTCTGCGGCCGCCGCATGCGCGGCGCGGGTGCGTTCGTCAATTTCCTTCTGAATCCGCTCGATTGCGCGATCCGCCTCGTTCGAAACTTCCGCGCGGGCGGCCGCGAATTTCTGCTCCCACTGTTCGAACGCTTCTCGTTGTTCAGCGGCGACCGCCTGCGAAACCACCTCATGAGCTGTTGAATGAATCTGCTGTTTCGCGTCTGCCACCAGCCGCGTCACCTGTCGTGCAAGTTGTAGCGACGCATCAGTTGTGCTGCTTGGCGCGGGGAAGACGCGTAGGTTGTCCGTGCCCACTGCGGGCGGGGGCAATTCCGTTTCAACCGCAGGCAAACTTTGTTCGCTGTACGGCGGCGCAGAGGAGTCGGGCGGCGTCGGTTCCAATGTCAGATTTGTCACGCCCTGCCGTTCGGCGTCCGGGTCAAACCCAAACCAGTCTTCCGGCGGAAACGCAATCCCCCACACGTTGCCGGGAATCTCCAGTTCAAGAGCAACCTGAAAAAGTTGCCGTACCGTTCTCGGGCGCTGAATCCACGCAACGCGCCCCCGCACAGTACGCGGCGCCTGACCGGATTCCGGGTGTGGAATCTCCAGCTTTACCCACATGTTCTTCAGGACGTAGTGCTTCGATTGGTAGCGGGCCCCGTGGCAATTGATGATGAGGCTGGACGTGCGCTCCATGAACGGACGCCCGAGGGCGTCCACGCCCGTTACCACGAGCGGGACTGCTTGCACGATACGCGTACTACGCCGCTTGCGTAGCTCCGTGCCTGCGTTGGTCATGCCCTCTGACACCATCTCAGGGGAATCATCGGCAAGATCGTTGCCAAATTCGTCCATTTGGGGTTGCCGCCGTGCAGAATATCCTTATTATTTTCTTAGCCTTACGAGGCCGGACCTTTCTCTTCTTTCGCCCGCGTGTCGGCAGCCCCGGGGAATAGGAACGACCATACTTCTTTTGCTACCCAGATGGGTCCAACAAGGAGATAAATCGGACCTTGGAAGAAGGCGGGATTGTTGCCTTCGATGCGATGGCCTAGGAATAGTAGTACCCAGCCACTAAGGAAGCTTCCCGCGCCCCAACTCCAATGCCGCAACACCAGCAGCACAATTCCTGCGAAGATCATCGGGATACCAATCGCATGCAGCAGCTTGTTCCAGCCTGAATGATGCTCGTGGTCGTATTGACTCATGTAGTGCGCCAAACCGGCCATAGCGCACCTCCTTTACCCCGAGCGACTTTTCGCGAGGGGTTGCGGCGCGGGGCATTCTTCGCAGACTTCGGACTCTATACCGAATTGTGCGAATTATCTAGAGGGGGAAAATGGCAAATTTTTCGAGAAATCTTAGCGGATTGGGAAGAAGGGAATCAGGCTACTTTGCGCGCATTGCGTCTAGAGCTCGCGGCGGCCTTCTAGGGCTTTGAGCATTGTGACTTCGTCGGCGTATTCCAGATCCGCGCCCACGGGAATCCCAACGCCGATGCGCGTCACGCGCACGCCGAGCGGCTTCAGCAGTTTGGAGAGATAGACCGCCGTCGCTTCGCCTTCTGCAGTGGGATTCGTCGCGATGATGATCTCTTCCACCGTTCCGCCCTTTAGCCGCGCGATCAGCGACTTAATCTTTAACTGCTCCGGCCCGCGACCCTGCAGCGGCGAAAGCGATCCGCCCAGCACGTGGTACATCCCACTGAATGTGCGCGTTTTTTCAATCGCCAGAATGTTGTGCGCCTCTTCGACAACGCAGATCAGATGCTTGTTGCGGTTCGCGCCCGTGCAGTAAAGGCAAGGATCAGCATCCGTAATATTGCTGCAAATCGAGCATTCGCGGATTTTTTCTTTGGCGTCGCGAATTGCGTCAGCAAGTCCGAGTGCGTCTTCCGGAGCCGCGCGCAACAAATGAAACGCCAGCCGTTGCGCGGTTTTCTGGCCAATTCCAGGAAGATGCTTTAGTTCATCGATGAGGCGTTCAACAGGAGCAGCAAAATCGGGCATGTCCCTGTGTAGCACACCCGGCATCGAGGCGCAAACTTGTGCAGCCGTTGCAAATACACTACTAGGGAGCTTTATGACAAATGCAAGCGGCGTTTTTCTCTCTGCGGAGTGGCGCGACCTGGTTTTGCTGAACTATGTCGTTGAACCACCGCTACTGCAGCCGTTTGTTCCCCAAGGAACGACGCTTGGATCGTTTCACGGCAAAACCTATATCAGCCTCGTCGGTTTCCGGTTTTGCAAAACGAACTTGTGGGGAAAGTTCACTGTTCCGCTTCACTCCGAATTTGAAGAGGTCAATCTGCGATTCTACGTGCATCGCCGCACTGACGATGAACTCCGCCGCGGCGTTGTTTTTATCAAAGAGATAGTTCCCAAGCCCGCGATCGCGCTCACGGCGCGCTTAGTCTATGGCGAGAACTATGTGGCACTTCCAATGAGGCATAAAGTCTCGCACGAGGCGGACGACCTCGAAGTCGAATATTCATGGAGGTATCGGGGCAACTGGTCAAAACTTTTCGCCCGCTCTAGCGAAAGACCGAAGCTGCCAGCGGAGAACAGCCTCGAACAATACATCACCGAGCACTATTGGGGCTACTCCCGCCGAAAATCCGGGAGCACGCTCGAATATCATGTTACGCATTCTCCGTGGCTCGTCTCCGTTGCTTCCGAAGCGTTCTTCGCTGGAAATGCGAGAGAGCTCTACGGCAAGGAGCTCGGCGTGGTCCTGTCTAACAGGCCGGACTCCGCATATGTCGCGAATGGGTCGCCGGTTGAGGTTTATGCTGGGAACGAAATTCAATGAACCTTTACGCGCCAAAGAATGGCTGGATTCTTTACGATGGAAGCTGCGGCTTTTGCCATTGGTGGGTCCACTTTTGGGAAAAGGTTGTCGCCAAACGAGGCTTCGCGCTTAAGGACCTGCAGACTGCCTCGGCGGACGGAACGCTTTCAATCGACAAGAATCAACTGCTCGACGATATCCGGGTGCTCGACGCGGAAGGCCGCTTGGTTTCTGGCGCCGACGCCTATCTGCATGTGGCAAGGAAAATTTGGTGGGCGTGGCCTTTTTACGCCATTTTCAGTCTGCCCGGTTTCCGGCAAATCCTCTGGGCTGGGTATCGCTGGTTTAACCGAAACCGATTCCGAATCTCAAAACATTGCCCGTTACCTGAAAAGCTTCCTCGAACTTAACTTGTCGAACGTCGTACACAGAGTGGGCTAACACCCACACAATCCTTTTCACTTTCCAGTCTATCCTGCTTATTTTCAACGGCATAAGGTTGGGCGGCTCCTTGCTCTCTTCATGGTGTAGTCAAGGAGCCGACCATGCTGCGGCGTGATTTCGATTGGAAACGTGAACTGGACAAGAAGGAGCTCAAATATGGCGTTCTGATGTTGTTGCTTTATCTGGCCGCCATCATGATTGCAACTGCGGGTTGCTCGCGCCATTCGCTCGCGCAAACCGACGACGTAGCGCGTGCTTCCAACGCGAAATCCCCTGTCGAGAAAGTAGCGGCTCTCGGCACTCCGGTACCCAAGCCTGTTGCGCACGTACTCTCGGGCCGGCAACTCACGATTGAGAAACGCCAACAGAAGCGCGAAGCCTCACGCCACTTTGATGACGACGTTTACGGAGTCTCTTTCGATTTTCCGAAAAACTACGACCTTCACGAGGGCGATCTGCCGGATATGGATCGCGGCCTTGGCTACCTTGGCAAAATTCCCATGGAGTTTTCGACGGCAGGTGGTGTGCGCCTCGCCACGATTGAAGTCCCTCGCGGCACGCACGCTGGCACGGATTTCGTGAATGCGTTTCTGACTATCAGCGTTCTTCCAAATGTAACCGCGGCACAATGCGCCGAATTTGGCTCCGTCGAAGGAGATGGAACTCCGTGGCTCACTCGCAAGATTGACGGCATCGAATTTCACGGACGCAGGGAAAGCTCCGTCGCAAGCATGCATCAATACTCCGGAACCTACTTGCACGGTTACGCCGAAGAATTCTGCTACGAAATTGGTTACGGCATCGCCACTGCGGGTTACGGCGCCATGGACGGAATCAAGAAAGTGAACAACCAAGCTGTCTTGCAAAAACTGGAAAGAGTCTTGGATTCGCTGACAATTCATCCGCGCCAAGACGAGGATGTCCCTGCAGGTTCCGGAGCCTCGCCAAAATCGGAAAGTAAGGATTAGTTTGAAAAGGAATTAGAACAGTCCCGGGATTTTCAATCCGGCCATGCCCGGCATGTTTCCGGCGAGACTCTTCATTTGATTCGCAAGCTCTTCATCTACGCGGCGCGAAGCTTCATTCACAGCGGCGCGCACCAGGTCCTGCAGCATCTCCTGGTCTTTGTCCGCAAAAACCGCGGGCTCGATCTTCACATCCAGCACCTGCTTTTGCCCATTCATCTTCACGGTGACCATGCCGCCGCCGGCCGAAGCTTCGACCGCTACCTGGTTCACCTGCCGCTGCAAGTCTTCCTGCACTTGCCGCAATCGCGTGAGCATCTGCTGGAGAGCGCCAACTTCCATGGTATTCACCCCTGCAGTTTTAATTCACCGGCCGCTTCACTTCGGAAATTTTCCCTCCGAAGCGTTGCAGCATGGATTTGACCATCGGGTCGCGTTCAAATTGTGCTCGCA
>JACXTT010007651.1_pt1 | contig 15179 bp, 12 predicted proteins | sample 9270951 | NCBI WGS metagenome assembly JACXTT01 (sample SAMN15532306, study PRJNA645909) | rock metagenome | isolation source: weathered quartz diorite | place: Puerto Rico | collected 2017-06-21
GCAGCGCGTAGCGGGCTCTCTGTCGCACTGCGGCGGGTAGGCACAACTCCGTGATCCCGGCGAGCCCAAATGGGTGATTCCCCTTCGGCCGGATGTAGAACGGCCGCTTGCCTGAGCGCGTCGTCTTCCACTCGTAGAACCCGCTCGCCGGCACCAGACAGCGCCCGTGCTCGACTGCCGCGCGGAAGGCGGGCTTTTCTGCAACCGTCTCTCCTCACGCCACCGAATCACGATACGGTTATAGCTCCGTTATGTAGTCTGGCAGCGAGTTCAGATCGTCGAGTGACTACAACAAAATCAGGCTTTCTCGCTACCGAATCGAGACCCGAGCCACTATTCTGGGATCGCCTAAATGTCTTCCTAGCGACCTTGTCTCTGATTAACGCTCATACCATCAGAAGCCAAAGATCAGGACCAGATCATGCGTCGCGGCACCCAGCTTTTCTCGCGTAGCCTCAGTGTAGCCATGATGGCGCGCGCGCCATCGCCGGACCGGCGCACCACCAGCCGCGCGCCGGTCGGCCTGGCGCCCGATCCGGCGGCGACCCCCGAGGCGGTCGTCCAGGTGTACGGCGCCCGCTGCTCGGGCTGGCTGGGCTACTTCGGCGTGCACACGTGGATCGCAGTGAAGCCGGCCGGTGCGAAGGCTTACACGATCTACGAAGTGATCGACTGGCGCTTGCGCCGGAGCGGTTCGGTGGTGGCGATCCGCAAACGCGTGCCCGATGCGCGCTGGGCCGGCAACGCGCCCGCGGTCCTCGCGAATAAGCGCGGCGACGGCGTCGATGCGCTGATCGAGCGCATCGACAAGGCCGCGCGCGAGTATCCCTACGCCGCGGAATATGCCGCCTGGCCGGGACCCAATTCCAATACCTTTACCGCGTACGTCGCCCGCTCGGTGCCGGAGCTCGGGCTGGACCTGCCACCGACTGCAATCGGCAAAGACTATGTCGGCGACAGGCTGCTCGCGACGGCACCGAGCGGTGGTGGCTTCCAGCTGTCGCTGTTCGGCGTGCTCGGCGTGCTGGCCAGCGGCGTCGAGGGCTTCGAAGTCAACGTGCTTGGCCTCGCCTTCGGCATCGATCCGTTCTCTCCGGCGCTCAGGCTCCCGCTCGTCGGCCGCTTCGGCGCAGCTCGCTCGAACGGCTCCGGGTCCTCGGTGAGCGTCACTGAAACGACATGATCGACCGTCTTGAAAAATCTCGGCTGAAAATCTGACGAGAAGTTAGACGATTCATTCGCAGCCCCTGATCTTCAAGGCCGACGTCGCTCCATGGGGTGCAGGTGGTCGCGAGTTCAAATCTCGCCGCCCCGACCAAACTCAAACACTAGTGTGTCGACGGACGGACGCCGGGCGGCGGAAACACCCAGAAGAACTCGCCGCTGCGGCCGCCTTCGCGCGCGGCGCGCTGGGTGACATGCTCGACTTCCGACTGTAGCTCGCGCTCCGGCCATCCCAGGCAGGAGCGCATCTTGAGCGTCGCGTAGTCGTAGTCGAGACAGTAGTGCGCCGGCGCGCGCACCATCAGCGCCGAGGGCAGTACGACGCAGTGGTAGACGCGCAGGGCGCACGGCAGGCTGCGCGCGCGCTCGAAGGTGCGCCGGAAGCTTTGCGGCGTGTCGCCCGGCAACCCGAGAATGATCTCCACCGCCACCTGTGCCACCTGGCGCAGCTCGGCGAGCGTCGCCTCGAAGCGCTTTTCGTCGTAGGAGCGCTCGACGTGCTTCAGCACCTCGTTGTCGAAGGACTGCAATCCGACGCCCACCAGCGGCTCGTGGATCGAGGCGAGGAAGTCGATGTGCTCGCGGCGCACCTTGGCCGGATAGATCTCGCAGATGAAGGAGCGGCGGTTGAAGAAGCCGCTGCGCTCGGCGGCCTCGCGCAGGTTGTTGAACGCGTGCTGGTTAAGGTTCAGGCCTGCATCCACCTCGAGCGCGCCCGCCACCTGGTGGCGCGCCATGCCCTCGAATTCACGGCACAGCGCATCCACCTCGCGCACGCGCTTGGGCGATTCGAGCGTGCCCCATTCGCAGAACGAGCAGGTGAAGGGGCAGCCGCGGTAAGTCTGCAGCACGCCGAGACCGCCCTTGGGAGTGAGGTCCATGGCGTAAGGGGACGGCAGCTCGTTCAGGTCGCCGAGCGGTCGCCCGGCGGTCTCGAGCCAGCCGCCTTCCGCGGGGAGCGCGAGTCCGGCGAGCGCCATCAGCGCGGCGCTCGTACGCTCGGGGAGGGCGATGATCTCGCGAAACGCATGCTCGCCTTCGTTGATCACCAGCGCATCGACCCAGCGACTGGCAGCGCGATACGGCGGCAGGCTCATCATGCTAGGGCGGGCGCAGGGGCCGCCGAAGACGATTAGCCTGCCAGGGTCGTCTTCCTTCAGCCGGCGCGCGACTTCGATGAAGTACGGGAACGACCAGAGGTACGTAGAAACGCCGACCACGTCCGGATCGAACGCGGCCACTTCCTGCACCAGCGCCTCGACAGAGCCTGCGACAAGGTCCCAGGTACGCAGCTCGAGCTCCTCGAGCCGCGAGGCCCGCAGCATCGCCTCGACCATGCGCATGCCGTGGTTGGGGATGAACTGCGGCATGGCGCGGTCGCGGTCCGGGTAGCGCGCGAGCAGCGCCACGCGCCTGCCGCGCCTGCGCGGCCCGTGCGTCGGGCGCAGCAGTTTTACTGGCGCTTCGGGAAGAACCACCAGTACGCTCCGGCCTTGCCGCCCGCGGCGCGCGCCTCCTGGCTGATCCAGGCGCGCATCTCGCTCAGGTCGTGCTCGCTCCAGCCGACGCACGAGGTGAGGCGCAGGGTGAGCGGATCGTAACGGACCTGCCATTCCGGCTTGCTGCGCGTCATCAGGGCGTCCGGCAGCACGAGGCAGCCGTAAGCGCGCACGTTGACCGCCATCGAGCGCGCCGTCTCGAGCGTGCGCCGGAATCCCTCGGGCGAGTCGCCGGGCAGGCCGAAAATGATCTGCAGCTCTGTGCGCGCCACGTCGGCGACCTGCCGCACGACGGTTTCGAGCTTGCGTTCATCGAAATGCCGGTCCAGACCTTCCAAGACCTGCGGATCGGTCGACTGCAGGCCGATGCCGAGATAGCCGGTATGCACGGATTTGAGGAACTGCAGATGCTCCTCGCGCAGCATCGACGGATAGATCTCGGCCCATAAAGCGGCCGACTTGAAGAAGCCGACGCGCGACTCGGCCTCGCGCAGGTTGCGGAACGCGCGCGGATTGAGGTTGAGGCCGGCGTCCACCAGGAACACCGCGGGCGCGCGATGCCGCGCATAGGCCTCGAGCTCCCGCGCGATGTAATCGGTTGAGAAAACCGCCTTCGACTTGTTGCTCGAGCCCCATTCGCAGAACGCGCAGGAGAACGGGCAGCCCCGGTAGGTCTCGAGATAAGCCACGCGGTCCGGCTGCATCGCGCCGAGCTGATAGGGCGAGGCGATCGCGTCGAGGTCGGCGAGCGGCGGGCGCGGCGCCGTGCGCCACCATCCCGCCGCCGCCGGCAGGTCGAGGCCCGCCACCGACTCGAACGCGGCGCGGGTGAATTCCGGCAGGCGCGCGATTTCGCGAAACACCTCCTCGCCCTCGGCGGCGACGATCGCGTCGACGTAGCGGCGCGCCGGCGCGTACGGCGCCAGATCGAACAGCGCCGGGCGCGCCGAGGGGCCGCCGAACACGATCGGCCGGTCCGGGCGCCGCTGCTTCAGGCGCCGCGCGACCTCGACGAGGCAGGGCGTCGACCAGACGTAGATCGACATGCCGATGAGGTCGGGGTCGAAGCGCTCGATCGCCTCGACGTACCCGTCGACGTCCGGACGCTCGGCCTCGATCAGCGCGACCTGCACGCCCTGCAGCGCCGGATCGGCCATGACCGCGGCGAGGATGCGGCGCACGCCATAGCTCGGCAGCTCCATAGCCCCGTGCTCGTTGGCATCGGCCGTTGGTGTCATGCAGACGAGGGCGATGCGCTTCGCGCTCATTGCGCCGCCTTGTCGAAGCGTAGGTACAGGTATTGGAGATGGCCGCGCACGTGCAGCCACTCCAGCATCAGCGCGGCATTCGCGACGATGTCGTGCGGCGCGGGCCGCGATGGGGTGGTGAAGCGGTGGCTGGGAAGCGTATTCGCTGTTGCGTCGCGCCAGTCGGTGCACTGCAACCCGGCGGTGGCCGCGAGCGAGCGATGGTCGGCGTCGCTCGCCCACAGGTCAGGCCACGGGCCGAAGCCGGCGTCGATCGCTGCAGCGACCGACGTCTCGCATTCGCGCGCGGCGGGCGAAATGATGATGTCGGTGGCAACCAGCACGCCGCCCGGGCGCAGCACGCGTGCTGCCTCGGCGAAGAACGCGCGGCGCGAGGCGAAGTGGAACATCGCCTCGATGCAAAGCAGCCGGTCGTAGCTTGCGGCGGCAAAGGGCAGGCTGCAGGCGTCGCCCTCTTGCCACGAAAGCCGGTTGCCGTTCTCCGGCTCGATGCCGCGGCAGAGCTCGAGCTGGCGCGTATCGTTGTTCAGGCCGGTGAGCGCCATGCCGCTCATGCGCTGGTTGATCGTCTGCAGCGTTCCCCCGAGCCCGCAGCCGACATCGAGCACGCGCTGCCCGGGTTGCAGATCGGCCATCTGGAGGAGGATCTCGTCGAGCCTTGCTTGCGCACGGCCGAACTCCGCGCGCTCATTCCCGGCGACCTGCGGGCGGTCCCAATGGCCCAGGTGCACCGAGCGTCCGGCCTGGCCGCGGCGGAAGCCTTCGAGCAATGGGTCGAAATACGCGGGCACTCTCATCCCCAGCAATACGTTGCGGCATGTGTGTGCGCGCGCGCCATGAAGCTGCAAGCCGTCCAGCGCTTGCGGGCGCCTTTTATCGGCGTCAGGCGGTGCAAGTAGCGCCCGGAATCGAGCACGATGAGCGTGCCCGGCGGCAGGCTGAAGCTGACTGACTCGAGCAGGCTGACGTCAGGGCGCTCGCTTACGCTGTCGTCACTCAGCAGGCGCGCGTCCTGCGGCTCGACGCATAGATCGAACACTTCGAGCGCGCCGCCTGCTTCCGGCTCTGCCAGGACGAGCACGAAAGACATCATGTTGAGTTCGACCAGCGTGCGCAGGTGGTGGTACGACGGTCGCAGCCGCTGCTCGTTGTCGAAGTGCGCTGGCAGGTAACCGCTCTCGGCGTGGGCGCGCAGGGTCGTGAACATGTACTGCGTGCCCGGCACCGGGCCGGGCGCGGGCACGAAGGACCGCCCGCCGTCGAGGCGCCCGAGCAGCTCGCCAACGTGCCTCGCGATGCCGAGGCCGGGCGGAAAGAGATCCTCGAGCTGCGCGTGGAAGCGGGCTGCCTCGTCGAAGTAGCCTGCAAGGCGCGGATCGGTCAGGTTCAGGTTGCGCCCGAAGAACCAGGAGCGAAACTTCTCCGGAAACCAGGTCTGCACGAAGTCCGGCTCGTGGCGCTCCAGGCGCGCAACCACCGCCTCGAGCAGCTCAGGCGGATATACGCGGTGGACGATGATCGCCTGCAGCTCCCCCGCGCGCAGTTGCTCGAACGCCTCGGCGTGCGCACCCGCCTCGGCCGCGTCAAGCTCGGTGGTGCGCAGGAACCCCGCCAGCGCCTGCGCTGCGCCGGTGCACATGCCGGGTCGCCAGCTCACCGTGCGGCGCGCTGGCATGGAGCCGCTGGATGGCCTGATCAGGTGGCTCATCTCCCCTGTTGGTCGGCCAAACCCTGTACGCTGGCGCGCAACGCCCTCACGGCAGACCCCCTCCCCAAGCAAGAGTCTACCTTTTAGGTGCCCGCTCGGGCGAACCAGTTAGATGGCCGGGTCATTGATTCCTAAAGCAAACGGGGCCGCAGAAATACAGCCTTTTCGGTTGCGGTGAGCCCGCTGGACGGCGCTCAGGGTTGCACATCGAGATGGCCGGATAAAATGCAGCACGCCGCGACCAGGTTCGAACAACAACGACGGAGGAGTGATGGCGACATTCCGAAAGCTCTCGGCAGTCAGCGCGGCGCTCCTGATTGGATGCGCGAGTCCGGTTGCCGAGCGCGGCGCCCCGGAGCCGATCGTGAACGGGCAGGGCCACGTCATCGGCCACCAGGATTTCAGGCCGGATCCGCGAAGCGGCGAGCAGGTCGCCGTGCCGGTGTATTACACGCCGCGCTACGACGCCAAGGGAGACGTGGTGGCGTACGAGGAGCCGGTGCCCGAGGGCGTGGTGATCCGCGCGCTCGACGGCCGCCGGATCGGCGTGCGCTATCACGATCTGCGCAGCCGCGGCACCAACCAGAACAACGAGGGCGTGACCGTCACGGTGCCGCGCGAGGGCGCTGGGAAGTAAGTGCAATACCAGTTCAGCGTCGTCGAGGATTGCCTGAAGGCGGAGCTCAGCGGGCGCGAGAGCGTTGCCGAAACGGCGGCCTTCCTTCGCGCGGCGGCCGAAGAAGCGCAGAAGGCGCGCCTGCCGCGCATCCTCATCTCGGTGAAGCGCTCACGGCCGATCTTCAAGCTCGAACAGTACCGCATCACGGAGCACCTGAAGCAGCTCGCGGCAAATCGTGAGGTCCGGGTGGCGCTCATCGCCGACTCCGACGAGCTGCGCGCGGCGCACCAGACGATCGAGGTGCTGGCGCGCCAGCATGGCGCGAACGTGCGGGCGTTTCGCGAGGAGACGGAGGCGCTCGCCTGGCTGCGCGCGGGCGAGCTTCAGTCCCAGGAGAAGCGGTAGAAGAGACCGCCGCCGCTCGAGGTGCCGGTCTCGGCGCGCAGCGACCAGCGGCGCGAGAGCGAATAGTCGATCTTGACGAGGTTCGAGGCCACCGTGCCGAGGCCCTGCTCGTAGCTGAGATACAGCCGGTCGGAGACGCGCTTGCCGAACGCGAGCACGCGGTCCTGCAGCTCACCCGTGCCGCGGAACGACACCTCGTCGAGGCCGAAGCTCTGCGCGATGCGCCGGTCGAGCGGCATGCTGTTGCCGCGCGCAAGCAATGCGCCCGCCGCCGCCTGCAGCAGCCCGAGGTCCGCCTTATTCGCATCGGTGGGCGCGCGCCCGAGCACCAGCCAGGAGAGCCGCTCGCCTTCGGACACCTGCGACTGGGAGACGATCTGCACGATCGGTGCGCGCATCGTCCCCGAGAGCTGCACGCCGGCCTCGACCGCCTGGTTGCGCCGCCAGGCCGTGACCTGGAGCGCCGGGTTGTCGATCGGGCCGTCGAAGATCAGCACGCCGGGATCGACCTGCAGCTTCTGGCCGTAGGCATAGAAGGTCGTGTTGACCGCGGTGAGCTTGCCGTAGGCGCGCAGTTCGCCATCCTTGGACGTCACCACGTTGATGCGCCCGCTGAGCTTGCCTTCCAAGCCCTGCATGCGCACCGACAGGTTGGACCCCAGGTCCAGGTCGACGTTGAGGTCCACCGGCAGCGGCGTCTTGTCCTGCGGCCCGGCGCGCGCCTCGCCCGAGACCACCACGTCGTCGCCGAGCTTGGGGACCCTCTCGCGCTCGAGCTCGAAGTGCCCGCGCTCGGCGCGCAGCTCGCCCGAGAGCGCGAAGCGCTTGCCGTCGAAGCTCGCCTCGCCCTCGCCGGAGGCGATGAGCCGCATGTCGGGCCGCTCGAGCACGCCGAGATTGCGCGCCTGCCAGGCGAGCTTGGCGTTGCCCTCGGCAAAGCGCAGCGGCAGCGTGCCGCTCGCGCTGAAAGTGCCGTCGCCCGCCTGGATGTTGAGGCGCTCGACCTCGAGCCGGTCGCCGGCGAGCTTCGCGCGCAGCTCGCCGTTCTTGAGATAGACGCCGTAGGGCGGGTATTCGAACGCGAGCGCATCGCCGCGCAACGTGCCGGAGAAAACGGGCGCACCGAGCGTGCCGCTTGCCTCCAGGTCCGCGGCGACGCGGCCGTCGAAGCGCGCGTCGGCGAGCACCGGCTGCGCCAGCACGCGGGTGCGCGACAGCTCGAGCTGCCCCTGCACAAGCAGCGGCGAGGCCGGGCCGAAGCCGAGGATCCCGGCGCTCGCATCGCGCCCGATCTGTCCGCCGGCCGCCGCGCTGAGGTAGCGCGAAGTGAAATCGAGCCGCAAGCCGACGCCCGCGTCGGTGAAGCGCGCATCGAGCGTCACGCCGCTCACGCCGAGCTCGATCGGCCGCTCGTCCAGGATGGCGAGATCGCCGCTCGCGCGGCGCACGCGCAGCGTGCCGTCCAGGGACGGCGCCGCGCTGATTGACCACTGACCGTCGAGCAGCATCGTCGCGCGCAGCCGCTCGGTCAGGCCCGCGGCGCCGATCAGCCACTGCGCGGGCAATCCGGCGAATTCGCCGCTCGAGGCGAGGCGCTGCCGCGACCATGCGAGCTCGCGCACGAGCAGCCGCCCGTCGCCGAGCGCGGCCTCCAGGCGGCCGAGCTCGACGCTCGAGCGCGACAGCTTGAGCGGCGTCGGCGCGCGCAGCGTGAACCCGACTCTGCCTGCGCCCTCGAGCGAGGCGATTTCGCCGCTCCAGGTGCCGGCGGCATAGCCCCCGCGCAGGCGTGCGCGCATTTCGGCAGCAGCCGTGCGTACGTTCAGCTGCGCGTCGTGGCGCGCGAGCGAGCCGGCAACCTTCAGCGTCGCACCGGCAATGGCGTAGCCATGCGGCAGCTCGAGGCCCGAGAACTGCGCGTCGATCACGCCCTCCGGCACCGTCCACGTGCCGCCGAGCGTGCCGCTTGCCTGCATGCGGCCGCCGAGCTCGCCGACCAGCTCGTCGAGGCGCGCAGCGTCGAGCGTCCAGGCGAGCTTGTCCGGCGGCGTGCCGAAGCTGCCGTGCGCACTCGCCCGCGAGTTGCCCAAGGTCGCCGTGGCATCGGCCTGCAGCACATGACGGCCGGCGGTGCGCGCGCTGCCTTTGGTGATGAGAGGCAGGTCGAGCAGCGTGCTGTCGGTGATGGACCAGCCGACATCGACGCGCGGCTCGGCGGCGAGCCGGCCCTGCGCCTGGACCGTGCCGCTGATCGAGCCGGCGGGATAGTCGCCAAAGGCGGCGGGGTCGAAGTGCGCAAGCTGCAGGTTCGCCTCGAAGGCGAGCGGATCGGTGAGGCGCAGGCGCCCTGAGCCGCTCAGCTCGCCGCCCTGCGCCGCCGCGCGCAGGCTGCGCACGTCCACGATATCGCCGCGGCGCACGGCTTCGGCGCTGACCGTCATGCCGGCCTGCGCGAGCGTGCCGCGCACCGCCTGCCCGTCGCGTCCGAGATCGAGCTCGAGCGGCCCCGCGAGCTCCGTCTCGCGCAGCGTCGAGCGCAGGGCGCGCAGATTCAACCGGCTCGCGCGCACCGTGCCGCGAAAGCCCTGCGGGCCGAGCTCGCCGCGGCCTTCGAGCAGTCCGCCGCCGGCGAGCTCGACGCGCAGCTCTTCCAGCACGGCGCTCGCGAGGTCCTTGCTTGCAACGCGCGCGCGCAACGCCGCGAGCGGCAGCCGCCGCTTGTCGACCGGCCCGGCCGCGGCGTTGGTGACCTCGAGCTTTCCCTGCAGGCCGCGCTCGTTGCCGCTCACGCTCAGCTGCAGCGTGAGCGCGGCGTGCGGCAGGTCGGCGAGCAGGCGCGCGAGATCGATGGGGGCGGCGCGCGCTTCGAGCGCCACGATGTGCTGCGGCCGGAACGGCGCGAGCGTCGCCTGCACGTCGGCGGCGGTTTCCGCCTGGCGCAAGCCGAGCCGCAGCTCCAGCCGCTCGAGGGTGCCGCCGAGCGCGAGGGTTGCGCTGAGCGGGAAGCTTTCATGCTCGAGCTGGAAGCTGCCCTCGGCGGACACGCTCGCCGGCATGGCGGGGCCGACCGAGATATGGGCGAAGCGCACCTTGGTCAACGAATACACAGCTTCGGCGCGAGCGATGCGCAGCTGCTCGACGTCCACTTGGCCGAGGCGCACGCCGAAGGGCAGGAGCGGTGCGCTGGTGGCGCGAGCGCCGCCCTCGGCGATCGTGACGTCGAACGTGCCGATGTGCAGCGGCTCGAGCGAGAGTCGCCCACCGAGCGCTGCGGCGAGATGCGCATGCGTGCCGACGTCGCGCGCCTCGACGAGCGTGCCGTCGGCCTCGTAGCGCAGGCGCTCGATCAGCACCGTGGTCGCGAGCGTGCCGCGCGCGCCTGCGATTTGCAGGTTGCCGCCAGCGGCACGCTCGGCGTGCCCGAGCGCCCAGCGCAGGCCCGCCTCGGTGCCGAAGAGCCAGACAACGGCGACCAGCATGGTGCAGACGAGCGCGCCCAGCAGGACGCCAGCGCCGACAAGGACGCCGCGCGCGCTCAGAAGCCGTACCCCACGGAGAAGTGCAGCCGCCAGTCGCTGGTGCGCGCGCCGTAGGCGAGGTCGGCGCGGATCGGGCCGATCGGCGTGCGAAAGCGCGCCCCTGCGCCGTAGCCGGTAGAGATGTCGGTGCGCACGCCGGTATCCCAGGCGTTGCCGGCGTCGAAGAAGGTGGCGATGCCCCAGTTGTCGCCGACCCAGCGGGTGTATTCAACGCTGCCGACCACGAGCCGCCGGCCGCCGACGACGGCGCCCGCCTGCTCGACGCCGATGCTCTCGAAGGCGTAGCCGCGCACGGTCTGGTCGCCGCCGGTGCGGAAAAGGAAGGTGCTCGGGATGCCCGCGCGCGCCGCCGCGCGCACGGCGCCCGCCTGGCCGCGCAGCAGCAGATCATCCTGCCGGCCGAGGGGGAAGAACAGCGACGCGCTCGCGACCCCGCGCAGGAAGGTCTGCGACGCCAGCGCATGGGGCGCGCCGCCCACTTCGGCGGACAGCACGTACCCCTGGCGGGGTGAAATCAGCGCGTCGGTACGGCGAAAACCCTTGCGCAAGCCGAAGTAGACGGCGTGCGCGCTCGAGGTAAGGACGTCGCCGATGCGCTCATCCTCGGCGTGCGCCGAGACGACGTAGGCCGAGGGCGCGGCGCTCGCGCCGTAGTTGTGCAACACGCCGACCGCGAATTCCCGCGTGACGTCGTTCTGGATGTCCTGCTTGCGCGCGCGCGTGAAGACCGTGTCCCAGATGCCGCCCTCTCGCGGCGGCGTGTTGAGATCGAGCTGCAGGTTCTGGATTTTCTGGTCGAGGTTGAGCGTCGAGCCGAAGCGCCAGGCGGTAGAGAGCACGTCCTGGTTGGTGTAGCGCGCTTCCAGGCGCGGGCCGACGTCGGTGTTGTAGCCGATGCCTCCTTCCACGTGGTGCTTGGGCGCCTCGATCACCGAGACGCGCAGCGGCGCTGCTTCGGCGAGCCCCGGCCGCTGGTCGATCTCGGCCTGCACGCTCGCGAAGTAGCCGGTCTCGAGCAGCCGTCGCTGGTAGAGGATCAGCTTCTCGCGGTCGTAGACGTCGCCGGGATGCACCGGCGCGAGATTCGCGACCAGCGCATCGTCGTAGCGGCGCGTGCCGGTGATGTGCAGCTCGCCGAAGCGAAACGGCGGTCCGCTCGCGATTTCCACGGAGAGCGACGCGCTATGCGTCTGCGGATCGATGCGCGCCTCGCTCGCGCTGACCGCGGCGGCGGCGTAGCGGAAGCCGGCGAGGTCGCGCACCGCCTGGCGCTTGGCCGACTCCCATTCCCCCTGGCGAAAGGGCTGACCCGGGCGCAGGCTCCAGTTCTGGCGCGCGCGCTCCATGTACGGCCGCGCTTCACCGTCGGTGGTGGCGGCGCCGGTGAAGCGGATGTCGACCTCCTTGACCCGTGTGCGCTCGCCGGGCTCGAGGCGCAGCCGCACCACCCAGGGCTCGCCCGACGAATCCACTTGCGCCTGCACGTGCGCCGAGAAGTAGCCGTCGGTGGCGGCCGCCTCGCGCGACTCGCGGATCGCCTCGTCCACCAGGCGCTTCAGCCGCTCCTCGTCCATCTCCGGATCGTCGCGCCAGCGCACGATGTTCAGTCCCTTCTCGAGCACCTCCTTCAGCTCGCGCGGCGCGTCGATCTCGACGCGATAGTCGAGCTTCGCCGCCGCCGGGCCGGCGGCGAAGGCGAGGGCCGTGAGCGCGTAGCGCACGCACCTTAGACACTGTGTGGCGAGCCTGTTCAAATGCGTCGGACTGTAGAATCGTTCGCGTGAAAATTCTCGTCTCCAACGACGACGGCTACTTCGCGCCGGGCATCACGCTTTTGGCCGCCGCGCTCGAGCGCCTGGGCGATGTGACTGTCGTGGCGCCCGAGCGCGACCGCTCCGGTGCCTCCAACTCGCTCACCCTCGACCGGCCGCTGGCGGTGCGCCGTGCGCCGAACGGCTACTACTCCGTTAACGGCACACCCACCGATTGCGTGCACATCGCGGTGACTGGACTGCTTGATTTCACGCCCGACGTGATCGTCTCGGGGGTGAACCTCGGCGCGAACATGGGCGACGACACGATCTATTCCGGCACGGTCGCCGCGGCGGTCGAAGGCTACCTGCTGGGCATCCCATCGCTTGCCGTCTCGCTGACGAGCAAGACGGGAGAGCACTTCGAGAGTGCCATCGGCGTGGCGCTCGAGCTGGTCGAGCGGCTCGCCCGCGCGCCCTTCGGCGAGCCGGTGCTCCTCAACGTCAACGTGCCCGACGTTGCCCCCGGGCGGCTGCGCGGCCTCGAGGTGACGCGCCTCGGCAGGCGTCACAAGGCCGAGCCCGTGATCAAGCTCGTCACACCGCGCGGCGAGAGCGCGTACTGGATCGGCCCGGCGGGCGCTGCCGCCGACGCCGGTCCCGGCACCGACTTCCACGCGGTGGACAACGCACGCGTGTCGGTCACGCCGCTGCGCATGGACCTGACGCACACGGCACAGCTCCCCCGCGCCCGGGAATGGCTCGGGCGCTGAGCGATCCCGGCAGGGCGGCGGGCGTAGGCATGACCTCCGCGCGCACGCGCGCGCGCATGGTGACGCGGCTGTGCGCGAAAGGCATCCGCGACGAGCGCGTGCTCGCGGCGATGGCTGCGGTGCCGCGGCATCTCTTCGTCGACAGCGCGCTCGCCAGCCGCGCCTACGAGGACAGCGCGCTGCCGATCGGCTTTTCGCAGACCATTTCGCAGCCCTTCGTGGTAGCGCGCATGATCGAGGCGCTGCTCGAGGACCGAGCGCCCGGCAAGGTGCTCGAGGTCGGCACCGGCTGCGGCTACCAGGCGGCGGTGCTGGCGGCGATCTTTCCCGAGGTCTACTCCATCGAGCGCATCAAGGCGCTGCATGAGCGCGCGCGCGCCAACCTGCGTGCGCTGCGGCTCGCCAACCTGCGCCTCGCGCATGGCGACGGCCATGCCGGGCTCGAGCAGGCGGCGCCGTTTCATTCGATCATCATCGCCGCGGCGGCGCCGCGCGTGCCCGAAGCGCTCGCGCGGCAGCTCGCGCCCGATGGCAGAATGATATTGCCGCTGGCGCAGCCGGCGGGCGGGCAGCGGCTGCTCCTGCTGGAGCGCCGCGGCCGCGCATACCAAGAAACGGAGCTCGATCCGGTGCATTTCGTGCCGATGGAAGCGGGCAAAGCATGAGCGCGCCCGGCCGCCGCTGGATGATCGGCGCCGCGCTCTCGCTCGCCGCCTGCGTTTCGCCGCCGTCCTCGGCGCCGGTCGTCGACCGCACCGCACGCGCGCCGGCACCCAAGGCGCCCGTAGCGATGGTGAACGCCCCGGTGCCGATAACGCTGCCGGAGGGCTACTACGAGGTGAAGCGCGGCGACACGCTCTACAGCATCGCGCTCGAGAACGGCGCGGACTACCGCGAGGTCGCCGCCTGGAACGGGCTCGACGATCCGGCGAAGATCCGCGTGGGCCAGGTGCTGCGTGTGAAGCCGGATGAGTCGCGCGCGGTCACGGTGACCCGCGCCAAGGTCGCCGCACCGATCGAGGCGCGGCCGCTCGACGCGCCGCCGCCGCCCGCTGCGGCGCCTAAAGAAACGCCCAAGGAGGCGGCCAGCGAGTTCATGTGGCCGGCGAAAGGCAAGGTGCTCGCCGGCTTCGCCGAGCCGCGCAGCAAGGGCATCGACATCGACGGCAGGCCGGGCGACCCGGTGGTGGCGGCGGCCGCCGGGCGCGTCACCTACACCGGCACCGGCATCCCGGGACTCGGCAAGCTCGTCGTCATCAAGCACGACAACGGCTTCATCACGGTCTACGCGCACAACCGCAGCATCCTCGTGAAGGAACAGCAGAGCGTGGCGCGCGGCCAGCAGATCGCCGAGCTCGGCGCCTCCGACGCCGACCGGCCGAAGCTCCACTTCCAGATCCGCAAGGGCGCTGCCGCGGTCGATCCGCTGCGCTACCTCCCGGCGCTCTGAACGCGCGCGGCGAGCGCATCGGCAAGGTCCGCCACCGCCGCGGCATAGTAGGCGCTGCGGTTGTAGCGCGTAATGACGTAGAAGTTCTGAAGACCGACGCGGTAGTCGGCTTCCAGGGAAACCAGCACGCCGAGCGCCTCGCTCGACGAGGGCGCGGGATCGAGCGCCACGCCGGCCGCCACGATGTCGCCCAGGCGATGGCGCGGCCGCAGGCTGCCGTCGGTGAAGAGCGCGGCGTCGGGGGCGAGCTTCGCGCGCAGCAGCACCGGCTCGCCCGCCCGCCAGCCGTGCTCGCGCAGGAAGTTGGCCACGCTGCCGATCGCATCGGCGCTCGAGCGGCGCAGATCGATGGCGCCGTTGCCGTCGAAGTCCACCGCGTAGCGGCGCACGCTGCCCGGCATGAACTGCGGCATGCCGATCGCGCCGGCGTACGAGCCCTGCAGCGCGAACACGTCCAGGTGGGACTCGCGCGCGAGCAGCAGGTACTGCTCGAGCTCGCCACGGAAAAAGCTCGCGCGCGGCGGGTAGTCGAACGCCAGCGTGGCAAGCGCGTCGACCACGCGGTAGCGGCCCATGTTGCGGCCGTAATTCGTCTCGACGCCGAGGATCGCGATGATGATGGCGGCTGGCACGCCGTATTTGCGCTCGGCGCGCGCCAGGGCCTTGCGGTTCACCTTCCAGAACGCGACGCCGCGCGCGATGCGCGCTTCGTTGATGAACTGCGCGCGGTAGTCCTGCCAGGGCGCTCGCTCGCCCGGCAGGATGAGCTGCAGCGGCGCATCCAGGCGCTGGGCGCGCGCGAATACGCGCTCGAGCTTGGCGGCGTCGAAACCGTGCCGCTCGACCAGCTCGCCGATGAAGCTCTTCACCTCGGGACGCTCGCCGAAGGACTCGGCCGCGGCGGCAACGGCGGCCGCCGCCGCGAGCAAGATAGCGGCGAGCG
>JACXTT010007652.1_pt1 | contig 15178 bp, 12 predicted proteins | sample 9270951 | NCBI WGS metagenome assembly JACXTT01 (sample SAMN15532306, study PRJNA645909) | rock metagenome | isolation source: weathered quartz diorite | place: Puerto Rico | collected 2017-06-21
CGATACGGGTGGCGGTGTGCGGAGCGATGGGTGTGGCAGGGTTCAATCTGTACGCGCAAATCATTCATCCACGGCTGGCGATTAGCGATCCGGGTTTTCAGTTCGTCGAGATTTCGCCGGCTGTTTCGGGGATCGACTCCCAGATGAGCGATGTGATGGATCAGGTCGACCCACGTGTCCGGCATTTCGCAAAGTGGCTGATGTCGGTGGGCGATGCGATCGCGGTCGGTGATTTCGACAATGACGGCTTGCCCGACATCTTTCTCACCAACCCGCTGAAGCGCCCAGAAGACCGCAATGTCCTCTACCGCAACCTTGGCAACTTCCGCTTCGCCCGCGTGGAAATTCCCGCCCTCCGCGAAATCAATCGGCATCCCGAAAAGTATGGGTTTGCTGCGGGTGCAATCTTCGTAGATTACGACAATAGCGGTGCGCAGTCGCTGCTGCTCACCTTTGCCTATGGCAAGAGCCGCCTGCTGAAGAACATGCTGCCGGTCACCGGCAAGCCGGAATTTGTCGATGTTACGAACGAAGCAGCTATCGGTGAGCACAGTACGGCGGCTGCCGCCACGTTCTTCGACTACGATCGGGACGGAAAACTGGACTTGCTGATCGGCAACAGCTTCTCTCCTTACCTGCCCGATTACCCTAAGGCCACACCCCTGAATATCTTCGCTCTTCCCCAACCGGAGTACCCGGGCGATCGCCGCATGTTCCATTTCATGCACGAGAGCTGGAACAACGCGCATAACGGCGGGCTCAACCTGCTCTTTCATAACTCGGGCGGGGGCCGGTTCGACAAGGTGGACATGGCTGCGGCGGGAATGCCAGAAACCCATTTCACTCTTGCCATCGGCACCGGCGACTTGAATGGCGATGGCTACACCGATCTCTATTGCGCTAACGACTTCGGTCCCGACGATCTGTATCTCAACGAGCACGGACGGCGGTTCGTGCGCGTGCAAGGCAGGATGTTTGGCAGCATCGGCAAGGACACATACAAGGGCATGAACGTCTCCATTGGAGACCTGGACAACCGCGGCGAACTCGACGTCTATGTCTCGAACGTACATGTTCCCTTGCAAGCGGAAGGCAGCTTGCTGTGGAAGACATATTCGAACCGGAGGAATTCATTCGTTCCCGAGTTTCGCGACGAGGCGACAGGGCGCGGTCTGCTCAACGAAGGCGGCTTCGGATGGGGCGCGGCGATGGGAGATCTCAATCTTGATGGCTGGCTTGACGTAGTTCAGGCAAACGGCATGGCTGACGACACTGCCGACCGGCGCTTTTCCAAACCACGCAATTACTGGTATGCGGCCGAAAAGGTGATGCTCGCGCCTCCTGACGTGCACTCCTACGTCGATCGCTGGCCTGACCTTAGAGGTTACGAGATCTTCGGCTGGCAGCAGAACCGAGTCTATCTTTCACGTGGTGCTGAAACCAGCATGCAATACGTGGATGTGGCTTCGCAGGTTGGTCTTACCCAGCTGTCCAATTCTCGCGGCGTCGCTCTGGCAGACTTTAACAATGAGGGTGCGCTGGATATGGCCATCACACACCAATTTGGCCGCCTGACGCTCTATCGCAATACCCTGCGTGAGCAGGACCGAGCCACCGGCCATGTCCATCACTGGATTGGCCTGGCGATGCATGGGGATGGACAACGAATCAGCCGCGAGGCCGTGGGCACGAAGGTGTTCGTTTCGTATTGGCAGAATGGCAGGCACGTCCGCCAGATGCGAGAGATCCAGATCGCCAACGGGTTTTCCGCGCAAGGGGACCGGCGCCTGCTGTTCGGCCTGGGAGACTACGACGGTCGAGTCGAGATCGAGGTGCACTGGTACGGCGGTGAGACTGTTCTCTATCGAAACCTGGCACTTGACGAATACCATGCAATTCGTTATCTGGCGCCTTCACAGTTCGCCAAGAGGTGATTATGGGCTTGAAGGACTATTGGTACATCGCGGCTGAATCCCGGGAGTTGAAACAGAAACCCATTGCCGTAACTCTGCTCGGCGAGCGCGTTGTGCTATTCCGAGCGGGGCAGGGAGAGGCCGCCGCTCTGCAGGACCGCTGCTCGCACCGCAACATGGCGCTTTCACGAGGTAAGGTGTCGTCCGGATGCATTACCTGCCCGTACCACGGTTGGCAGTTCAACGGTGCCGGTCGTTGTGTTCAGATTCCTTCCCTGGGTCATGACGCGCGGTTGCCGAACCACGGAGTGCGCGCCTATCCGGTGCGGGAGCGTGATGGCTTCATTTGGCTGTATACGGGCGAGTCCATTCCCGACTCCGACCCTTTCGAGTTTCCGCACCACAGCGAATCAGGCTGGACCAGCTTTCGGATGAGGACTCGCTTTAATGCGCCGGTGGAAGCCTGCCTCGAGAATTTCCTGGACTGTCCCCACACGGTGTATGTGCATCAGGGCTGGTTTCGGAGTCATGACACTCGCGAGCTTTCGGCGACGGTGCGCTCGGCTGAGGACTCGGTGGAAGTGGAATTTCAGGGAGAACCCATCAGCAGGAGCCTGGTGTCGCAGCTGTTCTTTCCCCGGGGCAAGCAACTCCGGCATACAGACCGCTTTCAGATGCCAAACATCAGCCGGGTGGACTACGACTTCGGCCCGGACCGCCACTTTATTATTACTTCCCAGTGCACTCCTGTGGAGGACTACGAGACTGACGTACACACCGTGATTACCTTCAGTTTCGGCCGGATTGCCCCGCTGGTCCGGCTGTTACTGCAGCCAGTCTGCCGCAAGATCATCCGGCAGGACGTGGAAATTCTCGCCGCGCAGACCGAGCAGATTCGCCGCTTCGGCGGACCGCAATTCTGTCACGTGGAAACCGATCTCCTCGGGTTGAAGATCAAATCCATGCGCAAGCGGGCTGAAGGCTCTGACAATACGAACCAGATGAAGGACCAGGAGCGCGAGATAACGATTTGCTTTTGAGGATTTGCACATGGGAGAAGGATCTCTCCAGAGTCGCATCGTGGCAGTGCCGGATATCACGAAAACCGACCGGCGCAGGATGTACGCGATTTTTGCGCGCCACTATGACTGTGTTTCTCTCGACGGCTTCTCGTCAGATCTTGCAGAGAAAGATTGCGCGCTGGTGCTTACGAGTGACAACGGCACGATCCGTGGATTCTCGACGCAAAAGGTTCTACAACTGACCGTCAGCGGAGTGCCTATACGCGCCGTATTCTCCGGCGACACGGTCGTGGATCGCGCGTATTGGGGAGAGCAGGAACTCGGACGATGCTGGTGCCGATACGTCAGTTCGGTGTACTGGGAAGATCCAGACGTACCGCTTTACTGGTTTTTAGTCTCGAAGGGCTACCGGACATACCTGTATCTGCCGCTCTTCTTCGAGCGCTTCTATCCCAATTGGGACGCGCCGACGCCGGAGTTCGAGCAGTTCGCGCTGGATTCACTGGCAGGCGTGAAGGTTTCGAATGATTACTGCCGGAAGCGTGGTGTAGTCGAGTTTGCACATTCCAAAGGGCAACTCAAGCCGCACCTGGCGGAAATACCGGCGCGGCGCTTACGCGATCGCCATGTACAGTTTTTTCTCCAACGCAATCCAGGCTATGGCATAGGTCACGAACTCGCCTGTCTCGCCAAGATTTCTCCCCACAATATGAAACTGTTCGCCGGGCGGATTCTGGCGGAAGCGCGAATTGGCGAGACCATTTCTCAAGGGGCCGATTGATGCTGCAACCAATTGCCTATCGTGCGTTGAATGCCTTGCCGCTAGCAAGCTTTTCACGCGCTGCAAGCAGATTCGAGCAGGCGTTGGCAGACCCGGAAGAGAGGCAGCTCGCCATCCTGTCTCAGCTTCTGAAGCGAAATGCGACCAGTGCCTACGGCCAGCAACATGGTTTTGCTTCAATCCGCAGCGTCCGTGAATATCAGCATCGTGTGCCGATCGCGGCCTATGACGGTGTGGCGCCGTGGGTCGACCGCATCCGGTCGGGAGAACCCCAGGTCCTCTGCAGCGAACGGGTGCTGATGTTCGAAAAGAGCAGTGGCTCCGCGAGTGCCGCCAAATACATTCCTTATACCCACAGCTTGAGAGCGCAATTTCATGCCGCGCTGGCTCCATGGATCACCGACATGTACCGGGCGTTTCCCGGGCTCGATCGGGGCTGTGCATATTGGCTGGTCACCCCCTTGTCACGTCGTCAGGAGATTACGCCCAGTGGAATTCCCGTCGGGTTTGAAAGCGATACGGAATATTTCGGAGTTGTGTGCCGCTGGATACTTGGCCGGACCATGGCCATCCCGCCGGAACTGGCGCGCGTACTGGACCTTGAAAGCTGCTTCTACCTCACACTGCGTTTTCTGCTGCAGGCGCGATCGCTCACGTTTATCTCCGTTTGGAACCCAAGTTTCCTGTTGATCCTTTTGGACAAGCTCTATGAATATGGGGATCGGTTGGTGCACGACTTGCGTAGTGGTGGAGCAAACGCGCCTGAACCGATTCCCTCTGCGGTTCGAGTCCCGTTGGTCCGGCGCCATCAACAAGCTGAAAAGCTTAGGGCAATGCTTCACCGGGGTCGAATCGATGCCAACGTGCTGTGGCCAGAGTTGCGGCTCATCAGTTGCTGGACATCGGCGGGATCTTCCGCCATCGTGCCCGAGATCCAGGAACGATTCCCAGGAGTTGCAATCCAGGGGAAAGGTCTGTTGGCGACTGAGGGAGTGGTTTCCATTCCGATCGAGACCTATGGCGGTTGTGTGGCCGCGGTGACGTCTCATTTTCTTGAGTTTCTCGATCAGAGCTCCGGCGACTGCCAGTTGGTTTCGGAACTGCAGGAAGGTGGGGAGTACTCGGTGCTGCTCACCACCGGTGGTGGACTGTGGCGTTACAAACTTGGGGATAGAGTGCGAGTGAAAGGCTTCGCCGAGCGAACCCCGATGTTGGAGTTTCTGGGGAATGAAGATTGTGTCTGCGATCTCCGCGGCGAGAAGCTGAACGCAATTTTCGTAGCCAGAACCATGGCCGAATTCGAATCCTGCCGGGCGGCGCGTTTCGCCATGCTGGCTCCATCTGAGGCAATCATTCCAGGGTATGTTCTGTTTCTCGAAGGGGCAGTATGTGAACCGGATCTGGCTTTGCGGCTGGATGAGAGGCTGCGAGCGAACCCGCACTACGCCTATTGCCGGCGAATCGGGCAACTGGGCGGCCTGCGAGTATTCCGTATTCGGAGCAGCGCCCGGGAAACTTACATCCAGCACAGTCAGGCACTGGGACACCGCGTCGGCAGCGTTAAGTTCAGCTCACTCCACAAGCGACCCGGCTGGGAATCTGTCTTCGCGGGCAGCTATATGGACGTGTGCAGTGCCGAAGGGATCAGTGCATGATAGCCCCGGTGGTGCCTCTGCCGAAATCGCAATTCGATATCGACCTCGCGACTCCGGCCGATGACCTCGAACTTCGGCAATTGCTGCGGCGCAATCCAATTCCCGGTGCGATCAGCGTAACCTTTGAGCGCGAGCCCGGTTTCTTCGAATCCTGCCGAATCCGGGGAGATTTTGTTCAAGTCGGAGTTGGGCGGGATCGCCGGACCGGAAAGATCATCGGCATGGGCACGCGCTCGATCGCGTCAGCCTTCGTCAATGGCTGCCCAACGCCGGTGGGGTATCTGGCCGATCTTCGCCTGGAGCCCGAGCACCGGGGCGGAACTTTAATCGCGCGCGGATACCGGTTCCTGAAGTATCTGCATGAGGACGGTCGTACCAACCTCTATACAACGATGATCTTCGCCGGAAATCATGGCGCTATTAGAACTATCGCGAGCGGGCGGGCCGGGCTCCCGCGGTATCACGATATGGGTATCATCCATTCGCCGGGCATCAATATTCGGAAAAAAAGGCCGGTCCTTAGCGCGGATTGCGAGATCCTGCGCGGCTCCGAAGAGCTATTGCCCGAAATAGTGGATTGTCTCAACCGGAACAACAGGCGTCGTCAGTTCGCGCCTGCGCACACGGTGGCGATGTTCCAGCATCGGTGGCGTGAGTTCCGCGCAGAAGATTTCTTCATTGCCGTCCGAGGCAGCCGCATCATCGGCGTCCTAGGGTGCTGGGATCAGAGTTCCTTCAAGCAGACACGCGTTGTTGGCTACACGCGGCCGCTGCGCTGGCTGGTTCCCTTCGCCAATGCCCTGCGTCCGCTGACCGGAACTCCACGATTTCCGAAGCCAGGAGAACAGCTTCCCTATTTTTACATTGGTTTCCTCGCCGTGGACGACGACGATTTGCGGGTGTTTCGCGCGCTGCTCCGGTTTGTTTACAACGAAGCCGTTGGCAGCCGCTACGTGTACGCCATTCTTGCCCTTCACGAGCGGGATCCCCTGCTACCTTCGTTGCGGGAATATTCTTTGACGTCGTTCTCCGGACGGCTATTCTGCGTCACCTTCGATGATGGCGAGACGGCGTTCCGTGACCTCGATGGCCGCATCCCTTACCTGGAGGCCGCAACCTTCTGATGACCAACCCAGGCGCTCTCCGCTCGCCACTCCGCTACCGGGCGGACCTGCGCACGCTGCTGTTCCTGGGTGCGCTCAATATTCTGTTCGTCGTGCAATGGCTGGACATCGTACGAGCTGCCTATCTTTTTCCGCCGACATATATCCTCGCAGTCGTGGCCCTGGTGGCGAAGCACAATCACGTGCATTCCCCAACCTTTCGCGGTCGAGCCTGGAATAGCGCCTTCGAGCTGTGGCTTAGCGTTCTGACGGCGCATCCTACTTCGGGGATCATTACCTCTCATAATGTCCTTCATCATGGGCGCAACAATACCGAACACGACTTCGTCCGGTGTTCCCTGGTCCGTTATCGCCATAACTTTCTTAACCTGCTCGCGTTCTTTTTTGAGTCCGTCACCGAGATGTACCGTAACAAGCCTGGCGACCTGGAGGACTGGCGACATTCGCGCCCTCCTCTTTACCGCCAGGCGATTGCCGAACGCATCCTTACTTATTCGGTCCTGCTGCTCCTGGTTCTGCTCGACTGGCGAGCGACCCTGAAATACTGTGCTGGGCCGTGGCTTTTTGCCCAGTGGGTTCTGGTGACCATTAATCTTCTGCAGCACCAGGACTGTGATTTTCACTCGGAATTTGATCACTCCCGGAATCTCACCGGCCGCGTACTGAACTGGTTGCTGCTGAACAACGGCTACCACACCGCCCACCACATGTTTCCATCGGCCCATTGGAGCGTCTTGCCGGTTATTCACGAGCGGGTGATAGCGCCCCAGGTCCGCCCATCCTTGAGTGAGCGCTCATTATGGCTGTGCGTGTGGCGGCGCTTTGTTATCGGCAAGGATTGGCGGGGAGCAAGCGTGTGAAGGCGTCAAGAAATGCACCAGGACCGCGCGCGTGGTCAGGAATTCGAGAGGCGATACAATTTCGCCGCCACCCCATCGTCTTTTTGCAGGAACTCTCCCAGCGCTATGGCGATGTCGTGCACTTTCGCCTGGGCTGGAAGCACGTGTTTTTGCTGAATCATCCTGAGCTGGTGCAGGAGTTTCTGGTGGCGCATGCCTCCAAACACTCGCGCGGTCCTGTGATGCAGAGAGGGCGCGCGGTCATGGGAGAAGGCTTGCTCACCAGTGAAGAGCCGCTCCATGCTGCCCAGCGACGGCTGATTCAACCTGCCTTTCACCGGGAAAAGATTTCGGACCACGCAAGGGTGATGACAGAGTACGCCCGACGCGCATGCAGTGGGTGGCGCTCAGGGCAGATTCTCGACTTACACAAGGAGATGATGCGCCTCACGTTGTCAATCCTGGGCCAGACCCTCTTCGGTACCCGGATCCAGGAAGACGCCGGTGAAATCGGCGAGGCCGTGACGGAGTTGATGTCGCTCGTCGACCTTGTCTTTGTGCCATTCTCCCGATATCTCACGCACTTGCCGCTGCCGGGCATCGGCCGACTGAAGAACGTACGCATGCGACTCGATCGCCTTATCTACAGAATAATTGACGAGAGGTTGCGGTCTGGCGAAGAGCGCGGGGACCTTCTCTCCATGCTGCTCAGTCATCAATTGGCTGAAGGGAATTCTGATCGCTCCATTCGGCAAGTCCGTGATGAGTGCGTGACGATCCTTCTTGCTGGTCACGAGACTATTGCCAACGCACTCACCTGCGCGCTATTTCTGATGGCACACCATCCCGGTCATGCGCAGCGCGTCCGAGCTGAGGTGGATCAGATAGCCGGTCACAGAGACCTTGACGCGGACGACTTTGACCAACTGGTCTTCACCCGATGCGTGGTCGCCGAGTCCATGCGCTTATATCCACCCGTATGGATCCTCGGGAGGACGATCACGCAGCCGTGTTCCGTGGGACCCTACGAGGCGCCGGCCGGGTCAATTCTGTTCGTCAGTCAGTATCTGATGCATCGCGACGCCCGTTTCTTTCCCGAGCCGACCACCTTCGACCCCGGCCGCTTCCTCGAACCCAGCCAGGTGCCTCGGTTCGCGTACTTTCCGTTTGGCCTCGGGCCGCGCCGATGCATCGGGGAAGCATTTGCCTGGATGGAAGGGGTGCTCGTCTTAGGTACGATTCTGAGGCATTGGGAAGTCGAGCTGTTGCCTCAAACTACTCTCGTTCTAGATCCGAAAGTAACACTTCGCCCAAAACATCCGGTGCTCGTCAGAGTCATAGCTGTTCCAAAACGGGAGGTGATGCCCCGCGCAGATGCGGGCGAAAGGGTTTCACCCAGCTTAGGCGCGCACACCGAACCGCGCCCTACCACCAGATCAGCTGCAGGACGATGATGATCGCACATTGCGCAACCAGGTACAGGTGAAAGTGATTTCGTCTGGAAGACAGGCCGAAGTACTGACGAGAAGCGGAGTCAACATTGAGGCGTATAAACACACGGAGCGCCAACAGCAGTAGTAATGCGAAGAGAATAGCGCGATAGCGCACGGGATCATGGACTGGCAAGAGGCCAGTAACCCCGGCGAACACACCGAGCGCCCCCCAGGGACGCAACACCGCGACCAGCGGAGAGTCTGGGGGGAACCTGGCTCCGAACAGGCGCTGGCATAGACCAGCGGCACGCTGGGGCATCAAGACGCAGGTCATACCGGTGGTCAGGTGGTCGGCAGCAAGGATTACAAGATTTAGGTTGGCAATGGCGTGCCAGAGTTTCATAGCTTTGAACCGCCAGGGCGGCAAGGGGGATTGTATTTGAAAGACCTGACCCAAGGTTCGGTCATGGGCAACCTGGTACGCATGTCGGCCTTCCTCATGGCGAACATGATTGTGCAGGCGCTCTATTTGCTGGCTGACATGTACTGGGTCGGACGTTTGGGCAAGGAGTCTGTCGCCGCCGTGGGCCTAGCGGCAAACCTGATGGCGTTGACCCTGGCTTTGACTCAGATCCTTGGCGTGGGGACAACCACCGTGATCTCGCATGCTGCTGGCGCAAAAGATCAAGTGCGCGCCCGTCGGGTCTTCAACCAGTCGTTTTTCCTGTCCCTCCTCGGAGGAGGAGCGATTTGCCTGCTTGCCTTCTTATTCCGCCGAGTCTACTGCCGATCGCTGGCCGCCAGCCCGGAAACAGCGAAACTAGGAGTTCAGTATCTTGTGTGGTTTGTGCCAGCACTGTTTCTGCAGTTTCCCTTAGTCTCTATGGGCGCAGCTCTGAGAGGCGCCGGTGTGGTCATGCCCACGGTAGCCGTGCTGGTCATTACTGTCGTTCTCAATCTCGTGTTAGCGCCCGTCTTAATCTTCGGCTGGGGCACCGGACACCCTTTCGGCGTGACGGGAGCCGCCATGGCGACGTTTGTCGCCATCGGGCTGGGCGTGGCTGCCATGTCCGGATATTTCGTGATACGGGAGAAGTACCTGGCCTTTGACCTTTCAGGTTTGCGGCCTAATTTTGAACTTTGGCGCGAAGTATTCCGGATCGGACTTCCAGCGGGAGCTGAACTGGGAATTCTGGGAATTTACTTAATTCTGGTGTACGCCGCGATTCGTCACTTTGGAGCTGCCGCCCAAGGCGGATTCGCGATCGGGGCCCGCATCATGCAATCGCTCATCCTCCCCGCCGTCGCGGTCGGCATGGCCAATGCTCCGATCGCCGGTCAAAACTACTCCGCGAACAAATTCCTGCGTGTCCGTGAGGGATTTTGGGCCGCGTGCATGCTGGCCTCACTCCTGATGCTCCTGCTGACCGCGGTCTGCCAGTTCAGACCTGAGGCCATTGTCAGACTCTTCTCCCGACAGGATGATGTGGTAGCAGTGGGAGCCGGCTACCTGAGGCTAATCTCCTTAACCTTTCTCGCCACGGGCTTGATTTTCGCATCCTCCAGCGTCTTTCAGGGCCTGGGAAATACCGGGCCTCCATTCCTGAGCTCCGTCATACGGCTGTTTGTATTTGCTGTACCCGTGCTGTTGCTTCTGCACCAGGCAGGGCTTACCTTGCGTCACGTATGGCTGCTCTCGGCGGCATCGATATGGGTGCAGGCGCTCGCTAACCTTTGGTTTCTACGAAACGAATTCGGGAACAAGCTGGGTGGGCAAGCCCTGCGGTGAGCTATCTATGTCGAACGCCAGAACATTCTTGTGGCTGTTTATCTACGTGCAGGCTGGATTTATCACTCTGGATCTATACGAACACTGGCGTTTGGTCCGTGGAACCAGCATACGCGATTCGTTGCGTAGAAACGTACCCTTGATTTCGGTGGTCATCATCGCATGTCTCGCTTATTTCGCACTGCAGCTGGCTCTGGCTTCCACCCTTCCCACGATCGGCAAGGTCACGGATCTCGCGAACAGAATTGTCAGCACCTCCTCCGCTGGACCTAATCGAGCATGGACTATTCCGGCGTTCCTCGCCGCCTTTTTTACCGGAACCTTTTTTGACTATCTGGTCCACCGTTTCCTGCTCCACGGCCCGTTATTCAGTCTGCACGAAAACCACCATCTTCCCTCGGTCGTATCCAACGTGATGCCTGGAATTGCCGCACGCCCTTTCGTGGCTATCCCTAATTTCCTCATCAACGTCTGTTCCTGTGCGGCAGTCTTCGCTGTCGTGTGGCTGATCGGTCGCCCGGAATTGATCGCTGTGTTTATTAGCGTCTTGCCTTCGCTCTTATTAACGTTCGCGTTCGTTGCCAGCGCCAGCCACTCGATCTTTCTGAGGCGCTTTGATTGGGCAGATACGATTTTCCGGTGTTTTCTGTTAATTAGTCCGCGGGAGCATCTGCTCCATCACGCAGCCACGCTCAAGGGCAACTACGGCAACTTCACTGCACTGTGGGACCACGTCTTTGGCACTTATGTCTCACCCCGCAGGGCGGGTCAATTCCGCCTCGGCCTGGACTACGATCAGGACTTTCTCGGAGCGGTGACTGCCGGCCGGTTCAAACTTTCTCGCGCGGTGCGCCTACGCTACCAGGTGGGACGCGTCTGCCGCCTCCGCGCTGAGGGCAACAGCCCTCAAGAGTGACTGTTGTGGCACCACCCCATTTTGCGCTGGAATTAGCCACACTCTTGGCACAGCATGTGAAAGAGTCGGAGGAGAACACCACTATGAATCGCCACACTGGAATCAAAGTCCTCGCCGGGTTCATGGGGATCTACCATATTCTGATGGGTGTATGTGGAATCGCGTCTGGTTCCCTCGCGGCGTGGGCTGCCCGTGCGCTGTGGCATGCCAATGTCAATGTCGACGTGCAATTCACCTACTTGGCGAAGTTTCTTGGAGCTTACGTAATCGGCTTTGGCGTCATGATGCTGCTCATCGCCAAAGACCCCGTCCGCTACGGGGCGTTGGTCTATCCTGCAGTGGTCGTGGCTGGATTGCGCATCGCAGAGAGGCTGATCTTCGCCAGCGAGTTGAAGAGTGCATTCGGCATAGGCATGGATCGCACCATCGGGACGATCATCGTTGTGGGCGCATTAAATCTTGGCTTGCTTCTGTTGAAGCCCCGCGAAACCTATGCCTCATCGCGATAGTCAGTTTCCATAGATCTTGTCCTTCGAAATGTTCTGAGGGCTGAGCCGACTACTTTCGGATAGCTCCTCACTCGCCAAGTGGGAGTCCTTGCAAGACACCTCCACACGCGACGAAGCTGGTCCTGTCCTCCAAAGGGTTCCTGTCTTCCGGTCCCAGCTACCGTAGCTTCCCGTACGCTTTCGCAAACCAAAGCTTCATCCCCATGGAGCGAGGCCGGTGCAGATTGCGGCGAAGATCCTCCTAACCCGCTGCTCTGGCCTCTACTCGCGTACCAGTTCCACACGCCGGTTGCGGGCCCGCCCTTCCAGAGTGTCGTTGGAACCCACGGGGCGAGTGGCGCCGAAACCCGCTGGAGAGAGCCGTTCGGGAGCAATGTGGTATCGGGTCACCAGCGCCTGCTTGACCGTAGCTGCGCGCCGGTTGGATAGATCAAGATTGTAAGCGTCACCGCCGATGTTGTCGGTGTGGCCTTCCACGCCAAGTTTCCAGTCGGGATGCTCGCGCATGACCTGTGCAATCTGGTCGAGAACGGTTTGCGACTCGGGACGGAGAACGTCGCTGCCAAAGTCGAAATAGATTCCGTAGACCTGGGCGCGCCCGTTTTTCTCCAGCTGTTGCTCGAGTTGACTGGCGGGCTTGGCCGATTCGCTGTTCCAGTAGATCTTCACGATTTGGCCGACGGTGCCCGAGGCATCGCGCGTTCCCAGGGCGAGCGGGTTCTCGGCATCGTCAAGAAAGTAAAAGTGCGCTTCCTGATCGCTGTCGGGGGGCTTGCAGGCGGCGTGTATGGCCGGCAACTCGGCGGGTTGATCGTTGATCAGGATGGGGAAGGCCAAATCGGAAGCTTCTACCCGATGCAGCGTACAGCGTACAGGAGGGGGTTCAAGACTGGTGGGCAATTTAGAGGCATCGGCCGAGCCCGAGGCTATCGTCTTGAAGGCCTTGAACAGTACCTGCAGCGGGCTGACATGAAAGATGAAATCAGCCTGGCCATTGCTCTTCAGCTCACGCAGAAGTTTTTGCGAGATGCTGAATGCGGTGGTGCCCGGATACCTCTCCTCCGATTCCCCGCCGCAAAACCAGTCATTCATCTCGATGGCGTTCTCCATATCTGGGCGCAGAATGGTGCGCCCGCAGGCAATCTTCCGCAGGGGCCGCGGCTTCTGTGACTTCTGCCCCAGCAGAGCGCCGAAATCCGGTTCCGCCGGAACTTGCGCTGAATACCTGACGTGGACCGACTGGTCTGTCACCGAATCCACCTGCCCAATGGCTTCGTAGTCACCGCGCAGCGACTCCGCGACCGCTCCCACCATGCGCAGGGATGTGCGGAGTGGAACCTTGCCCGCAGGAGAAGAAGCCAGATCGGGGGGAGCCGGCTTCCAGTCCGGAAGTTTTGCCGGAGTACCGTTGTCTGTGACTTTGCCCGTGATGGCCTGCACGATGCCTGCCGCATCGCTGTGCTTGTAGGCCTGCGAAATCTCTTCCGCTTTCTTCTTTGCCCGGTAGGCGATGTAAACGCAACTGCCCATGGCGGCCAGTAGAAACAGAAGAATCAGGACCAGGATGGTCCACAAGATTTTCGCCAGGGTGCTGCTGCCCTGGGATGTGGCAGGCGGTGGAGGCGCTGCTGAGGCGGGCGCCGCGGGCTGCGCGGACACGGCCGTTCCACATTTGCTGCAGAACTTGACTCCCGCGGTTAGCGGACTTCCACAACTCGCGCAGAAAGCCATATGCATCTCTCCAAGATTTGTCGTGTAACCGTCGCGTCCCGAAATGCGGCTACGTCTCGCAGGCCTTCAACGGCGGTACCGTAATGTACTTTTCCTGGCGGAAGATATCCTTTGAGACCTTGCCCTTCTCTTTCCCTAAAATCGTGGCGTTTGCACCTACAGAAATTGTAGTAATGAGTTGAGCCCTCTGGCAGGGGATGAGTGCGCCGGCGCCCGCGGCAATGGTCGACGTGGAAATGATCACCTGGGCATAGGCTGCGGCGGTGGTCTTCAGCTTGTCCGAAACCTGCTGCTGGATCCAGTTGCCGAAAGGGGTTTTCTTCAACGCGTTCAAAAGCCCATCGGCCAGACCCGGTGGCGCGTAGCGCTTAACCACCTGGAAGACGGTGTCCGTTCCCAGCTTCAACTCAATGCGCGGCATGGAGACGGCTGCCACGAAGCCCACCGGGGCGATCGGCGCCAGCGAAAAATGGTCGACGATGGAGCCCTCGGCGTTGCCCTGGCCCTGCTGGCTCGTGTTGCCCTCCTTGAAGTTGAACCCCTGGGTACCGTTATAGGTCACGTGGAAGCGCCCGCGCGCCACCTCTTTGCCTCCAGTGAATGCGGGATGAAGCAGCAAGGCTTCGCTTACTTCGAGGGAAAACGGAAGACCTCCGATGGGCATGGGGATACTGAAGGAAGAAGGCAACTTGACCTTCTGCTCGCCCGCCTCCACTCCCCCTCCGTCTTTGGCTGCTTCCCAATTGAAGTTCACGCTTCCGTTCAAACCCTTGTTCTCATAGTCCATGGACTGGAGTTGGCTGTCCTTGATCACAATGGAGGCAGCGGTCTCAAAGTTCTGCACCTCGCCCGAGCCATCTACTTTGACCACGATGCCGTTGTAGCTGCGAGAGACCTCCATGTCGAGGTTGAGCTTGCCCGGCTGCGGCACGGCTTTGACCGTGTACTTCCAGCCATCATCTTCGCCGGAAAAGCTAAGGCTGGAATCGGCGTACACAGTGCCGTCCAGGGCTCCGAGCATTTGGCTGAGGGGAGGGACCGGAGCAACGGGCATCAGGGCGCCCTGACGTTGAGCCTCGGCGAAGTTCACCGGGGTGCTCCAGTGGATGGTGGCATCCTTGAACGCTTCAGGGAGGGTTGCATCCTCCGTGACCACCACCAGGTTGCCACCCTGCTGGGTGGCCACGTCCACTTTTCGCATGGCGATCCCCGGCACAAACAGAATGCTGCCCTGCTTGAGCTGGGACGCGGTGCTGTAGGAGGGGTTGAAGACAAAAGCCGTGTTGTCGCTGCTGATGCTGCGGATCGAATCGAGGAAGGCGCGCTGCTCCATCTTCATGACTCGATCCGTAAACGTAGCCTGAAATGTATTTCCGGGTTTGGTGGTGAGATCAGGCGCTAAATGAAGCGCGGCTAAAGGGATTTCTTGTCCAGGGCCCGGCGTGGACTTCTGCCGCGAGCACGCC
>JACXTT010007653.1_pt1 | contig 15176 bp, 13 predicted proteins | sample 9270951 | NCBI WGS metagenome assembly JACXTT01 (sample SAMN15532306, study PRJNA645909) | rock metagenome | isolation source: weathered quartz diorite | place: Puerto Rico | collected 2017-06-21
GGGGGGTTGACAGGCCAATTGCTGTGTTTTTTTGGCTTGCCTGGAAATTTTGGGGTGCTCGTGACTGCTGATGAGAAGAATTCCGCTGGGGGAAAAGGCCGGCTTGAAAGCGGGTGACATGATCATTGCTATCGATGGCAAAAACATCCGAACGCCTGGCGACTTTAGCCGCGAGATGCGCAAAGCGACGTTAAAGATTATCCGCGAGAAGCAGGAACGCGAACTCAAACTGGAATAGGGCCACACGCCTTGCTGTCAATGCTTATGTTTCTTCTTCAAGTGTATCTGTTCCACAATATGAATCGCTGTTAGAGGATCGATTCCTTTGGAGAGGATAAGATCGTTGACCTCATGGATTAAATACTGATCCCACGAGAACGAATATGCGCGTGTGGGTTCGCTTTCGGGATCTTCATACGGTATTGCAGTCGGTGAACGGTATGTCCACCCATTTTCTTCAGTAAACTTGAGCGGCATTCTATTCCTTTGATCCGTCACTCCTCCGCAAACTCCGCTAGATCCCAAACCGGAAAAAACGCGTGTCGCAGTCTCGGCAGCGAAAGGGCACGCACAAAATAAGAGGAGGCAACCAATCCAGCCACCTGCGCTGGGAACGCCTTATGTTCATCGATGAGCATCGCGGGCATGATATTTGCCGCCCGCTCCGAGATACACCTAAGACTTCTCGGACCTTCCCCAAAACCTCAGTCCCGGTAAAAGGCTTTCGAAGGTACGCCATCTCGGGGGTCAACACACCTTCGCTGAACAGAAGATCCCACGTTCCGAGACATATAGATTACTTTCATGCGAGGCCGTAAGGTCGCCGCCTGGTCGACAAATGCCCGCCCGCTTAAGCCGGACATCTTCACCTCGGTCAACAGAAGGTCGATCCGTTCCATCGGTCGACGGCACATTTCCAGAGCCTCCGCGGCGTCGCGTACTTCAAGGACACGATAATCCGCTGCTTCCAACGCCTGGCGAACGAGGTTGCAAACCGCCTCTTCGCCGTTGACTACCAGGATGGTTCCAGATTCCGACTGCGCGTTCTTCATAACAAAAGCCGATCGGTGCCGGATACCTCAGGAAGTGAGGCGAGCCGCCGTTTGAAATTTCAAGAGGATGTCTGATGGTGAAAACGTTGGCCGGTGCGTCCCGCCCTCGGGGCATACGCGACTTGACAGCACCACTTTGCAAAGAAGCATATGCCCCCTGCTACCAGCGTCAACCCGACCCGTAAGGTTGCGGTCGGCCCGGAGAGCAACCTTGAGCTGCGGTACCGGAGCCTCAACGAACAGAGCCGTCTGCGGCTCGGCTGAAGTTTTTCTCTCCGTTCTTTTCACAGACCTTGCAGTATTCTTTTCGAGCCCATTCCTCAGCCTGCCTCAACAGGTCTTGCAATGCTTGATGCCGCTGGGACCGCCGGTAGTCGGCGGACTTTCCGAATGGCGTCGGCCGCTTCCTGCAATTCTTTGGGATTGCCCATATCAAGCTCCTACATGATCCACAATTGATCGAAACACACGACGGAAGCAATTATCGGAGAAAACCACCTATAGCAAAAATCTGCACAGCCACATTAGAAATCGACGAACACATCAGAAAGTCGGCCGAGGGCCACAGTGGGGCATACCGCGAGTTTTCACGTCAATCTGCCACAACCATATGTCGCCCGGGTGGGCTGTCAACCCCCTCGAGTGTGTCGGGAGTTGGCTCGGCACCGTTTTAACACCAGGCTTTGGAGCGGCGTACACTTCTGTTTTAGAGGTAATGCGTATGGCGAGATGGCTCGTGATTCTCGGCATTATCGTGTGTTTACTTCTGCTATTACCCGGAACCGCTGGTGGACAACGCGACTTCGTGGCAGGCGGTGCGATAGCCGTTAGTGGCTACCCGCATGGTACGATCGGGTAAATCCCTAGTTTGAGGGGCGTCCCACCGGGAGCCGACTTAAAAGAGATTTCGCGTGCAAAGAGCACGAGTTGACCCCCGGGGAGGCGCGAGGCTTCTCAATCATGCAGCAGGTTGCGCAGCGATCTTGTGGGCGGTGGAATTGGCGACCTCGTATGTCTGAACACTCGGGGTCCCCTCTACGAGTCTCGTCAGTTCGCGCAACACTTCCGGATAGCTTCCGCTGTTGTAGGCATCCGCCTGCGCCGGGGAATCCCATAAGCTGATTCCTACAGCTTCCATTCCGCCGGGGGCAATGAAGGTGAGTTCATCACGGAAACCCTTCTGCTTGCGCAGTATCGGGAGGATCTTCTTCTCAATCGTCTGAGAAAACTCAGCCGACATGTTCGGCTTCAAACGCATCGAAACGATTCGAGCAAACACGTAGACCTCCTTTTTGTAGACTTGGAATTTCAAACATTATCCGACTTTGACGCGTTCACCTCAACCGGAAGCGGTTATAGTGAACGGGGGAGTCGGCGTGAAACCGAAAATTGAAATCGAATACTGGACTCAATGCCGATGTCTTTTGCGCGCCGCGTGGATGGCGCAAGAGCTGTTGACGACATTTGAGAAAGAAGTCGGCGAAGTGGCACAAGTTTTCCGGTCGACGGAAATTGGGGCTTTTCACTCCTTCACTGCGGTCGAGTGCGAACAAAATGGGCAGGCGGCACTTTTCGCAGCGAACGCCCAGATACCACTGCGTATCAGTCTTAGGCCACCGAGAAATATTCAACGAATCTCACTTCCAGCCTGCCGACGGCGGAAATAGCGTTACGCCCGACTTTCGTCGGACTTTCTGCCCGGAACCAGCTCTCTATTCTCTCCATGTCTTCCGCAGCTCCCGAATGCGACTTCGGTTATGAAGCTCAGTTCTCCGCTAACGATTAAAAGCTAACGATCGCCATTTTTCCTAGACAGATTATTCTCCTTCGTGTTCAGCCTTGCGGGCACGAGATTTGCATCACACATGGGTAAAGATTCTCCTAGGAGTCCACTGCCACGCAGAAGACGGTCCAGGAATATATCGGAGAGAATCGGCGAAGTCATACTAACTCTCTGCATGACACAATAACAACGCTAATAGAGTTAGGCGGCTTTGGTCGCGAATAGCTGCCCGAGCGATAGCGGTTTGTTGTCTTATATCAAACGCCAATCGCGGCATGAACACGAATTCGCCACGGACAGGCTCAACGGTGATGGTGGTAGGTGTTGTGGTCGCGCCTCACAACGGGGCGATATAACGACCAGACTTCGATCCATTCGCATCCGCTTCGGCGGTCGCTTTTGTTCGACGAGCATTGCAACCCCGAGATCGGTCGAAGCACGGTAAGGCAGAATTTATGCCGCGAAGGTGACGCCGTCGTTGAGACGGACGACGTTGTAGGCGTGTATCCAGTTCCGGCTGCCGCCAACTCGGATGCCGCCGACATCCTGAACCTGAACAAATTCTTTCACTAAGTCATACGTCGCGTCGGCGATGAGGATTTGTCGGGCTCCGGCCTGCGATTCCAAGCGCTTCGCCACGTTGACTGAATCACCAATAACGGTATATTCGAAGTATCGTTCACTCCCAATATGCCCGGCGACTACCTCGCCTGTATTGATGCCAATGCCGATGGGAAGAGTCAGATTTGGCATGGTCACATCCACCCTACAAAGTTCCTGCTGCATCTCCACCGCAGTGATTACGGCTCGAAGGGCGCTATCGTGCTGGGCGACAGGAGCTCCGAAAACGATCATGATTCCATCGCCTTGAAACTTGGCCAACATGCCTTCGTATTTGAACCCGATATCGATCATCGTCGAGAGGTAACGGTTCAAAATGCGGACGGCTTCAATCGGATCAATTTCGCCGCATATGGTGCTGAAGCCCCGAATATCCGCGAACAGGACGGTGGCATTGCGTCGTTCACCTTCCAAGCAGAGCGATTCAGGCTCCGCCAGCAGACGTTCGACAATCAACGGAGAAACACACTTCTCAAATAGAGTTCGAAGGCGCCGACGCTCTTCATCCTTCTCCCAGAGAAGGCGCTTCCTTTCCATTTCTTTGTCGAGAATGCTGCGTACCGACCGGGACAAAGTTTCGAGGTTAAAGGGTTTGGTGATGTAGTCCGATACTCCAAGTTTTAAAGCATCGATGGCCTTATCGGCGTCCGCCAGAGCTGTTACCATCACAATCGGAATGCTGTCCTGCTGTGCTCGGATGCGGCTCGCCAGTTCGATGCCGGACGTATCCGGGAGCTGAATATCGCTGAGAACAATATCCAGCGGACGCGAGGCCAGAACTTCTAGGGCACGTGCGCCTGTATCAGCCTGTATGACTGTATAGCCGTCTGCTTCGAGGGTTTCGGCGATCATTTCCCGAATATTCAGCTCGTCATCAATGACAAGGACGGTCTCTCTATTCATACGTCGTTCGCCACCTCCGTCCTATCCAAGATCTGACGCACCCTACATGTAAAAATTTCGGCGTTGAATGGCTTCTGCAAGAATTCCGCGTGTTGGTTCAGTACATTGTTGTGGGCCAGGCTGGCGTTCGTGTAGCCGGACAAAAAGAGCTTCTTCGCCGAGGGCCGCAGTACATCCATTTGGCGTGCGAGTTCAGGACCGCTTATTTTGGGCATAACCACATCCGTGATAACCAGATCAATCGGGCCCACATGAGTCTCACAAAGCTTTATCGCCTCTTCTCCATTGGAAGCCACAAGCACTTTGTAACCTTGGTCCCGCAGTATTTCTTCTGAGAGGTCTCGGACTGTCTCTTCATCTTCGACAAGCAAAATCGTTTCGGATCCTCTAGTAAGTTGGCGGTTCTCTCGGATGGCCGAAATCCCATCTCCGACGTCTTCCACGCGAGGCAGGTAAACCTTAAATGCTGAGCCGCGGCCCAATTCGCTGTAGACCCAAACGTTGCCACCGCTTTGCTTGACAATTCCGTAGACGGTCGATAGCCCTAAGCCCGTTCCGTTTCCCTGTTCTTTCGTCGTAAAGAAGGGTTCGAAAATGCGCGCCTGGGTCTGGGCGTCCATGCCGCAACCCGTGTCGGTCACTGCTAACATGACGTAGTGGCCCGGCCGCACACTCACATGGAGGCGGCTGTAGGTTTGGTCCAGGACAACGTCTCCGGTTTCGATTGTAAGTTTGCCACCTTGCGGCATCGCGTCTCTGGCGTTCACCGCGAGATTTAGAATTACTTGTTCCATCTGACTGGGGTCCACTTTCACACGTCCCAAGTCGGGTTCCAGAACAGTGATGAGCTCAATTTGCTCACCAATCAGTCGCTGTAGCATCTTGCCCATATCCGCAACAATGGTATTTAGATCTACCACCCGCGGTTGGAGAAGCTGCTTGCGGCTGAATGCCAGAAGCTGCCTTGTCAGGGACCCGGCGCGTTCCGCTGTCTTGTGGATCAAGTCTACGTCACGCTGGAGTGGACTGGTCTCTCCAAGCTTTTTCTGCAACATCTGACTGCGGCCCAATATCACCGTAAGCAGGTTATTGAAATCGTGTGCGATACCGCCCGCGAGTTGGCCGACGCCTTCAAGCTTCTGCGACTGCCGCAGCTGCGATTCCAGATTTATGCGTTCGGTAACGTTTCTAGCAATCCCCTCGATGGCGATAGGCTTGCCTTCCTTATCCCGCATCAGAACATGGTGCAGTTCGATCCAGATCGAGGAATGATCCGGCGGAGTCCACCTAAGTGTGGTCGTGCTTGGTTCAGTATTGCCTTCGAATATGGCTTGCAGGGAGTCATGGTCCTCACGGGTGACCAGCTTGAAAAGCAAGCTCGGCTCCGCGTAAAAATTCTCCGGAGTATATCCACTGAGTTTCGTCACTGCCGGACTCATGTAGACACAGCGCCGTTGGGGCGATAATTCGTAGCGAAATACGACGTCCGGGGCATTATCGGCCAAACGCCGGTAGCGTTGCTCTGCTGTTCGTAACTGTTCGAGCAGCGATGCTGAATTCAAAGCCGCCGCTGCCGTGCCGGCGAGGATGTTCAATGACTTGATCAGACCAAGCGGCACCGGGCGATGGGGACGATCCGGGCAAAAATTAAGAATGCCTATTACTCTGCCCCCCGCCAGCATCGGTATCGCCACTCCACTTGCGATATTACTAATGTCGGAGGTAGGAACCGAGTGGAGGCTGGTGTCTTCGTCTGCGTTAACCTTCTCGATTGCGGCCAACCAGTTGGACATCCCGCCGGTAATTGGTAGTTTTCGGCCCTGCACTTGATCCGAATTCTCGCCGAGCGAAACCGCAACGAACCATTCTTTCCCATCCGGAGTTGGAACGAAAACGGATACGCTGCGGGCGTCCCCTTGATGGAAGGCCGCATCCGCCATCTTTCGTATGATTGTTTCCGAGTCAACTGCGAACGCCATGGCCATGCTCAACTCATAGATCCCGACGGTCTCCAGCAACTGGATGTTTTCCATCCTCAGACGCCGCACACTCAGCGCACGCGAAATGACAGGCAGGACCACGCTCAGCTTCAAGGGTTTTAGCACGTAGTCCACGGCGCCCATCTTCATTGCATCTACCGCGGTTGCGATTGTTCCCTGCCCAGTCCTCAGGATTCCAATAAGGTTCTTGTCTAGTTCCAGCGCTGCTTGAAGCAAGCTGATGCCGTCCATTTCCGGCATCATCAGGTCAGTGAGAAGCAAATCGAATTCTTGCTCCCGCAATGCCTGGAGAGCATCTTTGCCCGATGTGAAACCGTTGGTAGTGAAACCCTCTTGCTGAAGCGTGTCGCAAAGGGCCTGCATGTGCACTTTCTCGTCATCTACGATGAGTAACTTCGTCCGAGCAGCCGTCATGGTTCCCCACTCCCGTTCCCTGTTGTCAATTCCGCGAGCGCCACTCGAAGATCCTGCAACTTGGGAGGCTTGTTGAGTACACGATCAACGTGTTCAGGAACATCATGCTCTGCGACCAAACGCTGACCCCACCCTGTGAACAAAATGACCGGTGTCCGTGGGGACAATGCTTTAATCGCTGCGGAGACCTTTCGTCCATCCACGTGAGGCATTCCCAGATCCGTGATTACCACGCTGAACGGTTCCAGATTGCGGTGGGCCTTTTTGAACGCATCTATCCCTTCCTGCCCTCCGGGAGCCGCAATGACAAAATGGCCGTCGCCTTCCAGCGTGTCGCGCAGCGCTCTAATCAGCAGCGGGTCATCATCGACGACCAGAATGCGAAGCGCGGCCAAGGATGTGGATGACGAAGCTGCGTCGAGCTTAGGCAGGGTCGGCGCCGAGACAGGAAAGACGAGCCGCACCGTGGTGCCTTTCCCAAGCTCGCTCTCGATTTGAACCTCGGCGTTGTTTCGCTGCGCCATGCCATAGACCATCGCGAGTCCCAGGCCGGTACCCCGCTCACCTTTGGTTGTGAAAAACGGTTCCAGGCAACGCCGTCTTGTGTCGTCGTCCATGCCGGTTCCTGTGTCGCAAACTTCTAAATGAACGAAGCACCCGCTCTGAAGAGTACGCACGGTGATCGTCCCGCCCTCGGGCATGGCATCCACGGCATTGAAGATGAGGTTCACGAGTGCTTCCCTGATTTCGTTTTCGACTCCCATCGTTTCCGGCAGCCCAGGCGTCAGTTCTGTCTTCATCTGAACCACAATCCCGCGTTGCTGGGGCATATCGCTCCAGCGCGCATGGGTAAGATCCTTCACTTGCGGAACAAGGCTGTTCAACTGCAGGGGAGCCAGTGTGAGCTCTGCCTCCCGCTGGCGATAGAATTCCCTCATTCGCGTAATAGTCTGCGCCACGTCCTCGATGGCGTGCTGGGTGACCTGCAGGTAGCTTCGGGCGCGTTCGCTGAGATTCGCCTCCTTCTCCAGAAGCGTCTCCGTATACAGCGCAATAGGAGAAATCGCATTGTTGATATCGTGGGCAATCCCGCTGGCCATCTGGCCGAGTGCACGCAAACGTTCCTGCTGCATCACGGCTTGCTGGGTTTGGCGAAGATCGTCGTAGGCGACCTGCAAAGCGTTATACAGGTTCGCCTGATGCGCAGCCAACGCGACGTGCTCGCTTAGATGGCGAATGAATTCGCAATCCGGGCTCGTGAAGCTGTGCGCGGCGTGCCGTGCTGCAATCAGAACTCCGAAGACTTTGTCCTGGACCGGCAAGGGAGCGGCGACGAATGAATGCAGGCCCACGCTGGCGAGCCGCTTTGGAAACGGAAAAGCCGAACCTTCGATGTCCGGCTCATATATGAGATGCCCCCGCACGCAGCTCGAAAGACCGTTCCCGTCCGTGGGAACACGCACATCGTCCATCATCGAAAGTCGTGAGGCCAGCCCTTCGCTGTGCGATCCGACATTGGCAACGGTCAGTGTTTCTGTCGTCGGATCATAGAGGCAGATGCACCCAAAATCGAGCGGAAGGTTCTCTTCCAGACTGCCGATGACAACCTGGAATATGCTTCCGAGATCCTGCCGCTCCGCGATCGCTCGCGTGATGCGGTCCAGCAATTCCATCCGGCTCAGTTGCGTTTGCAGCTTCGTCTCCGCCTGTTTTCGTTCCGTGATATCCGTGATGAACCAGCAAAAAGTAGTCACGCCATCGTTCTCCATCACACCGATCGATAGTTCCACTGGGAACTCCGTCCCGTCACGGCGTAAAGCGGGCAATTCGAGGACCCGATTCCGTACCGAAGCATCGCCTTCTTTCGACAAATGCGCCAGGCGCGCGCGGTGCTGGTCGCGAAACCGAACGGGAACGATCTTTTCGGCCAGTTCCTGTCCGATAACATCCGAACTCGTCCAACCAAACATGGTTTCGGCGCGCGGGTTCCAATCGATGATCCTGCCGCCTCCATCGATTACAACTACAGCGGTCATTGCCGAATTTAGGACAGCGCGCATGCGCTGTTCGCTCTCCTTCACCGCCGTGTTCTGCTCCTGGATGCGCGCGAGCATCTGGTTGAAAACATCCGTTAGGAACCCCAATTCACCCTGACCGATTTTTCGGGCGCGCACGGAATAGTCCTGGCGGTCCGATATGGCCTTGGCGGTCTCCGCCAATTCGAGGATTGGCTCGGAGATCTGCCGCCGCAACGTCCTGGAAAGCAGGTATGCCGCAGCCAAGAGGCAGCCCGTCATGATTACGACGATGCTCCCCCCATAAAATAGGAAACGGCCGTAAACAGCCTTAAGGTCCCATTTCAAATACAACGTACCCAGGCGTTTTTGGCCTAGCGTGACGGGTTGAATACCGACCAGATTGGAGGCCTCAAAGTGGTATCCATCCTTTTGAGGCGTTGCTGGAAAGTCTCCCTCGGGCACATTGGATGGATAGTGGGAGAAGAGCTTTCCCTCTTTGTTGTAAAGCCCTGCCCCAACAACCGACCGCTCAGCCTTCAGTGCGGACAGAATCTCGTTCGCATCCGTTGGATTATCGAACGCGAGCGCGGCAGTGCTATTGGTGGCGATTATTTTTGCCAGTATTGAAGCTTGCTCGACAGTCGTTTGCCGGGAAGTCAGGAACTCGTAAGTAAGAATCGTCGTACAGGCGAGCAACAGTACGGCGCCGCTTATCAAAAGGACAAGATTTACGAGTCTTCGTTGAATCGTATTTCGCTTGACCGACATCGCTTCAATCCGCTCCTGAATTGATGACCGTCGCCGGGCGCAGCAGCTTTGAACTAATGGTCAGGTTGGCGGCCTTGGCCGCGGCCAAGTTAATTCTGAGGTGGATTCGGTTCTCCACCGTTACGAACTGAATCATCCCGCCGCGGTCAGCGAAACCGTTTGCATCGCCTACAATGAGAGTGCTTCGTCCTCTGACCGCCGCGAGAATTTCTCCAATTTGGTTCGCCTCCGACTGGCTCACAAACAGCACCTGACAGTTCTTGATATTCTCCAACCGCTGATAGCGTTCAGCAACAATGGGGTGGCCGTTGATCTTTTCATCCCTTACGGTCTCATCGAGGAAAGTTCCAAATGGATCTTCCCCAAGAATGCCAATCACGAGTGGCGCTTGCTGGCTTGAGAAGGCGTTGCGCGGCCAGTCGACGAACTGAGTGAACTGAAACAGGAACGTCGCTTTGACCCGATACTCCGGAATCGCCGACGATTGAGCAGGCAGAAGCTGGTCCAGACAAATCGTCAGCAGGACAATCAGGAGAAATACAGACAAATTCTGCTTTGTACGGCGCAGGTCGGGTTGTCTCTTGATTAAAACATCCATACGAACTTCGCCCCTACGCGCCGGTCAATTTCGTGACGATTGGGCAGAGTGCCAAATTCAGCGTGGCGCGGATGAAGCAGGTTCTCGCCCACAATGGAAATGTCAATCGTATTGCTTGGATGCCAACCAAAACGGCTATCCAGTTCACTGTAGGCAGGGACGTTTTGATTACCGATCCGGCTGACATAGCGGAATGTGTTGTCGAACTCAAAGTGGTGCGGGAGATCGAGCAATGAGCGAAGCGAAAACCTGTGGTCCGGATCGTTAGACTCGTTTGCGCCGGGAGTCGTATTTGTGCTGCCGGGCTTGTTCGAGAAATGCAGCTTGAGGGGAGAATATCCCCCACGAAGACGCCACCAGCCTGCGGGCCGGTATTCAGCCGCGAATTCGGCCCCATGCCCCTCGCCTCTTTGTCCGTTACCGAGAAAAACCGGAAGTGGCAGAGTAGGATTTATTCTTTCGACTGTGCGGAGGCTGTCGTAATGATTAAGAAAAGCAGCCAACGAAACTGAAAAGTTTTTGCGAAGCTGCCCTCGATATCCAAGTTCGTAGGAAATCAAGTCCTCAGATTTGAAGTTTGGACCACCGGCAAGGATGAATGGCGGGTCGCGCGGCGCAAAAAACTCTCGATCTATTCGCGAAGGCGTCCGGACGGCACGGGAAACAGCTCCCCATAAGCTTTGCTGTGGATTTATCTTCCAGACAAGGCGGAAAGTCGGCTGCACCTCGAACCCGGTGTAATCATTGTGCTCGATCTTGGAGCCGACGGTCACATGCAAGCGGTCCTTGACCACGGAAACTTCATCCTGCGCAAATGCACTGAACCACTGTCGCGACACATTCGGCGGAAAGAATGCGAGTGTCGGCGAATTTACGATAGAGTCTTCGATCAATCGGTACGCAGCGCCCCACACGATGTCATGGCTTTCAGCAAGTAGGAACCGGTGCTGGAAATCGAGATCGAAGGTGTCAAGACCCTCGGCAAAGGAGGAAGGGATGCGGCGGTTAGCCCGATCGTAATAGAACTGCACCTTCAAGTCAGAGCTTTCCGATGACGTGTGGTCCCAGCGAGCCAGAAAATTGCCTCCACCCAAACCGATCTCGTTCGTGGTTGCCTGACGGGCACGGCCATCATTGAGATCCCCCTGCAGAGTGATGATGTCCGAACGGGATGTGTTCCACTCACTCCGGAAACCGAACTGACTGGAGTGCCAGCTATCGTGACCGTCCTGGCCAGTGGCAAACACCGTACTGTCCCGGTCAAAATACTTGCCGTAGATCCGATAGCGAAGGTCCGGCCCGACGGCGCCCCCCTTGCGAACACCGCCGAAGCCGCGCAGTTGAGTGCCTCCGCCTCCGGACACCAGGGTGCCTTGAGTATCCTGCGATTTCTTCGTGATGATGTTAATAACGCCGTTCACGGCGTTGGCTCCCCAAACAGTTGCGCCCGGCCCACTGATGACTTCGATTCGGTCGATGTCCTCCAGCAACGTGTCCTGCACGTCCCAGAACACCCCCGCATAGAGCGGGGTGTAAACTGTCCGGCCGTCGATCAGGACAAGAAGTTTGTTCGCGGTCGAGTTGTTGAATCCGCGGGCGGTGATTGCCCACTGCCGCGAATCAATCTGCGCTACTTCGAGGTTGGAGGCTAACCGCAATGCTTCTGGTATGCTCGAAGCGCCGGAGCGGCGGATGTCCTCTTGGCTGATGACCTGAACCGCGGATGCGGTCTCGAACAATCTCTCGGGTCTACGTGAGACTGAGGTCACCTCCACGTTCATCAACTCTTCCGGGCTCAAGTTTTTGAGGGCAGGCTTCGACGCTGTTTGGGGTGAAGCTTCTCGCGGTAGGAAAAGAAAAGCTAGACTCATTAGAAGCAGTAAGGCAAGTAGGGAGCGTCGGCGTCCGAGCTTTTGAAAATTCGTCAAGTGAAGTTTCTCACCCGGACCTGAACTAAGGTGAGAGTCCATCCTCCCTTCCAATGCGAACAGAGTAGACAGCGTCGAGGTGTCATGGCGTCCTTGCTTTACAGGCAACGGAAACCGTTCTGATTAGACAGCCGGCTACCTCCGGCTAAAAACTAAAAACATTTTTTGCCTCAGCCACATCCTTGTGTCCTCGGCGTCACTCAGCTTCTCTCAATCGCTGTTCGGAAAAATTCAGCTAGCGATATGAGCAATTGGCCCAGACCGGTTGGAGATGTTAGGAACAGGACAGAGTCTGTGCAAGCGATTTATTTCTAATTCCCTTATTTCGGGATTCGTGCGGAAATGTAGGATTTCTCGAACGTTGGCTGCGCGAGTAGCACTTCAGACTAGCACCTTTATGCGGACCTTTAGGCAGACGTCGGTCCCATACTGTCCAAATATTGAACTCATGCTGCCTCAGGCTGACAGTGTTTCTGGTGTTACAATCGTCGGTGGGTTCACTACCTCTCGTTCGACCTGTTCATTGGAAGCTGGTAGGTACAAGATGCGCGTAAGTCCAACATCCCTCACCTGGCAACGGTGCCTGGTTTGATTCTGACGTTCCTGTTTGGGCCTATTGGCCTGCTTCTCTTTTTCGGCATTCGAATGGCGAAAGGGTGCGCTTTAAGAGTCGGATGAAACGGATAAGCCGTTCAATAGGGGTAGCGAAAGCTATCCGGAAGTCCCAAAACGCTTCCGAGCAGCGTTGTGTGGCTCGAGGCCCATCGAACGTCCTATTTAGTGATGTTGATGACGATGGGAATGTCCGTATCAACGCAGCGCGCCTCGTCTTCCATGATTGCTGGAGAAAACTTCCATTGATCGAACGCAGCGCGAACCGCGGTGTTAAGAAACGGGCTCCCGCCGTAGACTTCGCTCATGGCGACATCGCCCTTCTCATTAATTCTGGCCTTAACATGAACCACCACAGGAGAGACCTTCAACTGGGAAAGCACATAAGCCGGAGACTCAGGATCAACGTGAAAATCACGGGTTTTTAAACGTGCTAGCGCGAGCTGGGCGCTCATCTGAAGACAGCCGGTGTGCGTGCATGTTTTCATCTTCGCGAGAATGTCTTCGGCAAACGACGACTCCGGAAGCATTTCGTCGACGCGGAGGCGAACTTCTTCCATTGCCGCTTGGTCGTTGTTTGCACACGCACGGTTCCATGAATCGACGAGGCTGGATAACGCCCGGCGATACTCCCCACGGACCCCATCGATTGTTTCTGAGCTACCCCAGGACATCAGATCCCGATAATCGCGAGCAGCCAACTCAAACTCGCCTTCACTGAAATCCTTGCGCCAGGCAAGAAAAGCGCGATCGGCAGCGACCTGAAGTTTACTTTCCGTAAGGTCAAGATACTCGTTTGCGAGTTCGTGTTTGGGCTCGGCGCGGAGGGCAGCTCGAAACTTCTGGAGCGCTGCCTCCATCTGGGCTTTCTTATAGGCCTCCTGACCTTCCTTAAAGAACAAGTCGGCCGCCTTCGAATTGAGCGGTGCCAGGCCAGCGCATTTCGCTTGGTTGGATCCGATCACTTTAACGGCAGCATCGGCGTTTCCAGTTCCCAACTGCCGTTGCGCTTCGTCCACTAGATGGCGACACCGCAGCTCATTCTTTTCAGCCTTGGCTTCTTCAGCTAATTGGATGATCTTCGGCGAGAAAATCTGCGGATCGATATGATGATCCAAATCGAGCGCGTACAGTTCCTGTAGATAATCCTTCGCTCGGGCCGTGTCATTCAGTCCGATGAACCCGAGAGCCAACTGCAGCTTGACGTCGGTCTTCTCCCGCACGTGGCCAGGTTGCTGTTGAAGCAATTCATCGGCGCGCAAAAGCAGCTCAATCGATTTCGCGAACTCCGCTTGGTAGTAGAGCGCCTCTGCGCGAGCCAGCATCTCGTTGGGGTCATCGGCGGGAGCGGACCAGCCGGAACGGTTCACCGAAAGAACGATCAACAGCACAAGAATGTTTCTGGACATCCTCGACATGGCTAACCTCTATGGAAAGACGTTTTGAATTCCCGTTTCACTTCCGGTCACGCGGTATTTCTGTTTTGGGAATCCTGGATTTTCGAAGACCAACACGCTTCCGATTGGAACGCGCACGCCGCTCAATGGCGTTTGCCCCAGGGCCTTCCTCTCAACCCCGTCCCGGAAAACCTCTGCCCAAGGTTTGGAATTGATCTGGACATCCACGTCAAAGGTGATCTCATCGCTCATTTCGTGATTGCCTAACGATATGTCAGGCTGGGTTCGATATGGAACAGATAGAGTCGATAGGTGATAAGGACGTAAGCGATCGTGACTTTCAACAAGGACTACAGTAGAGATTGCCTGAATTGCGCCGGAGTTTTTATTGAGCCAGTCAAAAACAATTTGATGTACGGCCATCTTATCGATATCGGATCTACGTATTCGAACATAACGATGAGGCGGGACAAGTCTGGGGAGTGCGATACTGCTCGAAGATAGATAGATCGAGTAACGAAAAATGGCGGGCGTACGAAGCAGGCAGAGTTGTATGCGTCGGATAAACAGCGACGTGATAATGAACATCCCTTTCCAGAATTGACTTGATCTGAGCTCCTGCTGGCTCTCCGGAGTGGCGGGAGCGGGAGCCGCGCCGCAACGGGTTATCTAGCTCTTTGTGTAATTGAACCGCTGCCAAACCTCGTACCTCGTGGATGGCGTCGGCTGCTTTCTGCAAATCTTTTGGATCAGCCATATCAAACTCCTTCGCGTAAGTATTTGACGGCGAACTCGCTGTCCTTCGCCAATATTCGAGTTTTGGGCGATCTCATAAACTCATCGGCATTAGGCAGCCACACGCTCGTACCGATGGTGCAATCCGCCCACTTCCGGAATTTGAATGATCCTGCCAGCCCGTAGATCCTGCACTGGCCGGGATTCCGGCGCATCCTTATCTAATGACAGATGCGTTCTCGACCGATTGTAATAACGAATGTAGCTTTTTAAGATTCGGCGCAGGTGCCATTCGGTCATGACGATGATGTGGTTCAAACATTCTCGGCGAATACTTCCGATGACGC
>JACXTT010007654.1_pt1 | contig 15176 bp, 15 predicted proteins | sample 9270951 | NCBI WGS metagenome assembly JACXTT01 (sample SAMN15532306, study PRJNA645909) | rock metagenome | isolation source: weathered quartz diorite | place: Puerto Rico | collected 2017-06-21
TCGCCGTCCCGCGGAGCCTGCACGACGTCGTGGCCGCCAAGCTCACCGAGCAGATGCCGCTGGCATGCGCCGAGACGCCGGGCCGCGCCCTCGCGCCGGCGGCATTCGACCGCATCGCCGAGCTGATCGAACGCGCCGACGTGGTGGCCCTGGGTCCGGGGCTGTCGCGCGACCCGGATGCGGCCGAGCTGGCGCGACGCCTCGCGGTGGACGCCGCGAAACCGATGGTGATCGACGCCGACGCGCTGAACGCGTTCGCCGGCTCCCCCGAGCGGCTCGCGCGCGCGGCGGCGCCGCGGGTGCTCACACCGCATCTGGGAGAGATGTCGAGGCTGACGGGCCTCACCCCCGAGGCGCTCGAGCAAGCCCGCATCGACGCGCCGCGCGAGTGGGCGGAACGGTGGAACGCCGTCGTCGTGCTCAAGGGCGCGCCGACGGTGGTCGCCGGAGCGGACGGTCGCACGATCGTGAATCCCACGGGCAATCCCGGCATGGCGACGGCGGGGATGGGAGACGTGCTCACCGGTGCGGTCGCGGCGCTCATCGCCCAGGGGCTGACCCCGTTCGATGCCGCGGCGGTCGCGGTCTACGTTCACGGCGGGGCGGGAGATCGGGTCGCCTCGGGGCGCGGCACGCTCGGATTGATCGCGAGCGACGTCGCGGAGGCGCTGCCGCTCGCCTTGAAGACGCTCGACGCCGAGAGGATCGACGCGTGAACGCCCGGCGCCGGCGCGGCGGCCTTACAGGTGCTTCTGGAGGCGGCCCACGATCATCGGTTTGGGCACGGCGCCGATCACCCGCTCCACCTCCTGACCACCCTTGAATACGATCAGCGTCGGAATGCTCTGGATGCGGTAACGCGCGGCCACGTCCGTGCTCTCGTCCACGTCGACCTTAACCACCTTGAGCTTACCCTTATACTCCGCCGCGATTTCCTCGACCATCGGCGCAACCGCCCGACACGGGCCACACCATTCCGCCCAAAAGTCCACCAGAACCGGAGTCTGTGCGTTCAGCACTTCGGACTGGAAGCTCTGGTCGGTAACGGCGACGGCATTTCCCATAGCGACACCCCCCTGACTCTGCGTAGGATCTACGATTGCTTCCTTGGGATGCCCGCGGTGTCGCGAGCGATTCAGCGCGATTCGGTGAGGGACGTGCAGCATAAGTACGCCGTTCGGATGCGTCAAACCTTCGTACGGCGCCGGTGGTCCGCGCCGCGTCGAACGTCCTCGAGACGACCCGTTCCGTCGGACCGGGTCCAGTTCGGAAGGCTGTCGATCCTTTGATCCCGCTGCGAGACGAGAATCCGTCGGGCTCATTCCCTCGGGTCACTATTGGGCTCATCGCGCTCAATTGCGTCGTGTTCGGATACGAGCTGACGCTCGGCAGCGGGCTGCGCGAGTTCATGACGCATTGGGCTCTCGTTCCGCAGCGGATCACGCTGGCGTTGCGGTTCGGCGACGAACCCATGCTCCCGAACCTGGTCACGTTCGTCACCTCGATGTTCCTGCACGGTGGCTGGGCGCACTTGATCGGCAACATGTGGTACCTGTGGATCTTTGGAGACAACATCGAGGACCGGCTCGGCCACGGGCGCTATCTGGCGTTCTATCTCACGGGCGGCATCGTGGCGGCGCTCGTGCAGTACGTCACTCAGCCCAGCTCGGGGGTTCCGACCGTGGGGGCGAGCGGCGCCATCGCGGCGGTGCTCGGAGCCTATGCCGTGACCTTCCCGCGGGCGCGCGTCACGACGCTGATTCCGCTGTTCCCGTTCTTTCCCATCGTCCACCTGTCTGCGCTCGTCGTGCTGGGACTGTGGTTCGTGCTGCAGTTCTTCAGCGGCGCCCTGTCGCTGGCTTGGGGCGCGCGCGGCGGCGTCGCATGGTGGGCGCACATCGGCGGCTTCGCATTCGGCATCGTCGCGATCAAGCTGCTCGCGCCGCGGGGCCGACGCGTACCGCCGGCCGGATGGGCGGATCCCCATTGAGCGCCACGATCATGTTCCAACGTTCCGTCCCCGCCCCCTAGACGGCCTCCCCAACGAGGACCCCACCGTGCGTCAAGATCTCGACCGACTCATGCGCGAACGCAAGCTCGCCGGGATGGTCATATTCGCGTACGACCGCTATTGCCCCGCGATGTACTACGCCACCGGGCAGAGGCTCGCGTTCGGTTTGTACTTCCGCGCCGCGGACGGTCGCGCGCACCTGGTCCACGATCCAATGGAGCGCGATCAGGCCGCAGCCGTCGGGTGCGAGCACTCGAGCTTCGCGCAGCACCGACTGAACCAGCTCTACGAGGAAGAGACCACGCCCGCGCGATCGTTCGGACGTTTGATCTCACAGGTGTGCGCCCAGGTGGGGATCGACGGACCCATCGGATTGTTCGGCGACCTGCCCGCGGCGTTCACGCACGTGCTGATCGCGCGCATGCGCGAGCTGGCTCCGAACCTCGCGGTGGACGCCACCCATCCGGACCTCATGTCGGTGGCGCGCACGACGAAGGAAGCGCACGAGATCCGCGCGATCCGGCGCGCCGCGCGGGGCGCGGTGTCGGCCATGGAGCGCGTGATCGAATTCCTCGGCTCTCTGCGCGTGGACGGCGCGAAGCTGTATCGCGACCACGGCGAGCCGGTCACGCTCGGCGCCATCCGTCGGCTCATCCAGCTCGAGTTCATCCAACACGGGCTCGCCGAGGTCGGCGACAGCATCGTGTCGCAGGGGCGCGACGCCGGAGTTCCGCACAACCGCGGCAACGATCAGGAGGCGCTGAGGCCCGGGACGCCGCTCCTGATCGACATCTTCCCCGGAGAGGCGGGAGGCGGCTACCACAGCGACCTCACGCGCACGCTGTGCGTCGGCACGGCGCCGGAGGACCTGAAGCGCCTCTACCGCGACGTGCACGACGCGTTCACGCAGGCGGTGTCGGCCCTCGAGCTGGGACAGCCGTGCCGGCGCTACCAGGAACTGGTGTGCGACTTGTTCGAAACACGCGGGCACGACACGATTCGCTCGAAGCCGGGAACCGAAGAGGGGTACTGTCACGGCCTCGGCCACGGCGTGGGCCTGTCCGTGCACGAGGCGCCGCGCCTCGGCGGGCCGCCGTCCAACACCCAGCGGCTCGAGCCCGGAATGGTGATCACCGTGGAGCCGGGGCTCTACTATCCGTCGCGCGGGCTGGGGGTGCGCATCGAGGATCTCATGCTGGTGGGTGAGGACGGCACGTTCGAGAACCTGACGCCCGCCCCCTACGTGCTGGAGGTCCAACCTCGCGGATGAGAACGCCCATCGACATCGCCAACCCTCCTGGACCCGAGTCGGCGCTGCTCGTCGGACACGCCGGCCGCGACGGCGGCGCGATCGAGCGCTCGCTGGAGGAGCTGGCGTTGCTCGCCGACACCGCCGGCGCGCGCGTGCTCGACCGGGTCGTGCAGCGGCGCGGCAGCGTGCACCCAGCGACGTTCATCGGCAAGGGCAAGGTCGAGGAGCTGCGCGCCCGCGGGCAGGAGCTGAGCGCGCAGGTCGCGATCTTCGATCACGATCTGTCCCCCGCGCAGGTCCGCAACCTGGAGAAGGCGCTCGGGCTCAAGGTGGTGGACCGCTCGGAGCTGATTCTCGACATCTTTGCGCGACGCGCGCGGACCCGCGAAGCTCGATTGCAGGTCGAGCTGGCGCAGCTCGAATACTCGCTGCCGCGACTCACCGGCATGTGGAAGCACCTCGAGCGGCAGGCGGGCGGCATCGGCACGCGCGGCCCCGGCGAGACGCAGCTCGAGACGGACCGCCGACTCGTGGGGGAGCGCATCGCCAAGCTCAAACGCGATCTCGCGGCGGTGGAGCGGGAGCGCGAGACCCAGCGACGCAAGCGGCGCCGCGAGTTTCGTGCCGCGCTCGTCGGCTACACGAATGCCGGGAAGAGCACCCTGTTCAACGCGCTGACTCGCGCCAATGTCTTCGTCGAGGACCGGCTGTTCGCGACGCTGGACGCGACCACGCGGCAGATGGTCGGCCCCGACCGCACCCTGGCGCTGCTCACCGACACCGTGGGGTTCATTCGCAAGCTGCCGCACCACCTCGTCGCCTCGTTCCACAGCACGTTGGTGGAGGCGACCGAAGCCGATCTGCTCGTGCAGGTCGTCGACGCCTCGGATCCGGACTTCCGCCGCCAGATGCAGGCCGTCGAGGGCGTGCTCGAGGAGATCCTCACCGAGCCGCGGGCGACGCTGCTGGTCTTCAACAAGGCCGACCGTCTGGACGACGACGTCACGGCGCGGGGGTTGCGCGTCGAGTTCCCCGACTGCCACGTCGTCTCCGCCCGTCGAGGCGACGGCCTCGCGGCGCTGCGCGAGGACATCTCGCGGCGCGCCGCCGAGCGCGCGGCCGTCTCTCGCGCGCGCTTCGCTCGCGGGGGCCAAGCGTGAGCGCCGCGCAGGCTCACGTTCCGGACTTCGAGATCGAGTTTCACACCGTGCTGACCGCACCGTCACCGCGCGTGTTCGCGGCGCTGACCCAGGCGGAGCACCTCGCGCGTTGGTTGTGCGACGAGGCGCAGTCCGACCCCCGCGGCGGCGGCAAGGTGTCGCTGCGATGGCGCGGGCCAGAGGCGTCGGATCAACCATTCGCGGGCGAGTGGGCGGCGTTCGAGACGCCGCGGTGCTGCGCGCTCGTGGGCGGCCAGCCCGAACACCCCGATGGCTACGCCGGACGCGTCGACTGGACGCTGCAGTCCGCGGACGGCGGCACGCTGCTCGTCACGCGACACCGCATGCCGCCGCGGATCGAATACGCTCCGTTCGCCAAGATCTACTCGGGCGCCTGGCCGCGGGCGCTCGAGCGCCTGGCGCGCTACCTGACGCCCGCGCGCTAGATCTGGTGGGCCGCCGCGGCGGCGCGTCGCGACGACGGCAGACGCCCGCCGCGGAGTTGCGCTATGCTGCGGCGTTTCGAGCCTCGCCATTTCACCTCATGGAGCCCCGCGTGACCGTCTCACCCCGTGCCACCGCCACGTTGCGCTTCGGCCACAGCCCCGACGCCGACGACGCGTTCATGTTCTACGGCTTCCACACGGGCGAGGCGGTGATCGACGGCTGCCGCGTCGAGCACGTGCTCGACGACATCCAGAGCCTGAATCGGCGCGCGCTGGAGCGGGCCGACCTCGAGATCACCGCGGTCTCGGCGCACGCGTACGCGCTGCTCGCGGAGCGCTACGCCGTGCTGTCCTGCGGCGCCTCGATGGGCTTGGGCTACGGGCCAGTCGTCGTGGCGCGTGAGGCGCACCCCATCGGCTGGCTGGAGGGGCGGCGGGTGGCGATTCCCGGACCGCTCACGACCGCCGCGCTGCTGCTCGGGATCGATTGCCCTTCATGCCAGGCGGTCGAGGTGAGGTTCGATCGCATCCCGGATGCGGTGGCGAACGGCGAAGTCGATGCCGGCGTGATCATCCACGAGAGCCAGCTCACGTATCGCGACGCGGGCCTCGCCAAGATCGTCGACTTCGGCGAGCTGTGGCAGGAGCGCGACCGGCTGCCCGTGCCGCTCGGGCTCGACGTCGTGCGGCGCGACCTCGGCCGTGAGCGCATGCAGGCCGTGAGCCACGGCTTTCGCGCCAGCATCGACGCCGCGTTCCGCCACGAGGACGACGCCATCCGCTACGCTCTGACGTTCGGCCGCGGGCTCGACGCGAGCCAGGGCCGGAAGTTCGTCCACATGTACGTGAACGAGCTGACGCTCGACATGGGCGAGCGCGGCCGGAGCGCGTTGGATCGGCTCTACACGCGTGCGGTCGATGCAGGAGCGATCGAGCAGGCGCCCGCGCTCGACGTGGTCTAGACCTCGTTCGGACGTGCTGCTGGGCGATCTTCATCGGTCGGTCTCGTATTCCCTCAAGGGACGCATGACGCGAGCGGTGTCCATGGCGGCGCGGATGACGAAGGGAACCTGCGTCTCGTAGATCGTTTCTACCGGAACCCCGCGATACGCGACGATTCCCACACGCTCGGAGCGACCGGGGATCTCGTATTGGCGAATGACGCTCGCGTGCGGGTCCAGGAGCGTCGTCATCAGCAGATAGCCGCCCAGCATTCGGTCCCCGGCGAGGACGCGATAGCGCGCGACCGACCCCATGAATTGGTCTCGGAGGCCGATGAGAACCCGCGCGACGGCGGTGATCCTCGTTGCGCCCCCTCGATGTCGGCTGAAGTGTCTTCGATCCGTGCCCATGGGTTGTTCTCCTCGCTGTACCCGCGGTCCATCCAGGTTTTCGGTCCGGCCCGGTGCCAGGACCACTGGAGATCCGATCTCGCGGTCGCACCTGCCCCTCCCCGGGGGCCCATGAGCTAATTCGGATCCGGACGGCACGATAGCCGTCCGCGCCAGTGGAGCCCGTGACCGCTCCCAGCGCCCGAGCTGCAACGGGGCCGCCCACCGACACCGCCGGCGCCTCGGCCATTTAGTCCCCTTCAGCGGCTTTCGAGCTCTGCCGAAAACACTCCGGACGGGCCGCTGGGTGCCGCATCCCCCGCAGCGCAGGACATGGAGGTTGAGCTGATCCCATGAGCAAGTCTCTCGCGGCGGCACTGGTCGTCCTCGCGTGCGCGCCGCCCATCGCCGCGCGGGCCGGCGTGATTCGCGGCACCTTGCGCGTGCCTCCCACTGCGGCGCCCGCCAGCGAGGCGATCAACGCCTACCCCGGCCACGCCGACGCGCTGCCCGGCATGCACCGCGTCCCGCATGGGGTCGTGACGGACGCCGTGATCTACGTGGACCCGATTCCGGCGCGCGTCGAGTCCACTCTGGCGGCGATCCCGTCGCCCCCGCCGCGGCTCGCGCAGAAGGATCAATGCTTCTCGCCCAGGGTGATCGCGATCGCTGCCGGCTCATCGGTCGACTTCCCCAACATGGATCCGATCTACCACAACGTCTTCAGCCTGTCGCCGACGCGCCGTTTCGACCTCGGGAAATATCCGAAGGGCAGCTCACGCCGCGTCTACTTCCGCAAGCCCGGGCTCGTGAACGTCTACTGCGAGATTCACTCGAACATGGAGGCGTTCATCCTCGTGCTGCCGAACCACGCGTTCACGCGCCCCTCCGCGACGGGAGACTACGCTCTCCCCGATCTTCCCCCGGGCAGCTATCAGCTGCACGTATGGCACCCCGATCTCGGCACGCAGACGACGACGATCGTGGTACCCGAGAACGGCGACGTGCTGCAGAGCATGAACTATTGACGATGCGGCTCTGACCATGAGAATCGGCCTGCGCTGGAAGATCATGTTCTTCACGGTGCTGCCGCTGGTGACATTGGCGTTCGCCGCGCTGTGGATCGTCAATCGCAGCACGACGCGGCAAGTCAACCAGGCGCTGCACGAGGACCTCGACCGCGCCTCCGCCGTGCTCGAGAACGTGCTCGCAGAGTCCGAGCGCTCCCTGGTCGTGGCCGGCCAAGTGATCGTCCAGGACCCGCGGTTCTTCTCGGTGCTCACGATCCCCGGCTCGAACGCGGACCCGCAGCTGCGGGCCACCGTGAGCGGCGTGGCGCGTGACTTCAACGCGCTCACGCAGGCCGACTTGTTCGAGATCACCGACACCCGCGGCCGCTTGCTGTCGAGCGTCGGCCGGGACGCTTCCGTCGAGACGGCGCGCACGCCGCTCGTTCGCGAGGCCCTCGCGGGGCGGCCCGTGACCCGCGTGCTGGCGCAGCCGGGATCGCATCACTTGGTGTGCGTCGCGCCGGCGTTCGCCGGTGGACGCGTCGTCGGCACGCTGGTGCTCGGGATGCGCATCGGCGGGGACTTCGCCGAGCGGTTGCGACAACTGACCCGCAGCGAGGTGACGTTCATCTCCGGGCAAGTGATCACGGGCAGCACGCTGGCCAGCGCGGACGACCGGTTCGCGCTGTTGCGCGCGTTGCCCAACCTCGAGCCGCAAGCGGCCTCGGGCGCCGGCAGTGGCACGCTGTCCAAGGTGCGCGGTGCCGAGCACCAATACCTCACGCTCATCCGACCGCTCCCCCGCTCCGAGCCGGGCCAGGCGCAGTTGTACGTCATGCAGCGCGCGCTCGATACCGAGACCGCGTTCCTGCGCGCGATCCAGACGGGTCTGGTCGAGCTGGGCATCGTCTCCGTGCTGGCCGCGCTGCTCGCGGGATTCCTGATCGCCGAGCGGATCACCGCTCCGGTCCAGCGCCTCGTGCGCGGCGCCGAGGAGATGGAGCGCGGCAACTACGACTACCCCCTCCAGGTGCGTTCGCATGACGAGATCGGCACGCTGGCCTCCAGCTTCGACGACATGCGCCGGCGGCAGCGTGAGTACGTCCGCACGCTGAAGGAGGCGGCGCGCATCAAGTCCGAGTTCATCAACGTCGCCTCGCACGAGCTGCGCACGCCGGCGACGATCATTCGCGGGTACCAGGAGATGATGGCGCAGAGCGCGCTCGGCCCGCTGACGCCGCAGCAGCGGCAGGCCGTCGACGCCACGCTGCGCAGCGTGGATACGCTGGTTCGGATCGCCGAGGACGCGACGCGGGTCGCCCAGATCGAGAGCGACGATCTGGAGCTGCGGCTCGCCGATCACGACGTCGCCGAGCTCGTGGGCGAAGCGGTCGCGACGATCCGCGCGGCGGCGACCGGCCGGAACGTCGCCGTCGCCGCGGCGGTGCCTGCCGACATCGGGGTCGCGAACGTCGACCGCCCGCGCCTCGTGCAGGCGGTCGCGAACCTGATCAGCAACGGGATCCGCTTCACGCCGGACGGAGGCCGCGTCGACGTTCGCGCCCGGCGCGAGAAGGAGATGCTGGTGATCGAGGTGCGCGACACGGGCGTCGGCATCTCTCGGGATCGGCAGAGCGACTTGCTGGAGCGCTCGATGGCGCTGCGCGATTCGCGGAACCACCACTCGTCCACGACGTTGGAGTTCAATTCCGCCGGCCTCGGGCTCGGACTCTCGATCGCGCGAGGCATCGTCGAGGCCCACGGCGGGCGGTTGTCGGTCGAGAGCACGCCCGGGAAGGGCACGACGGTTACGGTGCGGGTGCCGGCGGGGCCGGCCCGCTCATTGGCGCAGGCCGCATGAGGAATCCGATCATGAAGCAAACGGCGGGAAACAGCGCGAAGGCGCGCGCCCTGTGGGCTGCGGGGTTGACCTGCGCCCTGGGTGCGCTCGCCGGCGTCGGGGCCGGGCCCACGAGCGCCGCGGACCTCCAGTATCACGGTCTGCTCGACCTCGTGGCCAGCCAGCGGGGACCGGCATTCGACGGCAACATCTTCACGCGCGGCGATTCGCCGTTCGACCCCGCCGGGGTCCGGCTGTTCGCCGATTCGAAGGTCAGCGACCGGGCGCAAGTCTTCGCCCAGGTCGTGCTGCACGATGCCAGCTCGCTCTACCTCGACGGCGCGTACCTGATGCTCACGCCGGCCGAGGGGCGCGACCTGCACCTGCTCGCCGGCAAGATCCCGTGGGCCATCGGCACGTGGGGACCGCGCACCTACTCGAACCGGAATCCGCTGGTCGGCACGCCGCTCATCTACTCGCATCACACGACGCTGCTCTGGTACGACCTCCCACCCAGCACCGACGCATTGCTGGCGACGGCCGGCAGCGGCTCGTACGGGGTCGACTATCACGGATTCGCCGAAGGACGGGGCATGCCCGTGGTCGACGATTCGTACTGGGACGTGGGGCTCACACTCGCCGGCAGCGAGCGCCCGCTCGAATACGCGGTAGGCGTCGTCGCCGGCACTCCGAGCTGGGCGAGCACCTCGGAGGACAACAATTCGGGCAAATGCGTGCTGGGCCGCATCGGCCTCGCGCCGATGCCCTGGCTGCGCGTGGGCGTCTCGGGGGCCTACGGTCCCTACCTCGACTCCACGCTCGATCCCAAGATGCCCGCCGGTCACAACGTGAACGACTACGCGCAGAAGCTGACGATGGCCGACCTCGAGCTGCTCGTGGGGCACGTGGAGTTTCGGTCCGAAGCCGCGCGCAACTTCTGGGAGACTCCGACGGTGGGCACCCTCGGTCTCACGGGGGGCTACGTCGAGACGAAGGTCGCGACACCCTGGGGCACGTTCATCGCCGGCCGCTACGACGTGATGAGGTTCGACGAGATTACGGCCTCGACCGGCGAACGCCTGCCGTGGGACGACAACACCGACCGAGTCGAGACCGGGATCGGCTATCGCTTCAGCCGCGACGTCACGGGCAAGCTCATCTACCAGCGCACCCACTACGCGCACGAAGCGAGCGATTCCTACCGCACGCTCGAGTTGTTCGCGACGCAGGTGTCGGTCGGGTTCTGAGCGCCGGCGTTCGCGCCTGGCGGGCGGGGTGACAGCGCCACCATCGTTGCGTCACCCTGCGCCGTCATGCGAGCACGATACGCCCACACGAACCTGATCTCCCGCGACTGGCGTGCGCTGGCCGATTTCTACGTCCGCGTGTTCGGCTGCGCGCTCGTGCCGCCCGAGCGCGACTTTCGCGGCGCCGCTCTGGACGCGGGCACGGGCCTTCGCGATGCGCATCTCACCGGGGCGCACCTACGGCTGCCGGGCTGGGGCGAGGATGGCCCCACGCTGGAGGTCTACCAGTACGACGCGCTGCTCGAGCGCCCGGGGCCCGGCGTCAATCGACCGGGGCTCGGGCACGTCGCGTTCGAGGTCGCCGATGTGCCCGCGGCGTCCGCCGAGGTGCTCGCCCAGGGCGGCCGCAAGGTCGGGGAAATCGTGACGCTCACGACCTCGGCGGGCCGGCGCGTGACGTGGTGCTACGTCACGGATCCCGAAGGCAACATGATCGAGCTGCAGTCCTGGAGCTGACGCCCGCCCGCAGCCGCCGCAGGGCTCCCATCGTTTCGCGTCGCCGGCCCCGACGCTCCCATTCGCGGCATCACGGGGCGCCGGATCAGTTCGGCACCGACGGTGCCGGCGGGCTTCCGTCTGCCCGCTTCGCCAGCCGATCGGCGACGAGTCGCCCCACCCTGCGCTCGTCGGCGCCGGGTGCGGCCGCGAGCCCTGCGGCGACGCCTTCGGCGTCCCGCGCCTCACGGTTCTGGCTCATCTTCCATTTGCCTTCGAGTCGCGTGATCGGGATCTCGACGCCGACGATGGCCCGGGTCAACGCCTGGATGTACTCGGGCGGCGCATCGTGAATCGACCACCGCGGCTCGCGTGCCGCCTCGTGCCGCAGCGTGAGCGCTTCGACGTTGCGGCGGACGAAGCCGGGGTCGTCCACGAATCGCACCCGACCGGTGGCGTGCACGACCGCGTAGTTCCACGTCGGGACGACCCGTCCGTGCTCGGCTTTGGAGGGATACAGCGAGGGCGACACGTAGGCGTTCGGACCCATGAAGATGACAAGGGCCTCGGGCTCAGGCGGCTCGAGCCGATGATGCGGATTCGCGCGCGCGACGTGGCCGCGCAGCGTCCCGTACCTGCCTGCGGACCGGTCGAGCACGAACGGGATGTGGGTCGCGAACAATCCGCTCGGCGAGGCCGTGATCAGCGCCCCGAGGGGGTGGGACTCGATGAGATCGTGCATCACCTCGGTGCGCGGCTCGGCGAACGATGAGGGCAGGTACATGGGCAGCCTCCGAAAGGGTTCCCGGCAGTCTAACCCGTTCCCGAGCCGGTCCGCCGTCGGTCTCCAGGCCGCCGGACGCGGTGCCGATAACGGGAATGCCCCGAGCCCAGAGACCTTATGAGGAGGCCGTCATGAGTTACGGCACCATTGCCTTGATCGTGGTCGCCATCTTGTTGCTGACGCCGTTGTCGCGCATCGTGCTGGCGGCGTTGTTCGGCCGCTCGATCGGGCAGGCCGCGCTCGCGCGACAGCCGGACACGATTCACCTGAAGCCCACCGAAACCGCGAGTCAGAAGCACGGCGGGCGCCTGAAATCCGTCGTCGCCGAATACCTGCAACGCGGGTTCGAAGACGCCGGTCTGTACGCCATCCCGGAAATGCCCGGCGTCTACGTGCAGCTGCTCGCGCACCGCGGCGAGTCGATGTACGCCGCGATCTATGATCATCCCGTGGCGGGAGTGTTCTACGACGTCGTGAGCCGCTACATCGACGGTAGCGTCTGGACCTTCACCACCGCTCGGGCGACCGGCCTCAAGCAGCGACCGAACACCCAGATGGTGAACCTGCCCGGCTCGGAGCCGACCGCTCTGATCGAGGCCGCGCGCCGTCAGCGTCCGCATGCGGGTCTCAAGTCGTGCTCGACATCGACCGCCGTTTCGGATTTCGAGACCGCCTACGCCGAGTACATGGCCTGGATGAAGCAGCGCGGCCTCACCACCGGCGAGGTCGTCAACGTCGCGAGGAGCAAGGTCGCATAGTCGGCGCGGCGAGGGAGGGAATCCCGAGCGGCGGGTTCGCGCGACGGCGCGGTCCCGCCGCGACCGTCTTCACCCCTCGAGGCGACGCAGCCAGTCCCGCGCCGCTTCCACCGCGTCCCGCGGCAGCGAGTGCCCGTCTTCGTCCCAGCGAAGCGTCACGTCGGCGCCCGCCGCGCGCAACACGGCGGCGAGACGCTCGGCCAGCGCCGGTGGGGCGACGGGGTCCGCCCGTCCCGAGCTCATGAACACGCGAGCGCCGTGCAAGCCGGGAGGCGTTGCCGGCTCGAACGGCACCATTGCGCGAAACAGCACAGCGCGGCGCACCAGTCCGGGCCGGCGCAGCAGCAGGCTCGCGGCGATGTTGGCGCCGTTCGAGAAGCCGACCGCGCACAACTGGGCGACGTCGAACCCGTAGAGCGTCCCCGCTTCCTCGACGAAGTGACCGAGCTCGTCGGTGCGGCGCGCGAGGTCCTCGAGGTCGAACACTCCCTCGGCCAAGCGCCGGAAGAATCGCGGCATTCCGTTCTCGAGCACGGGCCCGCGCGGGCTGAGCAGCGCCGCCTCGGGATCCAGCGCGCGTCCCAGCGCGAGCAGGTCGTCCTCGTCCCCGCCGGTGCCGTGCAGCAGCAGCAGGGTGCGCGACGCTCCGGCACGAACCGGGGGTTCGTAGACGTGGACGAAACCGGCGAGCGGCGTACCGGGGCTCACCGCGCGCGCCCGGCCTGACGCGTCTCGAGCGGAGGCAGTGCGCGCTCGATCCGCGCCCGCATCGGTTCGAGCCACGGCGGCAGCATGAGCGTCTCGCCCAGCCGGTCCGCGGGCTCGTCGATCGCGAATCCCGGCGGGTCGGTGGCGATCTCGAACAGCACGCCCCCCGGTTCACGAAAGTAGATCGAGTGGAAGTACTGCCGGTCCTGGACGGGCGTCACCTTGAGCCCGACGCGACGCAGGCGCTCGAGCCAATCGGCCTGCGTGGCTTCGTCGCGCGTGCGCCAAGCAATGTGGTGCACCGAGCCGGCGCCCAGCTCGCCCCGTTGCACCTCACGGGATTCGAGCGTGTCGACGATCGACCCGGGCCCCGCACCCGCGGCGCGAAAGCGGCGTCTGCCGCGCTCTTCGCCGAGCGGTGCGAACCCCATCGTGGCGGTGAGCAGCGTCTCGCTGCGGTCGCGCGAGCGCAGGTACATCGTCGCCGAGTGGAACCCCGCGATCGCGTGCTCCGCGGCGATGCCCCCGCTCCAGGCCGCGCCCCCGCGCCCTTCCGGCGCCGACTCGATCAGCTCGAGAGGCATGCCGTCGGGATCTTCGAACGCGAGCACGGGCTCGCCGAACCGCTGGCTGGAGCGGACCGCCGCCGACCCCGCCTCCCGCAGTCGCCGGCTCCAGAAGTCGAGCGATCCCACCGGCACCGCGAAGCTCGTCACCGACACCTCCCCCGTGCCCATCCGTCCACGCGCCGCTCCGGGCCACGGAAAGAACGTCAGCAGGCTGCCGGGTCGTCCGGACTCGTCGCCGAAATAGAGGTGATAGGTGCCCGGGTCGTCGTAGTTGACCGTACGCTTGACGAGGTGCAAACCCAGGACACCCGTATAGAAGTCGAGATTCCGCTGTGCGTCACCGGCAATCGCCGTGACGTGATGGATCCCCGGGATTCGTTCGCTCATGCACTTTCGGATGCGGGCACCGCCGGGTCGATCTCCGACGCTCCTGGGCGCGATCACGGCTTTGCACGGGTTGGTCGTATCCCGCGCCTCGCCCACCGCGCGGCGCGATCACGGCGCGTCGGGTGATGACCGGCCCGCCTTGTGGGCCGCGTACCGACGCCGCTACGCTGGCCGCGTGGTCCGGACACGGACGTTCACCGCGGCGATCGCCGTCGCTCTCGCGCTGCTGGCCGCGGGCAGCGCGCTGTGGATCGCGCATGCCCGCGCCCGAGGGATCGGCGACGGCTCGGACGTGCTCGGTTACGACGCGGCGCAGTATGCGGTCGCGGCTCGCGAGCTGGCGCGGCACGGCCGGCTCGCGACTCCGTTCGCCCTGCCCGTGGAGCTGGTCCACCCGGGCACGCCGCCGTGGCCGCTGGCGCTCGTTCAGCCGGGGCTGGTGCTCGCCGAAGGCGGCCTGTTCCGCGTGTTCGGCGACGCGCCTCCCGGACGCGCCGGCATGCTCGTGCTGGTGCTGCCGCTCCTGTGCTATCTCGCCACGGCGCTGGCGCTGGCGTTCGCCGCATGGTCGCTGATCGATCACGGTGCGCCCGAGGTGTCGAGCACCGAGGCGGGGTCCGCCGCGCTCGCCGTGGGCCTGGCGTTTCTGCTCGACCCCGAGGCGCAGCACTATGCGACGGGTGGCTTCACCGAGCTGCCGTTCACACTGGGTCTCGCCCTGGCGCTCGCCGCGATCGCGCGTGGGCCACGCATGCCGGCGTTCTCGTTCGGATTGCTGCTGGGCGTGACGGGACTGTTTCGCGGCAACATGCTGTGGCTCGCGCCCGCCCTCGCGGCGGCGTTCGGATGGGCGTCGCCGCGTGGCGTGCGTGCGCTCGTCGCGGTGCTCGTCGGATGGGCGCTCGTGCTCGCCCCGTGGTGGCTCTACAAGTGGAGCGCGTTCGGAACTCCGGCCTGGGATCTCTCGGCGCTGTCGGTGTGGGACGGAGTCGCGGGCCGGACCTGGTTCTCGCTCAACCATCTGCCGCAGCTCCCCGACGTGCCGCGCGGGGTGGCCGCGGCGCTCGCGCTCGAGAGCAAGGCGGTGCACAACCTGCGCACCCTGCTGCTCGAGATCGCGATCGGGCCGCGGACGCTATGGATCTCGGGTCTGGTGGTGGCGCTGTTGGGCGGCGTGG
>JACXTT010007655.1_pt1 | contig 15173 bp, 14 predicted proteins | sample 9270951 | NCBI WGS metagenome assembly JACXTT01 (sample SAMN15532306, study PRJNA645909) | rock metagenome | isolation source: weathered quartz diorite | place: Puerto Rico | collected 2017-06-21
AGGCGCGGTCGGCGATCCGCTCGGCCCAGTTCGGCTCGATGACTTCGAAAAACTCTTCCAGCTCTTCCTTGGTGATGGGCGAATCCGTCACCGCCACCAGGCCCTTGGGCTGGCGCAGCATCAGGGGGCTGTTCTGGTGGATGATGATGTCGGAAAAAATCAGCCGCGAATTGAGCAGGTGGAGAATTTGTTCGACCAGGGTGCCGAACACCGGGTGGTCTTCATTTTCGACGTAACTGAGCGTACGAATCTGGGAGGACTGGTGGTTTTCCATCGGCGGCGGTCTCGCAAAGTGGGGATCAAAACAGGACAACAATGTTCCACTGATTATAAGACGAGCGGGCGCAAAAAGATTGCATTATCGAAATAAAAAATGCTGCGCTGCCCACGCAAAGGAAAGCTTTCCGGGAATGCAAGCGTCGATAAAAAGTGCTTGGCAAAGCCCCGTCCGGGGCGCAGGATACAGCCATACCATCTGAACGCCGGAGGCTGCCGTGAAACGCTCCCACCAACTGCTCATCGCCGTGGCCGCCCTGCTGGCCGCGCTGGTGTTGTTTTTTTGGCCGCGCAGTGCGGCGGCGGGTACGGGTGAAGCGCCGCAGCCGTCCTTCGAGCAACGCTGCGAAAGCGCCATGCGGCCCACCATCAGGGTCAGCGCCGCGCCGCCCAGCTATGTGCTGATCAACAACCTCTCCACCCGCGTGCTCAATACGCGCGGCACCTATGCCTCGGCCAGCCATTTCATCATGGGTATGACGGCCAGCCGTACCCGCGCCGACGTCGACATCGATGGCCCCGCCCTCGTCGACACCGCCAGCGGACGCGAATGCATCGCGCCCCGCATCGACGTGATGCTCAGCTTCGAGCCCCTGGACGTGTATGTGGCGCGCGAGTTCCCGCCCCAATCCTGTGCCTACCGCGAAGTGTTCAAGCATGAAATGCAGCATGTGCGGATTTACACCGAACAGCTGCAGCGCATCGAAGCGCTGGTCAGAAATGAATTGAAAGACCGTTACGACGGCAGGCCCATGTACGCACCCACCGGCAAGGGCTTGGAAATCGTACAGGCTCAGGTCAATAACTGGCTCGGCCCCATGTTGCGAGCCGAACTGGCGCAAGTGGAAGTGATGCAGCGCCGCCTCGACAGCAGCGACGAGACGGACAAGCTGTCCCATGCTTGTCTGGGAGAAGTGGCTGCCATGATGGGCAGCAGCTTCTAAGCACAGCGGATCAACGCATGCGGCGCCGTTCGCCCGTTCTCAGATCCAGCAAAAACTCGATGCCGCCATCGTTGACCAGCACGTCGTCGGGCGGCTCGTCGCCGGCCAGGGCGCCTGCCACCAGCGGCAGGCCTTCGCCCTTGCGCAGCAAATCGTCGCAGCGCTCGTAGACATTGCTGCAGCCGGTGCCGGCCATCAAGGCCTGGACAATGGCGACTTTCCACGCCTCCACGCCGGCTGCCTGAAACTGGCAGATCAGGTAGCCGCCACCAACGCTGGCCCCCGCATTGCCGAACGATTCAACGATCAGGCCCGACAGGCGGTCCTTGTCGCCATCGACGCGGCGCACCAGTTGCTGGGGCTTGGCCTGGTCGGCCGCCGCGGCCGTGCGCGCCAGCGCCGCCTGTACCCGGCCCTTGATGAGGGCATGCGAGACAGGCTCGTTTTCATCGTAGGTCCAGACGCGGGCGCGGATTTGCGAGTGGGAATTGTAGGCCGCGCGGGCAATGAATTGCCGGGACGACGATTGCACCACGGCGGTCGTGCCCGGCTTCATTTTTTCGTTGGGCTTGCCCTCGACTTTGTCGACGGCGGAGGCGTAGATCAGGGGATCGCCGGCCAGCAAGGCCTTTTCCTTGCCCTGTTTGATGATGATGAATAGCATACGGTTCCAGTAGAAAGACGCGATGCGCGCGCCCAGTGCGCCATGATACCTGCTGGCGCCGCCCGGTTGCGCAAAGCTGCATTCTGTACCGCCCGGCATGCAGTCTGTCGCAAACGGCGGGCGCCCCCGCCAGCACTTGCCTACACTGCTTTGTCGTCACCATCACCCACTTTTACAAGAGGATCTTCCATGACCGCATCTGCCCTGCCCCGCCGCCGCTTTGCCCTCCTGCTCGCCCTGGCCGCCGCCACAGCCACGGTCGTCCCGCCCGCTGCGCTGGCCTGGTCCTGGGGCAATGTCGAAGGCAATGGCCGCATCAAGACGGAAGCGCGCAAGGTCAGTGCTTTTCACGGGGTATCGATGTCCCTGCCCGGCACGGTGGAGCTGCGCATCGGCAGCGGCGCGGAGTCCGTTACCGTCGAAACGGATGACAATCTGCTGCCCCTGATCGAGACCGTCGTGGAAAACGGCGTCCTGCAAATCCGCACCGTCAAGCGCAACACGGGCCTCAACAGCCACCACATGAAGTTCGTCGTCCAGGCCCGCAGCATCGACCGCCTGGCCCTGGGCGGCTCCGGCACCATCGAGGCCGACACCCTGCGCGGCCAGAAAGTGGCGATCGACCTGGGTGGCTCCGGCAACATCAATGTCAAAGGCGTCGAAGCGGACGCCGTCGCCGTCGACCTGGGCGGCAGCGGCGATCTGAAAATCGGCAGCGGCCGCACCGGCCAGCTGGCCGTCTCCATCGCCGGCTCCGGCAACACCGACCTGGCCCGCCTGCAAAGCCGCAGCGCCAAGGTCAGCATCGCCGGCTCCGGCGAAGCCGCCATCGCCGTCAGCGACCAGCTCGACGTCTCCATCGTCGGCTCCGGCGACGTCAATTACTATGGCGACCCGAAGGTCAACAAATCGGTGATGGGCTCCGGCTCCGCCAACCGGGTCGGCTCGCGGCCGTAAGTGCGGGGACTGGCGCTCGCCGCCTGTCACCGATTTTCGTCGGCTTCCGCAGCATCGGGGACAGGCCCGCAGGGCCAGTCCCCGATGCTGCAAACGTCGCCGAAATTTCAATAATCCCAGCGCAGCTCCCCCAACACCGTCCGCTGCGGATACGGATGAAACGCCCAATAGGTCCGGTTGTTCAAATTATCCACCCCCACCGACGCGGTCCAATGGCGGTCGAAGCGGTAGCGTACCCGCAGGTCGGCCACCAGATAATCGGACACGCCCATGTACGCCATGCCGTTGACGTCGCTGTTGTCGAGGGCGCTGTATTGCTTGCCGCTGAAGCGGACGCCGAGGCTGCTGCTCCAGTGCTGGCCGACGTGATAGGACGCCAGCGCGGTGGCGCGCCACAGGGGCACCCGTGGCTGGTGCTTGCCCACGCTGGCGGGCAAGGCGTGGTTGGCGGTGATGATGGAATCGGCGTAGGTCAGGCTCGCTTGCAGTACCAGGCCGTGTACCAGCACCTGGTCTTGTTGCCACGCCAGTTCCATGCCGCGGGTGCGGATGCGGTCGACGTTTTGCACCGTGTTGACGGTGGCGTTCAGGGGCTGCGAATACAGGGCGTCGGCGGTGCGTTCGCCAAACAGGGTGGCGCGCAGGGTGGCGTCGGCGCGGCTGCGCTCGGCGGTCAATTCGCCGGTCCACGATTTTTCCGCGCGCAACGTCGGATCGCTGTTGACGATGGCGTTGTCGACAATTGAGCCCTGGAACAGTTCGGCCGCGGTGGGGTTGCGCACGGCCCGGCCCAGCGAAGCCCGCACGGTCCAGTCCTCGATGCCGGTCCAGGCCAGCGCTGCCTTGGGCGAGAGGGTGTTCTCGCGCCGGTCGGCAAAATGCAGGGGCGTGCCGGCGGCGGCGCGCGCGGCATTGGCCAGGCTGCCGTCGTAGGCTTGCCAGCGCTCGCCTCGCACCCCCAGGGTGGCTTTCCACACCGAAGCGTAGCGCATGCTGTCCTGCAAGAACAGGCTGTCCAGGCGGGTGGTGCCGGCGAATACGGAGACGGGTGCCGCGGCGCTGCCGCCGATCCAGTCCGGGGTTGTATCGATGCGGCTGCGCAAGGCGGCGCGGTCGGTCTGCACGCCCAATTCCACCAGGTGGTCGGCATTCGGCCGCCAGTTGCCGCGCAAAGACAGAGTGCGCCAGCCGCTGCCGCCCAGGTCGGTAATGGTGCCGGCGCCGCCGGTATCGGCATCCGGCACGGCCACGGTGGGTGTGCGCACCCGGTCGCTGCGGTAGTCGTACTGGCTGGCGGCAATTTCCCAGGTCCACTCTCCCTTGCCGTGGCGCTTGAGCGAGACGCCCTGCATCAGATGGGACAAGGCGGCCCGGGTCGGGGCGAAATCGGAGGCCAGCAAGCTGAAACGGCGCCCGTCCATATTGATGAAGCCGCCCGCGTCGCCGCGGAAGACGGGGGTGCCGTCCACGGCCGAACGCAGATAGGAAGTGGCATTGCGCACGCTATCGTTTTGCCACCAGCCCAGGGTGTAGCTGGCCCGCAAGGTCGGGCTGAACGCGTAAGCCAGCTTGGCCTTGGCGTGGTCCTGGACCGTATCCGTCTGGGTGCTGGCGCCGAGCAGATACCAGTCCTTGTTGCCGGGATTTTTTTGCAAGATGGCCCCGGTCACGGGCAGGCCGGCGCTGCTGGCGACGCCTGCCGAAACCAGTTTATTCGCATAGCTCAGGGGCTGGCCCGCATTGTCCAGGCGCGAGACATCGAGCCACCAGGACCAGGCGCCGTTGCGCTCGCCCATCGAAGCACTGCCCTGGCCGCCGTTGTAGCGCTCCTTGGTGCTCAACAATTGAAAACCTTGGCTGAAGGCGGCCAGCTTGGCGTGGGCTTCGAATTGGTCCGGCATGCGGGTCTGGTAATCGACCACGGCGCCCACCGAACCGCCCGGATAGGCGGCCGAGAATGGTCCGTACAGCACGTCGACCCGCTCGATTTCTTCGGGCGTCACCATGCCCCAGCGCGGCGTGAAGGTGGCACCGTTGCCCAGCAGATTGGACAGCAGGATGCCGTCGGCATAGACCAGGGAGCGGGCACTGTTGCCCGTGCCGGAAGCGCGGCTGGCCAGCACGGCGTGGTCGTAGTCGCCGATATTTCTCTTGCGGACGTTCAAGCTGGGAAAATATTTCAGGGCATCTTCGCTGTCGGTGGCGTTGATGCGGTTTTCAATCTGGGCGCCCGTGATGCCTTCGATGGTGGTGGGAATCTGCAGCGGCAGGCTGGACGGCCGCCCGCCCCGCACCACCACAGTGTCGAGGGTGCACTCGCTGTCATTTTGCACGGCGGCAGCCGCAGTGCCTGAGGTCTTGCAAGGCGGCTTTTTCGCTTCGTGATCGGCCAGGGCCGGCAGCGGGCAGGCGCAGGCCAGCAGCACGGCCAGGCGGACGCGTGTTTGGAGGAAATGTCGCATGCGCGCCTCAGTGATGATGGGCGGCAGGCGCCGCACCGGCTGCGGCGGGAGCGGCGGGAGCGGCATCGGCCGGCACGATGTCGAGTACCGGCGCGGGAAATTTGCCGGCCGTGCCAGGCAATTCGCTCCAGTCCGCTTTGCCCTTCTCGCACTGCTGCAGTACCCGGAACACCTGTTTGCCGGGCGCATCGGGCAGCTTGACGAGCAGATTGAATTCGTCGAACTGTTCGTCGGGCAAAGGGCCGCCCTTCCAGCTGATGTCGCGGCCGGCGCCCGCCGGCGCGACCGTCCAGCCCGGCTTGGGCATGCTCTTGGCCCCCTTCCAACCTTCCGGCAGGGTGATGCTGAGGGCCGTGGTGGCGCTGCCTTCGCAGCCGTGGCCGACCCGGAAGGTGAGCTTTTGATAGCTGCCGGCGACGGCGGTTTTTTGTTCGAGGCTGACGTGGGCCCGGGCGCTGACACCGAGCAACAGCGGCGCCGCCAGCAGGCCGGCCAGCAAAATTTTCGTACGCATGGCGGCCCCTTCAGTGCGCAGCGGCGTTGTAGGTCAGCGCCTTGACAGGCACGGCCACTTTCACGGTTTCAGGCTTGGCGCCGGCCCGCTCCACCTTCAATTCCAGCGCCACCGTCTCGCCTTCACGCAGGGGCTGCTTGAGGCCCAGCAGCATGACGTGGAAATCGCTGACGGCCTTGCCGGCCGGCAGAACGATGGCGGGCATCTCCCGCATCGACATGGTGCTGCCATTCATTTGCATGGTGTGCAGTTCGACGCTGGCGGCGGCGGGGCTGCTGGCGCCGACGACTCTGGCGGCGTCGGGCGAGCGCAGGGTCAGGTAGGCGCCGCCGGTTTTCTGGGCGGGGACGGTGGCGCGGGCCCAGGCATCGGTGACGACAGTCTGGGCAGTGGCGGAGATTGAAAAGGCGAGCGCGAACGCAAGGCTCAGTGCGGAAAACATCTTGGGCATGGCATATCCTGAAAAGAAGAGAAGGACAGCGCCGGGGCGGCTGTCAGGAAAATCAACAACTCAGGATGCCGCCGGGGGCCCGCGCGGGGGCGCGGCCGACAGCGCCAGCAGGGGCGTGGGCGCGTGATAAAACAGGTAGGGACGGACGGCGCCGCCGTCCAGCCGGGGCACGGCGGGCATGGCCGCGGGCAGGATCGCAAGATGGGCGGCGTGGGGCAGGCAATAGGCGCAATCGGCCATGGCCATCGAATGGTGGTCGCCTGCCTTGACGGCCAGGGCGGGCGTGACTTCCTGGTTGAACTTGCCGACGGCGAACAGCTGCTGGATGCCGTCAAGCCGGGCCAGGTGACTGGTGCTGCCGGGCGCGCGGCAGATTTCCCAGGTGGCGGGAGCGCGGGGCGAGGCCGTCATGGCGTGCGAGAGCGTGGGCGCGAGCGCGTTGAGCAGGATGGCGAAACATGCCATCCAGACCGTCCAGCGCTTGCTTGTGAAATATCCTCGCATGGTGATGATTATAGGCGAACTGCCCTGCCGCGGTGATTCGATACGGCCCGGCAGCACAGCGAACGCAAGCTCAATTCTGGCGCCCGGCCTTGAAGCTCTCGCGCTCGATCAACACCGTGTCGACGCTGTCGGTCAGCCAGATCTGGCCGTCCTGGATGGTGCATTGCAGTTGCATATTACGGTTCGCCATCTTCTCCAGCTGGGCGCTGGCCTCGGCCGGGATATTGATGACGGAAAGGTTTTTCGCGCGCTCGAGCTTGTTGGCGATCTGCTTGTACCAGATGTGGCTGGTGGCGCTGTAGCTGTAGACCACCACGTTTTCCGCCCGCCCACAGGCCTTCATGAGGCGCTTGTCGTCGGGCTGGCCCACTTCGATCCACAGTTCGATGGCGCCCGTCAAATCCTTTTGCCACAGATCCGGCTCGTCCGTGTCGAACAGGCCCTTGGTGAATTCCAGGCGCTCGCTGGCGTGGATGGCAAAGGCCAGCAGACGGATCATCACGCGCTCGTCCGTTTCGGAAGGGTGACGCGCCAGGGTCAGCAAATGGGTCTGGTAATAGTTGCGGTCCATGTCCGCAATTTGCAGTTCGGCCTTGTAGATGGTTGCTTTGAGTGCCATTGGTTTTTTCGGGTTAATTGAATACGACGGTCTTGTCGCCGTTTTGCAGGATGCGGTGTTCGGTGAACCATTTCACGGCGCGGGCCAGCACCACGCATTCGACGTCGCGGCCGATGGCGGCAATCGCCTCGGCGCTCATGGCATGGTCGACCCGCTCGACGTCCTGTTCGATGATGGGGCCTTCATCGAGGTGGCCGGTGACGAAGTGGGCGGTGGCGCCGATCAGCTTGACGCCCCGCTGGTACGCCTGGGCGTAGGGTCGCGCGCCCTTGAAACTGGGCAGGAAGGAATGGTGGATATTGATGGCCCGGCCGCGCAGGTGCTCGCACAGGGCGGGCGACAGGATCTGCATGTAGCGGGCCAGCACCACCAGGTCGACCTGCTGGCTGTCCATCAGCTCGCGCAGCCGGGCTTCCTGGGCTGCCTTGGCCGCGTCGTCGGCGCCGGTGGCCAGCGGCAGGTGGTGGAAGGGAATGTTGTAGCTGGCGGCCAGCTGGTAGAAATCCATGTGGTTGGAAACGATGGCGGGTATCTCCACCGGCAGCAGGCCGCTCTTGTAGCGGAACAGTAAGTCGTTGAGGCAGTGGCCGATCTTCGACACCATCAACAGCACCCGGGGTTTCTGGTGGGCGTCGTGCAGCTTCCACGCCATCTGCAAGTCTTCGCCCAGCGCGGCCAGCGCGGCGCGCAAGCGGACGGCGCTGTCTTGCCCGCCCGCATCGATGACGAAGTGCACGCGCATGAAAAAACGGCCCGCATCCATGTCGCCGAACTGGGCCGAGTCGATGATGTTGCCGCCGTGTTCAGCCAGCAGGCCGGCGACGCGGTGGACGATGCCGCGCTGGTCGCGGCAGGACAGGGTCAGGATGAATTCGGGCAGCATGGCGGGTTTCAAAGCAGGTCAGTCCGGTATTGTCGCATGCGTCACAGCACCACGCCCCCGTGAGGGCCCGATAAAAAATAGTACGACCGTGCACATTACTGGCCGAATCAGGTATAGTTCAAGGCCTCACTTCCCTGAAAGGATCGCCATGACTGCCACCCTGCACAACCAGCAGTACCGCCTCGCCGCCCGTCCCGTCGGCTTGCCCAAGGCCAGCGACTGGCAGACCACCAGCGAGCCGGTACGCGAGATCGGCGATGGCGAAATCGTGGTCAAGGCCCTCTACCTGTCGCTCGATCCGGCCATGCGCGGCTGGATGAACGAAGGCAAATCCTACATCCGCCCCGTCGGCATCGGTGAAGTGATGCGGGCCGGCGGCGTCGGCGTGGTGGTGGCATCGAAGTCGCCGAAGTTCGCGGTGGGCGAGTACGTCTCGGGCGGCATCGGCGTGCAGAATTTCTGGGTGGGCGCGGCCGACGACAAGACGGCCAATTTCTTCAAGATCGACCCGCGCATGGCGCCCCTCACCACCTGGCTCAACACCCTGGGCATGCCCGGCATGACGGGGTATTTCGGCCTGCTGGACGTGGGCCAGCCCAAGGCGGGCGAAACGGTGGTGGTGTCGGGCGCGGCCGGCGCAGTGGGGCAGACCGTGGGCCAGGTCGCCAAGCAGCTCGGCTGCAAGGTGGTCGGCATCGCGGGCGGCAAGGACAAATGCGATTTCGTCGTCAATGAACTCGGTTACGATGCCTGCATCGACTACAAGAACGGCGACGTCCGCGAAGGCCTCAAGCAATATTGCCCCAACGGCGTGGACGTCTACTTCGACAACGTGGGCGGCGACATCCTCGACACGGTGTTAACCCGCATCAACATGAAGGCCCGCATCGTCATCTGCGGCGCCATCTCCCAGTACAACAACACCACGCCCGTCAAGGGCCCCGCCAACTACCTGTCCTTGCTGGTCAACCGCGCCCGCATGGAAGGCATGGTGGTGTTCGACTACGGCGCCCGCTACCCCGAGGGCATCGCCGCGATCGCCAAGTGGATGAAAGAAGGCACGTTCAAAAGCCGCGAAGACGTCGTCGACGGCCTCGACAAATTCCCCGAAGCTTTGCTGATGCTTTTTGAAGGCAAAAATTTCGGCAAGCTGGTGTTGAAGGTGGGCGAGGCGTGATGCTTGTAAGCGGCGGTTCTTGCGAAAGTTAGACGGGTCTTTGTGGTGTTGAATCGGGGACCGGCACTGGCTGCCCGGCCCCGCCCGGCCCCGTTTTCATGTTTTTCTTTGCGCCAGATCGTCTCAACATCAGCCCGACGGAACCCTCACTTGCAAGCGCGGTCTGAAGAAGTCTTTGCCCTTTCGAGGACTTCATGGACATCAGCGATTTTCCCGCCCTGCGGGCCCAGTTCAGCACCCAGATCGGCCTGGCCGGCGACATGGGCAGCCGCAACCTGGATGCCTGGCGCCGCATCGGCGACGCCAACCTGCGCCTGCTGCGCCAGCACGCGGAAGGCGCCATCCACCTCACGCGCGCCCTCCTGGCATGCACCGATCCCGGCCAGGCCGGCGTCGTACTGGCGCGCCAGATCCACCCTTGCGCCGAACGGATCGCCCTGTGGCAGGAACACGTGCTCGACGCCGTCGGCGGCATCCAGTCAGAGGCGGCGGTGCTGGCCGAATCGTATCTGCCGGCCGCCCGCGAAAGTGCCGCCGCCGTGATCGACGAACTGGCCCGCCTGCCCGGTGGCGCCCAGGTGCGCAGTCTGATCGAAGCGCTGCCCCTGCCGGATGGCGCGCCGCCCGCCTGAATTGCGCAATCGCGGCCCCTTCCACGGAACTTAAGGGCGCCGCCCCTCTCTAAATTCACGAGCGCGTTCATGCGTGTCCGGTCAGGCAGGAGCGACCCGGTTCTTCCACTGAGTGCATACGAGGAGATTGACATGGCTACGAGTAAAGAGAGCGGCGCGCGCAAGGGCGCGTCGACGGGCGGCAGCGCCCAAAAGAGCGGCAGCGGCAGCAGCACGGGCACCCCGGCCAAGCGGGGCTTCGCTGCCATGGATCAGAACCAGCAGCGCGAAATCGCCAGCAAGGGCGGCCAGGCGGCCCACCAGAAAGGCACGGCCCACGAGTTCGATTCCGAGGAAGCGCGCCGCGCTGGCCAGAAAGGGGGCGAAGCGGTCAGCCGCGACCGCAACCACATGGCTGAAATCGGCCGAAAAGGCGGCGAAAGCCGCCAGTCCGCCAGCCGCGCCGCCGCCTCCACCGCCACCACCAGCAAAGGCAGCCGCCAGGGCAACAAGGAGGAGTAGCCGCTGGCGTGGGCTGCCGCCGGGGACTGGCCCTGCGGGCCTGTCCCCATTTTGACCTTCCGCCATCGATCCCCCCATCGCCCGCTCCCCCGGGGGACTGGCACGCGCGCAGCGCGGTGCCTGTTCACGTTTTCACGTTCTTCGACCCTCCCGCATCGCCCAAGCAGCACTCACGCCCCCGCGATCAACCGCGCCCCATCCCTGTACGCACATCCCGCCCCTGTGCTACCCTCCTCCCCCCATGCCCGCCCTCAAATACCTCGCCGCCTATTCCGACCAGACCCGCGCCCAGGTCGCCGCCCTGATCGACCAGAACCAGCTGGGCACCGTCCTGCAGCAACGCTACCCGCGCGCCCACGGCATCCGCACCGACAAGGCCCTGTTCGACTATGTGCAAGACCTGCGTAGCGAATTTCTGCGCAACGCCGATCCCATCAACAAGGTTGCCTACGACAACAAGATCCAGGTGATCGAACACGCGCTGGGCCTGCACACGGCGATCTCGCGGGTCCAGGGCAGCAAGCTCAAAGCCAAGCGCGAGATCCGCATTGCAAGCGTGTTCAAGCAGGTGCCGCTGGAGCTGCTGCGCATGATCGCCGTGCACGAGCTGGCGCACGTGAAGGAAAAGCAGCACGACAAGGCCTTCTATAAATTGTGCTGCTACATGGAGCCGAACTACCACCAGTACGAGTTCGACCTGCGCCTGGTCCTGACCCACCTGGACACGGCCGCCACCCCGCTGTGGAGCTGAACCAGGTTGTTGGATGTTCTGACAATCTTGCTGTCGCACCTGTTGCAGCGATGCACAAATAGCGCGGCCAAAAGAGTTACTCCTAGTAAATTTATCGACAATTTCTTCCGTCTTGTTTACAGTTAATGACTGGACGCAATATGTTTTTGCTATAAATTGTGCATGCGAGCCCCGCAGAGGGACGCTGCGAACGGGACGGCGGCGCCGTGCCTTGACGGGGAAAGCTTGATGAAGTCGCTGCTGCACTATGTTCCGCGAGCCGGCCTTGGGCTGGCCCTGTTCCCGCGCCCGCGCGCCTGAGCCCATGTCGTCGGGCGTTCCTTCTTCCACCGCCATCGCCCGCCTGCAGGGCGGTCCCGGCGCGCGCGCCGTGCTGGCGCACTGGCTGCGGCGCGGCCTGGAAACCCATATCTCGCTGCCCCTGTTTGCCCTGTTGCTGCTGGCCGCCATCTGGAGCCTGACCTTCCACTTCATCGCCGCCGAACGGGCCGCCGCCAATGCCGCCGCCCTCGACGCCGTCCATGAAATGGCCGACACCTACGAAGCCCAGCTGGCGCGCAACCTGGGCGGCATCGACCAGACCCTCAAGATACTCAAGTTCGCCGTGCAGACCAACGGTCCGGGCGGCGCCCTGCAAAGCCTCGCCGCTAAGGGCCTGCTGCCTTCCGGCCTGGTGTTCGTGGTCAGCATCGCCGACAAGGACGGCCGCATCGTCGCCAGCAATCCGCCCGCGGCCCACATCAACGTGGCGGGCCAGCGCTATTTCGACTACCACCGCGACAACGCCGGCGACACGCCTTTCGTGAGCCAGATGCTGCGCGACGCCGCCAATCCCGAGTGGCACCTGCACTTCACCCGCCGCATCGACGACGCCGACGGCCAGTTCGCCGGCATCGCCATCATCGAAGCCGACCCCGCCTATTTCACCAGCGGCTACGAACGTTCGCGCCAGGGCGAGCGAGGCGCCATGGGCCTGTTCGGTGACGACGGCGTGGTGCGCGCGATGCGGGTGGGCGACACCGTCAGCTGGGGCCAGCGCATTGCCGCCGACCTGCCCGAACGGCCCCTGGGCGCCGCCCCCAGTTCCTGGGACGGGCGCCGGCGCTACACGGCGGTGCGCCACCTGAACGGCTTTCCCCTTACTGCCCTGGTGGCGCTGGAGCGCGACGAACAATTCGCCGCCTTCGAGAGCCACCGCCGCAACTGGCTGTATGGCGCGACCGGGGTGAGCGTGCTGCTGGTGCTGATCGTGGGACTGGTGTGCGTGTGGTCCTGGCAGCTGACCCGCACCCAGCGCCGCATCCGCCGCGCCCAGGCCACCTTTGCCGCCGCGGCCGAAGCGAGCCTGGACGCCTTCTTCGTCATGCGCAGCGTGCTCGATGGCCAGGGCGCCATCGCCGACTTCATCATCGAAGCCACCAACGGCCGCGCCGAACAGCTGACGGGCCTGGCCCGCACCGTGCTGGAAGGCGGCCGCCTGCTCGACCTGATGCCCTCCTACCGCGACAATGGCATCTTCGACGACATGGTCAAGGCGGCCCTGCTGGGCGGCATGCGCGAAGCGGAATGGCGGGGCGGCACCGAGCGCACCCGCGACACCTGGATGCACCGCCAGGTGGTGGCCGTGGAAGGGGGCGTGGTGGCCATCGTGCGCGACATCACCGAGCGCAAACGCGCCGAGGACCGCATCAAGCACATGGCCCACCACGATGCCCTGACCGGCCTGCCCAACCGCAGCCTGATCGGCGACCGCCTCGACCAGGCCATCCTGCACGCCCAGCGCAAACGCCGCTGCGTGGCGGTGGCCTTCATCGACCTGGATGGTTTTAAACTGGTCAACGACGGCCTCGGTCATAACGCCGGCGACGCGCTGTTAAAGGTGGTGGGCGCGCGCATGCAGGGCTGCCTGCGCGCCGACGACACCCTGGGCCGTTTCGGCGGTGACGAATTCGTCGTGATCCTCTCCGACCTGGCCGACAACGCGCTGGCCGTCACCCCCGTGCTGGAAAAAATCCGCCAGGCCGTGCGCGAGCCGGTGCAGGTGGAAGGCCAGCAGGTGCAGGTCAGCTGCAGCATGGGCGTGGTGATGTACCCGCGCGACGGTGTCGATCCCACCACCCTGATGATGAATGCCGATGCGGCCATGTACCGCGCCAAGGACCTGGGCAGCAACAACTTCCAGTTCTATACCAGCGAGATGAACGCCAGCGTGGAAGAAAAGCTGGTGCTGCTGGACGGCCTGCGCAGCGCCCTCGACGAACATCAATTCACCTTGCTGTACCAGCCCAAGGTGGACCTGCGCAGTGGCCGCATCTTCGGGGTCGAAGCCCTGATCCGCTGGCACCATCCCGAACAGGGCATGATTTCGCCCCTGCGCTTCATCGGCCTGGCCGAGGAATCCGGCCTGATCGTGCCGATCGGCGAATGGGTGCTGCGCACCGCCTGCAGCCAGAACATGGCCTGGCGCGCCGCCGGCCTGCCCCCCTTGAGCGTATCGGTCAACGTCTCGCCCCGCCAGTTCGAGGAAAAGCGCCTGGTCGAACGGGTTGCGCTGGCGCTGGAAGAAAGCGGCCTCGATCCGGCCGACCTGGAACTGGAAGTCACGGAGAGCCTGATCATGCGCGACCTGGCCCAGTCGGTTGGCAAGATGGGCGAACTCAAGGCGATGGGGGTGGCGCTGTCGATCGACGATTTCGGCACCGGCTATTCCAGCCTGTCGGCCCTGAAGTCCTTCCCCATCAGCAGTCTCAAGATCGATAAAAGCTTCGTCAGCGAACTGGCTGACAATCCTGACGACCAGGCGATCGCCATGGCCGTCATTTCATTGGGCCACAAGCTCAATTTGCGTGTCATCGCCGAGGGCGTGGAGACGGAACAGCAATTCCGCTTCCTGCGCGAGAACGAGTGCGACGAGATGCAGGGCTATCTGTTCAGCCCACCGGTCCCACCCGACCAGATTGCCGCCATGCTGGGTAAGCAGGCGGCTTCCCTCGCCCCGACACCCGTCATGGAGATCTGCGATGTCACAGCCGTTTAACTTCACCCGCCTGTTCATCGGCACCGAGCCGCGCATGCACCGCATGCTGGGCTACTGGGCCGCCACCTGCGTGCTCTACACCCTCGGCATGCTGCTCATGTTCAGCCTGATCGACGGCGGCGTGGTCGACAACGGCGCCGGCGTCGAACTGATCCAGGTCGGCATGACCAGCATTTTCGGCTGCTATCTGCTGATCCGCTTCAGCGATGCGCTGGGTTTGAAAGCGGCCCAGCTGGCCGTGCTGCAGTCGCTGCTGGCCACCACCTGCAACGTCGCCGCCTACGCCCTGCTGGGTCCCGTGCGGGGCGCCTCGCTGATGATGCTGCTGGTGGTGGTGGTGTTCTGCACCTTTTCGCTGCGCACCCGCGCCACCCTGTTGCTGTGCGCCGTCGCCATCGTCGAACTGGCGGTGACGATGAGCGCCATGGTGGCGGCCCATCCTGACCTGTATCCGGCCCGGATCGAGGCGGTGCACTTCGGCCTGGCCGCCATCTCGATGATCGCCGTGTCCCTGCTGACGGGAGAAATGAACAAGCTGCGTGGCCGCCTGAAACGCCAGAAGGAAGAACTGTTGACGGCGGTGGAGACCATCCGCACCCTGGCCACCATGGATGAACTGACCTCGCTGGCCAACCGCCGCCACATGAACGAGGTGCTGGGCGCCGAGGAGCGCCGCAAGGGCATGCCCAGCCGGCGCGTCTGCATCGCCCTGCTGGACATCGATTTTTTCAAGAACATCAACGACCGCTACGGCCACGCGGGCGGCGACGCCGTGCTGCGCACCTTCGCCGGCGCCGCCCG
>JACXTT010007656.1_pt1 | contig 15172 bp, 14 predicted proteins | sample 9270951 | NCBI WGS metagenome assembly JACXTT01 (sample SAMN15532306, study PRJNA645909) | rock metagenome | isolation source: weathered quartz diorite | place: Puerto Rico | collected 2017-06-21
AACTCTCTTCGCGCGTGGTGCGGCAGATGGTGGGCAGCGGCGTCGACCTGATCGTCCACCTGGCCAGCTACAAGCGCCCTGGCGGAAGAGTCCGCCGGATCGCCGGCATGGCCTTCGTCGACGAGAACCCGGAGGATCCGGAGTGGATGCCGGTGGTCCAAGAGTTCTGCCGCTACAACGTTCTCGACGACACCTGGGAGTGGGACGACAACCCGGTCTCTTACGCGCCGCGAAAGGTGCTGAACAAGCTCGTGATGGCCGGCCTCGACTCGAGCCGTCTGAACTCTTCAGCAATTTCATGAGCGGCCCCGAGCTTGCGCTCGCTTTGAGCCTTGTGGGCGCCGCGATCTGCCTGGCCATCCTGATCGACCCCTCAGTGGTGCAAGTCGGCGATCACGTCACCTCGGTGTTGTCCAGGCTTGTCGCTGCCGAGAATGCCAGGGAGGAGCTTTCCCAAGCTGGACTCGAGAATCTGTCTGTCACGGCCTGGCTGGCGATCCGGGCCGGGACAGCGCTTGTCGCAGGTTTGGTGACCTACTTCGTCTTCGGCGTGCTCGTACTGGCTCTGGTCGCCTTCCTCGCCGTCTATCACCTGATCGACCTGGCTCTCGAGGCGCGCCGGCGCCGTGTCCAGCTGGAGCGCCAGCGCAGCCTGCTGGAAGCAATTCGCTACGGAGCTGCGGTGATGGCGCGCGGTGGCAATGCCAGCGACATGCTGAAAGCTCTGGCCCGAAGCGGCCCGTCGCGGGCGCGCCCCATTTTCGCCCAGCTCCTGGAGGGCCAGCCTGAGCTGCAGGCCGAGTTCTCGTTGCCCGCCTCCATCCAGGCGATGCAAGTCCGGCTGGCGGAGCCGCTCTTCGACGACATCGCCCTGGCCTTGGTCTTGCACTGGAAGCGCGGAGCCAAGCTGGTTCCGGCCCTGGAGGCGATAGTCGGCGACTGGGATGAGACGCTCCGCCTGCAGCGCGACGCCAAGTCGATGCGGGCAGGGGTGGAGGCCTCGGTCCTCCTGCTTACCTTCCTGCCATTGGTCTTTCTACTCGTGCTCCAGCTGCTCGCTCCAGCCCTGCTTCAGCCATTTCGGCAGCCATCAGGCCAGATCCTGCTCGGCCTTGCCATCGCCTGGATGGTGCTCGGCTATCGGGTGCTGCAGCGCATGTCCGAGCCGCCTCGCGAGGAGCGCTTGCGGCTGCGGGGTGAAGCTATATGACGGTCGAGCTTTTGGCTTTGCTCGCGCTCTCGGCCGCGTGCGGCGTCTCCGCCGCAGCTCTCTACCTGGTCTGGCCGCGGAAGATGACCGCGGAGGAATGGGTGACGCACCGGCGTGCGATGTCGGTGCCTGCGGACAGGCGCTTGCCGCGTTCGACAGGCCTGCATCTGATCCTCCGACCTCTGGCGCCGAGAATCGATCGCCTCTGGCGTTTGCTTTCCCTGACCAGGCCCAACATGGCTCTGCTCCGCCTGGCGGGCGGGCATGAACCGGCTTCCGAGCGAGAGATGGCGTTCGTGCTGGCTCGCATCGTCGGCTTGGGAGCTCTCCTCGGCCTTGGGCTGGATGGGATCATCTGGCTCTGGCTGGGATCCGCTGGCCTGGCTTGGGCGATCGCGATTGCACTCGCCATCGCGGCCGCTGTCCTGTTGCCGGTCTTGTGGCTGCTCAGCTTGCGCCAGCGTGCGGCGCGCCTGCGCTTTGCCGTCGAGCGCCGCCTGCCACGGCTTCTGACCGCGGCGCGTGTCCTGCTCGAGAGCGGAGCGACTACGCCTGAGGGCGCGGTCAACGAGGCGGTCGGCCTCCACAACGATCCTGCCGCCGACGTGCTCAGGGAAGCGCTCCGCCTCAAGGAAGTGCAGCGCCTGGAGTTGGAGGTCGCGCTCGACGAGGTTGCCCGGCGCTACGACCTTCCGTCCTTGGAGCGCCTGGCAGACGGCTTTCGGCTGGGCAGCCGCTACGGCACCAGGATGGCCCAGCTGCTTGCCGAGCACGCCCATCAGCTCCGCCAGCAACGCCACCAGGACTATCGGGAACGAATCACGCGCGCACCGGTGCTGATGACCGTGCCGGCGCTCCTCTTCTTCGTCCTGCCGCTCTTGGTGCTGATCATGTATCTCGTCTTCACTCCTCTCCTTCATACCCTCACACAGCTGTGATGCGGTTGAACGGACGACGGGGATGGGCTCGCGGCCAGAGCGTGGTTGAGTTCTCCTTCACGGTCGCCGTCCTGATGTTGCTGGTGGTCCTCAGCGCCCAGATCGCGATCTATCTCCACTACCGCAACAGCCTTGAGCTGGCCGCGAGCGAGGGCGCATTCGAGGCTGCTCTTGCCGGCCATTCGTTGCAGGACGGGGAGCGAACCACGCTCCAGCTGTGGGCCAAGCTCGAGCCAGGCGGTGGGCAGATCACGGTGCAGGCGGCGCGCAGCGGCAACCTGGTGATCGTGACCGCCAAAGGCACCGCACCGGCGATCCTGCCCGTTCCCATTCCGCCCTTCAACGCCCTGCCCTTGAGTAGCCGCGCCGTGCACACGATCGAAGTCTTCCAGCCGGTTTCGGGACCGTGAGACGGCCACAATCGGGCCAGGCTGTTGTGGAATGGGCAGCCTCCGCCTTCGTCCTTCTTCTATTCGTGCTCGGCATCCTGGCGGTGGGCCAGATCGGGGGCGAGAACATGGCGGTTCGCTCCGCCGCGACCCAGGCCGCCTTCGCCGCCGCCCGCGCGCCCAGTGCCGCAGACGCCGAGCAGGTGGCCGGCCAAGCCGCGGCGGAAGCGATGGCCGGAAGTCAGGTTCAAGACTTCAAGCTCACAGTCGACCTGGCCGGCTTCCAGCGCGGCGGCATCCTGACCGTCACCGCCGAGGGCTACCTGAACCTCTCCGAGTTCCCGATCGTCTCTCAAGTCCTCGGCCAGCGGGTCAAGCTGAGCTGGCAATCGCGGGCGCTGATCGAACCTTATCGGAGCCGATCGACGCCGTGAGGCTGCCCGATCGCCGACCACAAAAGGGCCAGATCCTGGTCCTCGCCGCCCTGGTGATGGCCTTCCTCTTTGTTCCCCTCGCGGTCTTTGTCATCGACACAGGGCTGGTCGAGGCGGGCTACGCGCAGCTCGGCGAGACGTTGCAAGCCTCTGCCGAGGACGGCGCCTCGAGCTTGAATGAGGCTGCCTACCGCGAAAGCGGTGTGGTGGCGCTTGATCCGATTGCGGCGCAGCAGGTCGTCGACCGTTCGATGCGGGCCAGCGGCATACCCGGGCTCGACCGATGGTCAGTGGTTGTGCAGCGAAACACCGTGACCGTGACCGGAACGCTGCGAATACCTCTGGTGGCGCTCGGCACGGCGACCCTGACCGAATCGAGGAGTGCGACTTTTGTCTTGGGCACGTAGCGCTGGCAGTCCGGCGATGGCGCGATCAACCTTCGTGTTCTTATCTACCTCGCTGCTGGCCGTTGTGGCGATTCGCCTGCTCGAGCTCGCGCCATCGCCCTACGGCGCCGCCGCCACAACCGTCCTCCGGGCAAGTGGTCCGATCAGCGCCGCCTCGGTTGTCATTCTTGTTGTGGTTGGTCTCTCCGGGATCGCAGCGATTCGAGGGCGCCTACGCGACGTCGCCTCGGTCGAAGAGCCCTGGCTCGGTGAGCCGCATCTTCCGATGTCGAGGGCACGATGTCCTTTGATCGGATTCGTCGGCCTGGAACCTCTTGCAGGCGCGAGCAGCATCGCCTTCAACCTGGGTGTTTTGCTGGCGACCGAAGGACGGTTATCAAGTGATCGGCGGCGCCACCGACCCCGACCCCTGTGCCTACTCAGCGAAGGTCTTCTCACCGAAGCACTCGGGCTGTCGCCAGGACCGTTGCGCGAGCATCTGGCGACCTTTCCCGGCCGCGTCACTCAGGACGTGATCGATCTCGCCGTCCGCCATCCATCTGGCTGCGAGCTCCTCTGCGTCCCGCGCGGCCAGATCGGTCGGCATCAGCTTCGCCTCCTGCGCGACGCCGTGGAGAAGTACTACGACGCTCTGATCGTCGACGCTACTTCGTCGGACGCCATGCTGCGGGAGGGCGTCGAGGACGTGAGCGACGCCATTGTCCTGGTGGCAATTCCTTCGGCCGTTTCGGAGGAGGCAGCTATGGGCGCGGCCGAGCGCGCTGTGGCTGGACATCGGCTTGCCATAACAGCGCTTGCGATCAATCGCGTCACCGCACATCAGGACCTCGCGAACCACATGGCGGCTGGTTTTGAGAACACAGCTCAGATCCCTGAAGATTCCTCCATTGCCTCGATGGATTCAATGCCTTGGGGCTTGATTCCGCTATCCCCGGCTGGCGACCAGCTTCGCCTGATCGCCTCGCATCTCTTGCCTGAGCTTTTCGCCGAGGATCAACATGCCGCCTGAGGTCCTCGCCTCGATTTGGGCATTGGCGTTGTGGATGCTCGTCGTCCTTCTGTTTCCCAAGCGCGGCTTGATCTCACTCCAAGACCGAATCGCTGCGGTGGCAGCAGGCCGGCGACTTCACGTCTTTGGGCCCCCTCTATTGACCAGGCGAGAGGACCTCAAGATGCATATCTGGCCTCTGGTTCCCGCCGAAGCTCATCGCGTCCTCGAAATCGGGGTGCCGCTGTGGCTGGTGAGCGTGATAGCGGAGGTGCTCGGGACTGCTCAGCGCCATGAAAGGGAGGCTGGCTGGAACCAGTCGCCCTCCGGCTTGATGGCCGAGCACGTGCGCGGGCAGCTCAGTCTTCGCGACCTGCATCGCAAGTTGACCGAGCAGGGCCAACCGACGCCCGCGCCCAAGGCGAAGCGGACCGTGCGGCGTGCATTCACGACCCCGCCAATGGCGTGGCTTCGCGAAGGGCAGGCAGCAACCCTCGATGGGCACCAAAGTGACGCCGCGCCCGAACAGCAGGTCTCGCCCGTACCTCGGCCTAGGCTCGAAGTTCAAACACTCGGCACCCTGCGCGTCGCATTCGACGGCGAAGATCTGACAGCAAAGTTGCTCAGGCGCCCAAGCATCGCCTTCATGTGGCAGTACGGGTTGGTGCGAGCAATCTGTGCTCCGGAGATTCCGACGTCGCGTGAATGGCTGGCTGATGAGCTCTATGCCGGCTACGACCTCGACACCCAGCGCGGGCGTCTGCGGCGCCAGCTCTACAACCTCCAGGAGGTCCTCCAGGTACCGCTGGCCAGCCCGATCAAGATCGAGTCGGGCAACCTTCTTTTTGACCTGAGTGCTTGCACAGTCGATGTCGCCCAGATGCTCGAGCTCGCCGGGAGGTATGAAGCTGCGCAGGGCCTGCTGCCGCCCGCGATAGTAGCCCAGGTGTCGGCTTCGCTGGCCAGTGCCAACGAGGAGTTCCTTCCGGATTGGGAAGACCTGGAACACTCAGTCACCGGCGGCCATGGCACCGCAGGCGACAGCGTCCGCGAGCTGCGACGGCGGATCGAAGCTGCCAAGGTCAGTCTGCTGGTTGCGATGGGCGATCACTATCTAGCGGCACGCGATCCGGGACATGCCGCCACTGCCTTCGAGGAGGCGTTCGGGCTTCAACCAGACTGGCCGAACCTGGTCGGAAGGCTTGCCGACGCTCTCGATGGATCGGGCCAGCATGCGCGCGCGCAGCAGATCCGAAAAGGCATTGTTGGATGGGACCGGGGCGCTGGCTAACAATGCCTCGGAACTGTGCCTCGCCGGCCGTGAGCCTCTCAGCGCCGCCAGTTAACAGCCCGCCCCAAGGGCCGTCGGTCGATTAGCCATCGACCAAGGCTGGGACTTGTCGCTCGGCTAGTCGGCCACACTAGCCGTGAAGCCGATTGCCGATTCACCTCCAACAAATGAGGTAGCTCAGCCACAACCCACTCAACCGAGCGAGTACTGTGAGATCAGTAAGCGCTATCTCTGCGGTGCAGGCAAGACAGAACCGCAAATCGAATGGGTCGTTACGACAGCGGGCAACTCTGCCGAGGATCCTGGTCATCGAAGCCAACTCCTCTTACCGAGCAGTGATCTCTAATGTCGTCGAGATTGCGGGCGGACAATTTGAAAGCGTCGCCGAGCTAGAGGGTGCACGCAGTCATCTCCGCGGACCGAAGCGTTTCGACATGGTGATCCTCGGAACGAGCGCTGAATCACCAGTTACCCCCAAGCAGGTAGGGAGCCTTCGAACGACTGCACATGCGCCCCTCATTGTGATGGTCGAGGCATACGACGAGACCAAGGAAACGCTCGAGGTATTTCAAGCTGGTGCTGACCAGGTGCTCCCCAAGCCATTCGTACCGGATGCACTTGTCGGCGCGATCAAAGCGGCTATGCGCCAACCGGGACCCCTGTCCGTCGTTCCGTTGGCCACGCGTATTGAGCTTGGCCCAGTCGTCTTTGACGCCGGCCGGAGGGAGCTCTCGGGAAAGGAAGGCAACATCAGCTTCACAAAGCGCGAATGGCAATTGCTCGCATTCTTCCTGACCAGCCCGAATCAGTTCTTCAAAGGTCCGGACGTCGCGGTGCAGGCCTGGGGTCCAGGCACGTCGGTAGACCAGTTCCGCGGCTACGTGGCACGGATCCGCAGAAAGCTCGCACCCTTCGCGCGCTATTGCCGGCTGGTCACTGAGAAGGCGAAGGGTTACTGCCTGGTGGTCGAAAACCAGGTCTGACACGGGTGCAAAAGTGTTTGGGCGCACGCCCGTAACAATTCTTACGGGGTTGACAACGCCGATCGACCTGGACTTGAATTTGACCGCAAGCTGCCTAGCCAAACACCGTTCTGGCGCGACTGCCGAACGAGCGGAGAGATTGCGGAGTGCCGGGGAAGCGGATTCTGGTCGTCGACGATGACCCCAGCCTCAGGTTTCTGCTGCGCCTGATCTTCGAAGGAGCCGGCTACCACGTTAGCGAGGCGCAGAATGGGATTGCCGCTTTGATTCGAATCAAATACGAGGTCCCGGAACTACTGATCACGGACATGATGATGCCCATGATGGACGGCGGAGAACTGATCAAGCGTCTCAGGTCGGATCCGTCGACCGCCGGCTTCCGCATACTCGCGGTGACGGCCAATCCGCATGCCCGGGAAGCCGCCGCAAATGCAGATGCCGTCCTCGCCAAGCCGTTCGACCGATCGGAGCTGTTGGCGATGGTTCGCAAACTGCTCGCTGAGGATTCGACCGAGTGAGTTCTTGCGGGCCTCTACCCCGTCCGGTTGCGATGCGGTGGGCACGGAACAGAGTTGGCGGGTTGGAAATGGAGTTGGGACCGTGAAGCGGATCAGCACCGGAATCAGTCGACTCGACACAATCCTCGGCGGTGGGTTGCCGGTTGGCTCACTGATCGTGCTGGCCGGGGCGCCTGGCACCGGCAAGACGATTCTGGCTCAGCAGATCTGCTTCCGGAACGCCACCGCGGAGGAGACGGCCGTTTACTACTCCACGATCTCCGAACCCCCAGAGAAGCTGATCAGCCATGTCGAAGCCTTTGATTTCTTCGACCGTGGCGCTTTGGTGGACAAGGTTGAGTTCATCAACCTGGGAGAGATCCTCCAGGACAAAAAGGAAGGCGGCTTTGAGGCGATGATCGACGAGATTGTCCGCAAGTGCTTCGAGGAGCATCCATCGGTGGTTGTCGTCGACAGCGCGAAGGCACTGCGCGACTTCAACGCGGGGGAATGGTCGATTCGGAGCTCCATCTATCAGCTTGCCTCGCGCGTCGCTACAACAGAGTCCACCTTGTTATTTGTTGGCGAGTACGGTCCAGAGGAGGTCGACTCGAGTCCTGAATTCTCACTCGCAGACGGGATTCTGGAGCTTGCGTTCGAATCGCATGAACCGGTTGACAGGCGCTGGCTGCGAGTTCGCAAGATGCGCGGTAGCAAACATTTGACCGGGCGCCACAGCATGCACATCGATGACACAGGCATCAACATCTTCATTCGTACTGAGAGTGTCGACGGCCACATTGAGAGCGAAGCCGAAGCAGACGGCAAGATCTCGACAGGAGTGCCCGGCCTTGATGAGATGGCAAAGGGGGGTCTGCCCAAGGCAGGTTCGACGCTCGTCCTGGGTCCCTCCGGCTGTGGCAAGACGGCTCTAGCCCTGCAGTTCACGGTCACGGGTCTCGAGGGTGGCGAGCGCTGTCTCTATGTCACCTTCCAAGAGAATCCGCGCCAGTTGGTCCGCAAGGGAGCCAGCTTCGGCTGGGAGCTGCAACCGTACCTGGACTCCGGTCAACTGGCGATCTTTCACATGGCGGAGGGCAAGCTTGACCTTGACGTCCTGGCGGCCACCATTCGGGATGCCCTCGCCGAGCACCCAATCCATCGCCTGGTCTTTGACAGCCTCGCCGAGTTGGTGGTTGCAGCTCGCGAATCGGAGCGCTTCCCCGCATTTGCCGCCAGTCTCCTGGGCTCGTTGCGGACGGCGAACGTATCGGTTCTGACCACAAGTGAGACAAGCAGCCTCGGTCCGACCCCCGAGACCGCGGGCGGGCTTTCATTTCTCTACCACAACATCATCCTGCTTCGATATATCGAGCAGGACTCGGAAGTGCGACGTGCGGTTACGATGCTGAAGATGAGAAATAGCGACCACAAGAAGGGCTTGTGGGAATTTGTCATCACCGACCACGGCTTCGAGGTCCAAGGCAAGCTGGAGGACGTGACCGGACTGCTTGGATGGAGTGCACTCATGACGAGGGAGCCAGTTCCTCCGCCCGGATCTCCCCGACGGCGCAGATCGGACCCAGTGGCCGGTTAGACATTGGCCGGCGCGGCCGACTAATCAGTTCAAATGGTCGGTTCTCCGAGCTTCATACGAGGCACCCAAATTGAGGTATGGGGCGCGATCCGCGCTGCATGCGCAGCCTGACGGCGGTGCCTTGAGGGAGGGAGCGGGACCTGCACCAGGTCGCGGAGTTGATTGGCGAGCTATAGACCTCGCTGCGCTGACACTTCGGAACCTGGCTCCTCACGATCGGCCAAAGGGCGCTCGAACGAAAGTCGTCGATGACTTCGCAGATGAGCTTTGTCCGATTCCCCGCCAGATTCGAAGGAGCTTTGTCCGATTCCCCGCCAGATTCGAAGGAGCTTTGTCCGATTCCCCGCCAGATTCGAAGGAGCTTTGTCCGATTCCCCGCCAGATTCGAAGTCGGCAGGCGCCGGCTCCGTGAGTCAGAGAATTGGTTGCTGCTCATTTTCATTTGAACTCGCTCAGGTCGGCGTACGTGCTTATACAGGTCACGTCGCGTTCACCGGAGGGCCGTCCATGGCGCTTGCTCTGTCCCCACACCAAGCGCTGCTCGATTAGTCGATTGTTGAGGAAGCTCGAAGGAGCAAGCTCGGATCCGTTACAGAGCACGCAGATTTGGCAAGCTCGTCAGACGGGCGCCTCCGTCCAGTTCCCGGTCGGACACACATAAGCACAAACAGCACCAGCAGCTGCGGGCCTTCATGGCACCGGCGCGAAAGCGACAATGGGGTTGATGCGACACGAGCGGAGGCACCCCGCAGACACCTCTTCCGATGTTCACGCAGCTCTAGTCCAGGCCATCGCGCTGGAGGACGCTCCGTTGGCTTCGCGATTCTGAGCGTTCCCGACCTCGTATTCGTCTATCGCAACCGGCTCAACGAAAGTTGGTACCAGGCTGATCGAAGACCGATAGTCGGTAAGCGCCTTCGCGATGTCCTTGTCGCTGCCCCCCAGGTGGCAGAAGTATTCGAGGACGTGGTGCGCAGTGGAGAGTCGGTGCACTTCGACGACGCGGAGTTCGTCGGTCTCAAGAACCGTCCAATTGTCATGCCGGGCGACGTCACGCACTGGGACTGGGGAATCTCACCTCTCAAAGATGCCGACGGCGAGGTCGCGCACCTCGTGGTCACGGGCTATGACGTGACGGCCGCTGCGCGAGACCGCGTCCAGCTGGATCGCATCCACACCAACGGGATCAGGGCTTTGCTCGAGGTTTCACGCGTGGTCAGCGAAACAAGGTCGATCGAGGAGGCTTTCGGCGAACTGTCCTCGACCGTCGCGCGCCTGGTAGGGGCTGCTCGAGTCCTGTTCACACGGGTCGATGCCGGGTCGATGGCGGTCCAGCCTCGGACTCACGGTTTCGACGATGCCACTCTGGTCGACTTGCGCGTGCCATGTAGCCCCGATGGCAACGACCTGGCCGATCGCATCGTGTACCAGGACGAGGTTTTCAACGCCGCCATCGACTCTGGCCCGGAGCTCGAGCCCTACCGTGAGGCCCTCGAATCGATGGGAGTTTCAAACGCGATCGCGGTCTCGTGGGGAGCGGGGGACACCAGACTCGGATTGGTCGCGGCATTCAACTCAGAACGACGCGATGGATTCTTGGAATCGGAAGTCCATCTTCTCAAGACCGCGGGTATGGCAGCGGGTCTCGTCTTCCACTACAGACAGTCGCAATTGCGGCTCGCCGAAGCACAGCGGGCGGAGACCGATCGCTTGAGCTGGCTAGCGACCGAGATGGCTGTCATAGAGCGAGCGAAGACCGACTTCCTTCAACTCGCCTCGCACGAGATGCGCAACCCGATCAGTACCGCTTCGGTCTACGCCTCGATGCTCGCAGAGGGTTCGATGGGTGCAGTTTCGGATCAGCAGCGCGAAGCGTTGAGCATCCTCAGAGCCAAGATCGTTGAGATCAGCCGGATGGTAGATCAGATCCTGGAAGTATCGCGTCTCGAGGATCCACGGCTGCGACTGAAGTTGACCACCTTCGATCTCCGGGACTGCGTGGCCTCGTCGGTTCAGAAGTCCACCCGGGACAAGATGCAAGGACACCTGGTCACGCTCGACGTTGGAAAGGAAACCATTCTCGTCCGAGCTGATCGCGAGCGAATCGAGATGGTGCTCGCCAACCCGATCGACAATGCCCTCAAGTACTCGCCTGATGGAGGCGAGGTGCTGGCGACGCTTCGACGGATCGGAGCCAAGGCAGAGATGCGAATCACAGATCACGGTGTCGGCATCGCCCAGGCGGACATCGGGAAACTGTTCGCCCGCTTCAGCCGCGTCGGCGGGGTCAGGACCGAGGGGATCCCAGGTACCGGCCTGGGTCTGTTTCTCTGTCAGCAGGTGGCTCGTCTTCACGGAGGGGAGATCAGTGTCCAGAGCTCAGCGGGCGAGGGGAGTACGTTTACATTGGAGTTGCCGCTCAACGTAGGGACCTAGTCTCCTGCGCCAGAAGTTCGTGATAAATTAGTGAGGATCCGATTACCGACTGGAGGGCCCTCACTATGCATCGCGGTCGCCCCAAGCCTGAGCTGGTTGTCAGTCCCGAAGATCGCCTGACCTTGCAGCGCTGGAGCTCCCGGCCCAAGACGGCGAGGGCGCTCGCCATGCGCTCCCAGATCGTCCTCGACAGCGCCGCCGGGATGACCAACACCGCCATCGTCAAGCAGTTGCGCATCACGCACAACACCGTCCGCAAGTGGCGGACACGATTCATCGAAATGGGTCTGGCCGGCCTTCTCGACGAGCCGCGCGCGGGCGCCCCACGGACCATCAGTGACGACGCCGTTGAGGCGGTGATCACCACCACCTTGGAGTCGACGCCGCGCGACGCCACCCATTGGAGCACTCGTTCCATGGCGGCGGCCAGCGGCCTCAGCCCGACCACCGTGCGCCGAATCTGGAAGGCGTTCGAACTCAAGCCCCATCGGGTGGAGACCTTCAAGCTCTCCACCGACCCGCAGTTCATCGAGAAAGTGCGCGACATCGTCGGTTTGTATCTCAATCCGCCGGAACGGGCGCTGGTGCTCTGTGCCGACGAGAAGAGCCAGATCCAAGCCCTGGAACGAACCCAGCCCATCTTCCCGCTGCGCCCAGGCACGCCCGAACTGCGCAGCCACGACTACCGCAGGCACGGCACCACGTCGCTCTTTGCGGCCCTCGATGTTGCCAGCGGCAAGGTCATCGGTGAGCTCCATCGCCGGCATCGTTCGGTCGAGTTCCGAAGTTTCCTCGACCGCATCGACCAAGAGGTCCCGGCCGAACTCGACGTGCACCTGGTGCTCGACAACTCGAGCACTCACAAGAGCCCGCGCATCCGCCGCTGGCTCGTGCGCCATCCGCGATTCCAGGTGCACTTCACGCCTACCTATTCCTCCTGGATCAACCAGGTCGAGCGCTGGTTCGCTGCCCTCACTGAAAAGCAGATCAAGCGCGGCACGCATCGCAGCACTCGACAACTTGAGGCCGCAATTCGCATCTACCTGGCCACCTACAACGAGAGTCCATCACCCTTCGTGTGGGTCAAGACGGCAGACGAGATCCTCGCCAACATCGCGAGGTTTTGTGCACGAACTTCCGGTGCAGGACACTAGCACGGGATTCCAGACTTTAGGCGCAACCCACGGCCTCGAAGCTCATCACACTAGAGGGGTGGGCTCAAACAGCCACATCCTGCTTGTTGAGAACGACCGCGACTTGCGCACGGTAGTGCGCATGCTTCTGGAGCGAGCCGGTCATCAAGTCGTCGAGGCTCGCGACGGATATGAGGCTCTCCAACTGTTAGGGGGCCGCCGGTTTGATCTTGTGATCGCGGACACCAGGATGCCGGCCATTGGCGGCCGCGAACTCGCGACGCGTCTGCGGTCGAATCCGCGAACCGTGAGCGTACCGATTCTGATGATGAGCGGAGACTCGAACATCGACCAGGCGGACAGCGGTGCCGATGCCTTGCTTCGAAAGCCCTTCGAAGTGGCGGATCTTCTTTCATCGGTGAGTCGACTGACCACACCACCCAAGCATTAGATCCGGTTCCGGACCGGTTGTTATGCGAGCAGAGGCAGATTGAGGTTGAACTGAGTATGCGTGATTCCACCAGGCTGCCTGTACGGCCAGCGGTTGTCCGTTGTGTGCTTGACTGCCGTGGCTTCGTTCTCGCAACCGCTACTTAGGGCGTCGGGAGGCGAAGGCCAATGGCCACGCTTACAGCTGGCGCGAGACATTTTCTGGGGTTCAGTGCGAGCACGTCAGCTTCGACCGCGGGAGGCTTGCGGCTTAGAGTCCTCAACCTCGCGACGCCCGCTGTTAGCAGTCCTCTGCCGGATCAACTGAATCCGGGATGTCCACTGAGCCATCAGCTCCTCAAGCATCTGCACGTCGGTCGCGGTCTCATACCGATCGGCGGCTTCAAGAGAAGACATCCCAGACCTCATTCGGTCTAGCGAGGCGGTTGCACGATCGATTAGGTCAGCGTAGATCCGAAGCCAGAAATCGCCGTTTTCGAACGCGAGCTCGTCCAAGGCGCTCCTACGCGGGGTGCCTTCTGTGCGGTCGAGCTCGGAACGAAAGTGCTCGACACGTTTCAAGTCCTTCTCGGTACGCGTTCGCCGGTAAGAGGGATTCGCAGCATTCCACAGGCGCAGCTTCGACTGGAACATGAGCGCGTGCGATTCCGAGATCCTCAAGCCGCTCGACGCCAAAATGGATCGCCCGCGGCCCGACTTCCGATGCCTTACGGCGGACACGCTCCGCCAGTGCGCGTGAGTGTTTAATGATTCCCTTCCTGCATGATCCACCACCGCCCGCCGTGCACCAGCGAGGGGTCCGGTATTAGAGAAACGCCCTGGCGTATGGGCATACTGGGACTGAATTGCGGGCGCGGCTACCTGTCATGTCGCGCTTCGAATTCAGCGTACCGGGACTCGCGGCCCGAGCGGTCGTTCCTCTCCGAAGGGTGAATCGCCCCTGGCTTGGATGGAGGCATAGGGGTGTCCTGGCTTAGGTAGAGGCGGGCAATTGGAAGTCATGCTGCCGTCGTTGGCTGACGACGTCGAGCTCGAACTCGACGGGTGTGAGCATACCGAGCGACGAATGGCGACGCTGTCGGTTGTGAAAGATCCGAAGTACTCAAACATTGCGCTGCGAGCTCAACGCGCGTGCTCCAGCGTTTTCGGTCGTGCAGCTCGACCTGTATCCGACTCCAAGAGGCCTCCATCACGGCGTGGTCGAAAACAGTCGCCCACCGGGCCATTGATGGCAGAAGTCCCGAGTCGACGGCTCGACGAGTAAATGCCCAAGAAGTGAACTGGGCGGATTCAACCAGGGGTCGCAACACCACCGAATGAGGAGTTGAGCAGCACGGTCTCTCGCCGGGTAAGGGGGCGGTGTTGCCACCGACCCCTCCCCTCAGAACCGGACTTGCGAGTTTCCCAGCATCCGGCTCAAGCTTCTCGTTCCGCCCTACTGGAGGACGCGGCGCCGACTGGGATTGACGACCTTGTTGACGAAGGCGTGCGGCGTGATTGTCGAACGATTCGGTGAGACAGACTCAAGCCAATTCCAATCGTGTTCGGTCTTCCGCACCTGCCGTCGCTGACGGTCGGCGAAGTAGGCATCCCACGCAGGGTCGAAGGGATTCGCGCTGTCCTGAACGAGGACGTGCCGCTGAATCGGTACAGAAGCCACGGAAAACAGCCGCAGCTCTCTCTTCTCTCCTCCGGCGGCCCTGATCTGCCCGCTGAAGATCCAATGGCGACCGCCTTGGGTCGCGAAGTACTTCGCCCGAACCCATTGGCGGCCCTTGTTGGGGTGCCGTCGCAGAGCCCATTGCCACAATGCCTTCCAGATTTGATGGTCCACGAGCCTGAAGGTGTTCTTGCTGACCACGTGCCGGTGGTAGTTCGCCCAACCCCGCAGGGCGGGGTTGAGCATCCGCACCAGGTCTCCGGCGGTGGCCGTCTTGTTCACCTTGATGCGCTCCCGAATCAGGGCCAGAAATGACTGGGTCCGTTGCTTGGACGGTGTAATGAGAAGTTTGCCGCGATACTTCCGGACCGTCTGCCCCAGGAAATCGAAGCCCGCATCTATGTGCGTGACGACCGTCTTTCGACGCGAAAGCTCAAGTCCTCGCTCTCCCAGGAATCGCTCCACGAGAGGCATGACCTCATCCTCGAGAAGTTCTTTGGAGTCTCCCGTCACGATGAAGTCATCCGCGTACCTGACCATGTTCACCTTTCGATTTATCCGTTGCCGTTTCGGGAAACGTTCTCGAAGCGCCTTCTGGAGTCCGTCGAGGGCGAGATTGGCCAGCACCGGAGAGGCGACTCCGCCTTGCGGCGTGCCGCTCTCGGTTGGATAGAAAACGGACTTGCTCATGAACCCGGCCTTCAGCCACTTGTGCAAGATGGATTGCGCCATCGGCACGTGATTGAGCAGCCAATCGTG
>JACXTT010007657.1_pt1 | contig 15172 bp, 17 predicted proteins | sample 9270951 | NCBI WGS metagenome assembly JACXTT01 (sample SAMN15532306, study PRJNA645909) | rock metagenome | isolation source: weathered quartz diorite | place: Puerto Rico | collected 2017-06-21
GCGCGGGCGGCGTGGGCTTTGCGGGCGCGGTCGGGGCGGCCGAGGTCGTCACGGCCGGGGACGCGCCGGTCGCCGGCGCATGCGGCTTGGGCTTCGGCTTGGGGTGCAGCTTCGTATAGGGCACCGGGTTCTTCGGCAGGCCGGCCGTGGAGGCGGCGGGCGCCGGCGCGGGCGGGTCGTCCTGGGCCGCGCTGGCCAGCGGAACCAGCAGCAGGGCCAGGGCGGCGACGGCGACGGAGACGATAGACCGCATCAAGGACCCCAATCAGAGCGCGGCGCTCAACCGCTTGTAGGACGCCGCGGTGAGTCATTCCAAGGGGCGCCGGCGATCGGGGCTAGTTTCGTCGCGGTTCCGGCCTGGCCAGGGAATAGAGCGGCAGGAGCGGCCGGACCGCCGTGCCCACGTAGAGCTGCGGTTCGGAGGGCGGGCTCATCCCCTCCTTCTTCTCGCGCGCCGCTACGCAGGCCTGCACCGTGGTGCCCAGCGCCAGGAAGTCCCGCGCGCCGGGCAGGGACTCCAGAACGCACTGGTCGAAGTAGGGATACTTGTCCGCCTCGCCGCAGCCGAAGGAGCTGCGGTCGGGCCGCGCGGCCGTCAGGATCATCCGGTTGGGGCTCTGCAGGGCCGGCACGAAGACCCCGGAGAAGCAGGCCGAGATGATCACCACGGTCGGCCGCTTGCCGCAGGTGGTGTCGAGCATCTGGCCCAGCACGCCGGGCGGCAGCAGCTGCTGGTCGACCAGCACGCCGCCGGGCGCCCCGTGCGACGAGAAATAGATCAGGCACCCGCCGGTGGCCTTCGCCGTCAGGTCGGCGAGCGCATTGTAGATCGTCTGGGGCTCGGACTTCTCCAGGGGTGTGCCGGCGTAGCGCTCCGGGCGGACCGAGAACTGGCGCAGGTTGGCCGGATCGAACCCGGCCTGTTCGAAGGCCAAGGTGACGTCGCGCCGGGCGTTGTCGAAGGCCTCCGAGGGGCCGCCGGAATGGGCGTGCCAGTCTCCGGCCACCACCACCGCGCCCCAGTCGCCGAACATCGAGGCGGCCGCCGCCTGGCCCGCCTGGACCAGCCAGAGGCATCCGATCAGCCAGGCCAGTCGGAGAAGGCCGCGCACCTTACTTCTTGTAGCTCTGGAAGGGCGTCGGGATCGCCGTGCCGGTGGCCTTGGCGAGCACCCGGCCCTCGGGGTCGTAGAGCACGCCCTCGGTGAAGGCGACCCGGCTGCCCCAGCGGGCGACCTTGCCGACGCCGCGGATCTTCCCCGGCATGCCCGGCCGGAAGAAGCTGGTCTTCATCTCCGCCGTCGGCGCCACGTGGGTCATGCCCGACGCCACCATGCAGGCGACGCTCATGCACTCGTCGAGCATGGCGCAGAGGTAGCCACCCTGGATCTGCTTCATCGGGTTGAGCAGCAGCTCGGCCTTGGCGTCGAACTCGACCTCGACGCTCTTCTCGGCCTGGCTGACCGAGATCATCCGAAAGCCCAGCGTCTGCGAGCCGGTCGGCTGGTTCTTGGTGCGCAGGAAGCGTTCGAGGATCGCCTCGTCCGTCAGGGTCTCTGTGGCCTCGGTCGGGGCGTCGCTCATGCCGGGCGGCTCACTTCTTCCGGAATTGGTCCAGGGAGACGATCTTCGCCTCGCCATCGGCCGGCGCGGCCTCGGAGGCGGCGGCCTTGGCGTCCGGCTCCGGTTCGGCAGTTTTGCCGTCCGCCACGACGGGCGCCTCGAACTGCAGCAGGAACTGCACGCTCGGGTCGTAGAACCGGGTCACCGCGGCGTAGGGCACCGACAGCCGCTTCGGCTGGCCGCCGAACTGCAGGGTCACCGAGAAGAAGGTCTCGCCGGGCGCCAGGTCCCAGTACTGGTGCTGCAGCACGATGGTCATCTCGTCGGGGTATTTGCCGAGCAGGTCCGGCGGGCCCGAGACCCCCGGGGCGTCGGTCTTGAAGGTGATGTAGAAGTGGTGCGCGCCCGGCAGGCCCTGGGGCTCGGCGGCGCGCTTCAGCGCCGTCTTGACGACCCCACGCAGCGCGTCCTGGGCCATGGCCTCATAGCGCATCAAATCCTGGGCCGGCGGATCCTGGGCCATGGAGACTCCGAACAAGCGCGCCCCGAACGCGCCTCGCGAACCTAGCGCCTGAGCCGCGCCGTGCAAGGCGGCTTAGCACCTGTCGCGAAACGAAAAAGGGGCAGACCTGACGATCTGCCCCCGAAATGGGTGGGCGGCTTCTGTTGGCAGGCGCCGCCCGAGCCCCGCCTAAGGATCTGAACCCCTAGGGCTTAGGTGAGACTAGTCGCACCGCTTACGCGGCGAGACGGATGTCTCCAGCGAAGTTATCGTTCGCAGTTAGTTTAAAACCCGGGACGGTGGGTCAGGCCGAGAGAAAGCAACACCTTTAGACGTCTGTCGATGCTGATCGGCCCCTCACTGCCCGGCGATACCCGGGGGAAGATTGGTGGAGCCGCCGGGAATCGCACCCGGGTCCAGTCCGCTTATTACGTGCGCGTTTATCTCCATAGTCGGAGCAAGCCCCGACCCTCCCAATATAGGCCCTCAGGGTTACGAAAAGAAGAGTCCTTGAGGGGCGCGGTCGTTCGCGAAGCGTGGACGGCAGGGTGGTTTGCGTGAACCGCCACGGGCGCTTCGTGAGCGGGTTAGGGCCAGGGAGACGCCGCCGCTAGGTTTGCAGGCATCAGTTTTCCTTGGAGTTTTCCATGAACAGCCTGCTCTACGCGATCCGCCCGCTGGTCTCCGACTTCCTGCCGACCATCGTCTTCGCGTTGCTGATCGCGTTCCACGTCGACGTGCGTGTCGCCACCGGCGCGGCCCTGCTGGTGGGCATTGCCCAGGTCGCCATCAAACGCCTGCTCCGCCAGAAGATCGAGCTTCTGCAATGGGCGTCGCTGGGGCTGGTGATCGTGTTCGGCACGCTGGGCATCGTCACCAACGACCCGCGCTTCCTGATGGCCAAGCCGACGATCATCTACATCGCCATCGGGGTGGTGATGCTGAAGCGCGGCTGGATGCTCCGCTACCTGCCGCCGGTCAGCCAGGGCCGCGCCGAGCCTTTGACGCTGCGCTTCGGCTACGTCTGGGCGGGCCTGATGTTCGCCACGGCGCTCGCCAACCTCGCGGTCGCCGTCGCCTTCCCGAAGCTGTGGCCCGCCTTCGTCGCGGTGGTCCCGATGGCGTCCAAGATCGCGCTGTTCGCGATCCAGTACCTGACCGTCCGGTCGTTCGTGAAGCGGCAGATCCTGGCCGAGCGGGCCGAGGCGCGGCTGGCCGAGCCCCAGGCTCAGGCGGCCTAAAGGACGTCGACGCCGCGCTGGATCGACAGCACTCCGGTCCGCGAGACCTCCACCAGGCCCAGGGGGCGCATCAGGTCGGCGAACTTGTCGATCTTCGACGGCGCCCCCGTGAGCTCGAAGACGAAGCTCTCATGGGTGGTGTCGATCACCTTGGCGCGGAAGATGTCGGCGACGCGCAGCGCTTCCACCCGGTCCGCCCCGGTCCCCTTGACCTTCACCAGCGCCAACTCGCGCTCCAGGCCATGGGGATCGCGGGTCACATCCTGGACGTGACGGGTGGAGACCATCTTGGTCAGCTGCGCCTCGATCTGGCCCAGCACATGCGGCGTGCCGCGGGTCACGATCGTCACGCGGCTGGTGTGCGACTTGCGGTCGGTCTCGGCGACCGTAAGGCTCTCGATGTTGTAGCCGCGCGCCGCGAACAGCCCGACCAGCCGGTGCAGAACCCCCGGCTCGTTGTCCACCAGCACCGCGAAGGTCGCCAGGCTCTCAACCTCCTCCGCGTGGGCGAGGTCGTAGACGGAGGCGGGTTGGGCGTTGTCTTTGGCGGCGGTCATGAAGGCTCGTCCCTGCAGGTGTGGACGAGGTGTCACAGTCGCCGCGAGCCTGCAACCCTGCTCAAGTTTCCGCTAGGCGGGCTGACGGACCGGTGATATCCGCCCGGCCCTCCAAGGACTGAGACCGTGACCTACAAGAGCACCAATCTATCGCCCGCCAGCATCTTCGACCGCCAGGTCGAGGGCGTGATGGCGTGCGTGCGGAGGGTGGCTTCGAGCTAGGTCCAGGGTAATTCCTTGGCGCTTCGAAGAACCCCTCCCGGCCCGGCCGCGGAGGGGTTCTTCGTTTCGGAAGGACGCTTTGCCGCCGCGGAGGACCGGGAGGGGCGGCAAAGGAAAGGAACACCGCCATGAGCGGATACGAGATCATCGAAAGCGACGGCGCGCTGATCAAGGCGTGGACCAAGGGCGTTCAGCTCGAGGACAGCGCGCGCGCACAGCTGCAGAACGTGGCCAAGCTGCCGTTCATCCACCGTCACCTGGCGGTGATGCCCGACGTGCACTGGGGCATGGGCGCGACCGTGGGTTCGGTGATCCCGACCATCGGCGCGATCATCCCGGCGGCGGTCGGCGTCGACATCGGCTGCGGCATGATGGCGGTGAAGACCTCCATCCGGGCCGAGCATCTGCCGGACTCGCTGGCCGCTCTGCGGAGCGACATCGAGGCGGCCGTGCCCCACGGGCGGACGGACAACGGCGGACGCAACGACGTGGGCGCTCACCAGGGCGATCCCCCGGCGCTGGCGGCGGCCAAGTGGGCCGAGCTCTCGGCCGGCTACGACGCCGTGGTCGAACGGGACCCCAAGGCCGCGCACCCGCGGGGCCTGGGCCATCTCGGCACGCTGGGCACCGGCAACCACTTCATCGAGCTCTGCCTTGATGAGGAAGGCTGCGTCTGGGTGATGCTGCACTCCGGCTCGCGGGGGGTGGGCAACCGGTTCGGGTCCTACTTCGTCGAACGGGCGAAGAAGGACATGGAGCGGTGGTTCATCCACCTGCCGGACAAGGACCTAGCCTACTTCCCGGAAGGGACGGAAGGCTTCGTCTCGTACGTGCGGGCGGTGAGCTGGGCGCAGAAGTACGCCATGGCCAACCGGGAGGTGATGATGGACGCGGTGCTCACCGTGCTCCGGACCCATTTCCCGGATCTCGCGACGACGGAGGTGGCGGTCAACTGCCACCACAACTACGTCAGCCGCGAGCGGCACTTCGGCAAGGACGTGTTCGTGACCCGGAAGGGCGCGGTGCGGGCTGGCGACGGCGAGCTGGGGATCATCCCCGGCTCGATGGGCGCCAAGTCCTTCATCGTGCGCGGCAAGGGCAACGCGGACTCGTTCTGCACCTGCTCGCACGGCGCCGGCCGGGCGATGAGCCGGACCGAAGCCAAGCGGCGGTTCTCGGTGGCGGACCACGTCCTCGCGACCGAGGGCGTCGAGTGCCGGAAGGACGCCGAAGTGATCGATGAAACGCCGATGGCCTACAAGGACATCGACGCGGTGATGGCGGCCCAGGCCGACCTCGTCGACATCGTCCACACGCTTCGGCAGGTGGTGTGCGTGAAGGGCTGACCGGCGGAGGCCGGGTGAAGCGAGCCGCTTCATCCGGCCTCTCGTCACGCTGCTGCCAGCACGCTGTCATGAGCCGGGGTCATAAGGGCGGTGTCGAAGCCGCGCGGGAGTGCGCGTCTTATGATCGAGCCGGGCGAAGGCCCTCGCGGCTCGCCACAGCGGAAGGAACCAGGACCATGACCGTTCAAGAGATCGCCAACGACCTCGTCGCGCTCTGCCGGGAGGGCAAGTTCGCCGAGAGCGGCGAGAAGTACTGGGCCCAGGACGTGCTTAGTGTCGAGGCCGGCGCGCCGGGCGGCGGTGACCCTGCCAGCCGCGGCATCGACGCGGCCCGCGGCAAGGGCGAATGGTGGTCGTCCAACCACGACGTGCACGGCGTCGAGGTCGAAGGGCCCTACGTCAACGGCGACCAGTTCGTGGTGCGCTTCAAGATGGACATGACGCCCAAGGCCACCGGCCAGCGAACCACCATGGACGAGATGGCCGTCTATACGATCAAGGACGGCAAGATCGCCGAAGAGCGCTTCTTCTACGGAAGCTGACAACGGCGGCCTGACGCCGGCTTGACGGGGGCGCGGCGCCTGTGCGGGTGTGTCGCCATGGCTCCGCCCACCCTCATCGCCGCCCGCGCCGACCAGATGTTTCCGACGCTGTCGCCGGCGGAGATCGAGCGGCTGCGCCGGTTCGGCGAGACACGCGACTATGCGCCGGGCGAGGCCCTGGCGCGGGTGGGCGAGGCCGGGCATGGCCTGACCGTCATCCTCAGCGGCGAGGTGGACGTGATCGCGCGCGACGGCGCGGGCGAGGCCCGGCCGATCACCACCCACCGGACGGGCGGTTTCCTGGGCGAGCTGGCCCAGCTTTCCGGCCGCCCGGCCCTGGTGGACGCCATCGCCTCGGGGCCCGTGCAGGGCCTGCGGATCTCGCCAGAGCGGCTGCGCGCCCTGCTGATCGCCGAGGCGGAGCTGGGCGAGCGGATCATGCGCGCGCTGATCCTGCGCCGGGTGAACCTGCTGCAGAGCGGGGCGGTCGGTCCGGTGATCATCGGCGGCGCGGGCGACGGCGACGTGCTGCGCCTGGAAAGCTTCCTCAGCCGCAACGGCCAGCCACACCATCGCTTCGACCCGGCGAGCGACGCCGAGGCGCGCACCCTGATCGAGCGGTTCCACATCGACCCGGGCCAGCTGCCCATCGTGCTGTGCCCGGGCGGCCAGCTGCTGCGCAACCCGACCGAGCGCGACCTCGGCCGCTGCCTGGGCATGGTGGACGCCATCGACGCGACCCGGGTCTACGACGTGGCCGTGGTCGGCGCCGGCCCGGCCGGCCTGGCGACGGCCGTCTACGCCGCCTCGGAGGGGCTGTCGGTCATGGTGCTCGACTGCCGCGCGTTCGGCGGCCAGGCCGGCGCCTCGGCGCGCATCGAGAACTACCTCGGCTTTCCCACCGGCATCAGCGGCATGGCGCTCATGGCGCGGGCCTACAACCAGGCCCAGAAGTTCGGGGTCGAGATGGCGATCCCCGACCAGGTGGACAACTTGAGGATCGGCGATGGCGGGCGGCTGCATCTGACGGTGGGCCAGGATGAGCGGCTGACCGCGCGCACCGTCGTGATCGCCTCGGGCGCCCGCTACCGGCGCCTCGACGTCGCCGACCTCGACCTCTTCGAGGCCGCCAGCGTCCACTACTGGGCCTCGCCCATCGAGGCGCGGCTCTGCGCGGGCCAGGAGGTCGCCCTGGTGGGCGCCGGGAATTCCGCAGGGCAGGCCACCGTGTTCCTGGCCAGCCAGGTGGCCAAGGTCTGGCTGCTGGTGCGCGGCGAAGGCCTGGAAGCCACCATGTCCAACTACCTGGTCGAGCGGATCAAGAGCCTGCCCAACGTCGAGATCGTCACCCGCGCCCAGGTGCGCCGCCTCGCCGGTGAGGCCGGCGCGCTGTCCTCGATCTGCTGGGCGGTCGGCGACGAGGAGACGGAGCGCGCGATCCGCCACCTCTTCCTGTTCATCGGCGCCGAGCCGAACACCGACTGGCTATCCGGCTGCGACATCACCCGCGACGCCCGCGGGTTCATCACCACCGGCGGGGCCGGCGGGCTGGAGACCAACCTCCCCGGCGTCTTCGCCATCGGCGACGTGCGCGCCAGCTCCATCAAGCGCGTCGCCGCCGCGGTGGGCGAGGGCGCCCAGGTCGTCGCCGCCATCCACGGCCATCTGGCCCAGCCGACGGCGGTGGCCTAGGCGACTTGCGCCGGCGCGGATCGGCGCCAACATTGGGCCCATGACATCGCTTCGCATGCCGCAGAGCCTGTTGAAGCGCCTCGGCGCCGACACCGGCGAGGCGGCGCTTCGCTATGAGCTGGTCGAGGAACAGGCCGCCACCCTGGGCCGCGTGGGCCGCAAGGCCGAGGCGGCGCTGGCCGCTCTTCGTGACCACGAAGGCGACGGCCGCGATCAGGTGCTGAAGGCGGCCTGCGACGCGGTCTGGTGCTTCCTCGTGCAGCGCGAGGTCATGGGCTTCCGCGACCGCACGCGCATCGTCGCCGACTACCAGATCCCGAAAGAGGTCATGGCGCGGCTCGGCGCGCGCTAGGCCTCGGCCTCGGCCAGGCGTCTCGCCACCCCGGTGCAGATCAGCGCCTGGCCGGCGAAGTAGAGAACCCAGACGGCGTAGTCGACCCAATGCTGGCCGTGCAGCGGCCCGGCGCGGGCGAAGATCAGCAGGTCGGAGTCCAGGAACATCAGGGCGCCCAGCCCAACCTGATAGCGGCTGAAGCGGCTGGTCCAGGCCGTGGCCGCCATGAGCGAGAGGCCGAGCGAATAGAAGGCGATGCCCGGCGCGGCGCCTCGGTCCGCGGGCAGCAGGAAGGCGATCAGGACGGTGGCCGGGACCAGCAGGAGGGCGAGCAGGGTCTGGCTCAGCGTCCGGCTCGGGCGGCGATTGCGCAGGTAGAGGCCGATGGCGACGACGTGGCCGGCCAGGAAGGCCAGCGCGCCGATCGTCAGCCCCGAGGTCTCCAGCAGCACGTCGCCCAGCGCTCCGAACCCCATCACCGCCGTCAGCAGCCAGCCGTCGAGGCTTCGGGCGCGCGACGCCGCGTAGAGCGCGAGCAGGGCCACGCCCGAACCCTTCCAGGCGATAGCCGCCGTGGGCGTCAGAGCCAGGCCCCAGGACGCCATGAAGCTGACGCCGGCTATGATCGCCGCGATCAACAGTCCGCGCGAAATCATTCAGGTCACCGCCGCCACGATCGCCCCCAAGGCGCGGACCATATCGGCCGGCGCGAGCCGGGCCTGCAAGCCCCGCTGGCCGGCGTTGACGAAGGCCAAGGGCAGGGCGGCGGCGTCCGCGTCCACCACGGTGGGGCAGGCGCGCTTCTGGCCGAACGGACTGACCCCGCCGACCCGATAGCCGGTGACCCGTTCGGCGTCGGCGACCGGCATCATCTCGCAAGCCTTGGCGCCCAGCGCCGCGGCCAACCGCTTCATGGCCACCTCGCGGTCCGACGCCAGGACCACGCAGGCGGGCTTGCCGTCCGCCTTGACCATCAGGGTCTTCAGCACCTCGCCGGGCGGCGCCCCCAGGGCCTCGGCCGCCTGCAGCCCGACGCGTTCGCCCTTGGGGTCGTAGTCGTAGCTCGCCAGCGTGTAGGCGACGCCCGCGCGGTCTAACGCAAGGGTGGCCGGAGTCGTCCTGCTCACGAAGGGCGGCTCACACCAAGCGCTTGCCCGCGTCGCTGACCAGAGAGCCCAGGTCGTTCGCCTCGTCGCCCAGCGTCATCTCGTTGTGCGCCTTGCCCGAGACGATCATCGGGAAGCAGTTCTCTTCCTTGGTCACCCGGCAGTCGAAGATCACCGGCTTCTTCACCGCGATCATCTCGCGGATCTTGTCGTCCAGCTCGTCCGGGTGCTCGGCGCGGAAGCCGACGCCGCCATAGGCCTCGGCCAGCTTCACGAAGTCCGGCAGGCTGGCCGAATAGGAGTGCGAATAGCGCTCGCCGTGCAGCAGCTGCTGCCACTGGCGCACCATGCCCATCCACTCGTTGTTGAGGATGAAGATCTTGATCGGCAGGTCGTGCTGCACGGCCGTGGAGATCTCCTGCATGGTCATCTGCACGCTGGCGTCGCCGCCGATGTCGATGACGAGCGAGTCCGGGTGGGCCATCTGCACGCCGACCGCGGCCGGCAGGCCATAGCCCATGGTGCCCAGGCCGCCGGAGGTCATCCAGCGGTTGGGCTCGTCGAAGTGGAAGAACTGGGCGGCCCACATCTGATGCTGGCCGACCTCGGTGGTGATGTAGACGTCCTGGCCGCGGGTCAGCTCGTAGAGCCGCTGGATCGCGTACTGCGGCTTGATGAACTGGCTGTCCGGCGCATAGGCGAAACCCTTGCGGGCGCGCCATTGGTCGATCTGCTTCCACCAGTCTTTGGCCGCCGTCTGGTTGGGCTTGTAGCCGCGGTCCTTCCAGACGGCGATCAGGTCGCGCAGCACCGAGCCGGCGTCGCCCACGATCCCCACGTCGGCGCGCACGTTCTTGCCGATCGACGAGGCGTCGATGTCGATGTGGATCTTTCGCGAGCCCGGCGAGAAGGCGTCCAGGCGCCCGGTCACCCGGTCGTCGAACCGCGCCCCGATCGCCACCATCACGTCGCAGTCGTGCATGGCGTGGTTGGCCTCATAGGCGCCGTGCATGCCCAGCATCCCCAGCCACTGGGGGTCCGACGCCGGGAAGGCGCCTAGGCCCATCAGGGTCGAGGTGACTGGCGCGCCGGTGAGCGCCGCGAATTCGCGCAGCAGGGCGGAGGCTTCCGGCCCGGCGTTGATCACGCCGCCGCCGGTATAGAGGATCGGCCGCCGCGCCTTGGCGATCATCGCCGCGGCCTCGGCGATCTTGCCGGCGTCGCCCTTGGTGCGCGGGTGATAGTTATGGGCGTGCTTGACCTCGGTCGGGCCCTGATAGGTCCCCTTGGCGAACTGCACGTCCTTCGGAATGTCGATGACCACCGGGCCGGGGCGGCCGGAGGTGGCGATGTGGAAGGCCTCGTGCAGGATCCGCGGCAGGTCGGCGACGTCCTTCACCAGGTAGTTGTGCTTGGTGCAGGGCCGCGTGATGCCGATGGTGTCGCATTCCTGGAAGGCGTCGGTGCCGATCAGGTGGGTGGCGACCTGGCCGGTGATCACCACCAGGGGGATCGAGTCCATCAGGGCGTCGACGATGCCGGTGACCGCGTTGGTGGCGCCGGGGCCGGAGGTGACCAGCACCACGCCGCACTTGCCGGTGGAGCGCGCATAGCCCTCCGCCGCGTGGGTGGCGCCCTGCTCGTGGCGGACCAGCACGTGCTTCAGGCGCGGCTCGGCGAACAGGGCGTCATAGATCGGCAGCACCGCGCCGCCCGGATAGCCGAAGAGCACGTCGACGCCCTGATCGACCATGGCGCGCACCACCATCTCGGCGCCCGAGAGGGTGATGGCGTCGGCCTCGGCCTTGGCGGTGTCGATGGTCTGGTGGGCGGTCATGGGAGGCGGCTCTGGGTTCGGGCAATAAAAAAGGCCCTCGGGGGGCCTGGTGCAAGCGACCGTTGACGGAACTGACCTGGTGTCAGCCCGCTGCGGGTCGCCTTACGAGTACAAGAATAGTGCGCACGAGAATTCCTCGGAGAGTTCAGATCAGGCGTTTCGCATGCTGCGCCTAGGGCGTCAAGGCGGGGTTAAGGGCAAGAAACTGCCTCCATTGGTCCTCTGGCGCGATCGCCATCGCCCGGGGCCAATCCGCCATCTGGCCCCGCATCCAGGTGGTCTGGCGCTTGGCGTAGCGGCGGGTCTCCTGCTGCGCGGCGGCGATCGCCTCGGCCAGGGTGGCCTCGCCGCGCAGGTGGGCCGCCAGCTCGCGCAGGCCCACGGCCTTCATCAGCGGCAGGGCGGGGTCGAGGTTACGCGCCACGAGCCGTCGGACCTCTTCCAGGGCGCCGGCCTCGACCATCTGCGCCAGGCGCGCGTCGCACCGGGCGTAGAGCGCCTCCCGCGCCGGCTGCAGGGCCACGGCCTGCCATGAGCCGGGCGCGAGGGCCGGCGATCCGCGGGTCTGCCAGTCGGTGAGCGGCGTCTCGGTGGCGGCGTAGACCTCCCAGGCCCGGACCAGCCGCTGGCGGTCGCCGGGCATGATCCGGGCGGCGGCGGCGGGGTCGACGGCGCCCAGCCTCACGCGGAACGCCGCCTCGCCCAGGGCGTCGAAGTCGGCGTCCGCCTGCGCGCGGACCTGAGCCGCGACCGCCGGGATGTCCGCCAGGCCGACGGTCAGGGCCCGGAAGTAGAGCCCGGTGCCGCCGACCACGATAGCGTCGCGGCCTCGACCGGCGATCCCGGCCAGCGCCTCGACCGCCGCGCGGACCCATCTGCCCACCGACCAGCCGTCGGCCCCGTCGGCGATCCCGAACAGGTGGTGCGGGGCCTGAGCCTCCTCCTCCGGCGACGGGCGGGCGGTGAGGATCCGCAGGTCGGCGTAGAGCTGCATCGAGTCGGCGTTGACGATCTCGCCGCCGGTGGCGCGGGCCAGGCGTAGCGCCAGGGCCGACTTGCCGCTTGCGGTGGGTCCGGCGATCAGCCAGATGCGGGAGCTCATGGAGCTTGTCCTTACCCTGGTCGCGCCGCCGAACGCAGGCGCTTTCTCGCTGAACCTGCGCGAGGTGTTCGCCAGCGTGGGCGCCAAGGGGACCTCCTCGCGCCAGCTTGAGGCCGGCGAGAGCGCCGTCACCGACGTCTTTTTGGACGGCCCGGACGCCGCCACCGTCCGCGCCGCCCTGCAGGCGCCGATGGCCGATCAGCCGCTCGACTGGTGCCTTCAGCCGGTGAAGGGCCGCCGCAAGCGCCTGCTGATCGCCGACATGGATTCCACGATCATCAACGTCGAATGCCTGGATGAGCTGGCCGACTATGCCGGGTTGAAGGCCGAGATCTCGGCGATCACCGAGCGGGCCATGCGCGGCGAACTGGCCTTCGAGGGCGCTCTGCGCGAGCGGGTCGCCATGCTGAAGGGCCTCCCGGTGACAGCGCTGCAGGCCGCCTATGACGAGCGGGTGCGGCTCAATCCCGGGGCCCGGACCCTGGTCAGGACCATGGCCAACAACGGCGCCCGCTGCGCCCTGGTTTCCGGCGGCTTCAGCTTCTTCACCAGCCGGGTGGCCCAGGCGGCGGGCTTCCAGTCGCACCGGGGCAACGAACTGATCGAGGCGGACGGCAAGCTCACCGGGCAGGTGGGCGACCCGATCCTCGGCCGCGAGGCCAAGCTTGCCGCGCTCCACGAGGACGCCAAGCTGTTCGGCATCCCGCTGGCCGAGACCCTGGCCGTGGGCGACGGCGCCAATGACCTGGCGATGATCGAGGCCGCCGGCCTGGGCGTGGCCTATCGCGCCAAGCCCGTGGTGGCGGCGCAGGCCGACGCGCGGGTCGACCACACGGACCTGACGACCCTGCTCTACTTCCAGGGCTATTCGGCCGACGCCTTCGTTACAGACTGAAGCCCGCCTTGATTTGGCGCGGCCGGGCGACTCCGCTTAGTCGGCGCCATGAGCCTGCCCCGAACTGTTCGCGCCGTCGTGTTCGACATGGATGGCCTGCTGGTCGACAGCGAGGTCGTCTATTGCGAGGCGCTCACCGCCCAGGCGCTCGACATGGGCTACGAGCTCCCGCTCGCGGTCATGAAGAAGATGATCGGCCATACCTGGGCCGGCAGCGCCGCGGTCCTGCGTGAGCATTTCGGGCCGGACTTCGACACCGACCTGATGCGGGAAGGCTCAGTTGCGAAGTTCTACGCCCTCGCCGAGGCGGAGATCGCGCTGAAGACCGGCGTGCTCGAACTGCTGGATCACCTGGACGCGGCGGGCATCCCGCGCGGCATCGCGACCTCCTCGCGCCGGGTCGACGTCGACCATCACCTCGGCGCCCACGGGCTGCAGGACCGGTTCCACGCCATCAAGGCGCAGGGCGACTACGCCCGCGGCAAGCCGCATCCCGACCCCTATCTGCGGGCCGCCGAGGCGCTGGGCGTCGATCCGGCCGACTGCCTGGCGCTGGAGGACAGCCACAACGGCGTCCGCGCCGCCGCCGCCGCGGGCATGATGACCATCATGGTCCCCGACATGCTCGACCCCACCGAGGAGATGCAAACCCTCTGCATCCGCATCGCCCGGGACCTGCACGAGGTGCGCGAGCTGCTCGAGGCTCAGCGAAGCTCGATCCAGTAGCGGTTGCCGATGTCGCCCGGGACCCACAGGTGCGGGACGGTGTCGGCCAGCACGCCGCCGTTCTTCTCGACCACCCGGATCGAGGCGGCGTTCTTCACATTGACCGTCAGCATCACCCGCTCGAGTTCGGGGTGATGGGCCCGGGCGTGGTCGAGCATGCCGGCCAGCATGGCGCTGGCGTAGCCGCGGCCCTGGGCAGAGGGGCGCACCGCATAGCCGATATGCCCGCCCCACTGCTCAAGCACTTCGTTCAGGTGATGGCGCAGATGCACCGAGCCCAGGAACTCATCGCCCTCGACGTACCAGAGCGGGGTCTCCGGCACGCGTTTGCCCAGCGACCCGTCCGGCAGGACGATGGTCAGGGGCGGGTCGTTGAGCTGGTTCAGGAACCCCTCGGGGTCCGCGGCGATGGCCGCGATCCCAGCCGCAGTTTCATCGCGCAGGGTGTCGCGGGAATAGCCCTCGCGCAGCGCGTCGACGAACGAGGCCATGTGGGCCATGGCCGGGCGGACCAGGGTCGGCATCAGCGCTTGGACGTCGTCCCGCCGCCGGCGTTCGGGCCGTGCTCGAAGTATTTGAAGAACTCGCTGTCCGGCGAGAGGACCAGCGTCGTGTCGCCCTGCGCCAGGCTGTTCTGATAGGCCTGCATCGAGCGGTAGAAGGCGGCGAAGCTGGGGTCCTTGCCATAGGCCTGGGCGAAGATGCGGGTCCGCTGGGCGTCGCCCTGGCCGCGCGTGGTCTCGCCTTCCTGGCGGGCGGCGGCGAGCGTGATGGTCACGTCGCGATCGGCCTGGGCGATGATCTCGCGCTTCTGCTGCTCGCCCTGGGCGCGGGTGAGGGCGGCGATCTGCTGCCGCTGGGTCTGCATGCGCCGGTAGACGTTGGCCTGATTGGTCGCCGGCAAGTCGGCGCGCTTGATGCGCAGGTCGATCACCTCGATGCCCAAGCTGGCCGCCTTGGCGCGCTTCTCCACATCGATCTTCGACTGCTGCATCAGTTGGTCGCGGCGCTGCGAGATCACGTCCTGCAGGTTGGTCGAGCCCAGGACCTGGCGCAGCGAGGAGTTCACCAGCCGCTCCAGCCTGTCCTGCGCCGTCGTCTCGTCGTGCAGGGACCGATAGAACTGCAGCGGGTCGGAGATGCGGTAGCGGAGGAAGGCGTCGACCACGAGCCGTTGCTGGTCGGAGGCGGTGACTTCCTCTTGGTCGGCTTCCAGCGCGAGGTTGCGGCGGTCGAACTGGATCACCGTCTGCATGAACGGGATCTTGTAGTTGAGGCCGGCGCCGCCCTGGCCCGGCGCGTGGATCACGCGGACCGGGTCGCCCAGTTGTAGCACCAGCGCCTGGTGGCGCTGGTCGACCACGAACAGGGTGTTGGCCAGGACCACGATCAGCACGAAGGCCATCACGGCATAGACGATGAGCGGGCTGCTGCGGGTCATTGGGGCGCCGCCTGCGGCTTGGCGGCGGCGGCCGCCGCTGCGGGGTCGGCGGGCGGCGGCGCGGCC
>JACXTT010007658.1_pt1 | contig 15171 bp, 14 predicted proteins | sample 9270951 | NCBI WGS metagenome assembly JACXTT01 (sample SAMN15532306, study PRJNA645909) | rock metagenome | isolation source: weathered quartz diorite | place: Puerto Rico | collected 2017-06-21
GCGGCACCGGCAAGGAGCTGGCAGCCAACGCAGTGCACGCCAAGAGCAATCGGGTCGACGGGCCGCTCGTGAAGATCAACTGCGCGGCGCTGCCCAAGGACCTCATCGAGTCCGAGCTGTTCGGGCACGTCAAAGGGGCGTTCACCGGCGCCTCCACCGACAAGTCCGGGCTGCTGGAGGAAGCGCACCGGGGATCGCTGCTGCTGGACGAGATCACCGAGATGCCGCTCGACCTGCAGGCCAAGCTCCTCCGGGTCCTAGAGGATCGGACCGTGCGACGTCTGGGAGGCGCCAAGACGGTCCCGGTGGACTTCCGCCTCATCTGCTCGACGAACCGGGAGCCGGAGGTCGCCCTGCGCGAGGGGCGCCTGCGACAGGATCTCTACTTCCGCATCAACACGGTCACGGTCGCGCTCCCGTCCCTCCGGGATCGGACCGGCGATATCCCGCTGCTCGCGAAGTCGTTCCTGGAGCGCTTCCGGGCCAAGCACGGGCGCGACGTGGAGGTCATCGATCCCGAGGCGTACCGCCGGTTGCTCTCCTACGCGTGGCCGGGCAACATCCGCGAGCTGGAGCATGCCATCGAGCGGGCGGTCCTGGTGGCCCGGGGCCGGGAGATCGCGATCGGTGACCTGCCTGAGGCGCTCCAGGCCGATCCCTCGCCGAGCGGATCTGCGCCCCCCCCGGGCTCCCTCGAGGAGATCGAGCGGGTGTCCATCGTCCGCGCGCTCGAGTCGACCGGGTGGAACAAGCAGGCAGCGGCGCAGGTCCTCGGCCTCCGCCGGCCCACCCTGTACTCGAAGATGCGGCGGCACGGGATCCCCCAGCGCCGAGCCTGACGTTTCCCCGGGGACACCCCGGACGCCTGCCCCGTCACCGACCTGCCGCGATCTATCAAGACAGGCCTGACAAGTCATTGAAAGAACTGGCGATCGTACTTGGCAACGGTCTTGCGTCTACCGCCGGCCCGGAGGTGCACCATGCCCCGTTTATTGCTCGTAGATGACGACCCTGCCTGGCGAAACCTCTATCGGATGGCCCTGGAGAGCCAGTTCGACCTCTTCGAGGCGACCGATGGGTTTCAGGCGTTGTCAATCCTCGGCGCGGTCAGGCCCGATGTCATCGTGCTGGACCTGCGCATGCCTCGGATGGACGGGATGGACTTCCTGAAGCGGTTGAGCCGCCGAAGCCCTCGCCCCAAGGTGGTCGTCTCGTCCGGCGCGTTCACGGAGGCGGAGCGGCCGCAGATCCCGGGCGTGTATCTCGCCGCGAAGACGCCCGACCTGAAGGAGTTGTGGGCGGCCCTCCGCGCAGCGGTGCCAGCTGCGGCCGAGGTCGCGGTCCCCGCCAAGCAGGCTGTGACGGTCGAAGACGGGGTCTGGCGAGACTGATCGACCGCCGTCGGAAGTAGCGTTGCCTAGCTGAAAGGCACTCCGAGTAGCCCTGCCTAATTTGTGGTCACAGTCCTCCCTCTCCCACCAAGGGGGGGATCCTCGCAATATCCCGATTTGTCGGCGCTTCAGGCATGTCTTGGTGGCGGCACGACGAGTGCACGGCAGCCGGCCCGGGAGGCCCACATGAAAAAGATCGAAGCCATCATCAAGCCGTTCAAGCTCGACGACGTCAAGGAAGCGTTGACCGGAATCGGGGTCATCGGCATGACGGTATCCGAGGTCAGGGGCTTCGGTCGCCAGAAGGGGCACACCGAGCTGTACCGCGGCGGCGAGTACACGGTCGACTTCCTCCCGAAGATCAAGGTCGAGGTGGTGGTCCCCGACAATCTCGTCGACAAGGTCGCCGGGGTCCTCGCGGGAGCGGCGAAGACGGGCAACATCGGTGACGGCAAGATCTTCATCCAGCCGGTAGACACCGCGGTCCGGATCCGGACGGGCGAACGGGACGAAAGCGCGCTCTGAAACGGACGCCCCGCTCTTCGCTCGCACGTCATCGTTCACTCGCGTGCCAAAGGAGGATATCGGAGTGATGAGAAGGACAGGATCGATGGCGATCGCGCTCTTCGTCTTTACCCTCGCGCTGACGAGCGCGTCGGCCGTCTTCGCGCAATCCACGACTCCGGCCGTGCCGCCGCCCGCGACGGGCGCTCCCGCCCCGGCCGCCGCGCCCGCGCCGCCCAAGATCGACAGCGGCGACACCGCGTGGGTGCTCGTGGCGACCGCGTTGGTCCTGCTCATGACCGCGCCGGGACTCGCCTTGTTCTACGGGGGGATGGTCAGGCAGAAGAACGCGCTGGCTACCCTGATGCAGAGCTTCATCATCCTGGCACTGATCTCGATCCAGTGGGTGCTCTGGGGCTATAGCCTGGCCTTCGGGCCGGACAAGGGCGGCATCATCGGCGGGCTCGAGTGGGTGGGCTTGCGTGGTGTGGGCGCGACGCCCAACGCCGACTACGCGGCCAGCATCCCGCCCACCGCCTTCATGCTCTTCCAGATGATGTTCGCGGTCATCACTCCGGCCCTCATCACGGGCGCCTTCGCGGAGCGGAAGAAGTTCTCCACGTTCCTGGTCTTCATCCTCGTGTGGGCGACCGTCGTGTACGACCCGCTCGCCCACTGGGTGTGGGGCTCCGGGGGCTGGCTGCGCAACCTAGGGGCGCTAGACTTCGCAGGCGGCACGGTCGTGCACATCTCCTCGGGGATCTCCGCACTGGCCGCGGCGCTCGTCATCGGCAAGCGGCGGGGCTATGGGCACCAGCCGATGCCTCCGCACAATCTGCCCTTGACCGTGATGGGAGCGAGCCTGCTCTGGTTCGGCTGGTTCGGCTTCAACGCCGGGAGCGCGCTCGCGGCCAACGGCCTGGCCGCGCACGCCTTCCTGACCACCAACACCGCGACCGCCACGGCGGCCCTCGGTTGGATGTTCACGGAGTGGTCCTCGCGCGGCAAGCCCACCGTCCTGGGTGCGGCGTCGGGCGCGGTGGCCGGCCTGGTGGCCATCACCCCCGCGGCGGGCTTCGTCACGCCGATGGCCGCGATCGTGATCGGCGCGGTGGCCGGCTTCATCTGCTACAGCGCCTGCAACCTGAAGTCGAAGCTCGGCTACGACGACTCCCTCGACGTGGTGGGCGTGCACGGAGTCGGAGGCACGTGGGGTGCCCTCGCTACCGGCATCTTCGCCACCAAGCTGGTCAACGACGGCGGCGGCGACGGGCTGCTCTACGGCAACCCCCGGCAGCTCTGGGTGCAGTTCATCGCGGTGGTCGTCACGTGGGTCCTCGGCTTCGTGATGACCACGATCATCCTGAAGGTCCTCGACGGCATCATGGGCCTGCGCGTCAGCGACGAGGAGGAAGTCGCGGGCCTGGACCTCTCGCAGCACTCGGAAACGGCCTATACGTTGGGCGGCGCGGGTGGCTACGGAGAAGCCCGCGCCGGCCATTGACGGCGCCACGAGACCCTTGACGGGTTCGCGGCAAACCACTAACGTTGGGTGGCCGTCGGGTCAGCGAGCCCGGCGGCTCCCCGGTTTCCTCGACTCCTACCCCGAGCCGATGAAGGAGGCAGAAGGATGACCCCGAAGGAAGTCTTGAAGATGGCCAAAGAGAAGGGCGTCAAGATCGTGGACCTGCGCTTCATCGATCTCCCCGGTCTCTGGCAGCACTTCTCGATCCCGGTCTCGGAGCTCAATGAAGGGATCTTCGAAGACGGTCTGGGCTTCGACGGCTCCTCGATCCGCGGCTTCCAGACCATCGACGAGTCGGACATGCTGCTGATCCCCGACCCGACGAGCGCGCAGATGGATCCGTTCACCGCGGTGCCCACCATGGTTCTGATCTGCAACGTCAAGGACCCGATCTCCGGTAAGGCCTACACCCGCGACCCGCGCTACGTGGCCCAGAAGGCGGAGGCCTACGTCAAGAAGAGTGGGGTGGGCGACACCATCTACATCGGCCCCGAGCTCGAGTTCTTCTTCTTCGACTCGATTCGCTTCGACCAGAATTACAACTCCGGTTACTACTTCATCGATTCCGAGGCGGGCGCCTGGAACACCGGTCTCGAAGGCACCGCGGACCGGCCGAATCTCGGGTACAAGCCCCGCTACAAGCAGGGCTACTTCCCGGTGCCGCCGATGGACAAGTTCCAGGATATCCGGTCCGACATGGTCCTGGCACTCGAATCGGTGGGCGTGCGCATCGAGGTGCACCACCATGAGGTGGCGACTGGCGGTCAGACCGAGATCGACATGCGCTACGACACCCTCACCAAGATGGCCGACAAGGTGTGCTGGTACAAGTACTGCGCGAAGAACACGGCCAAAAAATGGGGAAAAACAGCCACGTTCATGCCCAAGCCCCTGTTCCAGGACAACGGCTCCGGCATGCACACGCACCAGTCCATCTGGAAGAACGGCAAGAACCTGTTCTACGAGCGCGGCGGCTACGCGGACATCTCGAAGACCTGCCTCTACTACATCGGGGGCATTCTGAAGCATGCGCCCGCGCTCCTCGCCTTCATCGCTCCGTCCACCAACAGCTACAAGCGGCTGGTGCCGGGCTACGAGGCGCCGATCAACCTGGTGTACAGCCAGCGCAACCGCTCGGCGGCCATCCGCATCCCGATGTACTCGAAGTCGGAAGGGGCCAAGCGAATCGAGTTCCGGACCCCGGACCCGACCTGCAACCCGTATCTGTCGTTCGCGGCCTGCGTGATGGCAGGTCTCGACGGCGTCGCGAACAAGATCGATCCCGGCAAGCCCATCGACAAGGATCTCTACGAGCTGCCGCCCGCCGAGCAGAAGAAGATCAAGCAGCTGCCGGGCGCGCTCGACATCGTGCTCGACCACCTCGAGAAGGATCACGACTTCCTGCTCAAAGGCGACGTCTTCACACCGGACCTGATCGAGACCTGGATCGAATACAAGCGGAAGAACGAGGTCGACCCCGTGCGGCTGCGCCCGCATCCGTACGAGTTCGCCCTCTACTACGACATCTAGCTCGGTGGCTGCAGACCGGCCCCCGTGCCCGCGCGTATCCCGCGGGCGGGGGCCGGTGCCCCGCTTCATGCCGCCCCCGACCTTCGGTGAGCACTGCCGCTCGCCAGCCTCGACGATGAGGAGCAGCTCACCCGCGCAGCGTGCAGGGGCCAGAGCTTCGGCAGCGGGGTGCTCAAGAACGTGCGCATCCCAATCCGTCCGCACTTCGGCGTGCACGCCATCATCAAGAAGAGCCTGTTCCCCGGCGCCTCGCCGAACCGGCAACGCGCATCGGCCTGCTCACGCGATAGGCGAGTTGATCAGCGGCTGAGCAGCCCGCGCGAAACTCGGCCGCCTAACTGGGCGGTTTGGCGTCGCTATCGGGTGGCACCACGTTTGCTGCCTTGCCCGAGCATGAAACCACAATGGCGAGTGCTCATCATCGACGATCACGCTCCCTCTCGGGCCGCGCTGGCCGAGGCGGTCACGGCCCAGGGGGGGCAGGTGGTAGGAAACGGAAGCCGCGCCGAGGACGTCTTGCGCCTCGTGGACAAGCATCGGCCGGACGTGGCGGTGCTGGCGGTTGGCTTGCCCGACGGCGACGGAGTGCAGGCCGCGCGGGAGGTCATGACGGTCTCACCGTGCCCCGTGGTGCTGGTGACGAGCCACACGGATGCCCCGGTGGTGGCGCGCGCGGTCGACGCCGGCGTGCTCGGATTCCTGGCGAAGCCCGTACGCGCGGAAGAGCTGGGCCCCACGCTAGAGGTAGCCGTGCACCGCTTCCGCGAGATCGAGGCCATGCGGAAGGAGAACGAGAGCCTGAAGCGCAAGCTCGAGTCCCGCAAGCTGGTGGAGCGGGCCAAGGGCATCCTGATGCTGCGGCTCGGGCTGAGTGAGCCCGAGGCGTTCCGGCGCATCCAGAAGACGGCGATGGACACCAGGAAGCCGATGGCCGAGGTGGCGCAAGCGCTCTTGCTCACCGAAGAGATGGGGCACGCACGCCCGGCGAAGCCGTAATCCTCTGCCGATTTCGCAGGCACACCAATTGGACTGCCCATTCGGTAGGCAGTCCAATTGGCTTTCAGGGTCAGCTTCCAGGCGTAACCATTTGATAACGCTTATGACAGACCGGGGCATGCGGCTTGCTCAAGCACCGGCCGGCGCACCGAGACAGCGGGGTCGTAGGACAAGCGCCGGAACCGTCCACGGACCGTGACCCAACGAGGGGTCTCGACACACACTGCTCGGAGCGAAAGGAGACGGATATGGCGGAAGTGTCTCGGAGGGACTTTCTCAAGACCGCGGGCGCGGTGGGTGTCGGCGCCGCGGCGGGCCTCGGCTTCCCGGCCGTCCTGAGGGCGCAGGGCGGCGGAACGGTCAAGGTGGGTGTGCTGCACTCGCTGTCCGGCACCATGGCCATCAGCGAGGTTTCGCTCCGCGACGTCTGCATGATGGCGTTCGACGAGATCAACGCCAAGGGCGGGGTCGTGGGCAAGAAGATCGAGCCGGTGGTGGTCGACCCCGCCTCCAACTGGGACCTGTTCGCGGAGAAGGCCAAGCAGCTCCTGCTCCAGGACAAGGTCGCGGTGACCTTCGGCTGCTGGACGTCGGTCAGCCGCAAGTCGGTGCTGCCGGTCTTCGAGAACAACAACGGCCTGCTCTTCTATCCCGTGCAGTACGAAGGCGAGGAGTGCTCGAAGAACGTCTTCTACACCGGCGCCACCCCGAACCAGCAGCTGATCCCGGCCGCGGAGTACCTGATGTCGAAGGAGGGTGGCGGCTACAAGAAGTTCTACCTGCTGGGCACGGACTACGTGTTCCCGCGCACCGCCAACAAGATCCTGCGCGCGTTCCTGCTCGCCAAGGGCGTCCCGGCGGACTCGATCGCGGAAGAGTACACGCCGTTCAACCATCAGGACTACCAGACCATCGTCGGCAAGATCAAGCGCTTCTCCTCGGGCGGGAGCGCCGCCGTCCTCTCGACCATCAACGGCGACTCCAACGTGCCCTTCTACAAGGAATTCGCGAACCAGGGCCTCCGCTCCGAGCAGGCTCCGATCATGGCGTTCAGCGTGGCGGAGGACGAGCTGCGCGGCATGGACACCTCGGCCCTCGTCGGGCACCTCGCGGCGTGGAACTACTACCAGTCGGTGGAAACACCGCAGAACAAGAAGTTCGTGCAGGCGTTCAAGGCCTACGCCAAGAAGAACAACCTGCCCGGCGGCGACAAGCGCGTCACCGACGATCCGATGGAGGCGGCCTACTTCGGCGTCCACATCTGGAAGCAGGCGGCCGAGAAGGCCAAGTCGTTCGAGGTGGACGCGGTCCGGAAGGCGGTCTACGGCCAGACCTTCCTCGCCCCGGGCGGCCAGATCAAGATGGACGAGGCCAACCAGCACACCTACAAGCCGGTGCTGATCGGCGAGATCCTGAAGGACGGCCAGTTCAAGGTCGTCTCCCGCTCCAAGGGCCTGGTAAAAGCCGACCCGTGGAGTCAGTACACGAGCCCCGACAAGGGCTGCGACTGGATCAAGCACCAGGGCACCTATCAGAAGAAGGCGTAAGCACGCTCGTGCTGAAGTCGCTCCTCCTCGCGCTCGCGCTGCTGCCGGGGCTCACCGCCCCGGCCGCGGCGCAGGGCGCGGGCCCTTCCCCCGCCGCCCCGCCCGCCGGGATGGCCAAGCACATCACGGACGTAGCGTCGGCCGATTCGGCCGTGCAGGAGGCCGCCGCGGTCGCGCTCGGCAAGACGGGTGACCGGAAGATCCTGCCCCTGCTGGAGGCGCTCCGGGAAGGCAGCGTCTATGTGAGGTCGCTCCCGGGAGGCAAGAAGGAGACGGTCATCGTCGGGGACAAGATCAGCGAAGGCGACAAGACGATGGTCCCGCTCTTCACCGCGTACGGGCGCGAGCCCATCACCGGCGCGGACGGCAAGCCGACGCTGGCCGACCTCGCCGCGCTCCAGGAGATCTCCACCGGCCGGAGCCTCCGCATCGCGATCCGTCCGCTCATCGACGCGTTCTCCGGCCAGAGTGATCTCGCGAGCCCCGACCCGGCCACTCGCCGCGCGGCCGCCACCAAGATGGGCTACACCGGCGACGCCTCCACCCTCCAGCTGCTCGAGGGCGCGCGGCCCAAGGAATCCGATCGCTGGGCGCGCTTTGCCCTGGAGGAGGCCGCCGCCCTGATCCGGCTGCGCATCGGCACGGATGCGGAGCGTGTGGCGGCGGCCGAGGCGCTCGGGCGCCTGCGCAGCGCCAACGCCATGGAGCCGCTCTACCAGCTCACCGGCGACCCCAAGGCGCCCGCCCCCCTCGTCGCCGCGGCGCGAGGCGCGATCAAGCGGATCGAGCGCTGGGGTCTCCTCACCCAGGCCATCGAGATCGCGTTCCAGGGGCTCTCGCTCTCGTCGATCCTGCTCCTGATGGCCCTGGGCCTGGCCATCGTGTTCGGCCTCATGGGCGTGATCAACATGGCGCACGGAGAGCTGATGGCGCTGGGCGCCTACTCGACGTTCCTGATGCAGGGCTGGTTCGCCGCGTACTTCCCGAGCCGCTTCGACTACTATTTCCTGGTGGCTCTCCCGTTCTCGTTCCTGGTCTCCGCCACCGTCGGCTTCCTGCTGGAACGCGGCGTGATCCGCTTCCTCTACGGCCGGCCGCTGGAGACCCTGCTCCTGACCTGGGGCATCAGCCTCATGATCCAGCAGGGCCTCCGCCTCTGGTTCGGGGCCGCGAACGTGGACGTGACGTCGCCGCGCTGGCTCTCGGGCGGCGTCCCGGTGATGATCGGCGTCCAGCTCCCCTACAACCGCCTGTTCATCATCGGGCTCGCTGCGGTGTGCGTGGCCGGCATGTACTTCCTGCTGTTCCGCACCGACGCCGGCCTGCGGATCCGCGCGGTCACCCAGAACCGCGGGATGGCGGCCTGCCTCGGGGTGCGCGCGCGCTGGGTGGACGCGGGCACCTTCGCGCTCGGCGCCGGCCTCGCCGGGCTCGCCGGCTGCGCGATCACCCAGATCGGCAACGTGGGGCCGGAGCTGGGCCAGAACTACATCGTGGACTCCTTCATGGTGGTGGTGACCGGAGGCGTCGGCAAGCTGCTGGGGAGCATCCTGGCCGCGGTGGGCATCGGCGGGCTGAACAAGATCATCGAGCCAGGGATGGGCGCGGTGTTCGGGAAGGTGCTGATCCTGGTCCTGGTCATCCTGTTCATCCAGCGGCGCCCGTCCGGGCTGTTCGCGACCAAGGGGCGCTATGCGGAGTCTTGAGCGCTGGGGGCTCCCGGCCGGCGCGGTGCTGCTCGTGGTGGTGCTGCCCACCCTGAACGCGCTGCCCGCGGATTCGCCCCTCCGCATCTCGGACTTCACCCTCAACCTCTTCGGCAAGTTCCTGGCGTACGCCATCCTCGCCCTGGGGATCGACCTGATCTGGGGCTACACCGGCGTGCTGTCGCTGGGGCACGGCGTCTTCTTCGGACTCGGCGCTTACGCGATGGGCATGCACCTGATGCTCGAGATCGGCACTCGGTCCGTCTACGGCAACGTGCTGCCCGACTTCATGGTCTGGAACCAGGTGAGGGAGCTGCCGCTCTTCTGGAAGCCGTTCTACAGCGTGCCGTTCACGCTGCTCGCGGTGCTGGTGGTGCCGGCCGCCTTCGCGTGGGTGTTCGGCTACCTCACCTTCCGGAGCCGCATCCGCGGCGTCTATTTCTCGATCATCACCCAGGCCCTCGCGCTCTCCACGTGGCTGATGTTCAACCGGAACGCCATGAACCTGGGCGGTACCAACGGGCTGAGCGGGTTCAAGTCCGTCTTCGGCTTCACGCTGAACAGCGCCGCGACCCAGCGAGGCCTCTACGTCGCCACCGCGCTCTGCCTGTGTTGCGCCTATCTGATCTGCCGCTGGATCACGCGCTCGCCGGCCGGCCGGGTGTTGATCGCGATCCGGGACAGCGAGACGCGCGTGCTCTTCTCCGGCTACTCGCCGGCCGCCTTCAAGCTCTTCGTGTTCGTGGTGTCGGCGGTGCTCGCGGGCGTGGCGGGCGCCCTCTACGTCCCGCAGGTCGGCATCATCACCCCGGCCAAGATCGGCGTGCTGCCATCCATCGAGATGATCATCTGGGTCGCGGTGGGCGGGCGGGGGACGCTGCTGGGCCCGGTGGTGGGCGCCTTCGGCGTCAACTGGCTGCAGAGCCTGCTGACTACCCACTATCCGGACCTCTGGCTGCTCGTGCTGGGCGGGCTCTTCGTCGCGGTGGTCCTCTTCTTCCCGGACGGAGTGGTCGGCACCGCGCAGAAGCTGATCGGCCGCTTCGGCCGCCCGCAGGCGTCGACCGCAGGCCTGGTCGCGCGCCCGGATGAGGGCCGCACGCCCGAGGAGGCCAAATCGCAGACCGAAGTCCAGCATATGCGAGCGCGCTGACGATGAGCACCGCCGCGGCGCCCGAAGGCTCGATCATCTACCTGGAGAACGTCACGGTGGAGTTCGACGGCTTCAAGGCACTCCACGATCTCAACTTCTTCATGGACTACCGTGAGCTCCGAGTTGTCATCGGGCCCAACGGCGCCGGCAAGACCACGCTGCTCGACGTGGTCTCGGGGAAGGTGCAGCCGGTCGCCGGGCGCGTGATCTTCGGCAAGCACACCGAGCTGGTGGGCCGACGTGAGAACGAGATCGCCGGCCTCGGTATCGGCCGCAAGTTCCAGACTCCCTCGATCTTCGCGAACCTGAGCGTCCGCGAGAACCTGGAGCTGTCGCTGGCCCGCCCCAGCAAGGGCGTGATGGCCACCCTGCGGGCGCGGCTGGACTCCGCCCAACGGGCGCGGATCGAGGAGACCATCGAGACCATCGGCCTGGCCGGGCGCGGGGGGGAGCGGGCGGGTGGCCTCTCCCACGGCGAGAAGCAGTGGCTCGAGATCGGCATGGTGATCGTGCAGCAGGCCGAGCTGCTGTTGGTGGACGAGCCGGTGGCCGGCATGACCGACGAGGAGACCGCGCGCACCGCGGAGCTGCTGCAGGCGATCGCGCGCGAGCGGGCGGTGCTCGTCATCGAGCACGACATGGAGTTCGTGCGAAGCCTCGCGCGCAAGGTGACGGTCCTCCACGAAGGCAGCGTGCTTTGCGAGGGACCGGTGGACCAGATCCAGCGGGACGAGCGGGTGCGAGAGGTCTACCTCGGCCGGAGCCGGTCCGAGACGGAGGCCGCCCATGCTTGAGGTGCGCGGCCTCAACGTGGCCTACGGCGAGAGCCAGGTCCTGTGGGACGTCTCGCTGGACGTCCCCGCGGGCAGCGTGGTGTGCCTGATGGGGCGCAACGGAGTGGGCAAGACCACGTTGCTCAAGTCCATCATGGGCCTCCTGCCCGTCCGCTCCGGGCGCGTCGCCTTCGACGGAGCCGACCTGGGAGGCCGGCGGCCGGAAGAGCGCGCCTCGTGCGGTATTGGCTATGTGCCGCAGGGGCGGGAGATCTTCCCGAACCTGACCGTGCAGGAGAACCTGCGCATGGGTCTGCTCGGGCGCCCCCGCAACGGGAACGGACACGGCGAGCCGCTGGAGTCGGTGTTCGAGCTCTTCCCGAAGTTGAAGCAGCTCCTGGGGCGGAAGGGCGGCGTGCTCTCGGGCGGTGAGCAGCAGCAGCTCGCGATCGCCCGCGTGTTGCTCACGCGCCCGAAGCTCCTGCTGATGGACGAGCCCACCGAGGGCATCCAGCCGTCGGTGATCATCCAGATCGAGGAAGCCATCGAGCGAATTAAGGCGCAGGGCATCTCGGTGCTCCTGGTCGAGCAGTATCTGGAGTTCGCGTGGCGGCTCGCCGGCGCGTACGCGATCATGCGCAAGGGCACGATCGTGTCCAGGGGCGCGACCAAGGAGCTCCGGGAGGATATGGTCCGCCAGCACCTGACGGTTTAGACTCCCTCCCATGCACCTGACCCCTCGCGAGCAGGACAAGCTGCTCATCTTCACCGCGGCCGAGGTCGCCCGCCGGCGCCGGGGGCGCGGCCTCAAGCTGAACTATCCGGAGGCGCTGGCCATCATCACCGCCGACGTGCTCGAGGGCATCCGCGACGGCCGCACGGTCTCCGACCTGATGGCCTTCGGGATCACGATCCTCACCCGCGCCGACGTCATGGAGGGCGTGCCCGAGATGCTCGAGGAGGTGCAGGTCGAAGGTACGTTTCCGGATGGGACCAAGCTGGTGACGATTCATCACCCGATTCGATGATGTCGGACGTACCCGCACCTCTGTCTTATGCGGGGGCCCAGAAATGGCCCCCGCACTCCCCCAGTCGGCGGACGCTCGTTCTCCTGCCGACCTTCGTGCTGCGGCCGGCCTTCAATCCTCCACCGTTCACTCGCGTATCGGTCTTTGGGGGGCGTGTATGATTCCAGGCGAGTATGTGCTCGGCGACGGTGACATAGAGGCGAATGCGGGCCGGCGGACGACTCAGCTCACCGTGGCCAATACCGGGGATCGGCCGATCCAGGTGGGGTCACACTTCCACTTCTTCGAGGCCAACAAGGCGCTGCGCTTCGACCGCGGCCAGGCGTTCGGCATGCGGCTGAACGTGCCGGCCGGGACCGCGGTGCGCTTCGAGCCCGGCGACGAGAAGGTCGTGACGCTCGTGGAGCTGGCCGGCGCGCGCGAGGTCTACGGCCTGAACGCGCTGACCGACGGCTCCGCGCGCGAGCCCCGGCGGGCCGAGAGCGTGCGGCGGGCCGTGGACGGTGGCTTCCAGGGAGCCCGCGCGTGAGCCTGAGGCTCCCGCGCCGGCAGTACGCGGATCTCTACGGCCCGACGGTCGGGGACCGCGTGCGGCTGGCCGATACCGATCTGCTGATCGAGGTGGAGCGCGACTTCACCTCCTATGGCGACGAGGTGAAGTTCGGAGGCGGCAAGGTGATCCGCGACGGCATGGGCCAGTCGGCCCGCGCCACCGCGGGCGAGGGCGTGCTGGACCTGGTGATCACCAACGCGCTCGTCCTCGACCACTGGGGGATCGTGAAAGCGGACATCGGTATCCGCGCCGGGCGCATCGTCGGCATCGGCAAGGCCGGGAACCCCGACATCATGGCCGGGGTGAGCCCCGGCATGGTGATCGGCGCTTCCACCGAGGTCATCGCGGGCGAGGGACGTATCGTCACCGCCGGCGGCATCGACAGCCACATCCATTTCATCTGCCCGCAACTCGTAGACGAGGCGCTGTCGGCGGGGCTCACCACGCTGATCGGCGGGGGCACGGGACCGGCCACCGGCACGGCCGCCACCACCTGCGCTCCCGGGGCGTGGAACATCCACCGCATGCTGGAAGCCTCGGAGGCGATGCCGATCAATCTCGGCTTCCTGGCGAAGGGTAATGCCTCCCGCGCCGCACCGCTCCAGGAGCAGATCGAGGCGGGCGCCATCGGGCTCAAGCTGCACGAGGACTGGGGCACGACGCCGGCGGCCATCGACGCGGCCCTGTCCGTCGCGGAGGAGATGGACGTGCAGGTGGCGATCCACACCGACACCCTCAACGAGGCGGGCTTCGTCGAGGAGTCGATCCGCGCCTTCAAGGGGCGCACCATCCACACGTATCACACGGAGGGCGCGGGTGGGGGACACGCCCCCGACATCATCCGGGTCTGCGGCGAGCCCAACTGCCTGCCTTCGTCGACGAACCCCACCATGCCCTTCACGGTGAACACCATGGACGAGCACCTCGACATGCTCATGGTGTGCCACCACCTGAACGCCAAGATCCCGGAGGACCTGGCCTTCGCGGAGTCGCGCATCCGCGCTGAGACCATCGCGGCCGAGGACGTGCTGCACGACCTGGGCGCGATCAGCATGCTGTCCTCCGACTCGCAGGCCATGGGGCGTATCGCGGAGGTCATCTCGCGCACCTGGCAGACCGCCCACAAGATGAAGATGCAGCGCGGATCGCTGCCCGGCGATGGCCGGCACGACAACGCCCGCGCCAAGCGCTACGTGGCCAAGTACACCATCAATCCCGCGATCGCCCACGGCATCGCCCACGAGGTGGGCTCGATCGAGGCGGGCAAGCTCGCGGACCTCGTGATCTGGAAGCCGGCCTTCTTCGGCGTGAAGCCCGAGCTGGTGCTCAAGGGCGGCCTGATCGCGGTGGCCGCGATGGGCGACCCCAACGCCTCGATCCCGACGCCCCAGCCGGTCCGCTACCGGCCGATGTTCGGCTCCTACGGCGCGGCGGTGCACTCGACGTCGGTCACGTTCCTCTCGCGGGCCGCCGTCGAGGACGGGCTCGCCGCGCGCCTCGGCCTGCGCAAGATGACCGCCGCGGTCCGTGGCTGCCGGGGGCTCACCAAGGCCTCCATGATCCACAACGACTACTGCCCGCGCATGGAGGTGGACCCCGAGACCTACGAGGTGCGGGCCGACGGCCAGGCGCTGACGTGCGAGCCCGCGCGCGTGCTCCCGCTGGCCCAGCGCTACTTCCTGTTCTAGCCGATGCTGGTCATCACCGGGGCACGGGCCCCGCGGGACGCGGCGGCGCTCACGGGCCGGGTCCGCGATACGCTCCGCCTGGCCTGGGAGGAGCGGCGCTGGACCCGCAAGCGGGTCACCACCACGGCGGGCCGCGAGGTCGCCCTGGCCCTGCCGACCGGGAGCGTGCTCGAGCCCGGCGAGATCCTTTTGATAGAAGCGGAGTTTTATCTCGAGGTGGAGGCGCGCCCCGAGCCGGTGCTCGCCCTGTTCCCACGGACCTACGAGGAGGCGGTAGGCATCGCCTTCGACGTGGGCAACCGGCACTTCACGCTGGCCTGCGACGGCGCCACCCTGCTGGTGCCCGACGACCCCGCGATGGAGCAGCTCGTGATCCGCCTCGGCGTCCGCTGGGAGCGACGGGAGGTCGCGTACGCGCCGCTCGGGGGAGGCCCGGATGGCTGATCAGCGGCTGCTGTCGCTGCTTCACTTCTCGGACAGCGCCTTCCCCACCGGCGGCTACGCGCATTCGTTCGGTCTCGAGAGCTATTGCCAGGCCGGCATCGTGCGCGACCGGGCGGGGCTCGAGCGCTTCCTGCTCACCCTGCTCGAGGGAGCCGCGGGCCCATTCGACGCCACCGCGGTCGCGGGCGCCCTGCGGGCTCTCGCCGCAGGTGACCAGCCCGCCTGCCGCCGCCTCGCAGATGAGCTCGAGGCCACGCAAGTCGTGAAGCAGTTTCACAAGGGCAGCCGACCAATCGGACGCCAAAACCAACGGGTCCCCACCGCGCAACCGCG
>JACXTT010007659.1_pt1 | contig 15170 bp, 15 predicted proteins | sample 9270951 | NCBI WGS metagenome assembly JACXTT01 (sample SAMN15532306, study PRJNA645909) | rock metagenome | isolation source: weathered quartz diorite | place: Puerto Rico | collected 2017-06-21
GGCAGGCGTGTTGCCCAACTTCGTCGTTTTGCAGCGGCAAAACGATTTGTCGGTCGTCCGCGGGACTAAGGTGAGGGCGCTTACGGATTACAACAAGGATCTGGCGGATCTACAAAGAGTCACTGGCATGACGCTGGTTAGCAACAACGTGCAGATCTCTTCGAAGCCAACAGACTCCAAGTAGCAATCGAGATCTCAAACGGAGAATAGTTAAAGGGGTGGCATTGTAGCCACCCCTTTTGATTCGGGAACGGAGTTTCTTCGAAGTATTAGCGTCCGGATCAACGACGTGAAATCATTACCCCACGAGGGTGTTGATTTGGTCACGGTCGTGAGGGGAAAGGTCAACGAACTCGACGTTAAAGCCGACCCGGAATTTGTGGTCGCTCACGACGCCAGCCGTACAGACCTGATGGCCGTTTGGGAGACGAAAACTCAGGCTGATTCTTGATCCTGTAACCGCAGGTACGTAGCTCTCGACGAAGACGCCTTCGGCGGTGAGATTTACGATTCGGCAGTCACGACCATTTGCATTCGTTTCGCAGCGGGCACGTAAGAAGTTTCGAAGCTCGGTCCGATTACCTGCAGGGGCACAAGCACCCATCGCACTCATAGTCTCATTCTCCTCTCTGGATGATTCAGGCTTCCCGCATTACCTAAACTACAGCCCTATAGCATACACCATCAATCCCCTGCAAAACAACAGAAAAACTGGCGGTGTCTTTAATTTGATTCCGCGAGTATCTTTCTAGCCTCAACAAGGGTTAAATATCCGCCAAGGTCATTATGGATTGGCACTTCTCTATTGCAGGATATGCACCAAAAACCATAACGGACCGTCCCGCCCTCGCTCCAGCTTCGCCCTCCATAGGCGGAGAGCGGCTTATTGCAAGCTGGACAGTAAGCCATTCCTTGTCGATCCCACTGCATACCGAACATAACACGCAGCTTTGTATTGAGCCTGCGGTGAAGGTAGATAATATATGCCAGAAATACCAATACTGATAAAAGGCTTAAGCCTAATATTCTTTGTAGTGTTTGGGGTTGTAACCTTGTCCAAAGGGGCTCAACTAGCGCAGGCATGGTCACCCAAAAGAGCGTACCAAACAGGAGTAATAGTAGGGCTCCTATTGCCTCTCCTATATGCTTTGCTAGTCCTTCTCTTAGTGCTTGCCACATGGTCTTTCTCCTCCCACTAATACCGCATCCTATCATAAAAAACTTTTTTGTAATACGAAATAGACCTTGACACACGGTGCTTTTCGTAATACAATAACTCCATTGTAAGGAGAAAGAGATGGCAAACACACTTCCGATGGACAAGAAGATAACAGTGATAAGCGGAAGTGATAAGCGGACTGGCTGAGGGTATGAGTATTCGTGCGATCGAGCGAATGACTGGCGTCAACCGCAACACAATCATGTCCCTGAATTTGAGGGTAGGTCAGGGCTGCGCACGAATGATGGATGACAAACTGCGCGGGCTGGGGTGCACCACAATTCAGGTAGATGAAGCGTGGGGATTCATTGGAAAGAAACAGCGCAATGTGACGTTTGAGGATTCGCCAGAGCTTGGCGACGTATGGACGTCCGTTGCTCTTGATGCCGATACAAAATTAGTGCCTTGCTATCGCGTCGGAAAGCGCGACCTGCCGACAGCAACCGAGTTTATTTCTGATCTGGCATCGCGACTTAACAATCGCATCCAGCTTTCAAGTGATGCGCTGCGAACCTACATACAAGCAGTTGAGCGCGGCTTCGGCTGCGATGTTGATTATGGGCAACTAATCAAGGTCTATGCGACTACGGCAGACATCGGGCCGCAGGCACGCTATAGCCCTGGCGAGGTGATTGATACTGAAAAGGTTGTCATCATGGGTAGCCCCGATCAGTCAAAGATTTCAACGTCCTTTGTTGAATCCCAGAACCTCACTTTGCGAATGCACTGTCGCAGGCTGACACGGCTGACAAACGCTTTCAGCAAAAAGCTGGATAGCTTCAAGGCCGCAATCGGGCTCCACTTCGGTTATTACAATTTCGTAAAGCGTCACAACACGTTGAGAATGACGCCAGCGATGGCTGCGGGTGTAGAATCTTCGTTTTGGTCGGTTGCCGAACTGATCGAGAGGTCGCGCGAATGAGCGAGGGTTACATAGGCTGGCTAAAACTTGCGATTCGTAACGTGCACAATTGCGAGGCTGAGCATATCGAGACCGTACCCGTACACGAACAGTTTCAAGGCGAAACAGTTTGGCAGGGTGAGGTTGAAGTATTTAGGCTGAGCGGGCACCCAAAGGCATCGCTGTGTTATGCCTTGGGTACTGCTCAGTTTGACGGCGGGAACGACCTTAGGGCGGTGACTGTTCTAGGGTTGCCACCTGTGGACGGTCCACTAAAAGCCATCCAGGTTTTTATTGTAGGTTCTGCGAAAGGAAAGTCGGATGCAAAGAGTGAAGGCAAAAAGATTAGGTAGACCACCGCTCCCAAAGGGCACGGTAAAGGAACACATCACCCCGATTAGACTACAGGATGACGACCGCACAGCGTTTGAGAAGGCTGCACAACGGGAAGGGCTAAGTCTGTCAGAGTGGATCAGAAAAACGCTGAAAGAGTCTTTGAAAACGTGATATAATAACGATGATTTGAGAATGCGGAAGGCGTGGGAGTCGAACCCCATCGACGTGTCAGCGCCGAGCCCTTGGGTTCTAAATACCTTTAAACAGGACCGCCTGAGGGACGCCTTCCGTTTACTTTTGGTCGCCTAGCCCCGGAGTGTTCGGGCCTCAAAATCCAAACCACTCCGGGACTAGCCTTCCGGCTTTAGCGCTCTACTGCGCGGCGACCTCCGCACTAGAGCTCGCTCTTCTTCTCATACCACCCTCCTGAGTCCGCAGTTTACCAAAACCTTACGCCCCGCACAAGCGATAACTTCGATAAGCCCAACCAATAGCTCGACCCGTAAAAATGCTTGAACCCCAAGCCCGGCTATGCTATCCTCTCGCACTGAGCAAAAGGAGGGTTTATGGCAGAGATTAAGGAGTCGGCGGCGGCAAAGCCTAAAATGCAGCGCCATCGCAGCCCAAACTATCCAATAATAGATCTCGATACCGCCATCAACCGGATTGAGGTTTTGCGAAAGCAGGCACAAAGGCATTTTGTGCCACTCAAAACCGCGTATCAACTATGGGACTATACCCCTAAGAGTGCCTTTGGCAATCAGGCAATTGCGGCTCTGAGGGCTTACGGCCTCATTGATATTCAAGGAAAGGGGGACGCTCGCCAGATTCGCGTATCAGATCGGGGCTACCGAATCTTGCTCAATGACACGGAGGCTGAGAAGCTTTTGAAAGAAGCCGCAATTGCGCCAAAGCTTCATGCCGAGCTTTTGAGGAAGTACGGCGGCGGCGACGGCTTGCCCTCAAGTATGGTTTTACGAAATTATCTTCTTCTCGAAAGGGACTTTAACGAAAAATCTGTGGATGCCTTTATTAGGCAATTCCAAAGGACACTTAACTATGCTAAACTGACGGTGACCGATAGCGACAGCGGAGAAGAGGAACCAGCGAACGGGAAAGAAGAAGTATTAGAAGAAGGGACTCAGATGCAAAAACCCGACATTATGTTTGAAAGGGTTGTTGATGGTAAGAAGCAAACCATCATAGTCGAATCCAAGAACTTTCCTTTGTATCTGACGAATCAGCAACAAGGCTTACTTCGTGTTCCGGCCAAGATGACCTCGCTAGACTATGAATTATTGAAGAAGCAGATCGAGCATAGTTTGAGCGTTATTGATGTAACATCGGTTTCTGTTGTGAGTGATTACGAAAAGGTGCTGGCGGCTCTCAAAGCAGGTCTCTCTAGTGAAGAATACTCTCAGATTAATGCTAGCCAGTTCGAACAAGATGAGCAGGGAATCTCGTATCGGATGTCCGGGCCGAACACTGTACTTGATAAGGTTCGCACCATCCTGCAAGACATCGGCATTAAGAAGGGCAACAAAAAAGGCTAAAACCCCTAAGCAACCGCGAGAAAATTCAAATTAAGACACCGCCGAAAAACTGTGGTAGTTCCTAAATGTGTGTTGCTGGTGAGATTTGTTCCCAGACTTCAGGCCTCCACAGTGGGCTGTTTGCACAGGGCTGCGGTAGAATTTGAGCCTGTCGAGAGCACTCAACACTCGACGTACGATCGCGTGGTGTCATATGGAGCGAGTGCTGATGCGACTAATGGATGTCGCCACAAACGTTGAGGCATTCCGCGACTGACAATCGCCTGGATTCATAGGAGCGTAAGCGAATGGCGAGTATCACATATGATGAGGCCGCCCATCTTCTTCGACGGATGGGCTTTGGCGGGAGCCCTGATGAAATCGATGACATTGCTTCGCGAGGGCGCGAGGGCGCGGTCGACTATCTCCTAAACTACGAACAGATCGATAATTCCGCGATGGACAATCTGCTGCGGAGCAGCTTTGATTTTGCGGACCCGTCAGACTTCCCCAGGTTCAATCGAGGCGAGCTTCAGCGATGGTGGTTCACCAGGATGACCTATACGCGTCGACCCTTCGAAGAAAAGATGACTCTGTTTTGGCATAACCACTTCGCGACCTCAGCATCAAAGACTGGCGATCTCTTTATTTACAATCAAAATCTCACACTACGCAGTCACGCGCTCGATGTGTTCGACAGCCTGCTGCTGAGAGTCGCACAAGACCCGGCGATGCTTCTCTGGCTCGACGGCATTACCAACGTCCGCGGCAACCCGAACGAGAATTTCGCCCGTGAGCTTCAAGAGCTTTTCACGATGGGAATCAGAGACGCTGTGACCGGCGAGGCAAACTACACAGAAGCAGACGTGAAAGAGATCGCGCGAGCCTTCACCGGCTGGAAGTTCTTTCATCCTCGAAATGATGCCAACCCATTTAACTATCAGTTTTTCGTCAATGACCCCGAGCATGACAACACTACAAAGACCATCTACTCCGGTACGGAATGGGCGCGGACCGGAAACCTTGACGGTTCCGATGTCATAGGAATTATCAGCGCGCGCCCGGCAACCGCGCGATATCTGGTGAAGAAGCTCTTCGATTTCTTTGTCTACCCGGTCGGAAGCAGCACCGCCGACACAGCTACCATTGATAAATTCGCGGCTGTCTACGTTAGCCGGAAGCATTCAATCAAGGAGCTGGTTCGCTCCCTGTTTACGTCGGACGAATTCTTCAGCGAGCGGGCGCGGTTTGCGCTGGTAAAGACTCCCGTCGAGATCATAGTAAGCTCAATTCGGATGCTCGGCGCCAGGTATAACCCGGGGACGTCGGCGGCGGAGGGGGTATCGGACAACACGCTTGCCGCAGTTTCGATATTCCTGGGTCAGGACCTGTTCAACCCGCCGGACGTCGCCGGATGGAAGCTCAATCTGGGATGGATCAACACATCGACGCTTCTCAACCGGTTCACTTACGCTGACCTGCTGGTCATCAACAGGCCGCGCGATCTGAGCGCGCCGGGATTGTGGTTATCGCACGAGCAAGTGAGGTCTCTGGCAAAGAAGAATTCGAAGAAAACTGTGAGGAGACTGTTATCGATACTGGGTCCGATAGAGGTAGCTGGCGATATTATCGCCACGCTTCGAACCTATCTCGAAAGTGACGACAACGGTAATGCGATCGGCTTCGCTTTGGACGACCTGACCGTTGATAAGAAAGTGCGCGGTTTGATTCACTTGATCATGTGCCTGTCAGAGTTCCAGTTGAACTAGAGGAGTGACGATGCCAGTCACAAGAAGACAGTTCATCAAGCGCGGCGCCGGGATGGTGACGGTCGGCATCGTGATCCCCAGGTTCTGGCTTTCTGAAGCGAGAGCCGAGCAGATTTCGCTTACGCCGACGCGCAAGCTTGTGGTGATACAACTCGCCGGCGGCAACGATGGGCTCAACACCGTAGTACCTTACACCGAGGCGCGTTATTACAGCCTGCGGCCGACGCTCGCCTTCCGAGACACGGAACTCAAGACCCAGGACGGCGTCTCGACGGTAATTTCAAATCAGTTCGGGCTGCACCCGGCGATGGCTGAAATAAAGCAGCTCTATGACACCGGCCGGGTTGGCCTGGTGCTTGGCGTTGGTTATCCCAATCCGAATCTCTCGCACTTCCTGTCGATGGACATCTGGCATACCGCCGACAGCAATGGAGCGGGGAGCAGGGGATGGCTGGGCAGATACGCGGACCTGGCGCTGATAGGCCAGTCGAACCTTACTGCGGCCTCGATAGGAAGCCTCGATCTACCGAAGACTTTTGGCGCCGACAAGTTCGTGGTTCCAAACATCATCAACTTCTCGCTCTACAATTTCATCGCGGATCCAAATTATCCAGGTGACTACAACAATCAGATAAGTGCGTTTAACTTTGCAGCCAGCCGAGCAATGACAGCCGGGAGTTTTATTGAGGCGGTGAACGGCACCGCGTTTGAATCCGTCAAAGGTGCGCAGCAGGTTCAGAGGTCGATCAACAGCTACAGATCGTCGATCTCCTATCCGTCTAACAACCCGCTCGCAGTAGCTTTGCAGATGGTAGCTCAATTGATGACGACGGTGCCCGAAGCATCGTTGCTATACGTTCAGATGGGTGGCTTCGATAATCACTCGGATCAGATTGGCGACCGTCAGAATGATCGGACCAACAAGCTAGTTGGGGACCATGCTACATTGCTTAGATGGTTCTCCGAAGCGGTGAAGCTGTTCCACGAGGATCTAACGGAACACGGGTTGGCAGACGACGTGCTGATGATGCAATGGTCGGAGTTCGGGAGGCGGCCGGGCGAAAACGCTTCCTTTGGGACGGATCACGGCACCGCCGCACCGCTGTTCGTTATGGGCAATCCGGTCAACGGCGGTCTTTACGGTGAGCAACCGTCGCTGGCCGCGACCGAACTTGACCCAGCCGGCAATGTAAAGTTCAAAGTAGATTTTCGGGAAGTGTACGCGACCATCCTGGACAGATGGCTTGGTACCGACTCGAAGGCTGTGCTCGGCGCTCAGTACCCAAACGTCGGGTTTCTCGGGTGAGGCGAACGCCGCCGACATGTAGCTGAGCAATTCCCGGCCTCTCCTTTTGCGGATCCGCAGAAACCTGCTGCGCACTTGGCCTCTCCTGTTGCGGTGAACTGAGCATATTGTATAATCCAGCTTGCCGCAGTGAGGAATCCTCATAGGATCAGTATGATCATCGAGCACAGGACAAGTCCGCAGTCATAGCGATGGCCGGCAGAGAGATTCTACAACTTGGCAATCCCGCACTCTGGCAGAAATCCAGTGAAGTGGCCGTTGTTGATTCCGGTGAGACGCGTGGGATTGTGTGCGATCTGAGCGATACGCTTGCGGCGTTCCGCGAAGCGACTGGATTTGGCAGAGGAATAGCGGCGCCGCAAATAGGCGTGCTCAAGCGTGTGATCTTCATACGTATGCAACCATCCGGATTCTGCGGTCCCCTGATAAATCCTGAAATCGTGTGGTCAAGCACCGACACGATTGAATTGTGGGACGATTGCTTTAGCTTCCCCGATCTGATGGTGCGCGTTTCACGCGCCGCCGGGCTTCGAGTTGACTACCAGGACGACCGCGGACTTAGGCAGACCCTCGAAGCCGAAGGTGATCTGTCCGAGCTGCTTCAGCACGAGATCGATCACCTGGATGGGGTGTTGGCTGTCCAGCGGGCGATATCGCCTCAAGCCTTCGCCACCCGTTCCGAATGGAAGCGAGCGATGAGGCGTTAGTTTGAACCAGGCGATCAGATTCGAGACCGGGAGTTTTTCAGACTTTTCCCAGCCCCCAACAGTCTGAAGAGTCGGGATTGAGTCGAGTCCCGCTTCGGCAACACGAGATCAGGCGACCGCAAATATCTTCCCCACAACCGCGGTTTCCAGAAGCTGAGCTTTAAAGCCTGGCCACGGGAGAAGTTCAGCAGTTGTTGGCTGGCTGGCGCAATCGGGAGACGTCGGCCAACTTCAAGGAGGAGAGAACCTATGGCGAGCCTCAGCTACGATGAAGGCGCTCACCTGCTCAGACGAGCGGGTTTCGGTGGCAACCCTGATGAGATCGATGATCTCTCGACGCGAGGGCGTGAGGGTGCCGTCGATTTTCTTATAAACTTCACCCAGATCGACAACTCGGCGATGGAGAGCTTGCTGGCAGCAAGCTTCGACTTCTCGACTCAGGACAACATCAGCAACCCTGAGATCCGACGGTGGTTTTTCACTCGGATGGTGAACACCAAGCGCCAGTTTGAAGAGAAGATGACGCTCTTCTGGCATAACCACTTCGCCACCTCCAGCTCTAAGGTGCAGGATTTCTTGATGTTCAACCAGAATCTTCTGCTGCGTAGCAACGTGCTGGCAAGGTTCGATGATCTGCTGCTGAAAGTCTCGCAAGACGCGGCGATGCTGGTCTGGCTTGATAACATCACAAACGTTCTTGGAAAGCCCAATGAGAATTTTGGACGCGAGCTTCAAGAGCTGTTCACGATGGGGATCAAGGACGTCGTCACCGGCGATCAGAACTATACCGAACAAGATGTCAAAGAGGTCGCCCGAGCATTTACTGGCTGGAACTATCGACGCCAGCCACCTTTCCCGTTTCAGCTTAACGCATCGCAGCACGACAACGGCAACAAATCCCTCTACCCCGGCACGCCCTGGGCGAAGACCGGCAATCTTTCCGGCGAGGATGTGATCACGATTATCAGCGCGAGGCCCGCTACTGCGAGATACCTCACCTGGAAGCTCTTCAACTTCTTTGTCTATCCGCTAACCAGTAGCGACGAGGACAAGGCGACGATCGACAGGTTCGCAAAGGTGTATCTGAACAATAGCCACTCTATAAAAGAGCTGGTTCGCGCGATCTTCACCTCGGATGAGTTTTTCAGCGAGCGAGCGTTTTTTTCGTTGATCAAGCAGCCGGCTGAGCTGGTGGTGGGAGCAATTCGTATGCTTGGCGGCACCTACAATCAGGGCACTACCGCCCGAAGGTCGAACACGCTGGCGCAATTTTCGAGCAACATGGGCCAGGACTTGTTTGCCCCGCCAGACGTGGCCGGTTGGGATGCCAACCTTGCGTGGGTCAACACCGCTAGCATGCTCGAACGATTCAACTTCGCCAATTCATACCTCACCAATCGCAACACCACGAATCCGGGCATCTTTGTCACCAATGATCAGCTAAAGAGCATCACCAAGCCCGCCGCCAAGAAGACAGTGAAGCGATTCCTGTCCAGGCTGGGACCGCTCAGCGTCGGCGGCGCTCTCGGAACGCTGCGCAGCTATCTTGAAACCGGCGACAACGGGCAGCCGGTAGAATATGTGAAGCATAACGCAACTGTCGACAAAAAGATTCTTGGCCCCGTTCACCAGATCATGTGCTTGCCGGAGTTCCAGTCGAACTAGGAGGAGAGCTATGGCGATCAATAGAAGACAATTCATCAAGCGAAGCGCGGGTGCGGTGAGTGTCAGCCTGATTATGCCCAATATGTGGATGGGCGGCGTGGCTCGAGGCCAGGAGGTCGAGGCCGATCCGAATCGAAAGGTCTTCGTGGTGATTCAGCTTGGTGGCGGCTGCGACGGGCTGAACACCGTCGTGCCCTACACCGATTCGCGCTACCTGACGCTTCGACCAACCATCGGTTTCAAGGACACCGAGCTCAAAGATGAGACCGGCGCGTCGACCATTCTAGCGAACGACCCGTTCGGATTGAACCCCGCGATGGGCGAGCTAAAATCGCTGTACGACGCGGGCAGGGTAGGGATTGTGCTCGGAGTCAGTTACCCCAACCCAAATCTCTCACATTTCTTCGCGACGGACATCTGGCAGACCGCTAACACTTCCGGCGCAGGCAACGGATGGCTTGGCAGGTACGCTGATCAGAAGCTCCTCGGGAAATCGGGTCTCTCTGCTGTATCCATCGGAAACGGGGGGCTGCCGAAGGCGTTCTACGCGGACAAAGTGGTCATCCCGAACATCGCGCCGGCGGGCGGCGCCGACCCCTTTGTTAACTACGCGTTTCAAACAGACGGGCGGAACCTTCCGGATAAGAACAATCAGATAAACGCGTTCAAGGCGACGAGCACTCGAACCTTCCCGGTGGGCAGCTTCGGCGCCGCCCTCGCCGAGGCAGGGTTTGGCGCGGAGGAAGGCGCGGCTCAGCTAAGAGCAGCTGTTCAGACCTACACGCCGGGCGCGACCTATCCTACAAACAATCAGCCGTCGGCTACCGCTGTAAGTTTTGCTTCCGCGCTGAAAATGGTTGCGCAGATCATCACGACGATTCCCGACGCAAACCTTCTCTACGTCCAGTTGGGTGGCTTCGACCATCACTCGCAGGAGATTGGCACCGCCGCCGATAACTTCCACGACAAAACCAAGGGTCAGCACGCTACTTTGTTGAAAGCTCTGTCGCTTGGAGTTAAGACGTTCTATGACGATCTGACTGCGCACGGACTTGCCGACAACGTGGTGATGTTGGCTTGGACGGAGTTTGGCCGGCGGCCCAACGAGAACGCCTCGATCGGGACGGATCACGGCACGGTCGAGCCAATAATTGTGATCGGCAATCCGGTTCAGGGCGGGATTTACGGCGAGCAGCCTTCGCTTGCAGATCTTGACAGCGCCGGCAACATGAAGGTCAAGGTCGACTTCCGATCCGTGTATTCGACAGTTCTCGACAGGTGGCTCGGCGCCGATTCGCAGTCAATACTCGGAGCGAAATACGATAACCTGGGTTTTCTCGGATAGCGCGAACCCAAGATTTTTTTGGGAGCCCCCAATTCGAGATCCGGCTCGGGAAGGCCGAATGTGAGTGGCAAAGAAGCGGAACGAGGCGATGTTCACACGACTCAGCAAGGAAAGAATACAGGCAGCGGTACTGATCCTTTTTGTGACTGCCGTCGCATACGCCAAGGTTACCGGACCGGACGCCGGCTACACCAATGCGCCTGGCGATCTGGGCAACTGCACTTCGTGCCACGACACCTATCACGATCCAAACGTGGGGTCGGGAAGCGTTAGTATGAACGGGATCCCTGCGATTTATACGCCCGGTCAGCAGTACACAGTTTCGGTGACCGTGCAACAAGGTCACCGCCAACGTTACGGCTTCCAGCTTACGGCGTTGGACATGAATGGGCACAGAGCCGGGACGCTGGCGTCGTTGGGCTCAGATACGCTGGTTAATCCGGAGACCGGGGCGGGAGAAAGACAGTACATCGAACATACCGAGATTGGGACCTTTCCCAACGGTAGTAGCAGCAGGACCTGGCAGCTTCGATGGACTGCGCCCGACACCGACATCGGCACTGTCCGTTTTTGGTTTGCCGGCAACGCGGCTAACGGAGATGGAACAAATCAAGGCGACTACATCTACACCAGCAGCGCTTCCTCCGATTCTGTCACCAGCGCGGTGACCGTCAATTTGCGATCAAATCCGGAGGGTACGGTGCTGACCGCCGGGTCGCACTACACGCTCAATTGGGATGTAACCGGTCCAACGAACATCGACAACATAGAGCTGCGTTATTCGACAGATGATGGCGCGACCTTCCCGATAACCAATCTGATCGTCTCGACCACCGACCCGGCGACTACAAGTTTCGATTGGGCAGTACCGAACAAGCCGACCAGCCATGCCATCATTCGCATTTTGGTCGGCAAGAAATCGGGCGACGCAGTTCAGGATCTCAGCGGCGTGTTTGCGATAACCGGCGACGGCAGCGCCGTGCTGCCCGAGATCACCGAGGTTACCGCCAAAGGAAAGAAACTGTTTGTTTCCGGCCAGAACTTCGCGATGGGCGCAGTTGTCGAGGTGAACGGCGTTGAAGTGGGAACGGTGAATGATGAGGAGGATCCGTCGCACTCTCTGCGATGTAAGAAGGGGGCTAAGAAGATAGACCCCGGATCGACGGCGATGATTCTCGTTCGCAATCCGGACGGAACTCCCTCTTCGGTCTTCAGCTTCACTCGGCCGCTGGAGTAAACCGCGGCCGCATTTCCGGTTGGATGGTGCACGGGTGTACCATCTCGACGCTTCGTAGCCATACCAGGCGGTCGTCGGTGTCGTGCCAAATGATCCCCAGGCTGCCACATACCATCGGCCAATGTTGCAATCAGAATCGGATCCAATATAATCAACTCTTTGCAAAAGACTGCGGGCGCGCAACACGGACCTGCGGTCGACTCGCATTCACTCCTATTAGTGATTTATGACTTCGCAAAACCAGTGATCCAGTCACTCACCGAGCCCATACCTCGCTGATACTATGGAGATAATCAATCGAATTCCCAGGATGGTGTCCGCCGGCCGCGAGCTCCGAGCTCAAGGAAAACGGGTCGGCCTGGTTCTCACCGGAGGCGCGCTTCACGAAGGGCACTTGTCGCTTATGACGCGCGCCAGAGAGCTCTGTGATTCGGTGATTGTCTCAATCCTTATGGATCGAGGCGTTGAGAAACCGGCGGTCGATCTTGCTCGCGATGCGGAGTTGGCTTTCACTCGCGGAGTCGATCTCATCTTCGCCCCTAGCTTTGAGGACACGTTTCCGGAAGGCTTCGCAACTTCGGTGACCATGGGAGGATTGAGTGGGAAGCTCGAGGGCTCAATCCTGCCCGGTCATTATCAGGAAGTCACGACTGCGGTGAACAAGCTGTTCAACATAGTACGCCCGCACTTCGCCTTTTTTGGCCGCAAGGACGCCCAACAGCTCGTACTCGTGAAGCGAATGGTGCGAGAGCTTGTGATGGATGTCGAGATAGTAGTTTGCCCGACGGTCAGGGAAGAAGACGGGCTCGCGCTGTCGTCGAGGAATATCAACCTGTCTACCGAAGAGCGAAGAGCCGCAACGGTGCTCCGGCGCGCGCTGGAACGGTGCCAGTCACTCTACAATGCAGGCGAGCGTGATACTACTCGAATGTTGGCTTCGATGCGATCGATACTGGAAGCCGAGCCACTTGCTCGTGTCGACTACATAGCAGTAACCGACGCCGAGCAGCTTGAAGCCGTCGCTGCGATTCCGACCACCGGTCCGACTCTGGTGTCTTTGGCTGCCTATATTGGCGCTACACGGCTGACCGACAACATCGTGCTGAATGGGGAATTTTAGTTTTGTTACCCCGCCCGTCGATTCACTCCCGGATCTTTGTAACGACCGCCGCTGTCGGTTCTTCGTTTACCATCAATTGAAAGATGTCCGGCCGGCAGTAGTGGCCCGTCACGTCGAAGTCAAACTTAGCGCGCCCGATGTCGTTGAGATCAAGGTCTGCCGTCAGGATGTTTTCGCCGTCGAAATTCGGACCGGCCAGCACATTACCTAGAGGGCCTATGATTGCGCTGCCACCGCGCATCAGCACCGCGTCCGGTGAATCGCCAAGCGACACGCGCATGCCGGCTGGGAACTCCTTCTTGCGAATGAATTGGCAAGCCGACAGAACGAAGCAGCGCCCCTCCAGCGCGATATGCTGCATCGAGGGGAGCCAGGTGTCCCGATCATCGGCGGTGGGCGCGCAATAAAGCGCGACATTCTTGGAGTACATCGCCATCCGCAGCATAGGCATATAGTTTTCCCAGCAGATCACAGAGCCGATCCGCCCGAACGGGCTATCCACGACCGTCAGTGTTGAACCATCACCGAAACCCCAAATCATCCGCTCCATAGCAGTCGGCATGAGTTTGCGGTGCTTCCCAAGCATTCTTCCGTCAGGAGCAAAGAACAGCACGGTGCAATAGCAGGTGCCGCCTTCTCGTTCAATGACGCCTATTACGACATAACTACGATGAGTCGCTGCGGCTTCGCTCAGTCGGTGGGTCTCAGGGCCGGGCACATCAATCGCAGCTTCGAGATACAGTCGGAATTCTTCGCGCCCAGCCGCATCGCGCGCGCCCACCACAAGACCGTAACTGAGCCCCTTCGGATATCCGGGGATGAACGCCTCGGGTAAAAGGATCACTTTTGCTCCGCTGCTGGCCGCTTCCTCGATCAGGCGAACCGCCTTGTCAACGCAGGCTTCAGTATCGAACGGCACTGCGCCAGCCTGGACTACGGCGGCGCGCACGGTCGTCTCCTTCGCGGTCGAAGTCATTGCACTCCCTATCCCATCACGGCCTACTGAATTCTAACGCGTTTTCCAATCCCTTTATCCCGTCAGATTCCTCACGATGATACAACGCAACTTGCGATCAGTCGCGGATCCCTGATTGCGCCCTACATCAATTCTGGAATTGCGCGACTATACACGCTTGCTAAATCGTCAGCAAGCGCGAACGGTAACCAGCTAAGATCCTTCGCTAATAAGCATTGGAAATTGCGCAGGGACAAACCGATCGCCTTCGGAATGCGAGTGACATAGCTTGCTTGCAATGATTGCGATCTTCTAGTAAGAATCGGGTCACACACTTTAACAGGAGAGTAAGCATGTCAAATCAATCTATCGTAAGGAGACTGACGCTACTATCTTCGCTAGCTTTGATCTTTGCGATTGGCCCCATGGCGGTGCACGGACTCACCTCGGCACCAGCGCCGCAACCAGTTCCCCAGAAGGGTGACTGTGCAAAAATGTCTGATGCCGACATCGTCAAGGCTGTCATCGAGAATATCAAGAAGAGATTCACTCCGGAACAGGTGAAGACAGAGCTTCATTTGAATATCACATGCAAAGACGGAGTTGTCGAGATAATGGGCGACGCCCACGGCATCAATCGGAAGGACCCCAGAGAGGTTAGAACCAGGGTAACTACCATCGCCGAAAAGACGAGCTGCGTAAAGAAGGTTGTAACAAAGCACTTTACACAAGACCATCCAATCAAATGCGAGGCCGGACAAAAACAGTGTAACGGGGGTTGTATCGATCAGAAGGTCGAATGCCTTCCACTGAATTGACGCACCTCGGTCGCGGCGGGAAGATGGGCACCGCCCGACGACCTCAGGGGGCGGGACCCTTCACTCTCCCCGGCCCGCCGGCAACTCGATGATGAAGCGCGCGCCGCACGGCTGGTTGTCCTCGACCCAGACGCGGCCTTTGTGGTCTGCAACGATGTGGCTAACTATCGCGAGTCCGAGACCGGTGCCTCGTGTGCGAGTCGAGAACTTTGGAAGAAAGAGTTTGTCGCGGTCACGGCGGCTGATGCCGTGACCGGTGT
>JACXTT010007661.1_pt1 | contig 15167 bp, 11 predicted proteins | sample 9270951 | NCBI WGS metagenome assembly JACXTT01 (sample SAMN15532306, study PRJNA645909) | rock metagenome | isolation source: weathered quartz diorite | place: Puerto Rico | collected 2017-06-21
AGGCGGGTTCGGGCCTGGGTGTGTTCGGTCACGTCTTCCAGCGCCACCATCACGCGGTCCCAGGTGGCCTCATGGCCCTGCAGCACGCGCACATGGATGCGCACGTCCATGCGCCGCCCGTCCAGCGCGTAGTTGACCGACTGGTTGCTGAAGTCCAGCGTGCCGTTCCACATATGGCCCAGCTCGGTGACGATGGTCTCGAACATGTCGTCGCGGAAGACCTCGGGCAGGCGGCTGAGCAGTTCTTCCTGGCTGGCGGCGGCAAACACCTGCAGCGTCTTCTGGTTGACCTTCAGCACCTGGTAGCAGCGCGAGCACTGCTGGGCCCGCTCAGGGGACTGGCGCAGATGCGCTTCCAGATCGGTGATGCCTTGTGCGCGCCAGGTGTCAAAGAGTTGTTTCAGCGCGCTGTAGTCTTCCAGCCAGAGGGAGATGGGTGCGGACTCGAACAGATGCTCAAAGTCCGCGCCGGTGGTAACGGATGCCATGTCGAAAAAACCTTTGTGGATAGAGGCCGCGCACAGTGTACTGCCCGCAGATGACTTGACGCACCGCAACCAGGCCCGGCCGCACAGCGTGGACAATGGCGGCCATGGCAGGGGACATGGTCATTGCGGGAGGGGGTATCGGCGGGCTGGCCGCGGCGCTGGCATGCGCCCGCGGCGGTGCGTCGGTGCGCCTCTTGGAACAAAGCCCGGTGCTGGGCGAGGTCGGGGCCGGCATACAGCTGGGGCCCAACGTCGTGCGGGTGCTGCAGGGCTGGGGCCTGGGCGACGCATTGCAGGCCGTGGCCGCGTACCCAGAGCAGCTGCAGGTGCGCCAGGCGCGCAGCGCCGCGCTGCTGGGCGTGCTGCCGCTGCAGGACATGGCGCAGCGCTACGGCGCAGCCTATGCCACCGTGGCGCGCGCGGACCTGCAGGGCCTGTTGCTGGCCGCCGTGCAGCAGACTGGCAGGGTGCAGCTGCAACTGGGCAGCATGGTGCAGGGCGTCACCCAGGACGGGCAGGGCGTGCAGCTGCAGTTGCAAGACGGCGCCGCGCTGCACACGCCGCTGCTGGTCGGTGCCGATGGGCTGTGGAGCCGGGTGCGGGCGCAGCTGGTGGCGGACGGCGCGCCGCGCGCCACCGGGCATCTGGCTTTGCGCGCCATGGTGCGCCAGGCCGACCTGCCGGCCGGCCTGCGCAGCCAGGTAGTCACGGCGTGGCTGGGGCCGGACTTTCATGTGGTGCAGTACCCGGTGCGCGGCGGCGCGTGGCTCAACCTGGTGGCGATTGTCCAGGCGCCGCCCCCCGCCGATCTGCAGAACTGGGACCACGCCGCCAACGCCGGCGAACTGCGCGCGCGCTTGGCCAACACCGGCGGCCCGCTGCTGGACCTGGTCCACGCGGTGGACCACTGGCGCCTGTGGGCCCTGTGTGACCGGCCGCCCCTGCGCAGCGCCGCCGAGCACGTGCAAGGCCGCATCGCGCTCCTGGGGGACGCCGCCCACCCGATGCGCCCCTACCTGGCCCAGGGCGCCGGCATGGCCATCGAAGACGCCCGGCAACTGGCTGCATCGCTGGCGCTGCATGCGCAGGACGTGCCGCTGGCGCTGCAGCACTACGCGCAGGCCCGCTGGCAGCGCAATGCCCGTGTGCAGGCGCGGGCGCAGCGCAACGGCGAGCTATTCCATCTGCGCGGCGCGATGGCGCTGGCGCGCGATGCGTCGCTGCGCCTGCTGGGCGCACGCCTGCTGGACGTGCCCTGGTTGTATGGCTACGCGGACTAGCCCTGTTTGCTATTGAAAGAGTAGCTACCTACGCAATACCCACGGGGGCTAGTTGCCGATTTTCTTGCTCAGGCGCCGTGGCCCAGGCGGAAGCTGGCCACTGCATCCACCAGCTCCACTGCTTGCTCCTTGAGGCTTTGCGCGGCGGCGGCGGACTCTTCGACCAGCGCGGCGTTCTGCTGGGTCATCTGGTCCAGCTGGCTCACGGCCTGGCCAATCTCGCCCAGCGTCAGCGCCTGGCTGGCGCTGGAGGCCGAGATGTTGCCGATGATCTCTGTCACGCGCTGCACGCTGCTGACGATCTCCTTCATCGTGCTGCCGGTGTCGGTGACCAGGCGGCTGCCGTCCTCCACCTGCTCGCGTGAGGCCGAGATCAGCGTCTTGATCTCCTTGGCGGCTTCGGCGCTGCGCCCGGCGAGCGACCGCACTTCGCTGGCCACCACGGCAAAGCCGCGGCCCTGCTCGCCGGCACGGGCCGCTTCCACCGCCGCGTTCAGCGCCAGGATATTGGTCTGGAAGGCAATGCCGTCTATGGTGCCGATGATGTCGCCGATCTTGCTGGAGGACTGCTGGATCTCGGCCATGGTGTGGACCACCTTCTCGACCATGGCACCGCCGCGCCCGGCCACGTTCGACGCCGCCTTGGCCAGGGCGTCTGCCTGCCGTGCGGCGTCCGCGTTCTCGCGCACGCCTTCGCTCAGCTGCTGCATGGCGGCACCGGTCTGCTCCAGGGAGCTGGCCGCTTGCTCGGTGCGGTTGGAGAGGTCCTGGTTGCCGCTGGCGATCTCGCCGGACGCCAGCCGCACCTGGTCTGCGGCACGGCGCACGCCCTGGATGGTGCCCGCCAGCTTTTCCTGCATATGGTCCAGCGTGTGGTTCAGCTCCGCCAACTCGTCCCGGCCCTGGGCCGCCACCCGCGTGGACAGGTCACCCTCGGCAATGGACATGGCCAGCGCCCGCGCCTGGCCCAGCGGGCCGGTCACGGAATTGGTGATGACCAGGGCCACGCCAATGCCCAGCACCGTGGAGACGGTCAGCATGGACAGCACCAGCATGCGCGTGGCCTGTTCCTCCTGCTGTGCCGCCTGCTTGGAGGTCTGCAGTTCGGCATGGCTGTTGTCCGCAAAGGCGTTGATGGCCTCCAGATAGGTTTCCATCGCCGGGATCAGCTCATTGACCACGCGGGCCTGGACCTTCTCGCCGTCCTTCTTCTGTTTGGTGATCTCGTCGCGCACCGTCTGGTAGGCCTTGCGCTTGGTGTTGATGGTTTCGGTCAGGCGCGCAGCTTCGGCCGATTTGTCCATCTTGTTCAGCTCTTCCTGCACCTTGTCGATGGTGGCCGAGGTTTCCTTGGACTTGCGGGTGAAGGCCTTGACAAAGGTCGGGTCGTCCACCGCCAGGTCCACGATACGGCGCTGGATACTGATCTCGGTCAGGCCCGCCCATTGGCGTGACAGTTCCAGGGCATGCATGTCCACATCCACCATGCGGTCAATGCGCTGGTTGAGCTGTGCCACGCGCACCACGCCCACCATCGACGCCCCCACCAGCAGCACGATGACCACGGCAAAGCCGGCAAGCACCCGCGTGCGCAGGCGCCAGTTGTTTAGAAATTGCACCGTCGATTCCCCTGTTGTTGATCTCGTGACAAGTGCAGGGTTATACCAAGCCTGCGCGAAACGCCGGGCGATCCCGGACGATGCCCGACTGCGGCGGCATGTTGCTGCGGCCCGGGCGTTTCATACGGCCGTCATGTTGGCGTGGGACAGTGCTGGATTGCCATAGAGAAAACGCTTCCCGGTTTACCCATGCCCACCCGTACAAGGGGCCTCTCCCCGCGGAGGGGCCCATGAATATCCAATGGTTCCAAGGGTCGCGCAGGACGGCGTCGCGCGCGGTGACCACATTGGTCTTCTGCGTCCTGCTGGGGGCGACCCTGGCACTCTGGCAGAACGTCCGGGAGCGGGAAAGCGCCCGCGCATTCGACCGCCAGATGGCCTACGCCGACACCCTGCGCACCGCATTGCAGGAGCAGGTGGCCAATCTGGACAACTCCCTGCGCTGGAACGAGCGCCATTTTCTGGTCAACCATGCGCTGTCGCAGGCCTCTTTTCAGCGCTTCAACCAGGACAGTGCACTGCATTCGTCTGCGATGGCCACGCTGGAGTGGTCGCCGCGGATCCTGGCGCAGGACCGCCAGGCATTCGAGGCCGGAACAATCTGGCCCGGCCGACGGCCCGCCGCCGTGCTGAACCCCAGCGGTGACGGGGCGTTCTATGCCGCGCCCGAGGCCAGCTTCTACGCACCCATCGCCTATGCGTACACCAAGTCGGGGGAGCCCGCCGCGCTGGGCATGAATATCGTCTTCTCCGAAGAGCGCAGGCTTTTGTACGAACAATCGGCCAGGCAGGGGGTTGCGACATCCACCGGGGTCATTCCCATCTATCTGTCCACGGCCACCGCGCCGGTGCCGGGGCTTATCCGCAGCAAGCCGGTCTATGACGTGGAGATGCCTGCGTCCCCGGACGCCCGGTGGCGCCATCTGCTGGGCTGGATGTCCATCGCCATCCACCTGGAAGCGCTTTTCTCCAGTGCCATCGACCCGAATCTGAACGCGGACTTTGATGTCCTTGTCTTCCAGAAAAATGAAAGAGGCAGTTGGCTGGTCGGCCATCGCACACGCGTCGGCGCGTCCACCACCGCGCTGCCGAATGAAGTCTTCGAAGACCGGAAGTACGACCTGGTCCAGTCCATCTCGGTCGGCGACCAGATCTTTGGCCTGGTCATCCGGCCCAACTCCGCCTGGTTCTCGGCATGGAACCATGCCGAGTCCAACCTGATATTGACCGCAGGCCTGTTGTTGACGGGCTTGGTGCTGCTGACGCTGGAGCGGCAGCGCCGCTTCCATGGCCGCATCGATGACATGCACGACAGGATTGCGCGCTCCAAGGTGGAGACGGATGCGGTCAATGACAAATTGCGCTCCACGGTGGCGGAACTGCACCGCACCCGGGAATCGCTGCTCCAGTCCGAAAAACTCACGGCACTGGGCACCATGGTGGCCGGCATCTCGCACGAACTCAACACCCCGTTGGGCAACGCATTGCTGGCGGGCTCCACGCTGAACCACAAGATCGAAGAACTGCGCCAACGTTTTGAAAACGGCAGCATGACCAAGAGCGCAATGCGTGTCTTCTTCAACGAATCCCTCGGGGCCTCCGAGTTGTCGCTGCGCTCGATCAATACCGCGGCCGAACTGGTCTGCAATTTCAAGAAAGTGGCAGTGGACCAGACGACCACGCTCAGGCGCAGCTTCCTGCTGGACAAGGTCCTGGGCGATTGCATGGCCAACCTGCGCCCGCATGACGAAAGCCTGCAGATCGCCATGTCCCTGGACGTGGACTCCGGCATCCGGGTAGACAGCTTTCCCAACACGCTGGAGCAGGTGGTGACGCAACTGGTGATGAACTGCATTGCCCATGGTTTCGAAGGGCGCGCGTCCGGGGCTGTCCGGGTCGTCGGGAAAATCCTCCCGGAAGCGTCCGACACCGTGTGCATTTCCATAGCAGACGATGGCTGCGGAATAGAACAGGCCCATCTGCAGCACCTGTTCGATCCTTTCTTCACCACCAAGATGGGCAGCAGCTCCGGGCTCGGGCTGAGCCTGGTCTACCGCTTGGTGACGAATGTCCTGGGCGGGCGCATTGATGTGCAGTCGTCCCGGGGGCGGGGTACCAGCGTGCGCGTTTCCATTCCCGTTTGCGCGCCGGAGCTCGTCTGACGTGAATTTAGACGCGGCACTCTTCGCGCTTTCATGCGTTGGTCACACTGGCTTGCAAGAATTCCCCACTCCCAGCCAACCGACCCCAAATTTCTTGCGGTTCCCGGTGGCATTTCCTGCATTTTCACCAGTGCCCCACAGCCATGAACATTCGTGAACGCCTGACCTTGCTTATCGCGCTGACCTTTGTTGCGCTCGCCTTCATTGGCGGTTTTGCGGTGTACCAGTCGTTGGGCAGCACGGCGCAGGTCAAGTCGGTCACCACCGGCGTCGTGCCCAGTGCGCTGGCCTCCGTGGAGCTCATGAGCCAGCTCAAGGACGTCCAGATCACGACGCTGGACATGGTGGCCGCCAAGGAGGCGGACCAGATCCAGCGCATCCAGGAGGCGCTCACCGCGAAAAAGGACACGCTGGAGAAGGCCTTGGCGCAGCAGTTGGCCCAGGCCGACAGCGACGCCCAGCGCGGCCTGATCAAGCAGGCGCAGGAAAGCCTGGTCAACTATTTTTCGTCCATTGACGACACCGCCAAATTCAAGCTGGCAGGCCAGTCCGACATGGCCCAGGCCAATCTGGAGGCCACGGTGGACCAGTACCTGCGCGAGCAGATCTCCATCATCGAAACCGTCCAGGTGGAAAAGCGGCGCAGCAAGGACGAGGCCATCAATAACCTCAATGACCGCCTGACCCACACCTCGGCCACCCTGACCGGGGTGACCCTGGTGGCCATCCTGGCGCTGACCGCCATCGGCATCTTCCTGTACCGACAGATCACGACTCCCATGCGCGACATGCAGGAGAAGATGACTGAAATCGCGAGCACGCAGGACTTCACGCACCGCGTGCCGGTGAACCGGCGCGACGAGATCGGCCGGTCCATCGAAGCTTTCAACGCGATGATTGAAAAGATCCAGGAGAGTGCCGAGCTGGTCCGCCAGAAGAATGCGGACATCCACGCCATGCTGCACAACATTCCGCAGGGAATCCTGACCCTCGTGGAGGGCGGGGCCATCCACCCGGAATATTCCCAATATCTGGAAACCATCCTGGAGACCCGGGACATCGGCGGCCGCCAGGTCATGGAACTGCTGTTCAGCAACACCCATTGCGGTGCGGACGTCCTGTCCCAGGTGGATGCCAGCATTGCGGCCTGCATCGGCGAAGACAGCATGAATTACGAATTCAACGCCCATCTGCTGGTGACGGAGATCGAGAAAAAGATGCCGGACGGCCGCACCAAGATATTGGACCTGCGCTGGTCGCCGATTGCCGATGACAGCGGCAACGTGGTGCGCCTGATGCTGTGCGTGTCGGACGTCACGGCCCTGCGTGAGCTGGAGTCCCGTGCCAAGGAGCAGAAGCGCGAGATGGCGATGATCGGTGAAATCCTGGCGGTGAGCCAGGAGAAGTTCCACGGTTTCGCCGAAAGCGCCAAGCAGTTCTTCGCGCAGAACCAGGCATTGCTGGCAGAAGTCGGAGAGGGCGCATCGGCCGCGCAGCAGCCGGACACCATTGCGCTGTTGTTCCGCAACATGCACACCGTCAAGGGCAATGCGCGCACCTATGGCCTGCTGCACCTCACGAACCAGGTGCATGAGGCCGAACAGACCTACGACGACTTGCGCCAGGCGCCGGAAACCATCTGGGATGTGGCGCACATGCGGCAGCAATTGGCCGACGTGGCAACGGCGCTCGCAGCGTACGAGACGCTCAACGAAGGAAAGCTCGGACGCAAGGGCCCAGGCCGCCGCGGCGATGCCGAAAGGTACCTGATGGTGGAGAAGTCCCGCATCGACGCGGCGCTGATCGAGATCGACGCGATTGACCGCAGCAACGCCAGAGCCATGTCCATGCAGTTGGACTTCCTGCGGCACGCCATGGACCTGCTGGGCACCGAAACCGTCCCGGATGTGCTCGCCGGCATACTGGACTCCCTGCCGTCGCTGGCCGCCGAGCTGGGCAAGGAAGCCCCCCAGGTGCGCATCGACGACCACGGCATCGTGGTGCGCAGGCAGGCCTCGGACCTGCTGAAGAACGTGTTCGTGCACCTGCTGCGCAATGCCGTGGACCACGGCATAGAAACGCCGGAACAGCGCGCTGCCGACGGCAAGCCGGGCAACGGAACCATCCGCATTGCGATGCAGCTGGACAAGCAGCATCTGCAGCTGCGCATGTCCGACGACGGGCGCGGACTGGCGGTGGACGCCATCAAGAAGCGCGCGCTGGAGGCGGGCCTCATCGATGCAGGCCAGGCCCTGGAAGACGAGGCGGTCGCAGAAATCATTTTTGCGTCCGGCTTCTCCACGGCGGAGCACATCACCGAAGTGTCCGGGCGTGGCGTGGGCATGGACGCTGTGCGCGGCTTCATTGCTTCGCAGGGCGGCAGCATTGCCTTGCGCTTCACGACGGACGCCACGGGCGCCGCATTCCGGCCGTTCGAGACGGTGATCACCTTGCCGGCCAAGCTTGCGGCCCAGTCCCGGCTTGCCGATGCCCCGGCCAAACCCCATCTGGTGCTGGTCTGAACGGAGCCGATTGCTTCATGCTGGAGTGGGTGTTGTATTTGCTGGCGGGTGTTGTGCTGGGTTTGGTGTTGCCGGTGTGGCACATCCGCGGGCTGCGCAGAAGGCTGGGCGTTCTCAGCGCAGAAAGTGCATCCCGCCAGGCCATCCATGCGCAGCAGCTGCAGGACATCGCGCAATTGCGGGAGCATGCCGAAAATGCACGCCAGGCGCTGGAAGAGGAACGCTTGCAGCGCATGCGCGCAGACCAAGATGGCGAAGCCGCCGCCACGCAAGCCCTGCAGCAGGCACAGGCGCAGTGCAGCACGCTGCAGTCAGAAGTGCTGGTCAACAGCAGCGCATTGGCGGCAGAGATTGAGGCGCTGCTGGGGCTGGTCAAGACCTTCGAGCGCTGGCACGCCGACATGAGCCTTCTGGTGACGCACAACCGGGCCCTGCATGCCAGGAACGACGACCTCGCGTCCATCGTCAAGCAGGTCGTCATCGTGGCGCTCAACGCCTCCATCGAGGCGGCCCGTGCCGGTGAGCAGGGTCGCGGCTTTGCCGTGGTCGCCCACGAAATGCGCACGCTGGCCAACCGTGCGGACGGTCTGGCCAAGGACTACCGCAAAAGCCTGTTGGAGAGCGACCTGGTCACCACCGCAACCTTCCAAGACTTGCAGGCGGGGGGGAAGATGATCGCGGGCGCCGTCATCGGCCTGAGTCGGCTCAATCAAAAGTCCCACGACATGGCGCTCGCCTGAGGTTCTGCACATGATCAGTCAACGCGCCAAGAACGGATTGGACCAATGGTTCACACAGGCCTTGAAAGGGGCTTTGTCCGCCAGCCAGGGAGCGCCGTGCAGCGTGGAAACGCTGGAGCACAACCACGACTTCCCCGAGGGCCGGTTTGTGATGCTGACCTCGTCGTCCTACCTGTTCCGTGCCTTCACGCTGATCTACTTTGACCTCGGCCCCGCCGTGCGCGCGCACCTGGCGGCGCTGAGCCGTACCGATGCGCAGGCCATGGGCGAGCAGGAATGCCTGGACGCCATCTGCGAGTGCGCCAACATGTGCGGCGGTGCGCTGAACCGGGAATTGGGTGCTGTGTTCAACCACGTTGGCCTGTCCACGCCCAACATCCTCGTGGCCGAAAGTGCCCATTGCCTGCAGTCCCTGCGCAGCGGGCATCGCCAGCATTTCCGCATGGACTTCAGCGGCGTTGCGCTGTTCCACGCCAGCCTCTATGTCTGCGAATTCGAAGACCTGGATTTCGATGAGCCGTCGTGGGCGGAGGGCGTTGCCGATGTGGGCAGCGGTGAACTGGAATTGTTTTGACTGAATACCAATTTCCGCAACAGGAGTAGAGCCGTGGAAGAAAAAGCAGCGTTGGTCAGCAAGGTGCTGGTACTGGATGACAACAAGCAGTGCCTGGCAAGCATCAAGGACTTTTGCGAGTCCAACAACCTGGTCGGCGTCAAGGCACAGCCCGCTACTGTCCAGTCGGTGCTGAAGTCCAACATCGACCTGGGCTGCGTCTTCCTGGCAGAGGATTTTGACGGCAGCCCGGGCGCAGGGCTGGAGTTGGGCCGCATGATCCATGCCCTGCGCCCCGATCTGCCCCTCTTCCTGCGCCGCGCGACGAACAGCCTGGACGGCTTGGGCGAGAAGGACCAGAAGGTCTTTTTCCGCGCCTTCAGCATCGATGCGATGGACGCGCTGGCCCATGCCATCCAGGACTGCATCTTCAGCCTGTCCTATCCCAGCAAGCTGATCCGCGGCATTGCGGAGATGTCCAAGGCCGCCATCGACAGCCAGTTCAAGGGCCTGGTCTCCGACATAGAGACGCCATACACGGTGCGCGACCGGCTGATCTTCGGGGAGATCTATACGCTGATCCCCATCGAGGGCAACTGGTGCCGCGGCTACATGATGCTGCAGGTGGCCGAAGAGCCCCTGATGAAGCTGGTGCGCGCCAACAGGACGCCCGTGGCCCCGCAGGACATTGCGGACTTCCGCAACCTCAACAGCCTGCTGGGCGAAATCACCAACCTGATCTGGGGCTCCTTCAAGAACCGCTATATCGCGACGGACACCAGCAGCCACCACGTGACCCAGGTCCCCATCGTCATCAACCACAGCCACCGCTACATCTCGTTTGGTTCGGAGAACCCGCAGCTGTGCTTCAAGTACACCCTGGTGGACCAGGAAGACGCCGGGTTGCCGCAGCTGACGATCTACCAGCGCTTCGTCTTCAACCTCAACTGGTCACCCGAAGACTACGCCGAGAACGAAGCATCGGTTGATGCCTTCATCGACTCCGGTGAGCTCGAATTGTTTTGATTTTTCAAGGAGATAAAAATGGCACAAGTACTGGTGGTTGACGACTCAAGCACTGTCCGCAATGAAGTCGGCGACTTCCTGAAAACCGCAGGGCTGGACGTGGCGCTGGCCGTCGACGGCCGTGACGGCCTGGACAAGCTCCAGCGCGACCCGGCCATCAAGCTGGTCGTCTGCGACGTCAACATGCCCAACATGGACGGGCTGACGATGGCGGAAAAGGTGCGCAGCGACCTGAATAACACCGCCGTCAACATCATCATGCTGACCACCGAAAACTCGCCGGCGATGAAAGAGCGCGGCAAGGCGGCCGGCATCAAGGGCTGGATCGTCAAGCCGTTCAAGGGGGACGCGGTCATCGCCACCTTCAAGAAGCTCGCCGGCGTCTGAGCGCCGCCGGACTGCGCAAGTCTCCAGGAATATGACAGACCATACCAGTGTCAAGAACTTCCATCTGATCGACCAGCTGGCCACGCTGACGGACCATCGCGAGCGCGATGCCCTGAACATGCATCTGGCGCAGATACTGATGGATGTCGTCAAGCCGCTGAGCATCACGGTCTGCCTGGTCATGAGCGACCGCAACGACTACCGCTGGATTCCCGTGCTGCACCTGCGGCCGGGCGCCCCCATCCAGCTGCGCGACCCGCTGCACGCGGACTTCCTGACGCTGGACCCGGTGAGGGAAGGCACGCCACGTTTCAGGTGCCTGGAAATGAACCTGCCGGTGGCGGTGGAGGCCGCGGAAAGCGGCTCCCCGCATGTGACGATCCTGCCCCTCTTTGCCGGCGGTGCCATGGCGGACAGCGGCATCATCGAGATCGCATCCAGCAACCGCCTGCCGCTGCACGAACTCGCCATCGTGGACCGCATGCTGCATGTGTACCGCAACATGCACAGCATGTTCCTGTACAGCGAACGCGATGTGCTGACCGGGCTTGCCAACCGCAAGTCGTTTGAAGAGACCTTCTACAAGTCCCTGCACGAAAACCCCAATTTCTATGCGTCCTGGGCCAAGGGCACGGCGCCGGACAAGAACATCGACCGCCGCAGCAGCGAGACCAACGAGCATTTCTGGCTGGCCATGGTCGACGTGGACCACTTCAAGCAGGTCAATGACAAGTTCGGGCACCAGATCGGTGACGAGGTGCTGATCCTGATTGCGCGCATCATGAAGAACACCTTCCGCGGCTATGACCGCGTCTACCGCTTCGGCGGCGAGGAGTTCGTCATCCTGATGCGCAGCGCCTGGCACGACACGGCGCTGGCCACGCTGGAGCGCTTCAGGAAAAACATGGAGGAATACCTGTTCCCGCAGGTAGGCTGCATCACCGTCAGCATCGGCATGAACATCATCAACGGTGGCGACCCGCCCGACGTCGTCTGCAACAAGGCCGACCAGGCCGTCTACTACGCCAAGCACCACGGGCGCAACCAGGTGCGCAGCTACATGACGCTGGTGGAAGAGGGCCTGATCGAAACCGACGTCAAGGACGGCGGCATCGAATTGTTCTGACGCCGCCGCCGGCTGCGGCCCTACATCAGCGGGATGGGCTGGCCGTCCTGCGCGTGGATCTTCAGCAGCCGGGCCGTGAACTTGGCCTGCACCAGGGCCGGCAGCGGCGCGAAACCGGTGTTCTTCAGCATGCCGTCACCGCTGAGCTGCGTCCAGTACAGGAAATGCATGGCGGTTGCAACAGTGTTGGCGGACTTGGGCTGTGCGTCCAGCACGATGAAGGTCGCCAGGGTGATGGGCCAGGCCGATGCGGACGCGGTGTTCAGCAGGCTCGAGGTCTCGTCGCCAGACCGGTACATGCCCGACGCCTTGACCGCCGCGGTAAAGCCTTCTTCGCTGGCTGCCACAAAGCTGCTGCCGTCGCCTGCGCGCAGGCGCACAGCGCTCAGGCCCAGTTTGATTGTGCGGTCGTAGGACAGGTAGCCGATCGCACCCGGGTTGTCGCGTATGCCCTTGGCAATGCCGTCATTGCCGTCAAACGCATGGATGGCCGTGCCCGAGAGGTTCCAGCTTGGCAGCGAAGAGGCGCCCGTCTCCTTCTTGAAGTCGGCAGACATCTGTGCCAGGTACTTGGTAAAGCCCTCGGTGGAGCCGGACTTTTCGCTGCGGACCACGCGGACGATGGCCAGATTGGGCAGGGCCAGCGTGGGGTTCAGGCTCTGGATGCGCTTGTCGTTCCAGGTCTTGATGTCTCCGCGGAAGATGTCGGCCAGCACCTCTCCCGTCAGACGCATCTCATTGCTGGCGATGCCCTTGAGGTTGATGACCGGCACGATCCCTCCGACCAGCACGGGCACCTGCACCAGGTGGTTCTTGGCCAGGTCGGCCTCCGAGACCGGCGAATCGGTGCCGCCAAAGGCGACCTCCCGGGCCATGATTTTCTTGACACCGTCACCGGACCCGGTGGGGCTGTAGACCACCTGCCGGTTGAAGGTTTTCTCGTATTTCTGGGCCCAGGTCTGGTAGATCGCAGAGGGGAACGTGGCCCCGGCACCTGCGGCACTCACTTGGCCCAGGGCAAAAGCGGGAAGCAACAGCGTTGCCAGGGGAAACAATATCTTCATTCAGTGCTTGCCAGTGGTTGTGACCTGCCGTTCGAGCGCCACCTTCAAAGCGGGCACAAGGCAGGTCGGCGGCCTGGTGGGCCTGCGCTCCAAAGAGGCAGGACCAGGCCAAGGATGGGAATACCCGATTTTATCCGGGTAAACCCTTATTTCAATTCCCGCCCCAGGATCAGGCACCGGGCTGGTGCCGCACCCTTTAAAACATCCACACGTACGCCACGTTCAACCACACATCCGGCGCATCCGCCTTCTCGGTGGTCGCATTCAGCGTCGTGCTCAGTGTGGACGTGGCGCTCAGCCTGTACTCCCCGCCCAGGCCCACACGCGCCCACTCGTTCTGCTTCTGGTTGGCATCAAAGCCAAAACCGCTCAGCCCCACGATGCGCCCCGTCACCATGGGGTTGTCCTGCTGCATGCGCTGCACATACTCCAGGCGGCCCGTGAGCTTCCACTGCTCGTTGAACTGCCATTGCGCATCCTGCCCCAGGCGCAGCAGCTGCGCCGTGTCCGAGCGTGCGTTCCACTGCACCGGAAAGCCCCCGCCCACCTCGGTGTAGCCATTGAGCTTGCTTTCGATCCAGGTGTAGCTCACATAGGGCGTCATCGCCACCGGGCCCAGGGCGTAGGCGTTGACCCAGTCGGCACGCAGGCGGGCACCCGTGGTGCTGGTGCCGGGGCGGCCCGTGGACAGCACCGCATTGCCGGCATTGAGGTAGCCGCGGTCCACCTCCAGCGTGCCCTCGCCGTAGTAGCCCAGCACGCCCACAACCACGTTGGATTGGGAGAACAGATAGCTCAGGCCTGGGGCCACATAGGTCTGCTTGGACGTGGTGCGGCCGGCAAAGGGGGTGGCGTTGTCGGCGTACTGCTGGCCCAGGGAGAGCTGGCCCTCCAGCGCATCGGTGATGCCTACGGCCAGGCCGAAGTCGCCGGCGGCCGCCTGGCCCATGTCGCCGTAGCGGCTGCGCTGGCCCCAGTCGCCGCTGGTCCAGGCGCGCAACTGGGTGGGGGCCAAGAGGGTGTGCGGCACCGTGCCCATCAGGCCATTCAAGGCCAGGTCCGAGGTGCGGGTGAGTTGTGCGTGCGGGAAGGCAGCAGCCTGCAGCGTGGTGTTGTAGTCCTGAACATCGATCAGGCCGGCGCCTGGGCTTGGAGTCGGACCGGGGACCCGCGCGACATAGGCATGACCGTTGTCCAACTGACCGACCACCACGCGGCCGTCGCTGCTCGCGCTGTTGGCGGATTGCGTCTTTACGCCTGCGGCGACAGGCATGCCGTTGCCCGCAAGCCAGTCTTCGATGGACTGCATACCGGTTGGTGTGGAGGTCCAACGGAAGCCCTGGTAAACCCCTGCGGCGTTCTGGGCCTGTCCCACGACCACCGTGCCGTCGGCAGAAACGCCCATGGCCTTGGCTGAATAGCCTCCCAGCGTGCCCAGGTCCGTCATGTGGTTGTTGGTCCACCGAAAGGCGCGCATGTTCCACCCGTCGTTGGAAAAACCGACCACTACCGAGCCATCGAATGACGCCGCAGTCGCTGACGAGCTGTATCCCAATGTGCCAAGATCTTCGATGCCAGTGCTGGTCCAACGAACTGCACGGTCGTCGCCGGCCGCTGTCTTGGAAATGCCAACTACGACCTGTCCGTTTCCATAAATGCCATCGCCGGACGCGTAGTCTCCGCCCAAGGTGGTCAGCTGTTCCATGCCGGCGCTGGTCCAGCGAAAGGCTCTGGCTGAGCCGCTGGCAATCGTGGACATACCTGCCACCACCGAACCGTCCGCAGAAACAGCGTTGGCTGCCGAGTAACTACCCCCCAGGGTGCTAAGGTCCTGCATATGGTTCGCCGTCCAGCGAAAGGCATGGTCGCCTTGCGGCCCTCGGGATATGCCAACCACTACACTCCCATTCGCAGAAACGGCCCTGCTTTCGGAAAAGGTCCCGCTCGCTTCACCCAAAAGAGTGCTAAGGGTTTCCACGCCGCCGTTGCGGGTCCAGCGGTAGGCTCTCACCAGGCCTGAACCTGCGTAATTGAGCTCAACCAGACCGACCACGGTGCTCCCGTCTGCCGAGACAGCAATGCCTGTGGACGGCAGATTGGTGATATCCAGGATATCTGCTCTTGCAAGCCAAGGATGCAGCAAACATAACAACAGAGCAGTCTTGCTCCCTGCAGAAACCAGCACCGAAGGAAATGAAGT
>JACXTT010007662.1_pt1 | contig 15166 bp, 12 predicted proteins | sample 9270951 | NCBI WGS metagenome assembly JACXTT01 (sample SAMN15532306, study PRJNA645909) | rock metagenome | isolation source: weathered quartz diorite | place: Puerto Rico | collected 2017-06-21
AACATATTCTTGGCCTGGTTCTGCATCTGCTCCTGCATCTGCACGAACAGGTTCTTGCTCTGCTCGATGTAGTTGCTCATCATGCCCTGCATCATCGGCCCCTGCATGTTCATGAACTGCGACCACATGTCGGGGCTGAAGGCTTCGCCGGAGTACAGTCCCTTGGAGTTCTCGGCCAGCTTGCTCTGGATGTCGATGAAGGCCTGGATGTTCTTTTCCAGGTAGGTCCCCATCATGCCCTGCATGGCATGACCATAGAAGCGGATGATCTGCGACAGCATGGCGCTCGAGAACATCGGCACGCCGCCGGTTTCCTCTTCCAGGATGATTTGCAGCAGGATGCTGCGCGTGAGCTCGTCGCCGGACTTGGCGTCAATGACCTTGAAGTCCTCGGTATCCATCACCAGCTGCTTCACATCCGCCAGGGTGATGTAGGTGCTGGTCTGGGTGTCGTAGAGCCGGCGATTCGGATACTTCTTGATCAGTCGCTCTGCGCCTTTTTTACTCGTGGCCATCGGTGCTCTGTCCTCTTGTCGTCGCTGATGGGCGCTGCTGCACCGCATGGGGTGCAGTGCGCAAACCGGTGTTGCCGGGCCATCCTGGAAGGTCTTGAAAAGATACTATGTGCGCACTCGCTGGCGCCGTCGCCAAGTGCGTTATCGCCCTCGCCCCCGCGAAGGCCGCACGTTGCACGCCATGGGTGCCGGCCGTGCCGCTGCCCTGATTCTATGCCCAACAAAGCACTAAGGAAAGTCAGGCGACTTAAGGAAAACCCGCACGCACAAATGATTTGCGGGCCGCCAAGGGCCCGCAAATCCTGCTCGCAAACAGCTTGTGCGCCGCGCTGGCTGCACCGCAAAAAGCGGCGCGCCCGCGCAGCACGCAGGGCTTGATCAGCCCATGTGCAAACCGCCGTTCAGCGAGAAGTCCGCACCGGTGGAGAAGCCCGACTCTTCCGACGACAGCCAGGCACAGATGGACGCGATTTCCTCCGGCTCGCCCAGGCGCTTGACCGGGATGGTGCCGACGATCTTGTCCAGGACGTCCTGGCGGATGGACTTGACCATGTCCGTGGCGATATAACCCGGCGAAACGGTGTTCACCGTCACGCCCTTGGTGGCCACTTCCTGTGCCAGCGCCATGGTGAAGCCGTGCAGGCCGGCCTTGGCAGTGGAATAGTTGGTCTGGCCGAACTGGCCCTTCTGCCCGTTCACCGACGAGATATTGACGATGCGGCCCCAGCCGCGATCTGCCATGCCGTCGATGACCTGCTTGGTCACGTTGAACAGCGAGGTCAGGTTGGTGTCAATCACCGCATCCCAGTCAGCGCGCGTCATCTTGCGGAACACCACGTCGCGCGTGATGCCTGCATTGTTGATCAGCACATCGACCTCACCGACTTCGGCCTTGACCTTGTCGAACGCAGTCTTGGTCGAGTCCCAATCGGCCACGTTGCCCTCGGAGGCAACGAAGTCGAAACCGAGCGCCTTCTGCTGCTCGATCCACCGCTCGCGACGCGGCGAGTTCGGGCCGCAGCCGGCCACCACGCGGAAGCCATCCTTGGCGAGACGTTGGCAGATCGCGGTTCCGATGCCGCCCATACCGCCGGTCACATATGCAATGCGCTGAGTCATGTCCACTCCTTGATTGGCTCTTCGTTATTTCTGCCTGGCCGCGCAAACCGCGCACGGTCAGGCACACCCCATTAATTGCGTTCGACTGCCAGCGCCACGCCCATGCCGCCGCCGATGCACAGCGAGGCCAGGCCCTTCTTCGCATCGCGGCGCTTCATTTCATGCAGCAGCGTCACCAGGATACGGCAGCCCGACGCGCCGATCGGGTGGCCGATGGCGATCGCGCCGCCATTCACGTTGACCTTGGAGGTGTCCCAGCCCATTTGCTGGTGCACGGCCAGCGCCTGCGCGGCGAAGGCCTCGTTGATTTCCATCAGGTCCAGGTCGCCCACGCCCCAGCCCGCGCGCGACAGGCAGCGCTTGGATGCCGGTACCGGGCCCATGCCCATGACCTTCGGGTCCACGCCGGCATTGGAGTAGGCCTTGATCGTCGCCAGCGGCGTCAGGCCCAGTTCCTTGGCCTTGGCGGCCGACATCACCACAACCGCCGCGGCGCCGTCATTGAGGCCCGACGCATTGGCTGCCGTCACCGTGCCAGCCTTGTCGAAGGCGGGCTTCAGGCCGGACATGCTGTCCAGCGTGGCGCCATGGCGGACGTACTCATCCTGGTTGAAGGCAAGCGGGTCGCCCTTGCGCTGCGGAATCATCACCGGGACGATCTCGTCATTAAACTTGCCCGCCTTCTGTGCGGCCTCGGCCTTGTTCTGCGAGGCCACGGCGAACTCGTCCTGCGCTTCGCGGGTGATGCCGTATTCCTTGGCGACGTTTTCGGCGGTGATGCCCATGTGGTACTGGTTGTACACGTCCCACAGGCCGTCGACGATCATGGTGTCGACCAGCTTGGCGTCGCCCATGCGGAAGCCGTCGCGCGAGCCCGGCAGCACGTGCGGCGCGGCGCTCATGTTCTCCTGGCCACCGGCAACCACGATCTCGGCTTCGCCGGACAGGATCGCGTTGGCGGCCAGCATCACGGCCTTCAGGCCCGATCCGCATACCTTGTTGATGGTCATGGCCGGCACCGATGCGGGCAGGCCCGCCTTGATGGAGGCCTGGCGTGCCGGGTTCTGGCCCGAACCGGCCGTCAGCACCTGGCCCATGATCACTTCGCTGACCTGGTCCGGCTTCACGCCAGCGCGCTCCAGTGCGGCCTTAATGGCGATGGCACCCAGTTCCGGTGCGGGAATCTTCGCGAGCGAGCCGCCAAACTTGCCAACGGCGGTACGGGCGGCGGAAACGATGACGATATCGGTCATTTGCAGTCCTCTCAATGGGTATCTGAGTTGGTCGGCGGGCAGGCCCCGTCATACCGGGGACCACCCGCAAGAGTCATGCCTTGGCTTTGACGTAGCGGCCAGGCGCGGGTTCTATGGCGTTGTAGCGGGCGTTGCCGTAACCGGTCGGCGCGGCGCGCTTGGCACCGGCTTGCTTGCCAAGCCATGTCATCCAGTCCGGCCACCAGCTGCCATGATGCTCCTCGGCGCCGGCCAGCCAGTCATGCGCGGACGCCGGCAGATCATCATTGGTCCAGTGGCTGCGCTTGTTCTTGGCCGGCGGGTTGATGACGCCGGCGATATGCCCGGACGCGCCAAGCACGAACCGCAGCTTGTTCCTGAGCAACGTGGTCGACGCGTACGCTGCCGTCCAGGGCACGATGTGGTCCTCGCGCGAGCCGTAGATATAGGTCGGCACGTCGATGGCGCCCATGTCCACCGGCGCGTTGCACACGGTCAGCTTGCCCGGCACCTTCAGTTCGTTCTGCAGGTAGGTGTGGCGCAGGTACCAGCAATACCAAGGCCCCGGCAGGTTGGTGGCGTCGCCGTTCCAGAACAGCAGGTCGAACGGCACCGGCGTGTTGCCCTTCAGGTAGTTGTCGACGACGTAATTCCAGACCAGGTCGTTCGGTCGCAGGAACGAGAACGTATTGGCCAGTTCCACGCCGCGCAGCAGTCCGCAGGATACGCCGGCCGCGCCGCCGAGCGTGGCTTCACGCAACTGGACGTGGGACTCGTCGACGAATACGTCGAGGATGCCGGTATCGGCGAAGTCCAGCAGCGTGGTCAGCAGTGTCAGGCTGGCCGCCGGGTGTTCGCCGCGCGACGCCAGCACGGCCAGCGCGGTCGAAAGGATGGTGCCACCCACGCAGAAGCCGAGCACATTGATCTTGTCCTGGCCACTGATGTCGCGCGCCACTTCGATGGCGCGAATGGCCGCATGCTCGATGTAATCGTCCCACGTGCGCTCGGCCATGGTGGCGTCGGGATTGCGCCACGACACCAGGAACACCGTGTGGCCCTGCTCCACCGCATGCCGCACCAGCGAGCTTTCCGGTTGCAGGTCAAGGATGTAGAACTTGTTGATGCACGGCGGCACCAGCAGCAGCGGGCGCGCATAGACCTTGTCGGTCAGCGGCTTGTATTGCAGTAACTGGAAGAATTCGTTTTCGTAAACCACCGCGCCTTCGGAGACCGCGACGTTGCGGCCGACTTCGAATGCGGTCTCGTCCGTCTGCGAGATCTTGCCGCGGCCAAGGTCTTCCAGCATGTTGCGCACACCGGCCCGCAGCGATTCGCCGCCGGATTCGATCAGGCGGTTCTGGGCATCGGGATTGGTGGCCAGGAAATTGGCGGGCGACATGGCGTCGACCCATTGCGACACGGCAAAGCGGATACGCTGGCGAGTCTTGGGATCGGCATCGACCGCCTCCGCCATTTCCGTCAATGTGCGGGCATTGAGCAGGTAGAACGCGGCGGTGTAGCGATACGGCGCGTTCTTGTGCCAGGCCTCGCTGGCGAAACGGCGATCGTGCAGCTTGCCGGCGGATTCGGTATTGCCCTCCGCCAGGCCGCGCCAGAGTTCGGCAAAGTCGCGCATATAGCGCTGCTGGATCTCCGTGAGCTGGGTCGGGTCGATCTTGACGCCTGCCAGCGGACTGGCCGCGAACGCCTCGAATCCCGGAAATCCCGAAAATCCCGGGAATCCGGAGAGGCCCGAGGACATCCCCTTGCCGTTGCCCTCAGAACCTTGCCACTGACGGGACCACTCCAGCCACGTTGCTGGATCCAATGGCCCCGGCGGGAAACTGAACGGTTGGGACTTGCTTTCCGCTGTGGAAGCTGCCGCACCTTTGCCGGTCGCCATGATGTAATTGTCTCTCTGCCGTCACTATGTCAGACCGGCTCCCGGGACATTGCCCTGGCCGGCACTTATGCATCTGGAGACGCAATCCGGATGGACCTGGCGTTGCGCCCCCGACCTAGGGCACCCAGGACTGCTGCATACAGCCATCCCTTCCATCTGGATAACGTCCCCTGTCCGGCATGTACCGCAGTCTGGCTGGCAGCGCCATGCGGTATGCTTGCCGGCAAAAACGAGGAATCTACGAGGGATTCCGCAACATTCGAGGTCATTGTTGCCTTGCAATGTACGCGCTGTCAATGCGGAAAACCGCCTCGGCGCACATGCCCGGAAAACCTACCCCACGGTAGGGCGCCGCGGGCAGATGACCAGCGCGCAAGCCTATCTGAGAAGGATGAAAGTTTCATGTACATCGTAGCCATCGGATGGCTCTATGTGGCTCTGATGATGGCGATCACCGAGCACAACGTCGTTGCCGGTGTCGCCACGTTCCTGCTCTACGGCGCTGGCCCGGTGGCGCTGGTGCTCTACATCATGGGCACGCCCGGCAGGCGGCAGCGCCGCAAGGCGGAGGAAGCGCGCGCAGAACGCGCGCGCGAAGAGGAAAACGCCGGGCACGGTGAAAGCGGGCCGCGGTGACCAGCCAGCGGCCGCCTCAGCTTGCCAGCCAGATGAGGCTCGCCATGCGGCCAGTCGCGCCGTCGCGCCGATACGAATAAAAGCGCTTCGGGTCGGATACCGTGCAGGCGTCGCCGCCGTAGACGTCGGTGCAGCCCGCGCGGGCCAGGCGCGTGCGCGCCAGTGCGTAGATGTCGGCCATGTACTTGCCTTCAGCGCCAGGGCGGAACGCCGCTTCCACGGCCGCGTGCTCGCCGGCACGGGCCTGGGCCAGGAAGGCTTCACGAACTTCTGCACCGACCTCGAAGGCATCGGGCCCGATCGCTGGCCCCAGCCACGCAAGCCAGCGTGACGACGGCTTGCCGCAAGCTGCCTGCATGCGCGCCAGCGTGGCTTCGATCACACCATTGCACAGCCCGCGCCACCCCGCGTGCGCGGCGCCGACCGCTGACCCTTGCGCATTGCACAGCAGTACCGGCAGGCAGTCTGCCGTCATGACCGCGCACACCTGTCCGGGCACGACGGCCATGCTCGCATCGGCGCGCGGCGGCACCACCTCCCGGCCCGCAAGATGGTCCGCCGTGGCCACGGCGCAGCCATGCACCTGGTCGAGCCACAGCGGCATGGCAGGCAATTGCGCCGCCAGCCGCGCGCGGTTCTCGGCGACGTGCATGGGGTCGTCACCGACATGCGTGCCGAGGTTGAGGCCGCCCGGCTCCCCACCGGCCAGCCCATACACGCCACGGCTCACGCCGCCCGCGCGCGTGGTGGACAACGCGCGCACCGAGGCAGGCGCCGGCCAGGCCGGCCGCAGCCAGGCGGTGTCAATCGTCATCGTCGTCCTCCCCGTCGCCCCAGATGACTTCGGGGCCGCCTTCGTCGTCCTCGTCCCAATCTTCCTCTTCGGCATCGGCTTCGCCGCCGGAAAAATCAAGTGCGTCGATCAGGGCCTGGAGATCCTCGGGCGGCGGCGCGGTCCACGACACGGCCTTGCCGGTGACCGGGTGCACCAGTCCCAGCTTGTACGCGTGCAGCGCCTGCCGCTCGAACAGCACCGGCAGCGACACGCGCACGGCGGGCCGTTGCCCGCGTTGCGTGGCGCGGTAGTAGACGGGGTCGCCCACGAGCGGATGGCCGATCGATTCGAAGTGCACGCGGATCTGATGCGTGCGCCCCGTCTCGAGCTGGCATCGCACCATCGACACGAAGCTGCGCCCGAGCGGCACCGTGGCCAGCGTGCGGAAATGCGTGCGCGAAGGCTTGCCGCTGCTGGTGTGGATGATGGCCATGCGCGTGCGCTCGCGTGGATCGCGGCCGATCGGCGCATCGATAGTGCCTTCGTCGTAAGTGCGCCCCCACACCAGCGCGATATACGTGCGCTTGACGGTGCGTGCCTGCAGCTGGCGCACCAGGTCGGTCTGCGCGGTCAGCGTGCGCGCCACCACCATCAGCCCCGAGGTTTCCTTGTCGAGCCGGTGCACGATGCCCGCGCGCGGCAGTGCCGCCGCGGCAGGATCACGGTGCAGCAGCCCGTTCAGGACGGTACCGCTCCAATTGCCCGCGGCCGGATGCACGACCAGTCCTGCGGGCTTGTCGATGACCAGCAGGGTCTCGTCCTCGTACACCACATCCAGCGGGACGTCTTCGGCAGCGAATGCCTGCGATTCGGGCGCGGCCTGCGGCTGTATCTCGATGCGGTTGCCCATCTGCACCGCATCGCGTGGCCGGCGCACCTCGCCGTCGACCCGCACGGCCCCGCTTTCAATCCACTGTTGCAGCCGGCTGCGCGAGAACTCGCTGAAGTACCGTGCCAGGAGCTTGTCCAGCCGCTCGCCATGTGCGGCGCTGTCGACTTCAAGGGTCAGCGGCACCGCGAGGTCCGTGACGGGTGCTGCCTGCACCGCGTCCGCGAAGTCTTCGGGCTCCTCAGGGTCCGCCAGGAATGCCTGGACGCGCACCTGTTCAGGCGGCAGTCCCCCCGGGCCGGATTCTGGCTGGGGGCTTGGGCTATAATGCTTGACGCTATTTTTCTTCATCCGGGATACGTTGCCCATGCAATTGCTGAGCGTGAAGCGCGCTAATTGGCGCGCGCGAATTGGAGCGATTCTGCTCGCAGGCGGCTGCGTCACGCTGTCGGCATGCGGCCTGCTCGCTGACCAGCCCGACGAAACTGCCGGGTGGTCGGCCAACAAATTATATTCGGAAGCCAAGGACGCCCTCGACGGCGGCGACTACACGCGTGCCGTAAAGCTGTACGAAAAGCTTGAAGGCCGCTATCCGTTCGGCCGCTACGCGCAGCAAGCCCAGATCGACACCGCCTACGCCAGCTACAAGGACGGCGAGACGGCAGCGGCACTGGCGGCGGTGGATCGCTTCATCCAGCTTCACCCGAGCCATCCCAACATCGATTACGCCTACTACCTCAAGGGCCTGATCAACTTCAACGACAACCTGGGCTGGCTGGGCCGCTTCTCCGGCCAGGACCTGAGCGAGCGCGACCCGAAGGCTGCCCGTGCGGCCTACGACTCCTTCCACACGCTGATCACGCGCTTCCCGGACAGCAAGTACACGCCTGACGCCAGCGCGCGCATGCAGTACATCGTCAACTCGCTGGCCCAGCACGAGGTCCACGCCGCCCGCTACTACTACAAGCGCGGCGCGTACCTGGCGGCGGTCAACCGCGCCCAGCAGTCACTCAAGGACTACGACGGTGCGCCCGCCAACGAGGAAGCGCTGTACATCATGATCCGCTCGTACGATTCGCTCGGCATGAAGGACCTGCGCGACGATACCGCGCGCGTGATGGAGCGCAATTTCCCGAACAGCGACTACATCAAGTACGGCGAGCGCCGCAAGGACAAGTCCTGGTGGGAAGTGTTCTGAGGTTCTGATCGGCGCAGATGCGGGGCCTTGATCCCGCCACGCACACAGGAACGGGACAGATCCGCAAGGACTGTCCCGTTTCTTTTTGGCTGACCGGATCGGCGAAGTGGCTCAGTCCTGCGGCGCGCCGCCCTTCTCCCGGTCCCGCAATGACTCAAGGAAACGCACCACGGTCTGCGTCTCGCGCGTACGCGTGAACGGCGGCAGGCTTTGCCAGATCTGGCGGCCATACGGCTTCTCGACCAGCCGCGTATCGCAGATGGTCAGCACGCCACGGTCGGATTCCGAGCGGATCAGGCGCCCGGCGCCCTGCTTCAGCGTGATCACCGCATGCGGCAGCTGGTGTACCGCGAACGGGCTCAGGCCCTTCTTCTGCAGCACTTCCATGCGCGCCGCCAGCACCGGGTCGTCGGGCGGCGCGAACGGCAGCTTGTCGATGATCACGAGCGACAGGGCCTCGCCGCGCACATCCACACCTTCCCAGAAGCTCTGGCTGCCGACCAGCACGGCATTGCCCAGCTCGCGGAAGCGGTCGAGCAGTTCCGTGCGGCTGGCCTGCCCCTGCACCAGCAGCGGCAGCTCAAGGCCACGCTCGGCGAAGGCATCGTAGAGCAGGTCGGACGCGCGCTGCACGGCACGCAAGGTCGTGCACAGCAGGAAGGCGCGCCCGCCGGCGGCCTCGATCAGCGGCAATGCCGCCGCCACCACCGCATCGGTAAACTGCGCCGAGTTCGGCGGCGGCATGTCGCGCGGCACATACAGCAGACCCTGCTTGCCGTAGTCGAACGGGCTCGGCAGGGTCAGCGAGTTCTCCTTGTTGAGCCCGAGCTGCGCGGCATAGTGCGTGAAGTTGCCCTTCACCGACAGCGTGGCCGACGTGAACACCCAGGCGCGCGGGTGCCCTTCGCGCTGCCGCGTGAAGATCGGCGCGATCGACAGCGGGGTGCGGTGCAGTTGCACCGTGTGCGAGAACACCTCCACCCAGCGCACCGTCTCCGGGCCGAACTGGACCGGCGCGGCCGGCGGCGGTACATCCGGCTCCGGCGCCGCTTCGTCGCCAGTGTCAGGCGCCTGCGGCGCGGGCGCTTCAAAGGCCTTGCCCTCGTCCCGCCACGCTTCCAGCCGCTGCTGCAACTCTACCGCGCGCCGGTGGCATTGCTGCAGCGTCTCGGCCCGCTCCGCCTGGCTTTCAAGATGCTCGACGAACGTCGACAGCGCCTCTTCCAGCACATCGAGCGTGTCGAAGAACGGTTCGCCGATGCGCCGGTCGGCCTCGATCTGCCCCAGCGCCAGGCGCGCGTTCTCCTTGCCGAAGGCCAGGCGCAGATCACGCGTGGCGCGTTCCAGCGGCGCCGCGATGCCAACCCAGTCGACCGCATCGCGCGCATGCGACAGCCCTTCGGCCACCGTGTCGCGACAGATTTCGAGCAGCTGGCTGGTCGACAGCGTCTCGCCGAAGAACAGCGTCGCCGTGTCGGGCAACTGGTGCGCCTCGTCGAAGATGATCGTATTCGCCGCCGGCAGCAGCTCGGCCATGCCGGTGTCGCGCAACACCACATCGGCGAAGAACAGATGGTGGTTCACCACCACCACGTCGGCCTGCTGGGCTTCCTTGCGGGCCCGCATGACGAAGCAGTCCTTGTAGTTCGGGCACTCCGAGCCCAGGCAGTTGTCGCGCGTGGAGGTCACCAGTTGCCACACCGGCGCGTTCTCGGGCACCGCGGCCAGTTCGGCCTTGTCGCCGGAAGACGTGGTCTTGGCAAAGCTCGCGATCTCGCGCAGCCATGCCGCATCCTGCTTGGACGCGAGCCTGCCATTGGCCTGCGCGCGCTCCAGGTGATAGTGGCAAAGGTAGTTGGCCCGGCCCTTGAGCAGCGATACCGAGATCGGCACATTCAGCGCGCGCCGCACGGTCGGGATATCGCGCAGGAAAAGCTGATCCTGCAGGTTCTTGGTGCCTGTGGACAGGACCACCTTGCCGCCCCACAGCATCGCGGGAACCAGGTAGGCGAAGGTCTTGCCCGTGCCCGTGCCCGCCTCGACGATCACGGTGTCGCTGCGCTCGATCGCGCCGGCCACGGCCTCGGCCATCTTCTGCTGCGCGTCGCGTGGGCGATAGCCCGGAATGCCCTGGGCCAGGGTGCCGGTATCGGCAAAGATCTTGGCCAGTTCGCTGGCATGGTCGGCAGGCACCGCGGACGCGGGAACCAGCTCCGCCTGTGCTGGGGCCGGGCTTTCGGTGTCTGCGTCCGGTTCTGGCAGGTCGGTCGGATCGGTCAGGATGGTCAAGGCTGGTAACGCTTGGGTATTGCGCCATGTGGCGCTGGCAGTGCCGGCGTGCGCTGCGCTCAGGCCGGCACGTCGGGTTCGAGCTGGACTTGCAGCAGGGTGATGGCGTCCTTCAGCTTGAGGCGGCGCTTCTTCAGCCGCCTGAGCTGCAGTTCGTCGTGGGTCGGATCCTCCGCCAGCCGGTTGATCAGGAAATCCAGGTCGCGATGCTCGATCTGCAGATCCATGATCTGCCGTTCGAGGGTGTTCAGGTTACTGTCCATTTGCATCTCCCCACCGCATCTTCCCCACCGCATTTCCAGCCATATCTCTCTTGGCTGCCGGCTGGCGTAAACCCGGCCGGCTCAGAAGCCGAACGGACGAGGCGCCGACGCCTGGCCCTGCTGTTCCTTCGCCTTGGCGCGCCGCTCTTCGAGATCCTTCTGGCGCTGTTCGGCCTCGCGCTGCTTGGCCTCGTACGCCTTGACGTTTTCCTCGCGCTGGCGCGCCTGCTCGGCGCCCTTGCTCTGCGCCTCGCGCATGCGGGCGTCGAAGTCAGCCTGCTTCTGCTGGTGGGCCTGCGCGTCGGCCGAGCGTTTCGGCGCATCGGCCTGGCGCTGCGCGTCGCGCAGTTGCTGCTCCTGCTGCTTCTTCTCGAAGGCTTCGCGGCTGGCCTGTTCGCTCGTGCTGCGCTTGGGCTGGCCAGCCTCATATTCGGCACGGCGCAATGCCTGCTCCCGGTCGCGGTCAGCGGCCCGCTGGGCGCGCTCGGCATCACCCACCTCGAGTTCGCGCTGGCGCAGCACCTGCAGTTCCTGGCGCTGGACCTCTTTCGCCTTGTCGACGCAGTGATTGACGAAGAACTTGTCGTAGCAGGCGTGTTCCGCCGTGGCGAAGCGGTAGTTGGTCCACGCGCGCGAATCGCCGATCGCCTTGCGTTCGGCGGCAAAGTCACGCGGCGGCGCACCGGCGGGCGCAGGTGTCGGCGCGGCGTTCGGCGCGGAGGCCTGCGCGGCGCTGTCCGACAGCGGTGCCAGCGTGCCGGCGCCCACCGCGGTCAGCCACAACGCGGCGATGGCAAACAGGCGTGCAGGCGTCATGATTCGACCGGCATGGTGCGGGACGGAGCGTGACAGGCACGTGGCTGGAAAGATGGCCAGGGTTGCCGTGTCGCGGACGGCCATCGGCATGGCGGGCGCGGCGGCCGGATGGGGCTGGAAGGTCATGCCCGAATTCTAGCATCCGCCCTGCCCCGCGCCTCGCGGGGCCGCCGGGTGGCGTGCCGCAAGATACACGCCAGCAAACAGACCCACTTCCGCGAGGAAAGCCGCCGCGCTTGTGGCAAAATGCCCCGCTTCCGACTGACCGCTTTCGACAGACCGATTTCCCGATGTCCAATCTGCCCGCATCCGTTTCGCAAAAGATTGTGTCGCTCATCGCGGCTGAACTGACTGTTCAACCGCGCCAGGTGGCGGCTGCCGTCGCGCTGCTCGACGAAGGCGCTACCGTTCCGTTCATCGCGCGCTACCGCAAGGAAGTCACCGACAATCTGGACGACACCCAACTGCGTACGCTGGAAGAGCGCCTGCTGTACCTGCGCGACATGGAAGACCGTCGCCTGGCCATCCTTGCCTCGATCGAAGAGCAAGGCAAGCTCACGCCGGAACTGCGCACGGCCATCGAGGCCGCCGAAACCAAGCAGGCACTCGAAGACCTGTATCTGCCCTACAAGCCCAAGCGCCGCACGCGCGCCCAGATCGCGCGCGAATGCGGGCTGGAGCCGCTGGCCCAGGCGCTGCTGGCCGACCCAACGCTGGAGCCGCAGGCCGAAGCGGCCAAGTACGTCAACGGCAACCCGACCGCCGACGGCGGCGTGCCCGACGTCAAGGCCGCGCTCGACGGCGCGCGCGACATCCTGTCCGAGCAGTTCGGCGAAACTGCCGAACTGCTGGGCAAGCTGCGCGAGCACCTGTGGAGCAACGGCGTGGTCAGCTCCACGGTGATGGAAGGCAAGGAAACCGCCGAGGAAGAGAAGTTCCGCGACTACTACCAGTACAGCGAAACGATCCGCACCGTGCCGTCGCACCGCGCGCTGGCGCTGTTCCGCGGCCGCAACGCGGGCGTGCTGATGGTCAAGCTGGGGCTGGGCGAAGAACAGGATGCGCTGGTGCCGCACCCGTGCGAAGGCATGATCGCGCGGCACGTGGGCATCCAGAACCAGGGCCGCCCCGCCGACAAGTGGCTCGGCGACGTGTGCCGCTGGTGCTGGCGCGTGAAGGTGCAGCCGCACCTGGAAACCGAGCTGCTGACCCAGCTGCGCGAAACCGCCGAAAGCGAAGCCATCAAGGTGTTCGGCCGCAACCTGCACGAGCTGCTGCTGGCCGCGCCCGCCGGTCCCAAGTCCGTGATGGGCGTCGACCCGGGCATCCGTACCGGCTGCAAGGTGGCGGTGGTCGATGCCACCGGCAAGCTGCTGGAAACCGCCACCATCTACCCACATGAGCCGCGCCGCGACTGGAACGGCTCGCTCGCCACGCTGGCGCGCATGGCCAAGCAGCATGGCGTCGCGCTGGTCTCGATCGGCAATGGCACCGCGAGCCGCGAAACCGACAAGCTGGTGCAGGACCTGATGCGCCAGGCGCCCGACCTGAAGCTCACCAAGATCGTCGTCAGCGAAGCCGGCGCGTCGGTGTACTCGGCATCGGAACTGGCCGCCAAGGAATTCCCGGAGCTCGACGTGTCGCTGCGCGGCGCCGTATCGATCGCGCGCCGCCTGCAGGACCCGCTGGCCGAACTCGTGAAGATCGACCCGAAGTCGATCGGCGTGGGCCAGTACCAGCACGATGTGAACCAGCGCGAGCTGGCCCGCACGCTCGACGCCGTGGTCGAGGACTGCGTGAACGCCGTCGGCGTGGACGTGAACACTGCGTCGGCGCCGCTGCTCGCGCGCGTGTCCGGCCTGAACACGGTGCTGGCGCGCAATATCGTCGAATACCGCGATGCCAACGGCGCCTTCTCGAACCGCGCCGCGCTGAAGAAGGTGCCGCGCCTCGGCGACAAGACCTTCGAGCAGGCCGCGGGCTTCCTGCGCATCAACCACGGGGATAACCCGCTGGACCGCTCGTCGGTGCACCCGGAAGCCTATCCGGTCGTCAAGCGCATCCTGGACCATATCAAGAAGGGCCTGTCGGACGTCATGGGCAACCGTGAAGCCCTGCGTGGCCTGTCGCCGACTCAGTTCACCGATGAATCGTTCGGCCTGCCGACCGTGCGCGACATCCTCACCGAACTCGAAAAACCGGGCCGCGACCCGCGCCCCGAGTTCAAGACCGCCACCTTCCAGGACGGCGTGGAAGACGTGAAGGACCTGCAGCCTGGCATGATCCTGGAAGGCGTCGTCACCAACGTGGCGGCGTTTGGCGCGTTCGTCGACATCGGCGTCCACCAGGACGGCCTCGTGCATATCTCGGCGCTGTCGAACAAGTTCGTCAAGGACGCGCACGAAGTGGTCAAGGCCGGCCAGATCGTCAAGGTCAAGGTGATGGAGGTCGACGTCAAGCGCAACCGGATCGGGCTCAGCATGCGGCTGGATGACGAACCCGGCCAGTCGTCGTCGCGTCCGTCGGGTGACCGTGGCGGTCAGCGCCAGGGCGGCAAGGGCTTCGGCAGCAACGGCGGCGGTCGCCGCGAGGCGGAACCGGCTGGTGCCATGGCAGCGGCGTTTGCCAAGTTCAAGCGCTGAGCTGACGGATCTGTGCCTGCAGAAGAACGCCCCGCGCGGTTTGCCGCACGGGGCGTTTTTTATCGCTGCTCGCCGCAGCGGAAAATGCGTACGGTCAGTCCGGAACGGCCGTCGGCACGGTTGGCGAACCCTATCCCAGCCCGTGCAATCGCGCCACGCGCTGCGCGATCGAGATACCGAGGCCATGCCCCTGCTCGCGCTGGCCGCCGCCGCGGAAGAATCGATCGCCCAGCCGCGCGAGCACCTCGGGCGCCACACCCGGCCCTTCATCGCAGACCACGATGGCGTCGGCACGGAAATCCATGGTGACCATCGCGCCCGCGGGGCTGTAGCGGATCGCGTTGTCGAGCAGGTTGCGCAGCATCAGCCCGAGCAGGTTCGGGTCGCCGGCCAGCGGCAAGGGCACCACGTCGGCCGCTGGCCAGATCAGCTCCACGTCGACCTTCCTGCGCTGCGCCAGGGCCAGGCAATCCGACAGCGCCTGCTTGCTGCGCGATCGGCTGCCAGTCCACGTCCTCGAGCAAGGCCAGCGCCGACGCATCCTCGAGCCGGCTCATGGTCAGCAATTGCGACACCAGCCGGCTCATGCGGTCGATGCCCGATTCGACGTTGGCGCGCGCCCGGGCGCGCTCGCCCTCGTCCGGCGAACGCTGCGCGATCTCCCACTGCGCCTTCAATGCCGCCAGCGGCGTGCGCATCTCGTGCGCGGCATCGGCCGTGAGGCGCCGCTCATGCTCGATCGAGTCGGATACGCCGACCAGCAACCGGTTCATGGCGTTGACCAGTGGCAGCAGTTCACCAGGGACCCCCGCCAGGCCCAGGGGCCGCAGAGCAAGCTGGGAACGGCGTTCGATCCCCGGGGAAGCCAACAGGAACAGCACCGCAG
>JACXTT010007663.1_pt1 | contig 15166 bp, 12 predicted proteins | sample 9270951 | NCBI WGS metagenome assembly JACXTT01 (sample SAMN15532306, study PRJNA645909) | rock metagenome | isolation source: weathered quartz diorite | place: Puerto Rico | collected 2017-06-21
CACATTGCCCTTCGGATCGACATAGATTCCGTGCTCGCGCTCCGGCCAATCGTAGCCTTTGCCGGGTCCGCCCCAACTTTGAAGGAATCGTCCATTCGCGTCGAACTCCAACACCGGCGGAGCGGCATTCGCGCGTTGGGCCTCGGGAATTGTGGCCGGGCGTTGCAAGATCCAGATGTGATCTTTCGAGTCCACCGCGATGGAAGACACTTCGCCGAAGATCCAGTTATTCGGGATCGGGGGCCAGGAAGGATCTGCACGAAACGAGGGTACTTGCGAGTTCGATGGCGCTTGTGCCGCGAAGGTCAACGAAACGAGCAAAGGGAATAGCCACAAAAAGGCACAGAAATCACAAAATACCTTCAGACTTCTTTTTGTGTTTTTGTGCCTTCTTGTGACCATTCATTTAGCGGCTAATTTTTTCAGCAGGTCCGCCGTGTCTTGATGCACGTCGATGCGCGCGCCGCCGCGGCTGTTCCCGCCGGCCTTACCTAAGGCGGAATCGATGGGTGTGAATCCACGGTTATCCTTGGCGTCGAGTTTCGCACCTTTCTCGACCAGGAACTTGACGACATCGTTCCAACCCCAAAACGCGGCTCCGTGAAGCAGTGTGCTTCCACGCTGCGGATCGGAGGCATTGACATCACCGCCGGCCTTGAGCAGAAGATCCAACGAAGCGATCGCGCGCTGCTGTACGTCTTCGGTCGTGTACCAGCCGCGCGTGTCGGCATCAACGGAACCCACGCCGGCAGCGGCGACGATTGGAAGCATGCCCCGAATATTCGTGAGGTTTTGATTCGCGCCGTGTTTGAGCAACAACTCGATGGCAGGAGCATCCATTGCTTTCGCTGCGCGAAGCAATGGCGTTGTACCGATGGTCAGCATTCCGTCCACACCGCGATCCGCCCCAATCGAGCGGTACGGCGGCAAGAGCTTCAATTGCAGATTCGGATTTGCGCCCTTATCCAAGAGCAACTGAATAATCTCGAGGCTGGTATTCTCGTCCAGCGAAGGCCGGTCCGGCCGTCCGCCGTGGGGGAGTGTCTCCATGTCGATCGCTGCATACAGCGGACTCTGGCCCCACCAGTCCCACTTGTTGACATTCGCACCTTTGTTGATCAGGTATTTCGCGACATCCCATCGGCCGTTCAACGTGGCGAGAAGCAGCGGAATGAGAGTAACCGGATGGCCAAGATCCAGGTCGGCTCCAGTTTCAGCCAGAATCTTTGTGCACTCGACACAACCTTGCCGAGCGGCATAAAGCATCGGTGTCAAACCGCCCGATGGCCGCGCGATCGCGCGCGCTTCCGCTGTTACCTGCCGTTCCCAGTTATTCACCATCGAGCGGGCATTCACATCGGCGCCTGCGTCGACGAGGACCTTCACCATTGCGGGTTGGCTCTCGGCGGCGGCCCACATCAATGCTGTTTGTTCACGCCATTTCTCGACTGCGTTCACCTTTGCGCCGTGGCTCAGTAAAAGCTTCGCCGCATCGACGTTGCTCGTTCGCGCGACGATCATCAAAGCCGTTTGTCCATCGGCATTCGGAGATTCAACGTCGGCGCCTGCCTTCAACAGCCGGTCCATGATCGCCACGTTCGCGTTGAGCGCCGCTTCCGACATAGGCGTCGAACCATAATCGTTCTTCGCATTCACATTGGCGCCGGCCTTGATCAATCGTTCGACCAGATCGAGATCGTCCTTCTGCACCGCCCAATGAAGTGCCGTCGTTCCGTCGGGTTCGGGCGTGTTCACATTGACCTTTTGCTGCAGCAATGCGAGCGCGGCGGCGCGATCGCCTGATTTAACGGCATCGACGAGACCTGCCACGGCAAGAAACAAGGTGAGAACGATCGTCAGCATGTTTAAACCTCCGAGAGCTTGGCAGTGCTATCGCCTACGGAGTCCGCGGCAACTCCAGCGCGATCGAGCAATGTGACCAGCAGATTTGCCAGAGTCGTGTTGTCGGGATACTTCAAGTGTTGCCCGCCTTTGATCGTTTTCCATCCGGCAACGACGGCTGCCGGCAACGGAGCGTGATTATGCGCATTGCTGTTGCTCATGTTGCTTCCGAACAACATGATCGAGTGATCGAGCAGTGTGCCGTCGCCATCCGGCGTCTTTTGAAGCTTCGTCAGGAACTTCGCAAACACGCTCGTGTTGTATGTCTGGATTTTCGTGCACGTATCCATACGCTTTGGATCGTTCTGGTGGTGCGACACGGGATGGAACGCGTCCGACACTCCGATATGGTTGTACGTCATGTTGCTGACTTCGGCCGCCATCATGAATGTGAAGATTCGTGTCAGGTTTGCCTGATATGCGAGCGCGACCATATCGAACATGAGATTCAAACGATCGTCCAGGGCCGGCGTGCCGGGAGGAACGTTGGGCAAATCCAACTTCGACAAGTCGTGCTCTTCCATCTTCTGAACGCGCCGCTCGATTTCGCGAACGCTTTCGAGGTAGTCGCCGAGCATCGCGCGATCTTGTGCATCGAGGTTCCGCTGAAGAACACCGGCTTCCTCGGCGACCAGATCGAGAATGCTGGCGTATTGCTTCGCGAGTAATTTCCGTTCTTTCGGCGTGTCGCCTTGTCCAAAGAGCCGCTCGAAAAGTTTTCGTGGATTGTATTCCATGGGTAGCGGTGTCGATGGCGTCCGGAAGGAGATCGTGCCCGCGTAGCTGCAACCGAAATTGCGGTCGCACGCGCCGCCTGAGCCACCGCCTTCAACTGCAAGTTCAATTGAGGGCAGTGGTGTGTCCTGGCCGATCTGCTTCGCGGCAATTTGGTCGATGGTCACGCCTCCATATGGATCCTGGCTTTCCCGTGGACGCGTGCAACTCAACCAAGTACCTGGGGAAAGCGCGTGAACGGGGCCAAAAGCTTGCTTGTTTGCCAAGCCGCTCACGACCGTCAGTTGTTTTTTGAAGGGCTCGAGTGGTTTTAGAATCGGTGTGATCTCAAAGTCCGTGCCTTCTTTCGCGGGCGTCCACCGGTCCATGATTGCGCCGTGTGGAAAATAGATGAATCCCATATGAGGCAGCGGTTTCGCTGCAGTCTGCGCCAGTGCCGTGCCCGCAGGAATCATGGCATCCAGCAATGGCAATCCAACCGCAACCCCGGCGCCGCGAAGGAACGTGCGGCGGGAAATGTATTTTTTAGCGATGAACATCGGTCATCTCCTATCGGTTTTTTTCTGCCCCTCCTTCGAGGAGGGGTGGCCGCGCCGAACAAACAATTGTTTCGCTACCTTCAAATCGGCGCGGCCGGGGAGGTCATACACTGGTCGGACCTCCCCGGCTGCGCCCTGCTTTCGGTAGCTTGGCATCTTGTTTATAGGTCGCAGCCGCCCCTCCTCGAAGGAGGGGCAGACAAAACAAAACGACCCTTCTTTCCGAAATCTTCAATTACTCGTTACCTTCTCCACGCGCCTCATCTGAAACGGAGCGCTTTTCGCGATGCCGAGAACGATGGATGAAAACCGGTAATTGTCTTTGGCGGCATCGCGTACGATTTTTCGAATCGTGGGCATGTCGTAATACTCGACGGTGCGGCCGAGGGCGTACGTCATCAGTTTTTCGGTCACCGTTTGTGCAAATTGTTCGGGATGCTTCAGGAGCGCCTGACGTAAATCATCCGGCCCGTTGACGGCGGTGCCATCGACCAGCTTTCCGGATGCGTCGATTGGTGTCCCCGCGTTGATGTCTTTGCTCCGCCACGCTCCAAGGGCATCAAACTTCTCTAACGCAAAACCGAGCGGGTCCATGACGCCGTGGCATGCATTGCAGGCAGGCTTGGCACGATGCTGTTCCATGATTTCGCGGACCGTCTTCGCCTTCTCGCCTTCTTTGTTTTCCTTGAATCCTTCGACGTCAGGCGGCGGAGGTGACGGCGGCGTGCCCGAGATGTTTTCCAGAATCCAGGCGCCCCGCAAAACCGGCGCGGTACGATTTGGATACGACGTGACCATCAAGATCGCGCCTTTGCCGAGCAGGCCATATCGATTGGAATCCGTCAATGTGACCCGGCGGAAACGTTCACCGCGAATGTTTGGAATTCCATAATGCAGGGCGAGCCGCTCGTTAACGAATGTGAAATTCGCCGACAGCAGATCGACGACGCTGCGGTCTTCCCGAACAACGCTCTCAACGAACAATTCCATCTCGCGCTTGAAAGCGTCGCGGAGTCCCTCGTCGAAATTCGGGAACTGGAACGCATCAGGATCGATCTCATCGATAGTGCGAACCTTGAGCCATTGGAAAGCAAAATTCGTGACGAGTGATTTTGATTTAGGATCCGCGACAAGCCGGCGGACTTGTTTATCGAGGAATGCGGGATCCTTCAGCTTTCCCTGCGACGCGAGATTGAGAAGTTCGTCATCCGGCAAACGGCTCCACAGGAAGAACGCAAGCCGCGAGGCTAATTCGAGATCGCTGATCCGATAGTTGGACCCCGCCGATGTGTTGTCCGGTATCGCTTCCGCCCGATATAGGAATTTCGGACTGGAAAGAATCGCCATCAGCCCGCCCTTAATCCCGGAGTCGAAATCGCCGCCGTCTTCTTTGCCGGATTTGTAAAACGCAAGCGGCGCAACCAAGTCCTGGTCGGTAATCGGCCGCCGGAATGCGCGGCGCGCAAACGTCGACAGGATTTGCTTTGCGCAAGCCAATTGCGCGGCGTCTGTCGCGGACACGTCCGGCTGACAGACAAAAACGCGCTGGCGCGTCGGAGTCGGAGTCATGCCTGCTGGATTGAATGGGCCAAGAACTTCCATATTGCCGATCCTGGCGATTCGATCCTCGCCTCGGCCCGGTACGAAGGAGGACAGCGGATCATCAGTCTCAGCGAAACTCCGCGCCACAAACGTGACGCCGACTTTATGGGGGCCGGCTTTCACGCTGATGGGAATATTTTGGAAACGGCCGTTGATTGCCCCAACGGCGACCGCTTGCTTCTGATCGATCGCTTTGATGTCTTCTTCGCCGCCAACTTGCCTTTCCCAAACTCGCGCTCCGTCGATGGTGATGATGAGCCGGTGTGCATACTCGAGGCCGCGCACATATCCCCCGCTCGCCAGACCGTTGATGTTGAATTTGTATTCGCCATCCGCGGGAAAGACGTAGTCCACGAGTAGCCCGCCGCGGGTACCGAGAGGCAGCCCGTCGATGTGAGCACCCTGATCAGCGCGCGAAGGACGAAACACGACACTGGCCGGCTTCGGCTGCGGATTACCGAGCGCCTGATTCGTTACCGCTCGCGCAGCCGAGACGTATTGATCGAGAAACGATGGTGAGACTTTCAAAACATTCGCGACGTTGTCGAAACCATTGGCCTGATCGTCTCTGGGAAGCAGCGCCGCGGGGTCAATTTTCAAACCGAAAAGATCATCGATGGCGTTCGCATACTCCGCGCGATTCAAACGATGCAGCGCCACGCGTCCGGGATTCGGATTCGCGGCGGCAGCCGCATCGAGCGAGTTCTCGAGCCAGGAAACGAACGATTCGACTGCCGCACGCTCCGGTTGGCGCGCGCCCGGCGGAGGCATCATCCCGCCGCGAAGCTTGCGGACGGCTTTTTCCCAGATGTCGGCATTTTTAGAAAGGTCCGAAAGGTCCATCGTGTCGAACATCACACCTGCCGTCTTGGCGCGTTGGTTGTGACACGTGACGCAGTATTGATTGAGCAGAGCCTGCTGAGAAGAAACTGAGGCCGATGTGGTAGCCGTCTTGGGTTGTTGTTGCGCGACGACAGAACCGGACAACAGAACTGCCAACAAGGAAAATAGAATTAGAACCGAACTACGTGGCCGGTTCATATGATATTTCCCAACTCCCGGACGTGTCCCCACATGCCGCGATACGCGTTCCGAATAAACAATTCCGGATTCCCCCATTTTGCGTCGAAGTCCTTGCTCGGCTCGGCCGCGATCATATCCTGCGGACCCATGCCTTGCCTCATCAGTTTTACGAGGCGGTCACGCATGGCGTTACACATATCTGCTTGAGCCTGCAAGTCCGCGCGCGTTTGCACGGGGCCGGCGCCGGGCACGATCTTTGCCTCGGCATTGGCCACTTTGAGCAGCGCTTGATTGGCGTTCTGCAGACCGCCGATCCACCCGCCGGTTACGTAATCGAGAATGGGATATTGGCCGACCGAAAGCACATCGCCGGCAACGAGCACGTTCTGTTGCGGAAACAATACATAGATGTCGCCATCGGTATGGGCCTGAAACATGTATCCGTATTCGATGGGCTCGCCCCCGAAAATCATTTTCCAATTCGTATAAAAAGTTTCCGTTGGAAGTGCCTCGGCCGGTCGTGGTTTGTATCTCTTCTTTTCCCAATCCGAATAGAAATCGTTGCCGATCCACAATTTCGTGTTCTCGTGCGCGATGATCCTCGCCCCAGCTTTTTTGAAAGTGTCGTTGGAGCCCGTATGTTCCAGATGCCAATCCGTATTGAAGAGCGCCGAAACTTTGCGGCCTTTGAATTCACTATCGAGGAACTTCATCAAGTCAGAGGCTCGTTCGGCAGGGCTGCCATTCACGAGAAGCAATCCGTCGGGAGAATTCAAGACAACGATGTTGCCGCCTCCGCAGTTCACGAGAGAAAGGTTGTCCGTTAATCGTTGGGCTGTGAACTTCGAATCCGATGCCGCTCGGAGGGCGGTTCTGAAAAGCGGAAGACTCGCCGCGCCGGCACCAATAGACTTTAAGAAATCTCTACGATTCGGGGATGAAAGCATGGCCTGCAGTCTATTTCGATATCGTTGATTTAGCAAGGAGTTACGATCCTAGGGAACGAGATTCTTCATCTGGAATGGCGCACTCGCGACGACTCCGGAAATGACCGAGGACCAGCGGTAATCCTTCGCCGCCGCCGATCGGACAATCGCGCGAACCGAAGGCATTTCGTAATCGTAGAGACGCCCTGTTCTCCCTTTTCGGTTGAGTGCATAGGCAAGGAGCTGCTGCGTCACATTGGCGTAATATGCATCGCTGTATTTGAGCAGGCCGGCGCGAAGTTCAACGGGACCATTGAACGGTGTTCCATCGATGAATGCGCCCGAAGCATCGATCGGCGCTCCACTATCGGTAGTCCGCCATTGCCCGACACCATCGAAATTCTCCAGGGCCAGACCCATCGGGTCGAAGCCGCCATGACAATTCGCGCATGATGCATTGACCTTATGCTCGATTAGTCGATCGCGCATGGATCGTTCGCGAGCAGCCGGAGTCTCTGACAACGGTGGAACATTGGCTGGCGGAGTGGGCGCATCCATTCCCAGGAATTTCGTAAGTACATAGATGCCCCGCCTGGTCGGCGAGGTGCGTGAAGCGGATGAAAGGGCTGCGAGCGGCCCCGCCATTCCGAGAAGTCCCGCACGATTCCTGTCCCGCCAGGCCACGCGTTGAAACGCTTTTCCCGATATTCCGGTAATGCCGTAATGACGCGCCAGCCGATCATTGAGGTAGGTATAGTTCGCCGTCCACAATTCCAGCGCCGGGTGGTCTTCATGTAATTGGCTTTCAAGAAAAAGACGCGCCTCGGTTTGCATGGATTGCACCAGTTCAGGATCGGCCTGCGTAAAGACTGCGGGATCGATTGGATTCTTGTTGAGCCGATCGAGCAAAAGCCATGGTTCTAGGAAACCCGTTACGAGGCTGACCGACTTCGGATCACGCAGCATGCGAATCACCTGGCGGTTTAGTACGGCGGGATCGCGCAGACTGCCATTCCGAGCATCTTCGAGGAGGGAAGCGTCCGGGGCGGCGCCCCAAACCAAGGCGGCAATACGCTTGGCCCATTCCATGTCCGTGACGCGTTCGGCAAGGGCCATTGGGTTATTTGCGCGGCTGTTCGCCGAGTACGCGCCGTCGAGTGCCTGCTCCAGTTTCGAGATCACGGAGCGATAGGTCTTGTCATCCGAACGGGGCAAGTTTGCCGGAGGGTCCCGCCGCGCCCGGAGTCTGCGAAGGACAGTTTCCCATGTCGAAGAGTTTTCACTGACATTCCTGACGTTCAATGAACGGAAATCCAACCCTCCGGATCGGTTGGCTGCGTTATGGCAGTGGTTGCAGTAGCCCTCAAAAAATGGTCCCGTCACCACGGAGGCGTCTGGCGCATCCTTGAGGCTGCGCGCTGACGCGCTTGCGCTTCGCCCGATTTGTGATTTCCGGGAAGGTCCGGGTGATGTCCGGCGCAACTGATCCAGTCGGTCCTGAGCAATGGAAGCCTCGGCGCGCTGTTCGGGGTACACTCGCACCACCTCGGCGTAGACGTCCGCTGCTTCAGTTTGATGTCCGAGTTTTTCTTCGCAACTTGCCAGGCGGATCAGCGCTCTTGCGGCGAGTGCGCGATCCTTGCCGGCTGTTTTCGCAGCCTGCGAGTAGAGTTTGATGGCCTCGTTGAGATTGCCCTTGGAGTGCTCCTGAACGAGACCACGCTGATAAAGTTCTTGTGCAGTCTGAGCCGCCAACACTAGAGACAACGCCAGCAACAACACGATCCCGAGTTTGACTTTCGCCCTCACGATGTCCTCATTCCTGATGCGAAACGAATTTGTATCCGACGCCATGCACGGTCTGGATGTAGACAGGCCGCGTCGGATCCGCTTCGAGCTTGGCGCGCAAGCTGGCGACGTGGTTGTCCACGGTGCGAGTGACGGGATAGGAATCGAATCCCCAGACCTTGTTCAGCAGTTCGTCGCGGGTGACAACGGTGTCTTCACGCGACGCGAGGAATCGCAGAAGGTCGAATTCCTTCCGCGTCATCTCTATCGGTTTTCCACGCCGTCGTGCCACGTACTTCTTAAAGTCGACTTCCACCTGTCCGAACTTGAGCGTAGCCGGAAGGCTGGATGCTGACGACGTGCGGCGCAGAAGCGCGCGAATCCTTGCCATGAGTTCGGGAACGGAGAAGGGTTTAGTGACATAGTCGTCGGCGCCAAAATCCAGCCCGAGGACTCGATCGGCTTCTTCACTGCGCGCGGTCAAGATCAGGATCGGAACCTGGTCTCCTTCGGTTCGAAGCTTGCGGCATAGTTCGAGGCCATTCATTCGCGGGAGCATCAGGTCCAGGACGATCAGATCGGCGTGCTGGGTCTGATGAACCTTGTAAGCCGTTTCGCCATCCATTGCGGTGATGGTGTCGTACTTTTCGAACCTCAGATTATCTGCAACCGTTCGAAGAATCCCTGGGTCATCTTCAACGACGAGAACCTTTGTCATGCTTGCCCCTGCAAGGGAATGCGAACGGAAAATGTGCTGCCGCAGCCGGGCGCGCTTACGACGTCGATTCGTCCTTGGTGCGCTTCCACGACGTGGAGCGCGAGCGCGAGACCAAGCCCCGTTCCGGCGATGCCTTGTGTTTCCGCGGTCTGCACGCGATGGAATTTTTCGAAGATTCGCGCCTGCTCCTCGCAGGGAATTCCGATGCCATGATCGACAACGTCGACAAACGCTTCCCTCGCAGCGCTTCCCATCCGCATCTCAATGCGTCGAGCCCTGCCCGAGTATTTCACGGCATTGCCGAGAAGGTTGAGAATTGCCTGCTCCAGAGCGTCCGCATCGGCGAGTAACGTCGGCTCCGTTTCGTCGCTGGAGATGGTCAATGTGAAACCGAGTTGCGAAAGTGGATACTCCATCGTTTTCGCGGCTGACCGTACAACCTCTGCAAGGCACGTCGACTGCATCCGATAAGTTTTGCGTCCTTGCTCGATTCTCGAAAGGTCGAGAACGCTTTCGACGAGCCGCGTGAGGCGCTCGCTTTCACTCATAATTGTTTTCAAGTACTCGGAAGTTGTCTCCGGCGCATCTGCCCGTCCCATCAATAGCGTTTCCGCGTGCGCACGGATCGACGTCAGCGGCGTCTTCAGTTCGTGAGAAACGCTTGCGACGAAATGCGACCGCATCGCCACCGTTTCTGCTTCACGATGCATGTCGCGCAGCAACAGGTACGCCGCGAGAAGCACGGCTACCAGCACCAAAAACAGAACAGAGCCATAAAGGGTGAACGGCGTCCCCTGACGAGGAGCGAATCGGCTGGCCGGCCATTCGACGCGGAGGTCCAAGAAGCCATCCCCCAATGGAACGGTCCCGGGCGACTGCGCCCCGGGCGACTCCGCAAGGCGAAGCGTTACGCCTTCTGGAACAACTTTACGGGACGAAACGGCCATGACCACGGGCGCCGCAAACGACGTGGGCGAGACGATCGTGATCAACCACGGTTCGTCTCCATAACCCATCCAGGAAAGGTCTCCCGGCGCGGATCGAAACGCGCGTTGCAGTTTGCCGAGGTGGTCGTCCATGTTCTGCGCGAGTCCGGTGATCAACTCGATGTCATGGATTTCCGAAGAGAGTTGGCGGAGCGGCTCGACCGCGGCAGAACTCGAGATTTTGCGCAGCAGCGACTGGAGCAGGTAGGCCTCATTCGGTGTACGCCACTGCCGAATGCTCGCTTTGCGAACGGCATAGTCTTGCGCCTCGGCATCATCATTTTCGGTTGTGAGAAGGCGGTCCGCCGCATACAAAGCGAAGGGAATTCCGTCTTTGTCGGGAACTGATCCGCAATCGTGTAATGTGGCGCGATCTACTCGATCCGCGTCAGCAGCCATGTCGGCTTTGTGATAAGCACGGCCAAGCCGCAAAAGTGCGGGGCACTTCTCCGATGGAGCATTTGCAATTTCCAGCGAGCGCCGGTAGGCGGCTGCCGCAGCAGCCGCATCGTTGCGTTGAAACTCCAGCGATTCGCCTTCGGACAGGATTCGCGCAAATTCCGCCGGCTGCGCCTGTGAGGTTCCGTTGTCTTCCCAGGGGAGGACCATGCGGTCCTGCATGATTGGAGCGACAAAAACGATCGGAGATTCCGGCGGCAGCCGTCTTCCCGACTCGCCGATCAGGCGGTTGACCTCTTCCAGCCGGATGGCTTGCAGGCGAGCGGTTAACTCGCGTCGGAGTTGATCCAGCGCTTCACGCCGTGCTTCTGCCGACCGTCGTTCGGACAGTTCGTTTTCCTGCCGGACAACGCGGAATACCAGAAGAATCACAACAGCACTGGGAACCACAATCGCTGAAAGTAGAAGAAAGATTCGGCGTTTTCGCCGACGGGAATCCGCAGCACTCACGCGCAGCATTCTAGGTCGGGCAAAGCGGAGGTTTTGTAATAAAAATGTAAGTTCGCCATCCGTTGCCTATAACGGGCGGTCATAGACCGCCGCTACTGTGGCTACTGCGCCGGTTTTTCTCTCACTATGGCGGCAATGATCGCGGACCATCGCGGGTTCTGCGCGCTGCGCAGAATCTGCCGGGCACGAATGAGCGTATCGGGCGACCTCTGAGCGGGGCTGACCGACTTGCCGGATGCGTAAACCAACAGGTTCTCGGTGATCGTTGTGCGAAATGCCTCGGGGCGTTGAAGCAAAACGTTCCTCAGTTCGATGACTCCGTTGGTCGATGTTCCGTCCACGAATGTCCCCGAAGTGTCGACAGGACCGATTTGATCCTGAGTGCGCCATCGGCCGATGGGGTCGAAGTTCTCTAACGCATACCCGAGCGGGAAGAAATTCTGATGGCAATGCATGCAGGGCTCGGCGGGCAAAGTGCGCGTTTGCGGAGTGATCGGCAAATCGGGTTTCACGGGTTGCGCTCCGGGAAATGGCATCGGCGGCGGTGCTCCCAGGAAGTGATTACGAACCCATGTGGATCGGCCGGCCGGTGTCGTGTATGCCCCAGACCCGCCCTGCTGATGCCTTGAAGTCACCATCAGGACACTGGCCTGGCCAAGAAGGCCGGCGCGTTCCGGCGAAGGCAAAGTAACCTTGCGGAACTGCAATCCTGCGACGTTAGGAATGTCGTAGTGCCGTGCGAGTTGCTCGTTCAGGAACGAGTAATTCGCACTCCACAGTTCTACCGGATCGCGGTCGTCTCGAAGTTGGCTGAGCAGGAAGAGCTCGGTTTCCTTCGCGAACGCATCGCGCAACGAGACATCGTAATCGGGGAAGAATTTCTTGTCGGGTTCGGCATTGATTAGTTTATCGAGCCCCAACCAGGAAAAGAAAAAGCGCGAAACGAACGCGTTGGCTCGATCGTCGGCGAGCATTCGGTGAATCTGGCGTTCCAGGACCCCAGGTTCGTTCAAGCGATCGACTTGAGCAACCTGAAGGAGGGTAGCGTCCGGAATGCTGTGCCATAAAAGAGCAGCGAGTTGTTCTGCGATTTCCAGGCTTGTCGCCGTTTCGAGTGCCTTTGGGTTTGCGCTCCATGCCTGCTCGATTGAAGTCAGCACCGCATCGTACGTTGCGCGGTCCGGACGCGGCGCACCGACCGGCGGCATCGTGCCCGCTTGAAGCTGGCGATAAGCGCGCGCCCACATATCCGGCTTCTCGGTAATTCGTGCCACATCGAACTGGTCCAGCAGCGCTCCGGACGGCGACCTCATACTGCCGTTGTGACAACCGGCGCAGTAAGTACTGACGACGTCGGCCACGTTCGGCTTTGGCGGTGTTTGTCCAACGCTTATGGAAAGGCCGCTTGAAAAGAGGCCGGCAAGAATCACGAATGACGATGCGAACCACATAGACTTCCTCCTCATGAAATGCCGCTAACGGTAGCGCACAAGGAAGAAACAGTTTTCACTGCGATGTCCAGCCGTTGCAAAATTTTTGTATGCCCGGTTTCCTATTTTGTTAGACGTTCTGTGCCGCACCCAGCGCAACACGTCGCATCCACCTGCCGACATTGCAGCGTCCGTTGCAGGATGAGGTGATTTGTTTTGGCCCATCTGGACGTTGAGGTGTCTCCGGTCGCGTCGTGCTGGTTCTTGGATGCTATACTGTCAATGGTAGTACCAACTGAGGGAGGTAGGAATGTCTGAATCGGTCATTACCAGGAAAGGTCAGGTTACCATTCCAAAGGAAATCCGGAATCATTTAAAAGCGAAGGAAGGAGAACGAGTGATTTTTGTTTTGAGGGGTGATGACGTCGTTTTGAAGGTCGTTCGCGGCAACATTCTTGATTTGAAGGGATCGGTTAAACCAAAAGAGCGCCCTGAAAACATCGATTCGGTTCGGCAATCCGTCAAGCGAATAGTCGGAACAAGGGTTGCTCGCAATGGTTGAGGCTTTCATAGACACGAACGTTTTTCTTCGATTTCTGACCAATGATGATCCTGCAAAGGCGAAACGTGCGGAAACGCGATTCCGGAATGCGGTGAACGGAAAGGAGCGCCTTCGGACCAGCCTCCTGGTCATCGCCGAGATTGTTTGGACATTGGAATCCTTTTACAAGCTTCAAAAGAGGGACATTGCCGAGAAGCTCTCGACGATTCTGAACACTCCTAATCTGGAGTGCCCGGAGGCTCGTCTGATCAGGCTGGCGCTGGATTTGTATGTCGAGCAGAACATCGATTTCATTGACGCGTATCACGCTTACTACCTAAAAGAGGAAGGCCTTCCCAAAATCGTCACCTTCGATCGCAAACATTTCGGGCGCGTGAACTGGTTGGAAATCGTCGAGCCATAGAGGCCCCCGTAGCATAGTACGTGCCCTCTAGCTCAAACCCGCGCGGACGTTCGTTGGCTTTGTGGCCGGAATAGGCATCGACGTGAACAGGCAACAACGTCGGAACGATTCTAGAGCCTCAACGCTTGCTTTTCCTTGACGTGTCGCCATCGCGCGGTTACCGTACCTTTCCTCTACTCTCGATCGAGATCACGAAATGCACCCAAGATTCAGTGTACTTGTGGGCCTGATACTTATTGGCGCACTACTGGTTTTTGCGGCGGAATTGATCATTTCACTCCAGGTCATCGCCCATGCAGGTCTTGACAACAACGGCTGTCACCAGGATATCAAGTCAGGAAACGATCATTGCCATGGAGGAGATGCGCCGGGAAAGACTTCGCGTCACAGGCTGAAATGGTCAAAGATGGGTGCCAGAAAGGCCGGACTTAGTTCTTCCGACGGAAGCGCTTGTTTGGAAACAGCACCTTGCTCGCTCGATTAACGGCATCACGGTGACTGGGACTGGTCAGGTTGCGAAACTTGGTTATTTGGATATCACGCCGCTGTCAATGATTTTGCCGGTTTCCGTTATCGCCTGAAAACGGATCTGCTGGTATTCGGCTTCAACCATCATGAAGTGGTTGTCCTGATCATAGCTGGCCGCTCGGAAGGGACTCTTGGTGTCCACGCTTCCGCGATATATGTCGCCGCCCGCTCCCGTGACGAAGTACTGGATACCCCGCTGGGGCACACTGCGTTCATAAATGTGATCGTGCCCCGCGAAAACCGCGTCCACACGATACGTTACAAACAGCGGTTCCAGCTTGCGGCGCAAGCTGAGATTGGAGCCGTGCTTTTTCCCAGATGAATAAATCGGATGGTGGAAGACGGCGATTTTCCATCGGGCCGTCGACGCCTTCAGTTGCTGTTCGAGCCAACCCAGCTGAGCCGTGTCGCAATCTGTGGAGTCGAGCATGAAGATTTCCAACAGTCCATCAACGTGCTGGACCGTGTAGTAATTCCGTCCGCCCATGTGAAATAGCGGATACCGGCACTGGTCCTGACGGCCTTCCTGCACATCGTGATTGCCCAAGACGGCATAAAACGGCACACGTTCCTTCAGCATCGCAGCGAATGGCTGCTCGAAATGTTTTGTAAAATAGCGGCCGCTGCCATTCGGGTAGATGTTGTCACCGGCCGCGATCGCAAAGTCGAACGGCGCTTGTTGATGCGCTTCGAACATCGCTTTTGCAATTCCGATCTGATCGCTATTGCCTGTGCCGACGTCGCCGACCACAGGAAAGCGCAATCGAGTCTTTGCGGGTTCGGCGCTGAAGACAGCCCTTGTTTTGAAAGCCGTTCCGGCGGCAATGGCGGCTAGTGACAGCAACGCCTGGCGGCGAGTGATAGGTTTCATCATCGTTAAGTGTGAGCAACTGATGGACCGAGCGGGTTGATTCAGCAGACTCGTCAACGACCTTAGCAAGAATGACCCGTTTCGCGCAATGGGTCATACTCAAGACCATTGTGGCCGCGGGCTTCAGGGCATGTTGCCCAACTCAGCTCGCGAAGCGAGCACCACAATTCTAGCCACGCGCGTCAGCGCGTGGTCCAAAATGCCAACGAAATCCAGTCCCGTGAGGGACGGCACAACGCGAGAA
>JACXTT010007664.1_pt1 | contig 15165 bp, 11 predicted proteins | sample 9270951 | NCBI WGS metagenome assembly JACXTT01 (sample SAMN15532306, study PRJNA645909) | rock metagenome | isolation source: weathered quartz diorite | place: Puerto Rico | collected 2017-06-21
GTCTTCAAAGTGGCCCAGGAAGTGATCAAGCTGACCGACGCCTTCCAGATGACGTTCGACCGCAACACGCAGAACTTCACAGCTGCCCCCCAGGGCGCCGTCATCGCCACCGATGGCGATACGGTCTACACCGTCAAACACGCTGAAGAACTGGTCGTTTTCCCCAATCCCGATGTCCGCGCCGGCCTGCGCGCTGGCCTTATGGTGGTGCGCATCAAGTAGTGGTAAAGATTTCCGCACTCTAAGCCGTTATTAAAGTGTTACATGAACTGTAACAGTGAAATCAGGAGTGCCTGCCGTGCCAGCACGGCACATGGCTGCGTTGCAAATGCTCGCAATAGTACCCACTATTGCTGTGCTTTGCGCCTTGCCCTGTTCCATGCTGACACGTCCTTCACTCCCGATTCCACTGTTACAGTCCATGCCCCAGAATCTTGCACCAGAACAATTATTTGAAGGAAGCACCATGCGTCTACTCCTGACCCTCGCTTGCGCCGTGGCGCTGACTGGCTGCGCCAACCTGTACAACCCGTTCAACGGCCCCGCCACCAACTTGCTGGGCGAAGCCAAGGGCAATGGCCAGTTTGCCAGCGAACGGCGCGCCGTCATGGCAGCGACCGGCATCGAAGCGGCTGGCCCCGTCACCGTCGAAGTCAAGGTTGGCCCCGCTCCCATGCTGGAAGTGTCGGGCGACAGCAACCTGCTGCCCCTGCTGCGCACGGAAATGAGCGGCGACACCTTGCGCGTCTGGGTCTATGGCAGCGTCACCCCATCGCAGGACCTGCGCGTGCGCTTCACCACTCCCGCCATCAACCGCATTAACGCCCAGGGCTGGGCCCGCGTCACGGCCACCGACCTCAATGGAGCCAAGCTCACCGTCGTCAAAACGGGCGGCCAGTCGATGCACCTGTCCGGCCGCGTCAGCAACCTGGACATGACGGTCGATGGCACGGGCAACCTCAATGCCAGTGCCCTCGTCAGCGGCAATGCCAGCGTCAATATGTCCGGCTCGGGCTTTGTCTCGCTGGGCCAGGTCAAGGGCGATGCCCTGACCGTCAATGTGCACGGTACAGGCGAATTCCAGGCCAGTGGCGCCGTACAGTCGGTCAACGCCCATGTCTATGGCGGCGGTGGCGCCAACCTGGTCGGCTTGAACAGCCAGCAGGCCACCTTGTCTTCGCATGGCTGGGGCGAGATCTCAGCGACCGTCAACCAGTCCCTGATCGCCCAGGCCAATGGCGTGGGCCGCATCACCGTGTATGGCAACCCGACCCACCGCGCCATCACGGGCAAGACCGTTTACGTACTGAACTAGTTCAAGTAATCGAGCATCTCCGGCCCGAATACTTCACGGTGCAGGCGCGTCACTGGCACGCCTGCTTCCACCAGCGCCATCCACTGTGCGCGCATGAACGGCAGCGGTCCACACAGGTAGACATTGGTTTCACCGCGCGGCCAGCGTGGCAGGCGGTCGACATCCATCCGGCCCGCCAGTGCACCGCCGCCTTCTTCATAAAACGTCAGCACCTGCAAATTGAGCATCCGGCTGCGCGCCGCTTCCACATCGTCCTGGTGCGGGTGGTGCGCACAGTCGCGCGCGGCATGCGCAAAGATCACATGGCGCTGTGGCTGGACCTGGGCGATCCGGTTCAGTGCGGCGATCATCGGCGTGATGCCAATCCCCGCCGACAGCAGCACAATCGGCTCATCCGATTCGGTATCGGGCGTGAATTCGCCAAATGGATGGCTGACCTCGATCAGGCTACCGGTGGTGAGATGCGCATGCAGCCAGTTCGACACTTGCCCGTCTGGCAGGGCGCCGCCCGTTTCGCGCTTGACCGAAATGCGCCAGCCCAGCTCGCCCGGCGCGTCCGACAGGCTGTATTGGCGTAACTGGCGTTCGCCCGTGGCCAGCGGCACCGCGCAGCTGATGTATTGGCCTGGCTTAAATGCCGGTAAGGCTTGGCCGTCCTCCGCCACCATCCGGAATGCCACCACGTTGGCGCTCTCGCGCCGTGCTTCGGTCACGCGCATGGTACGGGTCTGGCCCGGCGTGGTGCCGGACTTGGCATACAGGGCCTGCTCGGCGTCGATGAACAGGCGCGCCAGCGAATGGTAGGCCTCGTCCCAGGCAGCCAGCAGCGGCGCTGTGGCGGCGTCGCCCAGCGTCTCGGCGATGGCGCCCAGCAAGTGGCGGCCGACAATGGGATAGTGCTCAGCGCGAATGCCGACCGACACGTGCTTGTGGACGATGCGTTCGACGACCGGGCCCAGTGCCTGCGGATTGCCGATATTGGCGGCATAGGCAAACACGGCGGCCGCGAGCGACTGCTGCTGGGCCCCGTTGGCCTGGTTGCCCATATTGAACAGGTTGCGCAGGTCCGGAAACTCGGCAAACAGGTTGCGGTAGAACGTGGTGGTAATGGTGACGCCGTGTTCGCGCAAAACAGCCACGCTGGCATCGATGTACGGACGCGATTGTGCAGAAATCATACACTTCCTTTTTATTGTTGCATTTAATATGCAACTTTTAGCTTAAAAAAACACGCGGCTTGGCGCTACGTGTTCGCCAGTTCGCGCCGTACCAGGTAAGCCTGGTGCATGCGCACAATCTGCTCTCCGGTATTGCCCTTGGTGATGTCGGCCAGGCTGTAGCCATCCATCACCTGGTAATAGGCGCGCATGCCCGCTTTGAGCGCATCGCGCAAGGCGCAGTCGCTAGCGAGCTGGCAGCCCGTGCCGTCGCAGTCGACCAGTTCCACGTCGCCTTCCAGCAGGCGTAGCACCTGGCCGACCTTGAGCTTGGCCGGATCGGCTGCCAGGTGCAGGCCGCCATTGCGCCCGCGTACTGCCAGCACCCATTGGGCGCGCACCAGCTCACCGACCACCTTGACCAGGTGGTTGACAGGCAAGTCGAACTGCTCAGCGATCTCGGCTACCTTCACCGGTACAGCCTGCGCCTTGCCATTGCGGGCAAGATAGATCAGGACGCGTAGGCCAATATCGGAAAAACGGGTCAGGCGCATGGTGGTGCTGGGTGATCGGAAAAACCGAGTGTAGTGAAAGATGCATATAAAGTGCAACTTAAAATTTACTTACTTTGACGGTGGCCTCTTTGATCCTATAATCGCGGTTCTCATACAAGCCCGACGGTGGAGACGCGCCATGGGTAGCAGACAATAAAAAAGGACGCCGTTGTGAATCAGACCCTGGGCCAGAAGCTGTTCCGTACCAAACCTGCCGCACAAGAAAATGCTCCACAGCAAGGTGGCCTGCACCGCAGCCTGGGACTCTTCCCCCTGACCATGATCGGCGTCGGCGCCACCATCGGCACCGGCATTTTCTTCACCATGGTCGAGGCCGTGCCCAAGGCTGGTCCGTCGGTGATCCTGTCCTTCCTGATGGCGGCACTGACGGCTGGCCTGACCGCACTGTGCTATGCCGAACTGTCTTTCCGCATTCCCGCTTCGGGCTCCTCGTATTCCTTTGCCTATGCCACTGTGGGCGAGTTTGCCGCCTTCATCATGGCCGCCTGCCTGTTGCTCGAATATGGCCTGGCCGCCAGCGCCACGGCGATCGGCTGGTCCGAATACCTGAACAAATTCCTGCAATCGTCGATCGGCTGGCAATTGCCCGAATACCTCAGTTCGCCGATGATTGTCTCCGGCGCCAACGGCGTCGAAATCCATGCGGGCCAGTTCAACCTGTCGCCTGTGCTGCTGGTGATCCTGTGCTGCTTCCTGCTGGTGCGCGGTACCAAGGAGTCGGCCACCACCAATGCCATCATGGTGCTGATCAAGCTGGCCATCCTGATCTTCTTTGTCGTGATCGCCTTCTCTGGCTTTGATGCGGCCAACTTCACGCCCTTCTTCAATACCGACAACAGCAAGGGCATGGGCGGCATGGCCGGCGTCACCGCGGCGGCTGGCACCGTGTTCTTCTCCTTTATCGGTCTCGATACGGTGGCCACGGCAGGCGAGGAAGTGCGTGACCCCACGCGTAATGTTCCCATTGGCATTCTCGCTGCCCTGGCGATTGTGACCGTCTTCTATATGCTCGTTGCCGTGGCAGCACTGGGCGCCCAGCCTGCGGCGATGTTTGCCGGCCAGCAGGCTGGCCTGGCCGTGATCCTGCAAAACGTGACGGGCCATACCTGGCCTGCGCTGGTGTTGTCGGCAGGCGCCGTCATTTCTGTGTTCAGTGTGACCCTGGTGACGATCTATGGCCAGACCCGCATCCTCTACGCCATTGGCCGCGATGGCCTGGTGCCGCCGATCTTCCACAAGGTCAATCCGCGCACGCAGTCGCCCGCCGCCAATACCGTCATCGTCTGCCTGGTCGTCGGCATCGTGGCAGGCCTGGTCGATTCGACCTTCCTGTGGGACATGGTGAGCATGGGTACGCTGACTGCCTTCATCGTCGTATCGGTTGCCGTGCCGGTCCTGCGCCACAAAATGGGCGATGCCACCACCAAGGGCTTCAAGGTGCCGTTCGGCCCCTACCTGGTGCCGGCCCTGTCGATCTTCGCCTGCATCTACATCATGAAAGACTTGTCAGCGACCACTTATCGCGTGTTCTTCGTCTGGATGACCGTGGCGATCCTGACCTATTTCGTGTACGGCATCAGGAACTCGCGACTGAACAAAGCAAGCTAAGCCTTCTTTGCTGGGGTCGGCCGCCCGGCCCGCCCACGAAAAGACCAACGCGGGCAAGGCGTTGGTGGACAAAACGACGCGAGCTGTGTGGACAGCGAGCGGCTGCCCTATCGCGGTTTGCCACGGCGCAGCAGGTTGACGATTGCCAGCAAGATGACGGCACCCAGGAAGGACACCAACAAAGAGCCGACGCTGAAGTCGTCTGCATTGATGGTGCCTGTGCCAAACAAGGGCGCGAGCAACCAGCCGCCGAGGAAGGCGCCGACGATGCCCACCACCACGTTGAGGATAATGCCCTGTTCTGCATCCGTCTTCATGACCATGCTGGCCAGCCAGCCGAGGATACCCCCTACCACAATCCAGATAATGAATAGCATGTTGACCCCTCCAAATAGATGATGAGACCGGTACGGCCAGGCCAACACGCGCAGGCCATACAAAAAGTCTAGAGGGGGGAAGGGCGGGGGTCGGTGCGGCAGCGTACCGTGCGCACTGGTCGAACAGGTCAGCTTGCCAAGTCCAGGCGTTTGCCCTGGGTGAGCATGTCGGCAAAGAGGCTGGCGCCAACGGGGCGGCTGAAATAATAGCCTTGCATTTCATCACAGCGATGACTGCGCAGGAAGGCCAGCTGCTGCTCCGTCTCCACGCCTTCGGCCACCACCCGCAGGCCAAGGCTGTGTGCCATCGCGATGATGGCCGTGGCGATGGCCGCGTCGTCGCTGTTTTCGGTGACGTCGGTGACGAAAGCACGGTCGATCTTAACGAAGTCAAAAGGAAAGCGCTTCAGGTAGGCCAGCGACGAGTAGCCGGTGCCAAAGTCGTCCAGCGCCAGTTGGGCGCCCATGGTCTTAAGCCGCTGCAGGTCAATCACAGCCTGCTCCGGGTCTGCCATCACGACCGATTCGGTCAGCTCGAATTCGATCCAGCGCTGCTCGACGCCATGGCGGGCCAGTGTATCGGTAATGTCCTGGTGCAAGCTGCCCTGGGTGAACTGCACGGCCGACAGGTTCACCGCCACTGGCACCAGCGCCATGCCCTGGGCCTGCCATGCGGCCTGCTGTGCGCACACTGTGTCGATCACCCAGGCGCCGATGGCGACGATCTGCCCCGTTTCTTCCGCCAGCGCAATGAACTCGACTGGATTGACCATGCCGCGTTGGGGATGCTGCCAGCGGATCAGGGCTTCGGCACTGGTGATGGCGCCCGTCAGCAAGTCTACTCGGGGCTGGTAGACCATGGTGAACTGGCCGTCCGCCAGGGCCGCGTGCATCTCCTGCTCCAGGGCCAGGCGCACTGCCAATGCCGCATTCATTTGCGGTGCGTAGTAAAGGTAGCGCTCGTTGGCGGCCTTGCACTTTTTCAGGGCCAGTTCTGCATGCTTGAACAGGGCTTCCGCATTCTTGCCATCTGCAGGGTAGAGGGCAATACCGGCACGCACCGATACCTGGACTTCATGGCGGCCATCGGGCAAGTGCAGCGAGAAGGGCTGCTGCAGCGCCTGCAGCACATAGCGTTGCAGCAGGGCGGCCGCATCGGCGCCATGCTGCAGGCCGCCCAGCGCAATGCCAAACACGTCACCGCCGATGCGCGACAGGTTCCATTGTTCGCGCAGCTCCGGCCCCAGTTGTCCCTGGATGCGCTGGGCCAGGGTGCGCAGCACCGCGTCGCCAGCTTGGCGCCCCATCACGTCGTTGAGGTGGGCCAGGCGTTCCACATTGAGCAGGATGGCCGCGACGCAGCCATTGCTGCCTGCAGCGAGCAGGGCCTGGCCCAGGCGGTCCATATACAGCATGCTGTTGGGCAGGCCAGTCAGGGCATCGTAGTAGGCCAGATAGGAGAGGCGCTCTTCGCGCGCAATGGCTTGCAGGCCGAATACCAGGTCTCCCGCCAGTTCATCGAGCAGTTTCCTGATTTCCGGCGCGACAAAGAAAGCCGTATCATCGGAGAACAAGGCGAACACCGCAATCACTTCGCCATCGACGACCAGGGGCAGCACGGCCAGGGAGCGATGGCCCCGTTTGGACAGCTCCTCGTGCAGCCTGGCCATGCCCGGTTCCTTGAGCACATCGTCGCAAAATACCTGGCGCTTTTCGCGCACGGCCACACTGGCCGGGTGCATGCCGCCGCGGGTGTCGGCATGGCGCGAAAATTCAATGAGCTCCACATAGCCTGGCCGTCCCCCATGCCAGCCCACCACCTTGCCTTCGCCCGTGATGGGGTCGACCGTTCCTGTCCATGCCATGCTGAAGGGACCCTGGCCGGCCGCCACGCGGCAGGCTTCCTGCAGCAGTTCGCCGCGGTCGCGAATGCGCACGATGGCCGAATTGATGCCGGACAGTACGGCATACATCTGGCCCAGGCGCTGCTGGCGCGCCACGCTCTCGGTCACCGCATCAAACAGGTCCAAGTTTTCCAGCGCAACGGCCAGCTGGGTGGCCACCGTTGTCAGGGCCCGCTCGTCGATGTCGCTGAAATGCTCATCGCCCATTTTGTCGGCCACATAGATCCAACCGTAGTAGCGCTCCTGGGTGGCCACCGGCACGCCCAGGAAGGAACGCACGTCCGGGTGGAACAGGGGCAGGCTGGCCACGCCGCTATGGGCGCGCAGCTTTTCCAGCATGCTGCCGTAGTCGAGGCGCGCCAGCCGGGCTTGGGCGCCCGCATCGAGTCCGCGCGTGACAAAGTGGCGCAGGGCGCCGCTGCCGGGCTTGAGCACACCGATGACGGCATAGCCGGCCACGCTGATGTGGCGGGCCACGCGGCAAGCGATGTCGAGCATGCCGCGCGGGTCACGCTCGCGCGCCATGTCGATGCCCATGTCAATCAGGCCGGTCAGGCGCAGGCTGACCGACTGCAGGTCTGACAAAGACTGCGACAACTGCGCCGTTGTCGCCATCAGGCGTTCGCGCTCGCCCGGCTGGGGATCGGCGGTGGCGATCTGGGTCAGCATCTGCCGGCCCTGTTCCAGTTGCTCCAGGTAGCGCACCAGCTGGCGGTCGATGGCGGGCAGGGTGCCGGGCACGCCTTCAACTTCACGGGCTGCAGGGGCCGTCACCTTTTGGTGTGGCAGGCCCAGCGCCTCGTCGACGGCGGCATTGATCTCTTCCGGCGAGGAGGGCTTGGGCAGCACCCACTTGACGCCGCAGCGGTCGGCCATGGCACGCGCCTCGCGCGAGCTGTAGGTCGCCGTATAGAAAATAACCGGCTTGTTGGCCAACAGCGGGTCCTGCTTGAGCCGGGTAACAAATTCATAACCGCTCAAATGCGGCATCAGGATGTCAGTGATGATCAGGTCGGCCGCCTGCGCCAGGCCCAGTGCTTCGCGCCCATCCGCGGCGGCCAGCACGGAGTGGCCGCCAAAGCCCAGCAGCGCCGTCAGGAACTGGCGGTTCAGGACATGGTCGTCGACCACCAGGATGCAGGCCATGTCAGTTCCGCGCCGCGCCCAGGGCGCTGTTGACGGCCTCGATCAGTTCTTCGATCTCGATCGGCTTGGTGATATAGCGGTAGAAGCCCGCATCGAGGCCGGCCTGTACATCATGCGGCATCGCGTTGGCGGTCAGCGCAATGATGGGGATATGGCGGGTGGCCGGGTCTTCGCGCAGGATGCGCTGGGCTTCCGCACCGCTCAGTCCGGGCAGGTTCATGTCCATCAAGATAACGTCTGGTTTCTCGGCTCGTGCCAGGGCCACACCCTGGATGCCGTCGTGCGCCGCCAGCAGGTGCAGGTCGGCATGGAAGCGCAGCACTTGTTCGACCAGGCGCAGGTTGGCTGGATTGTCCTCCACATACAGCAGGCTGGGCTTGCTGCCGTCGCGCGCCGCGGGCTGGGCGAGCGCGGCCGCAGCCGGCGCACTGGTCGCAGCGGCCGGCGCGCTGCCATCGAGCTCGATCCAGAAAATGCTGCCCACATTGATTTGGCTCTTGACGCCAATTTTCCCGCCCATCAGCTCGACCAGGCGTTTGGTCACCACCAGGCCGATGCCGCTACCTTCCTCGCTGCCCGCTTCCTGGCCCAGCCGGTTGAACGGTTCGAACAGGGCCGGCAGCTGGTCCTCGCGCAGGCCCGCACCCGTGTCCTGCACGGTGATGCGCACGCGGCCCTGCTCGGTCGGCGAACAGTCCACGATCATCGCGCCCGATTCGCGGTTGTATTTGATGGCGTTGGACACCAGGTTTAGCACGATCTGCTTCAGGCGCATGCGATCGGCCATCACATCGACGCCTTGCGCCTCGGGGAACAGCATGTGGATCTTGCGCGCGTTGCCCATCGGTTCGACCATCGCGCGCACTTCATTGAGCACTTCGGCCACGGCGACGGGCTCCATCGACAGGGTGATGGTGCCCGATTCGATCTTGGCCAAGTCGAGGATTTCGTTAATCAGGGTCAGCAAGTGCTGGCCGGCTGTCAGGATGGAGCGGGTGAACTCGGCCTTCTGGGCCGCCGTGGCCGGCAGCTTTTCATTGCCCAGCAACTGGGCGAAGCCCAGGATGGCATTGAGCGGTGTGCGCAGCTCATGCGACATGCTGGCCAGGAAACGGTCCTTGGCCAGGTTGGCGCGCTCCAGTTCGACCTTCTTTTCATGCAGCGCATGTTCAATCTGCTTGCGTTCGGTGATGTCGCGGATGGCCGAGGACACCAGCACGCCGTCTTCCGTATCGAGTGGCGACAGCGAAATCTCGACGGGGAATTCGGTGCCGTCGCGGCGCAGGCCGTACAGTTCCAGGCCCGCGCCCATATTGCGCGGCCGCGGGGCATGGAAGAAGTCGGCGCGAAAGCCCGGGTGGCGGGCAGCGAAGCGCTGCGGGATCAGGATCTCGATGCGTTTGCCCAGCAATTCCTGGCGGGTCCAGCCAAAGATCTTTTCCGCCTGCGAGTTGACCAGCACGATCTCGCCATGGCGGTTGACGATGACGATGGCGTCCGGGGCCGACTCCAGCAGGCCGCGGAATTTTTGCTCCGCCTTTTTGCGCTCGGTGATGTCGCGGATCGCGCTCATGACCAGGGTGCCTTCGTCGGTCTGGATCGGCGACAGCGAAATCTCGACGGGGAATTCCACCTCGTCCTTGCGCACGCCGTACAGTTCCAGGCCGGCGCCCATGGTGCGGGTGCGCGGTTGTCCAAAGTAGTTGGAACGGTGGCCCACATGGGAATGGCGCAGGCGGGCCGGCAGCAGCACTTCGATCAGCTGGCCGCGCAGCTCGCCACTGGCATAGCCGAACAGGTGTTCAGCCTGGGTATTGGCCAGCACGATGCGGCCCGTTGAATTGGCCATGACGATGGCATCGGGCATCGACTCGAGCATGTCGCGGAACTTTGCCTCGATCAGCTTGGCGTCGCGCAGGGCTTTTTGCTGGGTCGCGTCCTTGAACGAGGCCAGCACAAAGTCAAGCCTGCCATCGGCGTCGACAATGGCCTTGCGCGAGCAGTCGATATACAGCAGGGAGCCGTCTTGGCGGCGCCGGAAGCCCTCTTCGTCTGCCACGACAGTGGCGCCCGGTGCAGGCACGTCTTCTTTGTCGGACAGGCCGATCAGCGATTCCAGGGTGCGGCCGATGGCATCCGCTTCAGCGTAACCAAAGATCTGGCTGGCGCCGGCATTCCAATGCACGACCACGCCAGCTGGCGTCGTCACGACGATGCCACCGGGCGCTGCGTTCAAAATCAATGCATTGAAATCGACACTCATGGAGCAAGTTCCTTGAAATCGCCCCAGCAAGTGTACGTTTTTGCGGTGTTATTGAAAAGTAAAATATCGCCTATTGTGCGACACAATTGACAACGCCCTGCGGGCAGGGCCGGCAGGGCGTCCGATGGCGCGCAGGGAGGACTATTCCGCCTTGATGGCTTCCACTTCGATGTTCAGCTTCACTTCAGGCGAGAAGTTGGGCACGCCAAAGTTGATGCCGAAGTCGGCACGGCTGAAGCTGGCCGACACATCGGCGCCGCACCATTCGCGCTTCAGGCGCGGGTGCATGATGCACTTGAATTTGTTGACGGTCAGCTTGACTGGCTTGGTCACGCCGTGCAGGGTCAGTTCGCCGTCGACGGTCGCCAGGACGTCGCCATTGTAGGTCGCGCTGGTTGACTTGTAGGTCGCGGTTGGGAATTTGGCAACATCGAACATGTCCGCCGACTTGGCGTGCTCGTTCAGTTTGCCATGGCCGAAGTCAATGGTCGAGGTGTCGATGGTGATGTCGAGCTTGGCCGTCTTGGCAGCCTTGTCCAGCACGATGGTGCCAGTGGTCTTGGTGAACTTGCCACGCAGGACGGACATGCCCATGTGGTCCGCTTCAAAGCTGGGGTAGGTGTGGTTAGGCTCGATATTGTAGGTCTGGGCGGCGGCCGTGGTGGCGCAGGCGGCCAGCAGGGTGGCAATGATCAGTTGTGCTTTCATACTTGGGTCTCCGTGGTTGGATGGTAGCGGGCTTACTGCCCGGCAGTGACGTGGAACTTAATCAGGACTTCATCGGCCACCATGCTGGTGTCTTTCCATTCGCCTTCGCCGATGGCAAAGGTCAGCCGCTTGATCGGCAACTGGCCATCGAATACTTGCGCCTTGCCTTCCTGCTTGACGGTCAGGGGGAAGGCGACGTCGGCGCTCTTGCCCTTGATGGTCAGTTTGCCGGTGACATTGAGCTTGCCGGCGCCGGCAGACTTGATGCTGGTGGAGACGAAGGAGGCCTTGGGGAACTGGGCGGCATTGAACCATTCTTTCTTCGCCACTTCCTTGTTCATCTCCGCGTCGCCCACGTCGATCGACGCGACCTCAATGTCGACGCTGGCCTTGGCCGCATCGGGCGTTTTTGGATCGTAGTCGATATTGGCAGCGATCTTCTTGAATGGCGCATCGAGCGGCACACCCATCTGCTTGAAGGTGGCCTTGACGCTGGTATGGGCCGAGTCCGTTTTGAGCGGTGCGGCCATGGCGGCGGCAGCAAGCAGGGTGGCCGCCAGCGCGGCAATGCGGGTGGGGTGCTTCATGATGTCATTGTCCTTTTTTGGCGGGCAGCATGCGTTGCAGGATGCCGTCGCGGTCGATGAAGTGGTGTTTGAGGGCGGCGCCCAGGTGGGCCAGCACGCAGGCGGCCAGCCCCATATTGAGCCAGAAGTGCAGTTCTTTGAGCACGGGCTTGAGTTCCGCGTTCGGTTCGATCAGCACGGGCAGCTGGAACAGGCCAAAGTAGACCACCGGCACACCGGCAGCCAGGGTATAGAAGTAGCCGGACAGGGGCACGGCGAACATCAGCACATACAGCAGGCCATGCAGGGCATTGGCCGCGGTCATTTGCCAGGCGGGCATGGTGTCGGGGTAGGCCGGTGCCTTGTGGCTCAGGCGCCACAGCAGGCGCAGCGTGGCCAGCAGTAAGATGGTCACCCCCGTCCACTTATGCCATGAGAAATATTTGAGCTTGGTTGGGGTAATGCCGGGCATATCGGTCATGACCAGGCCCATGGTGAAGGCACCGATAATCATCAAAGCAATCAGCCAGTGCAGGGCGATGGCGACTCGGGTATAGCGTGGCATGAACCGGTTCCTTAGCTGGGAGGGCGTTAGTTTTAGTGCGAACTAATATACCAAAAATGGCCAAGTCCTGCTGACCGTGGCCAATGTTGTCGCAACGGTAGCATGAAATCGTACGCCACTCGGCGCCGAATTGTTGAATAATAAAGCTCAGCCGACCGCGTTCCCCTTCGCTGGAGTTTCAATCTTGCTTACAAAGCCAGTTGATCGCTCTGTCTTTAGCCGCTGCCTGCCAGGCCCCGGCCTGCTCGCCCTGCTATTGGCCGCGCCCGTGGCCGGGGCTGAGCTGCCCCCGGCGGGTGTGTCGACCCAGGCCATGGTGGACCTGTCGATCGAGGAACTGTCGAATATCCAGATCACCTCGGTCTCCAAGAAACCCCAACGCCTGCTCGACGCTCCCGCTTCCGTCTTTGTCATCACCCAGGACGACATCGTGCGTGCCGGCGCCAGCAGCATCGTGGAGGCACTCAGGATCGCCCCCAACTTGCAAGTGGCGCAAGTGTCGTCGAGCGGCTATGCCGTCACGGCACGCGGCCTCAATGGCAGCGCCAACAGCAGCCCCAACAAACTGCTGGTGCTGATCGACGGCCGCTCCGTGTATTCCCCCCTGTTCTCCGGCGTGTTCTGGGACGTGCAGGATGTGGTGATGGAGGACATCGAGCGCATTGAAGTCATCAGTGGTCCTGGCGCCACTTTATGGGGCGTCAATGCCGTCAATGGCGTCATCAATGTCATTACCCGCCATGGGGACCAGACGCACGGTGAACTGCTGTCTTTGCATGCTGGCACGCACGGGGCCGATGCAGCCTTCCGTCAAGGCGGCGTCACCGAGGACGGTGTCCACTATCGCGTGTCAGGCAAGGTGCTGGACCGGGGCCACTTGGAGCTGGCCAATGGCGCGCCCGTCAATGATGCCTGGCACCGGGGCAACCTGCGTTTTCGCGCGGACTGGCAACGCGATGCGGACCAGTTCATGGTGGTCGCCAATGCGTACAAAGCCGATGAAGGCCAGCCAGCGCCTGGGTCGATTTCCGTCACTGGCACGAACCCCCAATTGGGCAATATCGCCACATCGGGCAGCAATATCACGGCACTGTGGGGCCGCGCACTTGGCGGCGGTGGTGCGCTGAGCGTGCAAGCGTATTTCGACCGCACCTTGCGTGATGTGCCCCCCACCTTTGGCGAGCAACTCAATGTCGCTGACCTGCAAGTACAGCACCACTTGGCGCCCCAGGGCATGCATGCCTGGGTGTGGGGCGCCAATGTGCGCGCCAGCCGCGACCGCGTCGCCAATAGTGCCTATATCGCCTTCCTGCCGGCCCAGCTGAACCAGCACTGGACGAGCCTGTTTGCGCAGGACGAATTGAGCCTGCACCAGGACCTGCAAATGACCGTGGGTGCGCGCATCGAGCACAACGATTACACCGGCAACGAATTCCTGCCCAGCGTGCGCCTGGGCTGGAAATTCAAACCCGATCATTTGCTGTGGGCCGCCTTGTCGCGTACGGTGCGGGCCCCATCGCGGCTGGACCGTGACGCTTTCATTCCAGGTAAGCCGCCCTTCCTGCTCGATGGCGGCAGCAATGTCGTCTCGGAGGTGGCGCGCGTGGCGGAACTGGGCGTGCGCGGCCAGGTGGGCACGGATTTTTCGTATGCTGCCACCGTCTACCACAATGACTACAACCACATGCGCACGCAGGAGATCGCACCCAGCTATACCTTTGTTGTGTTCGACAGCAAAATGAAAGGCAGGGCGACGGGTATCGAAATGTGGGGCAATTTCCAAGCGTCCAAGGACTGGCGGCTCAGTGCGGGCTGGTCTGCACAGCACGAACGATTCACGCTTCTGCCCGGTAGCAATGACAGTGTCAGCACGTCGACGAGCGGCAAGGACCCCGCCTACAGCGCACAACTGCGCTCGTCCTGGGGATTGTCCAAAGATGTGGACCTGGATGTCGCGGTGCGCCGGGTGGCCGCCCTGAGCAGCCCGGAGGTGCCGGCCTACACGGCAGTGGACGCCGGGCTGGGCTGGGAAGTGCGTCGCGACCTGATGCTGTCGCTGACGGTGCAAAACCTCAATGGCGGCCACGGCGAATACAGTTCCGTGGCAACGCGTAGCGAGCTCCCGCGCGTGATTTCCTTTAAGCTGGTTTGGCGCAAGGCTGGCCAATGAAAAAGGGACGCGGTCAAGGCGTCCCCTTGATGCACTTCGCCCGTTTGGGGCGAGCGGCCCAAGCTTAAATATCGCTGGCCAGTTTGGCGGCAATGCCCACATAGTTGGAAGGGGTCATCGCCAGCAGCAGGTCCTTGGCATCTTGCGGAATGGCCAGGCCGTTGATGAACTCGCGCAGGGCCTCTTTCGAGATGCCTTTGCCGCGGGTCAGTTCCTTCAGCTGTTCGTAGGGGTTCTCGATGCCATAGCGGCGCATCACCGTTTGTACGGGTTCGGCCAGCACTTCCCAGTTGGCGTCGAGGTCCTGCGCCAGGCGGGCCTGGTTCACTTCCAGTTTATTGAGGCCGCGCAGGCAGCTGTCGTAGGCCAGCAGGGTGTAGCCAAAGCCCACGCCGATATTGCGCAGCACGGTCGAGTCGGTCAGGTCGCGCTGCATGCGCGAGACGGGCAGTTTTTCGGCCATATGGCGCAGCACGGCGTTGGCCAGGCCCAGGTTGCCTTCCGAATTCTCAAAGTCGATCGGGTTGACCTTGTGCGGCATCGTCGACGAGCCGATTTCGCCTGCCTTGGTGATTTGCTTGAAATAGCCCAGCGACACATAGCTCCAGATATCGCGGTTCAGGTCCAGCAAGATGGTGTTGGCGCGGGCAATGGCGTCAAACATCTCGGCCATGTAGTCGTGCGGTTCGATCTGGATGGTGTAAGGGTTGAAGCTCAGGCCAAGGCGCTGTTCGATGACGTTCTTGGAAAACGCTGGCCAGTCAAAGCCCGGGTAGGCCGACAGGTGGGCGTTGTAGTTGCCGACGGCGCC
>JACXTT010007665.1_pt1 | contig 15164 bp, 12 predicted proteins | sample 9270951 | NCBI WGS metagenome assembly JACXTT01 (sample SAMN15532306, study PRJNA645909) | rock metagenome | isolation source: weathered quartz diorite | place: Puerto Rico | collected 2017-06-21
CGAACGAGCAGATCTACAACAACGCGAGCGAGCGCAGCAAGATCGTCTACGCGCTCCACTACGCGGGGCTGATCCCTGCGGGTCCGGGCAAGTCGCACCAGAGCCTGAGGGACATCTCGCTGCTCGGCGCGCTGCCGAACTGTACGGTCGTGCAGCCCGGGAGCGCGGAGGAGACCCGTGCGCTGGTGCACTGGGCGGTGGAGGAGGCGATCGAGAACGTCGCGATCAGGCTCGCGATCGGCCCATCTCCCCGGCGTCTCGAGCTTCCCGGAGGCTGGCGTCTCGAGCCCGGCCGTGGAACCGTTCTCCACGAAGGCGACGCTGCGCTGCTCATCGCGTACGGGCCAGTGATGCTGCACGAGGCACTCGTCGCCGCCGAGGCGCTGGGCGCCACGGGGACGCGGCTCGGCGTCGTCGATCTGCCGTGGCTCAATCGCTTCGACCTCGAGTGGCTCGCGGAGGCGGTCGCCCCGCATGCGGACGTCTTCGTGGTGGAGGACCACTCGGTCGTCGGCGGTCTCGGCGATGCGCTTCGCCGGGAGCTGTCCGATGCCGGGCAGATGGACGGCAGGTCGCTGACCGTCTTCGGCGTCGACGGCTGGCCGGCGTGCGGCACCCCTCCCGAGGTGCTCGGGTTCCACCGTCTCGACGGCGGGTCGCTCGCCCAGCGCATCGCGGAGCGGCTCGGTGTCCGGTCGCTCTCATGAGCGGAACATGAGCCCGGCTTTCAGAGACTCGGTGTGGCTCGTCCTTCCCGAGCCCCTCTCGACCCGGATCCTGTTCGATTGTGGAATCGTCGAAGGCCTGCGCGATCGGGTCGGACCGAGCATGCGTCTCGTCTCGCTGATGTCGCCCGAGCAGTCGGCCGAGTGGACGGAACGTGTTGACGGGCTGGAGGTGAGCTCCCGCGACGAATTCTTGCCCGTTCAGGTCGACGCGAGGGAGAAGGTCTTCCGGCGGGTCGATCGCTGGCTCGACCGGAAGGTCGGCTTCTACCCGCTGGCCATTCGTCTCAACCTTCGTCACGGGTTCCACCTCGAGCGCATGCAGCGCGGCCACAAGAACTACGGGCTCGACATCGCGCGCGTCGGTCCCTTACCTCGCCACCGGGCGGTCGACCGGCGGATGCTGCGCTGGCACTACAGCACGCGCCGGTGGGTTCCAACCGCCGTCCTCGAGCCGATGCGAGCCGAATGCCGTGCGGTCGTCTTCTCGAACGTCCAGACCGACCGGGTCGTACCGTTCCTCCTGGCGGCGAGGAGGCTGCGGCTGGCGACGGTGGGGTACGTGGCGAGCTGGGATCACACGGTCGGCAAGGGCGTGATCTCGCCGTACCTGGACCGGTACATCGTCCAGAACGACATCATGCGCTCCGACCTCGTCCGCTACCACGGTATTGAGGAGGAGCGGATCGTCGTCACGGGCTGGCCGCAGACCGACATCTACACCCGGCAGCGACCACGAGAGGACTTCGACTCGGTCCTTCGCGGCTTCGGGCTCGACCCGGGTCGAGAGCTCGTGATCGTGATGGGCAACACCCCCACCAACACGCCGTACGAGAGCCATTTCGTCGAACGGATCGTGCGCTGGTGGGACGAGCGCGGCGCACGAGAGCGCTTCTCGCTTCTCTTCCGGCCCCATCCCCGCGACAGCGAATGGAGAACGCGGTTCGCCGCCGCGCTCGACCGTGGCGACATCGTCGTTCAGACGCCGAGCTACACCGACCTGGAGCTGCTCGCCACTCTCCTCCAGCACGCGAGCTGTGTGGTCGCCAACGCGGGGACGATCCTGCTCGACAGCGTCGTCAACGACCGCCCGGTCGTCTGTGTCCTCTACGACGAAGGGGCTCCCACCGGCGAGAGCTGGGCGGCGAAGAACGCGATGGGCGAGCACTACCGGCAGCTGATGGAGTCGGGGGCGTTCTACCGTGCCGCTGACTTCGGCGAGGTCGCGGCAGGGATCGAGCGTGCGCTCGCGCATCCGGCCGAGCTCGCCGAGGAGCGCCGCCGCGTCGCGCGCGAGGTGGTGGGAGAGGTCGACGGACGCGCCGGTGCACGGGCCGTGGACGCGATCGCCGCCGTCGTCGCAGGGCCGGCGTGAGGAGCAGCTCCGTGCGCGGCGCGACCGAGTGGCTGTTCTTCGCCACGGTCTTCACGGTCACGTTCGCGAAGGTGCACTGGGCGATCGGCGGTGACCTGTCCCTCTCGGACATCCTCACCGGGCTGTTCCTCGTCGCCTTCGTGACTCGCCGGCTCGAGCGCTGGGACGGGCGCTTCTCCAGGCCGGCCGGGGCAACGTTCGCGTTCTTCGTCGCGTTCCTGCTCGTGTACCTGCTCGGCTTCTTCAACCTCGACACGACCGACGCGCTCGATCAATGGGCGAAAGGCATGGTCAAGTTCCTGCTCCACTTCCTCTTCCTCGTCACAGGCACCGCGCTCGTGGTCCGGCGTGGCGACAGGTTCTACTGGCAGACGCTCTGGGCGTTCATCGCCGGCATTGCGGCGAGCGCCGTCTACGGGTTGCTCCAGCTCGGGGTTGCCGTCGCCACGGGTGGGAACCTCGACGCCGCCGTTCTCTCCCCGCTCACGGGCGGTCAGAGTCAGATCAACATCTACGGAATCGTGTCGGGGCAGAGCGTCTACCGCCCGAACGCGCTCACCGGTGACCCGAATCACTTCGGTATCGAGCTGACGATCCCGCTGCTCGTCCTGCTGCCGATCTACCTGCGGCTCGGACGTGGCGGCCGCTGGCGAACGCCGACGACGGTGCTGCTGGCGTTTCTCCTCGTCATGGAGCTCGCGACGCTGTCGCGCAGCGGGCTGCTGGGGCTTGGCTGCGGTCTGCTCGTGCTGGCGGTTCCGTACGGGCGACATCTCGTCTCGAAGCGCGTGCTGTTCCCGCTCGCCGGCGTGGCGCTGCTGCTGCTCGCCATCGTCTCGCGCCGCCAGCACTTCTTCGAGACGGTCGTCCGCTCGCGGGTGCAGACGAATGCGAACGGGACATCAACCCACCTCGCGGTTTACGACTTCATCCCGCAGATCCTCCACTCCCACCCGCTGCTCGGTCTGGGTCTGAACAACTTCTCCGTCTACTACGAGTTCGTCACCGGTCGCACGAACTTCGGGCCGCACTCCTTCTACGTCGCCCTCGTCGTCGAGACGGGACTTGTCGGGACGGTCCTGTTCGCGGTGTTCGTCTGGTACCTGTTCCGGCGGCTCGGCTCCGTCCGGGCCGTCGGCCGCGGTCTGCAGGCACTGCGCGACCCTCTCGCCGCACGTGTCCGCCCGCTGGCGTGGGGCCTCACGGCGGCGCTCGTGTCGACGCTCGCGGCGAACGTGTTCTACCTGACGATGTCCTTCTACTACTTCTTCGTCTTCGCGCTGCTCGTCGTCTCGGCGCCGGCGGTGTTCGCGGCACGGCTGCGGGCGGGATGAAGGTCGTCGTCCTGACGACGTCCTACCCGCGCAACCCCGGCGACGTGGCGGGCACCTTCGTCCGGGACGCCGTCGACGAGCTACGTCGTGCAGGGGCGGACGTCGAGGTCGTCTCTCCCGCGTCGTTTCGTCACTTCGGCATCGCCTACGGGCACGGCGTCGCCGCAAATCTGCGGCGGGCGCCGTGGAGGCTGCTCCTTCTGCCCCTGTTTCTGGCCGGCTTCGTGCGCGCTGCCCGGCGCGCCGCGCGGGACGCCGATCTCGTGCACGCGCACTGGCTGCCGACCGGTCTCGTCGGTCTCGCGACGCGGAAGCCACTCGTCGTCCAGGTGTGGGGGACGGACATCGAGCTGGCCCGGCACGCACCGTGGCTCTTCAGACCGGTGCTCAGACGGGCCAGGCTGGTGATCGGTGCCTCCGACGCACTGACGGTAGCCGCGCGCGAGCTGGGGGCGCGCACCGTTCGCGTCGTTCCTGCCGGTGTCGAGATCCCCGATCGACCCGGCGAGCCCGAGGAGCCGCCGCACATCCTCTTCGTCGGGCGGCTCTCCGAGGAGAAGGGTGTGCTCGAGCTGCTCGAGGCGGCCAAGGCTCTGCCGGTCGTCATCGTCGGGGACGGGCCGTTGCGTAACCACGTCCCTGCTGCGGTGGGCTTCATACCGCCGGTCGAGATCGGCTCCTACCTCGAGCGCGCTGCGATCGTCGTCTGTCCGTCCAGGCGCGAGGGGTACGGCATCACCGCACGCCAGGCGATGGCGTACGGGAGACCGGTGGTGGCGACGGCTGTCGGGGGCCTCGCGGATGCGGTCGTGGACGGCGAGACCGGTCTGCTCGTGCCGCCCAACGACCCGCCTGCCCTTCGCGCGGGGCTCGAGCGGCTCCTGGGCGACCGGGCGCTGCGCCGGCGGCTCGGCGACGCTGCGCGCCGGCGCGCCGTCGAGCTCTACGGGCTCGAGGCGGCAGCACAGGCCACGCTCGCGGCGTATGCCGCAGCGCTCTCCTGATCAGCGGCTACCGTTCTGCCGTGCGGGTGGTCATGACCGTGTGCGTCAAGGACGAGGCCGACATCCTCGACGCCCAGCTCGCCTTCCACCTGAACGCGGGTGTCGACTTCGTGATCGCGACGGACACGGGCTCGAGCGACGGCACCGTCGAGATCCTCGAGCGTTACCGGCACGCCGGTGTTCTGGATCTTCGCGTCGATCACTCGCAACCGTTCCGCCTGGGCGACCAGCGGACGACGATGGCGCGCGCGGCGGCGACCGAGTTCGACGCCGACTGGGTGATCAACAGCGATGCGGACGAGTTCTGGTGGCCTCGCGGCCACGACCTGAAGACCGTCCTCGACGCGCTGCCGGCACGCTACGGCGTCGTGATGGGGCTGTGGAGACCGTTCGTACCGGTTCCAGACGACGGCTCTCCGTTCTACGAGCGGATGACCGCGAGGTTCGCGCCGTCCCACCCTGTCAATGATCCGACGAGCAAGTTCCGGCCGAACACGAAGGTTGCCCACCGGGCCGATGCGAAGGTCACCGTGGGCAGGGGCAACCACACGTCGGTCGACTCACGGCACCTGCTGCTGCGTGGGTGGTATCCGATCGAGATCCTGCACTTCCCGTTTCGCAGCTCGCGCCAGCTCGCGGCGAAGTCCGCGAAGTCGACGGCGCACGCCGGCCCGAAACGGGGCGGCTACCTCCGCCGCCTTGCCACCGAGGCGGATGCTCAGGGACGAGACCACGTGTTCGAGGGCCTGGTCGTCGACGAGCTGGAGCTCGAGGAAGGGCTGGGCTCGGGCGTTCTCGTCCGGGATCTCCGCCTGCGCGATGCACTGCACTCCCTTGTCGATCCCGCGACGGGACAGTTCAGCCTGCCGGACGGCGATCGAGCGCGCCTCACCATCGTGCCGCCGTCTCTCGTCGACGACGCGCAGTTCGCAGCCGACGTCGCAGTACTCGCTGAGGCCAACGTCATCCGGGCGCAGCGTCGAATCGACGACGTCGACCGACGGCTGCAGATGCTCGAACGGCGGTCCGTCTTTCGCGTCGGGCACGGCCTCCGCGGGTTCTTTCGCCAGGCTGCCCGCAGACGCGACGGCTAGCATCAGTCCGCGTGACCGACACCGATCTTCGGATTCGAGAGGCGATTCCGGCACGGCCCATCGTGCATGAGGACGGCGGCAGCCGGTCCGGCCGGCTCGTCGTCATCGAGCCCGCGCGGCGCTGGCCGCGTCTCTACGTCCCCGAGCTGTGGCACTACCGCGAGCTTCTGCTCACGTTCGTCTGGCGCGACATCAAGGTGCGCTACAAGCAGACGGTGGTCGGCGTTGCCTGGGCGCTGCTCGTCCCGATGTTCACGCTTGTGGTCTACGTGATCGTCTACGGCAGGTTCGCGAAGTTTCCGGCCGGACACCTGAAATATCCCGTACTCGTCATCGGCGGCCTGCTCCCGATGCAGTACTTCATGTCGTCGCTGACCGGCGCGGGCATGAGCATCGTCGGCGGCTCGTCGCTCGTGTCGAAGGTCTACTTCCCACGCGTGCTGCTCCCCCTCGCTGCGGTGCTCACGCCGGTCGTCGACTTCGCGATGTCCTTCTCCGTGATGCTCGGAGTGATGGCCTGGTTCCACACGTGGCCGAGCTGGCCGGCCGCGTTGCTCGCACCGGCGTTCCTCGCCCTTGCGCTGGTCACGGCCTTTGGTGCCGGGCTGTTCCTCTCGGCGCTCAACGTGCGCTTCCGAGACGTCCAATATGCAGTCCCGGTATTCCTCCAGGTGTTGCCGTTGTTGTCCGGGGTGCCGTTTGCGCTGGACCGGATCCCACAGAAGTGGCAATGGATCCTCGCTTTCAACCCGATGAGCACGGTCATCGCGGGCTGGCGCTGGGCCATGCTGGGTGGCACGGCGCCTGATCCGGCAAAGGCGGCGGTCGGCCTGGCGATGGTCGTCCTCCTCTTCCTCGGCGGTCTGACCTTTTTCCGCTCCTCCGAGCCGCGCTTCGCGGACAACATCTGATGTCGACGGCGATCGCGGTCGAAGGACTATCGAAGCGCTACCGCATCGGCCAGTTCAGGCCTGCCTACGGGACGCTTCGCGACTCGCTCGCCCGCAGTGCCAAGCGCTTGGCGTCGGGTCACCCGCACGAGCCACGGGCCGAGATCTGGGCGCTCGCCGACGCCTCCTTCCGCGTCGAGGAGGGCGAGGTGGTCGGCGTCATCGGCAGGAACGGTGCCGGCAAGTCGACGCTGCTGAAGCTGCTGACGCGGATCACCACGCCGACGCTGGGCCGCGCCGAGATCCGCGGCCGGGTGGGGAGCCTCCTCGAAGTCGGGACGGGATTTCACCCCGAGCTCACGGGCCGCGAGAACGTGTACTTGAACGGAGCCGTGCTCGGGATGAAACGGCGGGAGATCACCCGGAAGTTCGATGACATCGTCGAGTTCTCGGGCGTCGAGAAGTTCATGGATACACCCGTCAAGCGGTACTCGAGCGGAATGTACGTCCGGCTGGCGTTCTCGGTGGCCGCTCACCTCGAGCCGGAGATCCTGCTCATCGACGAGGTGCTGGCTGTGGGCGACGCGGAGTTCCAGCGCCGGTGCATCGGCCGGATGGAGGAATACGGCATGGCCGGGCGCACGGTCCTCTTCGTCTCGCACAACATGCCCGCTGTCGCACGCCTGTGCGACCGGGCGATCCTGCTCAAGAACGGGAGGCTCTCGCTGGACGGCGAGGCGACGACGGTGGTCGCCCATTATCTGCAATACGAGTCGGGTGCCAGCTCCACCCAATCCTGGCTCGATCCGGCGACCGCACCGGGAGCCGGCCTCGTCAAACTGCGCGAGGTGCGCGTCGTGGGTGAGGACGGCCGCGTGCTGGACGCGGCCGACATTCGCCGACCGGTCGGCATCGAAATCACCTTCGACGTCGTCCGACGCGGCGAGCCGGTGTTCCCCAAGATCAAGGTGGTGGACAGTCAGGGCGAGGTCGCCTTCAACGCGCTCGACACGCGCGAGCGTTGGATCGAGCACTCGCCGCCCGGCCAGTATCTCGCGACTGCGTGGATCCCCGGCAACCTGCTGAGCGAGGGTCTCCACACCGTCGACGTCGCTGTTTGCTCGCTCGGCGCCGCGAAGCTCGACCCGCACGTGCAGGTGCGCGAGGTCGTTTCCTTCAACGTCCACGATCCCGTCGAGGGCGACAGCGCCCGTGGGCGCTATACGGGCAACATGAGCGGTGTCGTCCGTCCGCTGCTCGAGTGGACTTGATCCTTTAGTAGTGGTCGCTCCGGGAACTACGGTCATGCTTCGCGGGGCTGCAAACCGTCGCAGGGCTGTGTCCTCGGTCGCCCACGTATGGAAACGGTGTTGGGGACAGACTTAAGTCTGTCCCCAACGCAGTCTCTTATCGCGGGCTCCCTGCGTCCTTGCCCTGCTCGGTTTTCGCCGGCGAATCGCGCCCGTATTTCCCGGAGAACCACTAGTCCACGGCGAACCGAGCCGGCGGCCCGAGGGCGGCAAGAGCTTCGGGCGCGGGCGAGAAGTTCCGTCGGCTGAGCGCGCGGAGCGACGCCGGTGAACAGTAGGTCGCCGTCGCCAGTACACGCGGCTTCGCGGTGCTGAAGCCGCCGCGGTGCAGCCCGCTCGTGTTGCAGAGGATCAGGGTCCCGCGGGGAGCGGTGAAGGTCTTGACTCCGTCGGCCGGGACGTTCCTCCTCACCTCCTCGTCCGGGATCCGGCCGCTGCGCATCGGCGACCAGTGCCAGATCGAGTCGTAGCGACCCAGCGCCTGGCTGCCGGGGACGTACTCGAACGGTCCTGCGGCGGCATCGACGTCGTTCAGATACAGGAACGCCTTGAGCAGGTGCTTGTCGTCGAAGTCGAGATGCCACAGCTGAGAGGCGCTGCGCTCGGAGCCCTCCTCCTGCGGCACCGTGTACCAGAGATCGACGTACGACAGCTTGGCCCACATCCGCAGGTACGCGTTGGCCAAATCGAGCATCCTGCTCGAGAGGCACGCGCCAAACCATGCGTCGTCGAGCCCGAGTACGACGCCGTCGAAGCTATGGGCTCGGATGACGAACTCCTTGCCCGGCCGCCGGCGGAGCTCCTCCGACTCCGGCCCTCCCGCCAGCGCAGCCTCCGTTCGCGAGATGAATGCAGCGCCCTGCTCCTCGACCGGGGCTGCCTCGGGGACCACCTCGGCGAACGGGACGACGGCGAAGCCGTTCGCATCGAGCTCGGTCAGCAGGTTACGCTGGAGCTCGTCGAGAGGCGCCGCGGAGGCGCTGAAGCGACGGCGAGCACCCCGGTTGGCGAGCGCGCGGTCGTGGAGCGCGTACGTCGCCGCGACGCCTCGTCGCTCGAGTCGCGCCGCAATCGAGCGCGTTCGGCCGGCCGGGAGTCGTGTGGAGAGATTTTGCTGTCGGTGCATTCGCGGATTCGCACGTTAGCCGGTGGGACGGAACCCGGTCGCCGCGTCCGGTTCCGGCGGCGATACTCGAATCTCGACGACGTACTGACCGACCCCGTGAGCCCAGCACTGAACGCCTTCTACTTCTTCGCGGACACGCCGCGGCGACGGGCCGCCCTGCGCGCCGAGCCCGGCTCTGCCGAGCGCTACGTCCTGTACGGGCTCGATCAGGAGCGTCTACGCGCGGTCTCGGTGGCGCACAACCTCGAGCGGGGTGCACCGCCGCGCTGGGCCCGCCTGGCGGACAGCGCCGTCAACGCCGCGTTGCGGCGGCTGAAGGGCACGGGTGGCGATCTCGCTCCCGCGCTGGCCTGCCTGCGACAGGCCAACCGCGCTGACGTGGTCGTCGCAACCATCGACCGCATGGGCATCCCGCTGACGCTGCTCGCCCGGGCGGGCCTGCTGCGCACGGCCCTCGTGTACGTCTCGGTCGGCCTTCCCGAGCGGCTCGAGCGGCTCCACGGCCCCGCGCGTCGGCTGCACCTCGCCGCGCTCCGTCGCGTCGACGCCTTCGTCGCATACAGCGCCTACGAGGCAGAGATGATCCGTGAGGCGATCGGGTCGGCGGCGGGCGCGCCGGTCGTGTTCGTCCCGTTCGGGGTCGACACGGTCTTTTTCCACCCGGTCGCCGGAGAGCCGGGCGCCGAGGTCGTCTCGGTGGGCGCCGACCCGCATCGCGACTACCCGCTGCTCCTACGGATCGCCGAGCGCCATCCCGAGTGGCGGTTTCGCCTCGTCGTTGCCCCGGAGCAGGTGAGTGCGCTCGGCACGGCACCGCCCAACGTCCAGGTGGAGGCGGGTATCTCGTTCGACGACGTTCGTGAACGTCTCGCCCGCGCGCGGGTCGTCGCGCTCCCGGTCCGGGACAACAGCTACTCGGGTGCCACGACCGTGCTCCTGCAGGCTCTCGCGTCGGGCCGGCCGGTCGTCGTCACGCGAACCGCGGCGATCGAGACGGGATACGGGCTTCGCGACGGTGTGAACTGCCTCCTCGCCCCGACCGGCGACGAGGACGCGTTCGAGCTCTCGCTGCAACGAGTCGCCGGTGACCCGGGCTTCGCCGAGTCGCTCGGCGTCGAGGCAAGGAACCTCGCGGAGAGTCTCGGCTGGCAGCGCTACGCGGACGCGATGCACGACGTGCTCGCCGACGCGGTTGCGCGACACTCCAGCCGATGAACCCCGGCACGCTCCCCCGCTCGGCTCTGGCGCATTCACGCCGCGTCACCGGCCGCGTGGAAGCGCTCGCGCAGACGGAGCTCGACATCGTCCGGACACGTGGCGGTCACGCCGACCTCGCCCTGTTCCACGAGTTCGTGCCGGCTCCCTCAGGCGGTGGGCATCAGTTCCTACGGGCGCTCGCAGGCGAGCTGCGCGCGCGCGGCCTGACCGTCGAGGAGAACCGGATCTCCACCGGCACGCCGGCCTGCCTGTTCAACTCCTTCAACTTCGACTTCCACCGCCTGCGGCGGTTCGCGCGCCGCGACGCGCGGATGGTCCACCGGGTCGACGGGCCCATCGGCGTCTACCGCGGCTTCGACGACGGCACCGACCGCCGCATCCTTCACGTGAACCATGCGTTCGCGGACGCGACCGTCTTCCAGTCGCGTTTCAGCCTGGAGAAGCACCGCGAGCTCGAGCTCGATCTGCGCGAACCGGTCATCATCCCCAATGCGGTCGATCCGGCGATCTTCCATCCGCCGGAGTCGAGGTCCCCTCGGCCGGGGCTGCCGCTGAGGATCATCGCCACGAGCTGGTCCGACAACCCGCGGAAGGGATCGGAGACGCTGGGCTGGCTCGACGAGCATCTCGACGCAGGGCGCTACACGCTGACGTTCGTCGGGCGCAGCGCCGTCGGGTTCCAGCGTGCGCGCGTCGTCCCACCGGTGCCGTCGGGTGAGCTCGCCGGTCTGCTGCGCGATCATGACGTCTACGTGGCGCCGAGCCGCGACGACCCCTGCTCGAACGCGCTGCTCGAGGCGCTCGCCTGCGGGCTACCCGCGCTGTTCCTGAGAAGCGGCGGTCATCCCGAGCTGGTCGGCGACGCCGGGCTCGGGTTCGATGCGCCCGAGGAAATCCCGCGGCTGCTCGAGCGTCTCGGCTCCGAGCTCGACGACCGCCGGGCCGCCATCCGCCTCGTTCCGATCACCGAGGTCGCCGACCGCTACCTCGAGGTGCTGCGCGGATGACGCCGCGCTCGGTTGCGCGGCGTGCCGTGCGGCCGCTGGCCGACGCAGCCATGCGCAGTGTCGTTGCGGTTCGGACGCGAGACTGGGCGCCGGCCTCGCGGCTCTTCGTCGTCGGCGACGGCAGCGGCTGGTCGATCGACGACGACGCCGGCCAGATATCCGCGGTGGCGCGCCGCGTCGGCTACGACGTAGCGCCTCCTCAGTGGGCGCGGCATGCCCGGCGCCAGTCCGTCTTCCTGCCGAGTCACTTCTCGGCGCTGCGCCCACGCTGGCTGAAGTCGTCCCACCGCCTCGGTCTGGCCTACTTCCACGGGCGGCCGGGAACCGACGGTCATCCCGAGTTCGACGAGGTTCTCGAAACCCTGCGGAAGAACGCCAGCCGAGTCGACCGCGTCCAGGTCACACATGCGGAGATGCACGAGCTGACGGTCGCCGCCGGCGTCGACGAGGAGCACGTGTTTCGCATCCCGATCGGAATCGACATCGAGCGCTTCCCGCTCGTGACCGACGAGCGCCGGCGTGACGCGCGGCGCGTCTTCGGACTGCCGGACAATGCGTTCGTGGTCGGCTCGTTCCAGAAGGACGGGGTCGGCTGGAGCGAAGGGCTCGAGCCCAAGCTGGTCAAGGGCCCGGACGTGCTCGTGGACGCCGTAGCGCGTATCCACGAGGCCGCACCGGAGCTCGTCGTCCTGCTGACCGGACCGGCGCGCGGGTTTGTCCGGACAGAGCTCGAACGCCGCGAGATTCCGTACAAGCACGTGCGCCTCGATGCGCGGGTCGCGCTGGCAGAGGCGTACCACGCGTTGGATGTCCACCTCGTGCCGTCACGGCAGGAAGGCGGTCCGAAGAGCGCGCTCGAGTCGCTCGCCACGGGTATTCCGCTCGTGAGCACGCGTGTCGGGCAGGCGCAGGAGATCGTCGACGACGGCCGCAGCGGGCTCTTCGCCGACGTGGACGACGCGGCTGCACTCGCTGCGCTCGTCCTGCGGGTCCGGGACGACACCGAGCTCGCGCGGGGTTTACGCGAGGCGGGACGCGCAACGGCAGAGGCGTACACGTACGAGAGGCTCGACAGCCGCTGGGCCGAGTTCCTCGACGGGTTCGTCGAGCGCGCGGACTAGGTTGTGCGCGTGTGGTGGACGCCCCAGCGCGCCGGCAGGTACGTGCGGGCGGCAGCTCGCTGGGCGCGTCTGCTGACGCTCGGCTGGACGGCCGCGGGACTTCGCGTGTCCTACGGGCACGACCGCGTTCCGGCGCCGGGTGAGCCGGTCGCGGGCGGGACGGCGAAGTTCCAGAAGCTCGCGGCGATGTTCCCGAACCATCCAGCGCGCTTCACCCTGCTCTACCTCGGCTCGACGTGGCTACCGCGCGATCTCGGGCCTCTGCTCGCGTATGCCGGCCGCCGCCGCATCCCCGTCGTGATGAACCAGAACGGCGTCGGCTACCCCGGGTGGGCCGGCTCGCGAACGGACGCCTTCAACCGCCCGCTCCGCCGGGTCATGGAAGTGGCGGACCACGTCCTCTACCAGAGCGAGTTCTGCAAACGGGCCGCCGACGAGTTCCTGGGAGAGCCGAACGGTGCCTGGGAGATCCTCTACAACGCGGTCGACGTCGGTCTGTTCCGCCCATCGGCCGCGGCGCCCGCCGAGGGGCCGGTGCTACTCCTCGGCGGCGACCAGACGCAGGCGTATCGGCTCGAGCTCGGGCTCCGCACGCTGGCGGCCCTCGTTCCCTCGGCTCCGGGCGCGCGCCTGCTCGTCGCCGGGCGTCTTGTCGCACCGGCGGCGCCGCTGGTCGAAGAGCTCGGCCTCGGCGACCGCGTCGAGCTCGTCGGCCGATACGCGCAACGCGACGCGCCGGCGCTGTTCCATCGCGCGCATGTGCTCCTCCACACGAAGGTCAACGATCCCTGCCCGACGCTCGTGCTCGAGGCGATGGCATCCGGGCTCCCTGTCGTCTATCCGGCGAGCGGCGGTGTGGTCGAGCTCGTCGGCGACGAGGCGGGGATCGGCGTCGAGCACGATGCCTCGTTCGCGCGCGACGACCCACCGGCGCCCGAGGCGATGGCCGCCGCCGTCGAGCGCATTCTCTCCGAGCGTCGACGCTATGCCGAAGCCGCACGTGCACGGGCCGTCGAGCGCTTCGCGCTCGAGCCCTGGCTCGACCGACACGCAGAGCTGTTTGCGTCGCTCACCCGCCGCGGTTGACCGCCGCATACCCGCGAACGCGGCCGGCGAAGGTCGCCAGATGGAAGCGCGCCCGGGTGAGATCACCCCGCGCAGCGGCGTACGCGGCGCCGCCGAGTGGCCTCACGAGCATCCGGGCTACGCTCCGGACCGGGTATCGCCGCTTCCGCAGGATGAAGCCGACACTGGCACCGTCCCGGGCGCCGAGCGCCCGGAGCTCGGCGGCGGTCGGGCGCCGCTGTGGATGTCGGACGACGAAAGACGGGTCGTACTCGATGCGTGCACCCGCTTGCAGGGCACCGACGACGAAGTCCGTTTCCTCGCCCGAATGCCACGGCTGCCCCGATCCGAGCCCGAGCGACTCGTCGAAGCGACCTGCGTGGGCGACAGCGTCCCGGCGAAGAAAGAGCGTGTGGGAGTTGACCCGGTTCCACACGGTCGCAGCCGTCACCGGACAGCGGGTCGTCGGCCAGCGCAGCGAGCCGTCGCCGCGTGCATCTGCGGCTCGCCCGGTGACTCCGTCGAGATCGGGACGCTCGACGAGACGGGCGGCGATCCGCTCCAGCAGATCGGCTGGATACGAGCAGTCATCGTCGGGGAAGCCGACGACGTCCGCCTCGAGGTGCTGGAGAGCTGTGTTGCGTGCGCGGGAGAGACCAGGCTCGGAGCGCAGGCGCACGACGCTGATCGCCGGGTGCCCATCGGCGACTGACCCTGCGCGGTCGTCGTCGTTCTGATCGACCAGCAGGACGCGGAATGCCTTGTGCGTCTGGCTCTCGAGCGAGTCGAGAAGCGCGTCGAGCTCGTTCGCGCGGCCGACGGTCGCGACCACGAGATCGAAGGTGAGCACGGGTGCGTCCAGAACGGACAGGCTATCGTCCGCCCGTTCCTCGCCTGCGACCGATGCCGTGAACTCTTCCCCCCCGCTCGTCTCATGCGTGCTCGCGACCCATGACGGTGCCGGCACGCTCGGCGCCGCTGTTCGCAGCCTGCTCCGCCAGACGCTCCAGTCCGTCGAGGTCGTCGTGGTGGACGACTCCTCCACCGACGGCACGGCCGAGCTGCTCGCGGAGATCGACGACCCGCGGCTGGTCGTGCTTCGCAACGACACGCAGCTCGGGTTGGCAGGGTCGCTGAACCGCGGTTTCGATGCCGCCGTAGGACGCTACGTCGCGAGGCTCGACGCCGATGACGTCGCCATGCCGACGCGACTCGACCGGCAGCTCGCCGTTCTGCGGTCGGCGCCCGATCTCGCGCTGCTGGGCACGAGCGCGCTCGAGCTGGACGCGCGCGGCCGCACCGCCCGGCTCCACCACATGCCGTCCGGGGATACGGACGTCCGCTGGCAGCTGCTGTTCTCGAGCCCGTTCTTCCACCCGTCGGTGATCGTCGACAGCAGGGCGCTCGATCTCGGCGGCCTTCGCTACGACACGGAGTGCGCCGAGAGCGAGGATTACGACCTCTGGTCGCGGCTGCTTCGCATCGCCAAGGGAAGGAATCTCCGCGAGCCGTTGCTGCTCAAGCGCGTGCACCCGGGCCAGGCCACGCAGAGGCGCCGTGATCTGCAGCGGTCGTTCCAGCGCACGGTCGCGCTGCGCGAGATCGTGAGCGTTGCGCCCGCCCTGGGGGCGGACGGTACGGAGCTGGCATGGTTGGTGGGCAGCGGAGAGCCGGTGGCGGCCGACCGCCTTGCCGATGCGGCCGATGCGTTCGTCGCGCTCATCCGCGCATTCGAGCGTGATCGCGGCCGACTTCCGCGCGAGAGCCGCGCACGCGCTGCGCGTGCCCTTGCGCGCGCCGCCGCGTGGGGCGGCGGCGCTTCTGCGGGCGAAGTGCTCGGACGAGCGCTCCGGCTGGATCCCGGCTTTCCGGTCGGGCTCGCTGCCGGCCGCGGC
>JACXTT010007666.1_pt1 | contig 15161 bp, 8 predicted proteins | sample 9270951 | NCBI WGS metagenome assembly JACXTT01 (sample SAMN15532306, study PRJNA645909) | rock metagenome | isolation source: weathered quartz diorite | place: Puerto Rico | collected 2017-06-21
GATGATCATCCGGTCCTTGATCTGCGTGTAGAAGCATGTGAACAGCGACCATATCGAAGCTGCGTCTGCTCGAATAATGGCAGAGCCGGATTCTTCGACGATCATCCCGATATGCCCGCCTGCCAGCAGCATTCCCTTTTGAAGAAACTCGCTACCCAGCTTCATCACCTGCTGCCTCGTATCAGCCGGCCGATAATTCGCACTTTGATCTTCCGCCACTTTCAATTTCCCATCCGTAACAACGACGAGGTTGTAGACCGGCGTTTCTCTTGTTTCGCGGTGTACCACGAGCTTGAAACGATCCGCGAGCATCGTTTGGATCATCGCCTGCAACATTGGAGCGTCGTGAGCATTGAGTTGCTGCGGTGTGTAGCTTGGAGAACCATCGGGAATGGTGGCTTCGAGGTCGAATCGGTCGGACTTGACCCACGCCGGGCCACCAGAAATCAGTTCGGCCAGCGAGGAATCGCGGCAATCGATGCCGTAAGCCAACGCGATGAGGTTGTACAGGCTCGTGTTTGTTATTTCCAAGCGCTTTGAGTCGAGCTGGACTCTCCCGCGGCAACCCATGCCGCCGCTTAAGCCCGGGAAGAGAATGTCTGGCCCGGCTGGAGTCCTGCTTCTCACAGACACACCATCGAAAGTCTGGCGCGGCTGACGATTCTGGAGTGGGATTGTCGAAGCAATCACTAGCGCTTGCTGCAAGAGTGCACGATGCTCCTCGACGTTACGGCTCCAGGAAATCTCTTCAGCCACAGGAACGGGCTTCATGGACGGAGCAGTCGTCACTTGCTCGCCAGGTAGCAACTTCTTCAAGGTCGTGCCCTGTTGGACGTGGACTTCTCCCTGAATCACGGCAACCCGTGAACCGGTCTCGACAGATTCCACAAGAAAAACGGTACCGACCACCGAGACCGTCACATCCCTGGTTTGCACGTAGAGGTGTCCCATGCGCTGAGTCGCCGCATTCACGATGACGCTTCCGGTCGTCAGGCGTATCCGCACGCCGTCGTCCGCTCGCTCCAGCGCGAGTTCAGACTGCGACCGCATCTCGATCCGGGATCCGTCGGCCATCGCGAGCATGGCTCCATTGCCGCCGTCCGACCGAATAACCGCGCCGCTTCCAATCTTCTCTCCGGCCACAACAACGCGGGATTCGCCGCGCGATATCCGGTAGAGCCTGCCGGCCACAGCTTCCGCCATCGCAGGACGATCAACGCGCGTTGGGAGATTTCGAATGATCGCGGTGAAACCAACCGTCGCGAGGATCAGCGCAGCTATGGCAACTGCGGCCATCAAGGGACTGAACTTCTGCCGAGCGTGGAGGGTGTTCACTGGCGCATCACATTTTTCCGGCGCTACCGAAGTTAACCGCAGCAGAACCTTCTGCCGAGACAGTTCCATTTGTTCGGGAGTAGGTTTCGAGGCTCCTTCAAAGAACTGATCCAAGATCTTTCCAGCATTTCTCATATGACGTTTCATGACTGATCCACCTCGCAAGCACGGATGAGTTTCTTCAGCCGAGCGCGTGACCGAAACAGGCTGACGGCGATGGTTCCTCTCGATGTGCCCAACAGCGTGGCGATCTCTCCAAGACTGTAGTTGTGGATGTATCTCAGAATGAGAATCTGAGCTGCGCCCTCGCTTAATTTCGCTATCGCTTGCCATAGGCGCTGATCCATCTCAGCGTTTCGATCGGCGCTTCCGCCGCCGGCTCCAACGTCGAATTCTTCATGGTCGCCGGAGAGTACGTGGCGCTCCCGCAAACGAACCGTCTTCAATGAGACATTCACGGCCGCTCTGTAAAAATATCCCTTCGGATTTTTCGTGAGATCCGGCGGAGAATCGCGGCGCAGCAGCCGCAAGAAAATGGTCTGAGCGACATCCTCGGCGTCCTGGGGTGTGCGTGTGATGCTATAGGCCGTGCGATAAACCAGATCGTAATGCTCTTCAAAAATTTGCCCAAATTCTTGCAGGGATGGCTTCTGCATCAACTCCAACACGGTTACTGTCGACATGCGCTCCTCATCTGATAAATCCCCCAGATGCCGCGTTGATTAGCATCAGGTCGAAAAAAGTCAGTAGGCCTCGATTCTTTTGCACACGAGTATTGGTCTGTGGAATACTCCGTCGCGGATCCGCTCTCAAGTACAAACGCGGGGGGACAATCGGATGAAAGTAATTATCGGGGCTTTTGCACTTTTTGCGACGGCAACGTATGCACAGCAGACCGCCGTAAACCTCACGGCGAAGTCCGCAAACGTCAGTGAATCGGGTATTCCCGTCAAGATCAGTATCCTGCGTTGGTCGACAGATGAAGAGCGCACCCCGCTGGTCGCGGCATTGGATCCTGCCGCACAGGCAGCGGCTCAAGCCGCGAGTGCCGCCGGAGGGCGCGGCGCTGGTGGCGGACGAGGAGGTCGCGGAGGCCGCGGCGGCGGCGGTCGTGGAGATCAAGGCGCGGCGGCAGGGCTCGATCCGAACGATCCCGCGCTCGCAGATCTCGTCGCAGCACAGGGTCGCGGAGGTCGTGGAGGCCGCGGCCGCGGCGGTGATGCTGCGTCTGCCAAACCCCCTGATCCGGTTTCGGTACTGACGACTGCAATCGGTAAAGCACCGACCGTCGGCTATCTTTGGACGAACGAAGTTGTAGGCTATTCGATCAAATACGCCTATCGCATTCCCATGCCGGACGGCGGCGAACGCATCATCCTCGCGACCGATCGGCGCCTCGGCGCCGGCACAGTGGGCTGGAAGCCGCTGGGAACCGCAGCTCCAACCGACTATGAGTTCACACTTATCGAACTGCGGATGGACTCCAAGGGACTAGGAGAAGGCAAGACGTCCCTCACGAGCAAAGTTACTTTCGAGAGCCAAGCCAAAACGCTCGCTCTGGAGAATTACGCGGCGACGCCTGCAATTTTCCAGAGCGTGAAACGATAGCCGCAAATTGCGCGAATTACGCAAACCCGTTCGCGCAATTTGCGTAATTTGCGGCTACACCCACCTAAAACACGTACTTTAACGCGAACTGCATGATTCGTGGATCTGCGGCGGCCACGGATTTGCCGAATGTCTGGCTGTTCAGCGCCGAGCTTGGGTTCATGGGATTCACGTGATTCGGCGCGTTGAACGCTTCAGCGCGGAACTCGACGGACTGTCCCTCGCGAACCTGGAATCTCCGAGTTAATCCTAGATCCAAATTGATGAGGCCCGGCCCTCGCAACTGCGCCGCGTTTCCGTATCCACACGAAAGCGTGACGGGACTACATAGGCCCGTCGCCTGAGTCGGCGTCTCGAACGCCTTGATATTCAGCCATCCGTCTTTATTCTTGTTGGGGAGATAGGCATCGGCGAGCTTCTGATTGGCCCGCCCATTGTCTGTCGTTCCTGTGAATGCAGTATCAATGCCGCTGCTAACGCGGAAGGACGTGCCCGACATCAGCTTGAGGATTCCAGAAAGTTGCCAATTGCTGAACAGCCACTGCATCGTGTGATTCGAGAATCTCGGACTCTCAACTACAGTGGAGAGGTTCACAATGTGCGTCCGGTCTCCGGAGCAATTCGAGCGGTTGTATCGTCTGAAGCCCGGAGTGATTCCGCCCGAACCCGGCTGCGATACAACACCATCGCCGATGCAGTGAGACCAAGTGTAATTTCCCAGTATGGTCAAACCATGCGCGCGCCGGCGCTGGACCGTGAGCAGCATTGCGTTGTAACTTCCCGTTCCGCCGTCTTCCAAATCTCCGATCGCGTTGTAGTACCTGCCTTGATCCGGATTCAACAGAGTCAGAATTTTCCGCTGAGTGATGTTGCCCGTGTTCGCTCCTGGCATGTACACCGAATAATCCATCTGGATCTGCGGGCCCCACAGATGAACATCCTGGTTCCCGAGATAATTTCCGGCGAACAGCCAGTTCTGTCCGACCTGGCGCTGAATGCTCAGGTTCCATTGGTTGATGTATGTGGATTTCGCGTTCTGCCGCAGATTGTCGTAAGCGCCGTTGAGTTGGAACGGCGACGAGGTCGTGAAAGACGACGGGAGAGGGTTCCCTCCCGGATATCCCGTCGTGTAGGTGGCCGAGGGCGTGTTCCACGGGTCCGAGAAAGTTGGATTGGAGAGAGAGGTCGTGCCGTTCCAAGGGGCCCCTGCACCATTACCATAGAATGTCCACATCGGCGGGAGGTCCGCAAACATGCCATACGCTGCACGCACCACCATCATGCCATCGCCTCTCGGATCCCATGCGAACGCCAGCCGGGGCACGAAATGAAGCAGGCGATTGAACATGTACTTGCCGTTCTTCGGCGCGAGCGCGTCACCTGACATCACCGTTCCCACTGGGGCCAAGGGGTAGGATGTGCTCTTGTAGCCGGAAGTGTACAGGTCGTACGAGAAAAAATTATGGCGGCCCTTGCCATCGTAAGGCGAGATGAACGGTTCCCACCGAATGCCGTAGTTGACGGTCAGATGCCCCGTCGCTTTCCAACTATCCTGAGCGTAAAGGCCGAAATACGTTTGACGCGGATATAGGAAACTTTTCGTACCCGCGGAGAAGCCGGAGGGCAATCCCATGAGGAAGTCGGATAGTGCGAGACCCGTTCCGTTGGGGACCCCTGCAATGGTGCTGGTCCGGTTACCACTAAATGAGAAGGTAGGATTGGCGGCAACGTTCGAATTCGCCGTGAAGTTCGAATGACTATAGTAAGCACCGAATCCCAGCTGATGCGCTCCGCGGATCCAGCTCACGTCTTCTGCTGCTTGTCCTTCAACCGAATTGTAGTAGCCCGGTTGCACGTTCACTCCGGTGACGGTGAATCCATTCGGATTGATCCCATTGGCAAGGCCCGATCCCACGCCGAGATTCATGTGTCCTTTGAATGGAACCCAAACGTTCTTCACTCCGAGATCGTTTAGATCGATAACATCCGGGTGGATGCGCGGGTTCAGCGTTCTAACGCCTGTCAAGTGAACTGAGTTCACAATGCCGCTGCCGATGAGATAGGTGTCGCCGAAGACCACCGTGTGCGCACGCTGATTGATCTGGCCGGTCGAGCTCGTGAGAATATTTTTGCCGTCATAATCCCAAGGCTGATCCTTCCGCGCTCCCATGTATCGAAACAACATCGAGTGCTTTTCGCTCTTCTGGATATCCACGCGACCCACAGTCAAATACTCACTGGGGTTGCTCACGCCTCCGAACGTCGTTAAGCCACAGGGGTGGGTAGATCGCGGAAAGCGTGAATCGTTCACGAGGGCGAGCGCTTGCGGAGAAAACAGTTTGGGATCTACTGTATTCGTCGCATATCCATTGGTGCCGAACGGCGCTCTCAATGTAACGGTATTGCCGCTCTGGCATGTGGGAGAAGCGAAGTCGGTGAAATCACCGGCGAGCATCTTGGCCGTGGGAACGAAAGACCGGTTGACCGTCGGTGTCGAACGCTGGATCGTTGCTTGTTCTCCGACAAAAAAGAACAGCTTGTTTTGCACGATCGGTCCACCGAACGTGCCGCCGAACTGATTGCGTTTCAGGCCATCCTTGCTGGTGGCGTAGAAGTTTTGCGCGTTCAGAGCGCCGTTGCGCAGAAATTCAAATACATCGCCGTGAAATGCGTTGGTCCCCGATTTCGTTACAGCGTTGATTGTTCCCGCGGCATGGTGACCGTATTGCGCGGCCAATCCGCTGGTTTCGACTTTGAACTCCTGCAGCGCGTCCGGGAACGGTAGCGGCAAGTTCAAATTGTTTTCCGGATCGCCGTGTGTTCCGCCGTCGAGCATGTAATTCAAACCGCCGTTCATGCCGCCGCCGACTTGAATCACGACAGTGGCGTAATTGCGGACGCCGGAATTCAGCGAGTTGTCCGTCGTGGGCACAGCAGCGCCGGCCAGAAAGATGAGTTCGGTTGGATTGCGTCCATTGAGTGGGAGTTCCAAAACGCGCTGGTTGTCGATGACGTTACCGACACCGGAACTTCGCGATTCCACCAGAGCCGCATCGGCTTTCACTTCCACCTGATCGCTAAGCTGTCCGACTTCAAGGACGGCATTCACGGTAGGATTCGTTCCAACCTGCAAAACGATCCCGCTTTGGACGTAGGTCTTAAAACCGGGTAGCGCAGCCTCGATCGTGTACGGCCCGATGGGCAAATTCTGCAATGTGTACGAGCCCGTTTCGTCCGTTACAGCGTTTCGCTTCACGCCTGTCGCTGTTTGAGTGGCAGTGACTTCGACGCCAGGTAGAACAGCGCCGCTCTGGTCTTTCACCGAACCAATGATCTGGGCGGTTGCCTGCGCCCAGATCAGGGATGCTCCGATCGACAGAAGCACGACCGCGATAATAGATTTTCGCACCATAGATTCCCTCCTCGCCGAGAAGTCGGATTCACGTTTCTTATGGTTTTTTTTCGCTTTAGGGGGCAGCAGCACAATAACAGTGCAGTGCTATGAGGTCAATGATATGCGGTGTAAAATGTCGACGCGCCGTATGTTGAAAACACTCGCAGTTGCCACCTACGTCCTTCTGGTTTTGTCCTCGGCATCACTTCAGGCTCAGTCTGAAGCGCGCGAGAAAACTGTTTTGGACGGCGTGTACTTGGACGCGCAGGCAAAGCGGGGGCAGGCTTCCTACACGACACACTGCAGCGCATGCCATGGCAATGCTCTCGAGGGCGTTTCCGCCCCACCGCTCACCGGCAATCGCTTCATCGAGCGGTGGCGCGAAGGCGAACTGTATCCTTTATATGACTTCATCCGACAGAGAATGCCGTTCGGCCGGCCGGCGAATGCCAAACCGATACCTGACAACGAGTATCTCGACATCCTTACTTACGTTTTAAAGGTCAACGGCTATCGCTCCGGTGATGGGGAGCTCACGCCATCCGTGCTCGGAAATATCATGCTCGTCGGACTGAATGGACCTCAGCCGGTGCCGGATGGTTCACATGTGATGTCGGTGGGATGTTTGTCCCAGGTGGGCGATGTATGGCTTCTGTCGAACGCAACCGAACCTGTGCGCACACCGCTAGAAAGTAGCCCTCCTCTGGCGCAAAAGAAGTTGGGCACTTTGACCTTCCGCCTCGTGGATCTGGAAGCGATTTCCGATTTCTCGCCGTCCGCACATGGAGGACACAAAATGCAAGTGAAGGGTTTCTTGACGCGGCAGCCCAATGCAGAGCGAATCAGTTTGAGTGCGATAGAAATGCTCGATTCGAGCTGCGGAAAATAAAACGGGAAAATTCCAGGACGGTTGCGTCGTTACCGTAATTCGTCTGGGAATTAAATGAATTACGGTAACGACGCAACCGTCCTGGAATTTATTTCTTCTTGTCCTGCTCTTTTTCCTGAACGGAGAGGCCGCCGGTTATGCCGGTGAGCTGATTTCCCGTTGCCAGCCGGCGCATCTTTGCGATCTCTGCCGGCGTCGCCGTCTTGGGATCGACGTTGACAATGGAGCAGGTGAATCCTCGCAGCGTGCATTCCGACGTGGTGTGTTTGATCCCCTTTTCCTTCATCAGGCGGAGCATCAATTCTGACGTTTCTGCGTGGTACTCCACAGAATTGTTCGGCAGAAAGGTTCCAACGCCGATCGCGTAATCCACGGGCATGAGTGGCTCGACACTCGCCATGAAGGCGCCGTCCAGCCTTTTGCCCAAGTCATAAGCTCCGAGGTCAGCGCCCTGGTCGACGAGATACTGCACGAGAGGCGTGTTTCCCAGGTTCGCAGCGACCATCAGCGGCGTAATGCCGTAGGCATCGGCCCAGTTCACATCTTCGCCGAGTCCAACGAGCAGTTTGGCAAGTTCGACTCGTTCGGCATTGGGATGGTTCACCTGATAGCCCGGGATGAGTGCAAGTCCCGCGGCTGCTTCCAACATCGACTCTCGGTCGCTCGACACGGCGTGGGGATTGGCGCCATAAGACAGCAACAGCTTACAGAGTTCAACGTCTCCGGCAAATGCTGCGCGATGCAATGCGCTGGCAAACACGATCCGCGGTGATGCATTTCGATTTCGGCCTCTCGGTGTGTTATTCACAACAGCGTTCGGATCTGCGCCGGCGTCCAGGAGCTTCTTGATGAGCGGAAGAGGATCTGTCGTTACCGTCCAGGGGAAGCCATTGGTTCCGAGTTCCATATTACGGCGATCTACGGCCCAGAACAGCGGTGTGAATCTCTGCGCGTCGGCATGATTCACATTCACATGATTGTCGATCAAGAACGACGCCAATTCATATTGACCATTGAAAATCGCCAAACCTAAAGCGTCTTTCCCGTCGCCTGCGATTGCGTTCAAATCCGCTCCGGCAGCAACCAAAGTGCGCGCGATTTCCAGATCGCCCTCCCGCGCCGCAAACATTAAGGGCGTGAGCCAACCACCGGCCAACTCGTCCACTTTTTGATCCGGCTTGGGAGGTTCGGGAGTTGCGCCTTCAAAGCCGCGGCCATGCGCGGATGGAACAAAATACGAACGGGCGTTGACGGACGCGCCTTTGGCGACGAGCATCTTGACCGTTTCGAGATGCCGTTCGGAAACGGCCCACATCAACGGCGTCGTGCCGCCCCACGTCTCGACGGCGTTCACTTGAGCTCCATTATCCAGGAGCAGCTTTACGGCGTCCGTCTTTCCCGTGCGAGCCGTCAGCATCAACGCAGTGTCGCCAAATTTCGAGAGGGAAGCATTCGGATTGGCTCCCGCTTTGATGAGTTTCTCGATCATGACGGCGCTGCCGTTGATCGACGCCAACTGCATCGGGAGAATGCCTTCTCGGTTTGCGGCCGAGACGTTGGCGCCGGCCCGAATCAGCAAGTCTGCCGTTTCAAGGTCATCCGCGCGCACGGCCCAATGCAATGCCGTCGTGCCGTCGACTTGCGGCGCATTGACATCCGCCTTCTTCAACAGCAAGGAACGCACAGCCTCCTTATTTCTGTTCATTGCCGCATCTGCTATTTCAATGCTCGCCGCAACGAGACTCTGGGCGGACAGCAGCGCCAATACGAAACAGCCGCCGATCAAGGGTCTGATGGACATTTGTCGTTGTCTCCTAACCCGTTTATTGTGCCTTGGGATCGTTAAAATTGCTCTCGTTCTTCTACTACACGCGTAACTGAATTGACAACCAAAATCCCCTCAAATCCTCGCTTAAAAGATTATCGTAAGATCGCATAAAATCATTTGGCCTAGAGCTCGCTATCATGAGATAAGTGCTTAATCACAAGCTAGAAAAGGCTCGGAGCGATCAATGCAGAAGAAATTCTTGTTATGTGGTGCGGCCTTATTATTCGCCGCGTTGGTCGTCGGTCAAACGAAGCCCCCGGCCCCTCAACAGGCGGCCGCTCCTGTTGCGACGGGCGCTACTGCAGCGGCCCAGCGCGCCCTTCTCGATCAATATTGCATTACGTGCCATAACGACAAGACGAAAAGGGCCAATCTGACTCTCGAAAAACTAGACCTCACAACTGCCGGCGACCATCCCGAATTGTGGGAAAAAGTTATTCGTAAACTTCGCGCTGGTGTCATGCCGCCTCCGGGCATCAGGCGTCCGCCGTTCAAGGAATACGAGGGCTTGCGCGATTGGCTCGAAAGCGAAATGGATCGGAAAACTGCGGCGCGCGGCCTCAATCCTGGATACGTGGTTCTTCATCGGCTTAATCGAACGGAGTACGCCAACGTCGTACGCGACCTCTTGGATATCGAGATCGATCCCGCGAAATTTTTGCCGCCTGACGATTCGGCCCGAGGCTTTGACAACGTCGCGGGCTCGTTGACGATCTCCCCAACGCTGCTGGAAGCCTACACAACAGCGGCAACGAGGATTGCTCGAATGGCTGTCGGCTATTGGAAGGCGCCAACGGAAGCGAGCTACATCGCGCCGGGCGATGTGGGGCAGACTCACCACATCGAAGGTCTTCCTCTTGGAACACGCGGCGGAATGCTCGTTCACCACAACTTCCCAGCCGATGGCGAATACAAGTTTTCGGTCCAGAACTTCGGTGTCGGTACTTACGTTCCCGGCGAGCAAATTGAATTTCTCGTGGACGGCGAGAGAGTGAAGCTCGTCGATTATGTCGGCGTGGGTTTGAGCCAGGGCATGCAAGGCGAGAACGATGGGTCGATCGATGTGACCGTGCCGGTGAAAGCTGGTTCGCATGTCGTGGGTGCGACTTTCCTGGAGACGAACTTTCGCCCCAGTTTGAATATCGTGAAGGAATTCGAACGAAAGTCGCTCGACAATAACAGCATCGCTCAGTTGCAGTACTACCCCGTCATTGGCTTCTTCCGAATTACGGGACCCTACATTCCGCAGCGTCCCGACGATTCGCGCAGCCTGCGCAAGATCATGACCTGCAAGCCGGCGAACGCGAGCCAAGAGGAACCGTGCGCGAAACAGATTCTCACGACGCTGACGCGAAAAGCGTATCGGCGCCCGGTCAATCCTCAGGATCTTGAATCATTGATGAACTTCTATGAGGAAGGCCGCAAACTCGGCAGGTTTGAAGACGGAATCGAACTGGCTCTTCGCCGGCTCTTGACGAGTCCCCAATTTCTAGTCCGCGCGGAAAAGGAACCAGCGAATCTCGCGCCGGGCAAAACCTATCGTATTACCGATCTGGAATTGGCCTCTCGTTTGTCGTTCTTCCTGTGGAGTAGCATTCCCGACGATCAACTGATCAACCTCGCAAACCAAAACAGGTTGAGCAATCCCGTCGTCCTCGAGCAACAGGTGCGGCGCATGCTTGCCGATCCGCGATCGAAAGCTCTCGTGGAAAACTTCGCCGACCAGGTGCTCTACTTGCGGAATTTGCCGGTGACATCGCCGGATGGAAAGTTCTACCCCAACTGGGATGACGAATTGCGCAAGGATTTCCGCACCGAGACGGAAATGCTTTTTGAAAGCATCATGCGCGAGGACCGCAACATCGTTGATTTATTGACGGCGAATTACACTTTTCTTAACGAGCGGCTCGCCAAGCATTACGGCATTGCCGGCGTTTATGGTGGTCAATTCCGTCGCGTGACGCTAGGACCGGAATTGGATTACCGTCGCGGACTATTGGGACAAGGCAGCTTCCTGTCGATCACGTGGGTTCAGAATTTCAGGACGTCGCCTGTGAAACGAGGCGTTTGGGTTCTCGAAAACATTCTCGGCACGGCGGCTCCAGAGCCACCGCCGAATGTCCCGCCATTGGAAGACGCAACAGCGGGATCAACGAAGGTTCTAACGTTGCGCGAGCAGATGACCCTCCATCGGAAGAATGAGCCGTGCGCCAGTTGCCACAAGCTGATGGATAACATCGGCTTCCCGCTCGAGAATTTCGACGCCGACGCAACATGGCGAACGAAACAGGGGGGCGACGGTGGAACGCTTATCGATCCGTCAGCCGAACTGTGGGACGGCACGAAGGTCAACGGGCCGGTCGAATTGAGGCAAGCACTTCTGCGGTACTCGCCTGCCTTTGTGCGGAACATGACCGAAAAGATGATGACGTACGCACTGGGTCGAGGCGTTGAATACTTCGATATGCCTGTGGTCCGCTCGATCGTGCGCGACGCGGAGAAGAATCAGAACAAGTTCACATCAATCGTGTTGGGCATCGTCAAGAGCCCTCCATTCCAGATGCGAACGAAGAGGGATGAGAACGCCAACTAGGTGTTATTGTAGGGTCCCATAGACCGACCTAGAGGAGGACATGCAAATGTTCATAACAAAGAAACACATTCCCCGCCGCACGTTTTTGCGTGGTGCCGGTGCGACAATGGCTTTGCCGTTCTTGGAGGCGATGCTACCTGCTCAAACGCCTGTACAAAAGACGGCAGCCAGTCCCGACAAAATTAGACGCATTGTAGGCGTATGGCATCCACATGGTGCGGCGCCCGGCTATTGGAGTCCTCTGCAGGAAGGTAAAGACTTCGAATTCTCATTCATCACGAAACCGTTGGAGCCGTTCCGTGATCGCGTGGTTCTCATTACGGGCCTTGATGCGACGGCGGCCGCGCCCACTTTAGAGGAACCCGCGGGCGATCATGCTCGCGGCGCGTGCGTATTCTCCGGCGCCCGTCCGCGGAGAAACGCGGTGAGTCCGTATCTGGGCGTCACGATCGATCAACTGATCGCCCAGAAGTGGGGTCAGGACACGATATTGTCTTCTCTTCAACTCGGCGTCGAAGACACCGGCAATTTCGGCAGTTGCAACTTTGGTTACAGCTGCGCTTATTCGAACTGCGTCTCGTGGCCGACGCCCACACAGCCGCTTCCGACAGAAGTCAATCCGCGCGTGGCTTTCGAACGCCTCTTCGGTGACGGAACAAGCACCGAAGAACGAACGACTGGACGGAAGCAGAACGCCAGCATTCTGGATTCGGTCACACACGAACTGGCTCTTTTAAAGAAGGACCTCGGCGCAGGCGATAAGGCCAGGCTCGATACCTACACGGAGAACGTTCGCGAAATCGAACGCCGGATCAACATTGCAATGACCAATTCCGTGAAGGAGCCGACTGGAGAAGTTCCCTTCGGCTTACCGGAGAGCAAGCATGTCCATTACGGTCTGATGTACGACTTGATGGCGCTGGCTTTCGAAGGAGACATCACGCGTTCCATTACTCTGATGCTGGGTCGCGATTTGACGGGTCAAAGCTTCCCCGAATCGGGCTTCAATGGCGGATGGCATGGATCGTCGCACCACGGAGACAAGCCGGAAAACATCGCGCAGTACGCCAAGATCAATCGGTACCATGTTCAGAACCTGGCGAAGTTTGTCGAGAAGTTGAGCAAGACTCCTGATGGCGACGGCACCATTCTGGATCATGTGCTGATCTACAAGGGAACCAACATGGGCAATTCGCATCGGCACGCCCATGAAAAGGTGCCGGTCGAACTCATCGGCGGCATTGACGGAACGTTCAAGGGGAATCGTCACATCGTCTTTCCCGATAATGTGCAACGATGCTCGAACATGTTGCTGAGCATTCTCGATCTGTATGGCATCCACAGAGACAGTCTCGGTGATAGTACAGGGAGGCTTCCCGGACTGGCTTGAACGCCGGCTGATCGAATGATGGAGAAGTCTTAATGAAATCGAAGTTGCAGGGAGCCGCAGTCTGTGCGGCTCTTCTGGTTTTGATTGTCGCCTTGGCCGCATTCCTGGTCACTCCCGCCGCCGCGCAAAATCGCGGACCGGCGCGGCCGAAAGTGGAGCGGCCGGACGGTCCAGTGTGGCAAGTTATCCGCAAAAACTGTATTCAGTGTCACGGGATCGACGACTATGCCTTCTTCGCTCTCGACAAGAAGGGATGGGAATCTCTCCTCGAGACGAAGCATAAGTCGCCATTAGCTGAAGGGACGCCGGTTCTTTCGGACCAGGACCGAAACGTTCTCCTTGATTACCTGGTCGGTAAATTCGGTCCGACTTCCACGCCATTTCCGAGAACGTATATCCCTCCCGAGATCACCGAATTCTTTTCCGATCCCGAGGCTATCCTTGTTCTGAATCGATCGTGCGTTACGTGCCACGGCTTGGAGCGCGTGATGAACTCGAGGCATAGCGCCGATGAGTGGCGCGTCATCGCCGTGGAAATGAAAACGCGAGGAGCCAATATCACGAACGAGGATCTAGAACGCCTCGTGGAGTGGCTTGCTAGAGTAAAAGGTACGAACGCGAATCAGTAGCCACAACGGGAACAGAACGAGCCGCCAACTACGCCAATGACGCGAATTGGGATCGCGTCATTGGCGGCTCATCTCCGAACACACGTGTGATTTTCTGTCAACCCTCCCATGACTAATTGTGGGCCAAAAACAAAACTTTTCCGTGGCATTGCTTTTTTTACCTAAGGGCGAACTGACTTTCAGCTACTATCGCGCCAATAGCGGGTTCTTGTTATGAAACATTTAAAACGGATTGCAAAACAAAACGATCCTTCCAGGCCCATATGGTGCGCACGGTGTTACGTTCGCATTGCGCCTTCGGAACGGCAGACGGTTAAAACCGGAAAGACATACCATCAGGCCTGCTTCGCCAAACTTCACAATCACGATCGGAACGCGGGGCACTAGTATTCGGGTTTGAAACTCTAGGCGTTGTTGCGATTGTTATAATCGGGAGCCACCAGTACATGAACGGGGTGAGTTCCATGAGACGCCTTCAGCGCTTATTGTTCGCCTTTGCTGTTTGGGCCGCGATCGCCGCACCGATCGAATCGTTTGCTCAGAGTCATCCGGAATTCATTGCTTTGGGCCGTCTCACCGCGGCGCTGTACAAGCCGGACAAAGGGCCCGCACCGCATGTTGCTTTTGTGATCGGGCATCGAACGGCGAATTACTTAAACCACATTGCCTGCCGCGAACTCTCCAGCCGGGGTTTCCTCGCGCTCTGCTTCAACACCCGATTTCAAAACAACGAGACGCAGGTTCGTTGGGAGGAAACGCCGCTCGATGTGAAGGCGGCGGTCGAATTCGTGCGACGCCAGTCCGGTATCGCAAAGGTCGTCCTGTTTGGTCACAGCGGCGGAGGACCGCTGATGAGCTTCTACCAAGCCGTCGCCGAGAAAGGCCCCGGCTACTGTCAGAGGCCCGAACGACTGGTTAAATGCGATAACGATTTACGGGGCCTTCCACCGGCCGATGCCATCGTGTTTGCCGATGCCCACGCCGGAAATCCTGTACAGACGCTGCGCAGCCTGAATCCCTCGGTGACGATCGTGGATGGCAGGCGGGGCGTTGATCCTGCACTGGATCCGTTCGACGAGAAGAATGGCTACAATCCGAATGGCCCATCGCATTATTCGAGTGCCTTTCAGCAACTGTATTTCGCGGCTCAAGCGAAGCGGATGAATGAACTCATCGACAGAGCGATCGCTGTTCAGGACCGCATCAAGAAAGGCGATTATCCATATCCTGACGATGACATCTTTTTAATTCCATCAGGCGGCAATCCGGGGGCGGGAGCCGGAGGAGACGCCAAACTCGCGACGCTCGATCCCACTATTGCCGATCTCCAGACCACGGCTCGTCCCGAAAAACTTCTCCGGAACGACGGCAGCATGGTCACGCAAATTGTGAAAAGCGTGGGCGTGGCCGAGCCTGGACTGGCCAGAACAAACCGGGCCTTCGACACGGGCACGAAGATCTTCACCTTGAAATCATTCTTGAGCGCCAACGCCAC
>JACXTT010007667.1_pt1 | contig 15160 bp, 10 predicted proteins | sample 9270951 | NCBI WGS metagenome assembly JACXTT01 (sample SAMN15532306, study PRJNA645909) | rock metagenome | isolation source: weathered quartz diorite | place: Puerto Rico | collected 2017-06-21
CATTCGGTTGCAGCTTGAGGTGCAGCCACGGGAAGCGGTCTCCCGCTACCGGTGCGCCGTCCGGGAGGCTCGCGAGCATCTGCGACAGCGGCCCGTTCCGATAGCGGATGCCGATCTGCGAGATGGTGCGGAACGCAACATCGCGCACGCGCTCGACGGTCATGGCGCGAGCCATCACCCTCGCGACGATGCGCGTACGGAACACCCCGGCCAGCCAACTGTCGGACACTAACAGCCTGAAGATGCGATCCGTTGTACGCAGCAGCCGCTGCGCGACCGGCGAGCGCTCCTGTTCGTAGGAGTCGAGCAACGCCGCGCCCGCCTGCCCCTTGACGACGAGCCCGAGCTTCCATCCCAGGTTGTAGGCGTCCTGCAACCCGGTGTTCATCCCCTGCCCGCCCGCGGGGCTGTGGACGTGCGCCGCGTCGCCGAGCAGGAAGCAGCGGCGATCGCGGAAGCGCTCGGCACAGCGGTGATGGATGCGGTAGGTGGAAAACCAGCTGCACTCCTTGAACGACAGTTCCGCGCCTGCCTCGCGCCGGATGTCGGAAGTCAGATCCTCGAACCTGAGATCGTCCCGCGTGCGGAACGCCTTGGGAAGAATGCCGATCACGCGCCAACGATCCTTGCCCCGCATCGGAAAGAACAAATGGAACCCGTCCTGCCACAAGTAGACGTTGAGCTCGCCGGGCTTCATCGGGCCGGTGGCCTCGGTATCGGCGACGAAAAATGTGTGCTCGTACGGAGCGCCCGGGAAAGTGATGCCGCTCAGTTCGCGCACGGCGCTGCGCCCACCGTCGCACCCGGCCACCCACGCTGCCGTGAGCTTGCAGGTCGAACCGTCGGGCTGCTTGAGTGTGACGGCGACATGGTCGGACTGCTGCTGGAGGCCGACCAGCTCGGTATTCCACTGCACCTCCACGCCGTAGTCGCGCAGCTTGGCGCCCATGATCCGCTCGTTGTCGTCCTGGCCCAGCGCCAGGACGAACGGAAACGGGCTCAAGCTCTTGCCGATCTCCCCCAGCGGGATGCGTGCGGTCCACTTACCGTTCGCCCACATGTTGGCACCGGTGCCTTCGCGGCCGAGCGCGAGCGCCTCGTCGACGATGCCCATCTTCGAGTAGATCTCCAGCGTGCGCGCCTGGACGGCCATCGCACGCGACTGCTGAGCCGGCCCGGAGTGCCGGTCTATGATCATGGCGCGCACACCGCGGCGCCCGAGTTGATTCGCAAGCATCAGCCCCGTTGGCCCCGCTCCAACGATCAGAACATCCGTATCCATAAAAGTCTCCCCGTTTCAAAAAGTCGCTGGGTTTGGCTCCCCTGAGCTAAAGTGACAACCGGTTTCGGCTCTCGATCGGCAGTCGTCACCAGACCCAGGACCATGCGCATGCGCCGCTTGTCGCCGGACGTCGCGACGGCTGTTTCGAGCAAAGACGCCGGGCGTTGTCCGGGATCCCGCCTGCCCAGCTCGGCAGTCATCGCGTCCAGGGTGTACTTAGCGACGCCTCCTTCAGCGCTCGCGCCTTGTCCCTGTCGCGCGGCGTAAGCGGCGCCAGCTCGCGGCATGCTCACTGCTGGCCAGGCGGGCGGCCCGGGAAGAGCTCCAGGGACTGGCCGGATGGAGTTTGGCGCGCTCGCGCAACGCCCGAGCCACTCCGTCGTACCCCGGATAGACGGTGCTCGCATCGACGCCCAGCGCAGCGAGCAAGCGCAGCAGTTCCGGTGCCTCGCTGGTCGGGAGCGTGAATTTATAGAAGATGCGGCCCACCATATCGAACCAGACGTTCTCCAGAATGACTTCGTCGTAGGGCTGCGGATGGAACTGATCGCTTGGCCGGAACTTCCGATCCCTCAACAGCATGAACAGTCCTTGCTGGGCGAGCAGGTTCGGAATGTCGGCCGCCGGTGCCGTCAGCAGTCTCAGCCGATCACGCAGCCAGTCGTATGGACCCGAGGTACCGAGCTGGCTGAAGACCGCGCCGCTGTCGAACGCCCAAACGGCGAGCCGCTTATTGCCCCGCTTGACCAGCGCCGCAGTCGCCGCGAAATACGCCGCTACGTTCGGGTGGCGCGTCCAATCCAGAAGGCGCGTAGGGATCCCATAGTGCTGGGCCAGCGCGAGAACGGATAGAAGTCCATCCGGCGGCCAAGCCGCGGACCCTTTCGCGATCCTCTCGATGAAGTCGAACCCGCGGCAGCGCTCCAAGGTTTTGCGCAGGTGCTGCGAGTCTTCAGGCAGGCGCAGGCCCCTGGCATCGGCCAGCACGAAGAACTCCCAAAGATTCGCGATTTCGGCGTAGAGCTGATTCTCGTTCGTACGGCGCCCGCCAGGACCTCTCTCGGGAAAGGGAGCGCCACGGCCTCTGAAGACACACGGGATCAGCCGGTAGCCATCTGCTCCGTGACCACGGTAGATGTATTCTCCAGGGTCCGAATGGCCGGCGAGCATTCCGTTCACGGGCGAAAGGATGCTCAAGAATCCGTTGGCCGTGCGCTCGTGATGCACGCCGTGTCTCAAATTCTTCGGGATTGCGACACGCTTCTTCGGCATTGATAACTCGGGGCGCGGGTTGGGTGGCGCCGCGCCATTATGGCCGATCCCGAGTTCTTGAGGTCCCGACTCGTAGCAGGACGTTCCTTCCCAGGTGCCCACGCGGTGGGAGTTGCCGGAGGAGGGGTGCCAGCGTGGCAGGTGGAATCTTCGCGCTTCGCTAAGTGTTCATCATCCGGGGCATGGAGCGCGTCGACGCCAGCGTCTGCTGCAGGCTCAGTGGTTGAGGTTTGGCCAGCGCATATCCTTGGCCATAGTCGACCCCGATCGCCTGCAGCTTCTGCGAAATCGCGTCGCTTTCCACCCCTTCCGCGATCGTCGACAGCCCCATCTTGTGCCCGATGCGATTCACCGCTTCGACCATAGCCCGGTCGATATCGTCCGATGCCAGCTCTCGGATAAACGCGCCGTCGATCTTGAGGTAGTCGACCGGCAAAGTCTTCAGGTAACTGAAGGACGACAACCCCGTCCCGAAATCGTCCAGCGCAAAGCGGCAGCCGACTCCCTTCAGAGCATCGATGAAGCGCAACACATGTCCAAGTTCCGAGGCTGCGGCCGTTTCGGTGATCTCGAAGCACAGCTGGTCGGGGGCCACCTCGCTATCCTTGATCCGCTCGGTCACGAATTCGAGAAACTCAGTAGCGCCCAGGGATTGACCGGAGATGTTGATGGTGAAAACGCCGGCGTCGCCTGCAACGACATCATTTAGTGCTTCCAGACTTCTGCTGACCACCCAGCGATCGATGGCGAGCATCAGACCATACCGTTCGGCCGCCGGAATGAACGCGCCCGGCAGTACGATGCGGCCCTGCTCATCGAGCATCCGCAGCAGTATTTCTCCGTGCCGTTTGTGTCTGGCGCCGTGCCTGAAGGCAAAGATGGGCTGATAGTAGAGGCGGAACCGGTCGTCGGCCAAGGCCTGCTGAATACGGGGTATCCAACGCATTTCGCCGTCGCGCCTGGCCAGCATCCGGTCATCTGCATGATACGTATGGACGCGATTTCGGCCCATGTCCTTCGCGGCGTAACAGGCCGCATCCGCGGCGCTGAATACGCTGGACAGCGTCTCACCCGCTTCTACGATGGGCACCAGCCCGATGCTTACGCCGATGGTGAAGCTCTTGTCCTGCCAGCCGAAGCGGAAGCCTTCCAACACCTCGCGCAGGGTGTTCGCAATACGCTTGGCCTCGGCCATTGCACAGTGGTCCAGCAATACCCCGAACTCGTCGCCACCGAGGCGCGCCAACGTATCACGCGCCCGCAGCTTGGTCCGCAGCAGCGCGGAAATCTGCCGCAGCAGATCGTCACCGGCGACATGGCCGCAGGTATCGTTGACCACTTTGAACTGATCCAGATCCAGGTAGAGCAATGCGTGCGGGGTGTGGGGGCTGGCCGAGGCGAGCAGGTGTGTCAGCCGGCGCTCGAACTCATGACGGTTCACCAGGCCGGTCAACGTATCGTGCGTCGCCTGGTGGGAGAGCTCGTGCGCCAATTTGCGTTGCGCAGAAACATCTCTGAACACCAAAACCGCGCCGATGGTTTTATTGTCGTTGTTGCGAATTGGTGCCACCGAGGTGTCGACGCTGATCTCACGCTGGTCGCGGCAGATCAGCAGTCCGTGCTCTTCCGGCGCTCTGCAGTCATCGCCTTGCAGGCAACGTGCGACCGGATCTTCTACCGGCTCGTGCGTCGCCTCATCGATCAGACGAAAGACCTTGCTCAGCGGCTGTCCCTTGGCCTGCATATCATTCCAGCCGGTCAGACGCTCGGCGACGGCATTGAGGAAGGTGACGCAAGCCGTTGCGTCCGTGGTGATCACCGCATCGCCAATGCTGGCCAGCGTCACGCGGAACAATTCCTTTTCTCCTTCCAGAACGATATTGGCCTGCGCGAGCTCTTTGGTGCGGTCCTGGACGTTGCCCTCGAGCTCCTGGTTGGCAGCTCGTTGGCGCCGGGCGGCTGCCGCCAGGTCCGCGAGCAGGTCGGAGTTGTCGTAGCGCAGGCGCAGCGATGCGGCCACCGACCGATAGTGCCGCACCGAGATGACCAGCATCATGACGATGAACATGAACAGCATCAAACCCATCGCCAGGTGCATGTCGCTCTTCTCCAGCGTGAGCCTGATCGCATAGGGAGTGATCGCGGGCACGAGGAACGCGAGATAGGCCCCACGAAACGACGACAGTGTGGTCATCCCTCCCGCGGACAAACCGGCGAGGACAAAGGCGATGAACACCTCGTGAAGGAAGCTGCTGTCATGAAAGGAGAACAGGCCGGCGAGACCCCAGATCACCCCGGCGCTCGCCGTTCCGATGATGAAGCGATGGGCCCAGCGGGGGGCCTCGCTAGCCGACGGATTGGTTCGGAAGTAGCTGCGCAGCAACCCGACCCGGGCCGCCGTAGTCGCACCCAGAGCGACCAGCCACGTCACAAGCCAGAGGTGCGGAACCTGATCCCACAATACGTAGCCGACCAGGCCGCCGAGAACGACGGTGGCTATCAAGGCGGACGACAGCTGATCGTAGAGAAGCCGGATCTGCTCGGCGCTGATCTGCTGCGCGTGCGGATTTGCAGACGGCGTTCTCGGTGTTCGCGGCACCTTCAACCCGTTGGCCGTGCGAGACCACCAAAGCCTCGATGGCAACCAGTCGCGGAGCTTCGCGGAACGCCGGCTATTCATTGCGCAAAGCGCGCGTCGCCTCGGGACGACCGACGCTTACTACTTGCGACGTTGTCATGTGATCAACCTCACTTTCCGATCTTTGGAAAACCCCCGTAAGTGTAAGACGCTGACCAACAAGGTTCAAAGCGTTGCGTGAGAGGAGAACCTCACAGAGTGGTAGGTTTCATAGCGCCGGAATCGAAGCTCCAGAAGGCCGAATTGGAAGCGGACACCTCATTGCCAGGCATGACGTCCATACGGTATATACCGGGGTTGTCAGGCATCAGATTTATTTCGGCCCCCTTTTCTTCGTCCGGATGCGGCGAGGGATTGCGGCCTGGATGGACCTTCCTCTAGGTCAAGTGCGTTGGGCTGCGTGGGAGGAGTCATGTCGATGGGTCGAATCGCACCGCTGGTGTGTTTACTCCTGTTCGCATTGGCCAGCCGGGCGGATTCGCCGGAAGCACCGCTGCCCGACGACGAACAGGTTGTTGCCATCCAGACCGTGCTCGGAGAGGTACGAGAGGCATTGATCGGCGTCCAAAAAACGCTGAGCCGGGACAACTACCCGCTCCTCACTTCGGTAACACTGACGCTACAGACCACCGTTGCGAAGCAGGTTGGGGGGCAGATCAAGCTATGGGTGATTACGATCGGCAAGAAATGGGAGAAAGCCAAATCGCAGGAGCTTGTTATCCAGTTGACGCCGCCCAGTCCGAATAGTCCGAGAAGTGCCGCAGCGGAGAGTTTGACTGCAGCCCTTGAAAGCACAATCGTAAGCGCAGTAGAGGGGGCGCAAAACGCGGGTACTCAAGAGCTTCCTCTGAAGTTTACCGGTCTGCAGGCAAGTATTTCCTTCGCCGTAAGGAAAGGCACGAGCGCTGGTGCCAGGATTGAACTGCTTCCGATCTCGGCCGATTTCTCAGGCGATATCGCGACGACCGCCGTTCAAAACATAAAAGTAGTGTTCGGCGCCGTGAAATGAGAACCGATACAGCGCGTAGCTCCCTAGTCCGGCGGCCTGACGTCTCATCCCCTCTGCAGAAACTCCGGGCCGCGTGCGTTTATCAACAGCTCCCGCCGCATCTCCGCGAGCGCATTGATGCCGAGCAGCGCCATGTCGCGATCGATCTCGTCCTGCAACAGCTTGATGGCGTAACGCACGCCGGGCTCTCCGGCGACCGCGGCCGCGTTGAGGAACGGCCGCCCGAGGAACACGAACTGTGCACCCAGGGCCAGCGCCTTCAACACGTCGGTGCCGCGCCGCACGCCGCTGTCCATCATCACGGTCATGCCGCCGGCCTCGGCGACAATTCCTGGCAGCACGCGCAGCGGCGCAACAGCACCGTCCAACTGCCGCCCCCCGTGATTCGACACGATGATGCCGTCGACGCCGTTTTCGCGGGCGGTGCGGGCGTCGTCCCTGTCGAGTATGCCTTTTATCACGAGACGCCCTTTCCACAGGCGCCGAATCTGCTCGAGATGCTTCCAGCAGAGCTTGTCGCGCCGGCCGGGCTCGCGCTCCGCGGTGCGTGAGATGAGGGGAACGCGTCGGCCCATGTTCTCGAAGTGCGGCATGCCCTGGAGCAACAGCGTGCGCAGAAACATGCCGAAGAGCCAGCGCGGTCGCATGACACCGTCCCATGCGAGGCGCAGGGTGGGGCGTAGCGGCACGTGGAAGCCGCTGCGTACGTTGTTCTCGCGGTTGGCCGTCACCGGCACGTCGACCGTGAGAACGAACGTGCCGTAGCCTGCGCGCGCCACTCGCTCGACGAGCTCCGTGATGCGACCATCCTCACCCGGAAGATAGGCCTGGAACCAGGCGGCCGGTCCCGCTTCGCGAACCCGCTCCAGCGGCGTCAGCGAAGCGCCGCTCAGGATCATCGGAATGTTGGCCGCAGTCGCTGCGCGCGCGAGCACGAGGTCGCCCTCGTAGGCGGCCATGGCGGTGCCGCCCATCGGCGCGATCCCGAAGGGCGCATCGTAGGTATGGCCGAACAGTGTCGTCTTCTGCGTGCGCTCGGAGGTGTCCACCAGGGTTCTGGGAACGAAGGCGATCTCGTCCCACACGGCCCGGTTCGCGCGCAGCGACGCGTTTGTTTCGGTGCCGCCCGTTATGTATCCAAAAATCAGGCGCGGAACAACCCGGCGCGCCGCGTCTTCGAAATCATCCAGCGCCAGGATGCGGCGCAGGATGCCCGGCTGCGCTGGTTGGAGACGAGCCGCCGTGCCGGAAAATGCCGCAGTCTCTAAGGGAGACGTGGAACGCGTCAGTTCTTGTTTGCTGCTTGTCATATCCGCTATCGGCAGTTTCGTCCGGTCGGCTCGGAGCCGCGGCCGATCCTGGCGGTTACCCGAGCTTGGGCCGCACGCGCTCGGCGAAGAGCGCGATCTGCTCGTCGAGGTCGGAGCCATCGGGCGCCAGGACCTCGAGCACCAGGTGCTCTACGCCAGCGGCGTGCAGCTCGCCGATCCGGTCCACGAGCGCAGCAGGCTCCCCTGCCAACACGCTGCCGCCGTGGACTGGGGGCGGGACGCGCTGGCCCGCCCGCAACACGAAGACGTCGTTCCGCAAGGTCACCGCGGGCGGCACCGCGCGGCCGCGCGCCTCGCAGAGTCGCTGCAGCTCGGCACGGCCGGCGCGCAGCTCCGCCACCGAGCGGTTGATCGGATGCCACGCGGCGCCGATCTCGGCGGCGCGGCGCAGTGAGGCGCGGGCCAAACCGCCGACCCAGATCGGCGGATGGGGTTTTTGCACCGGCTTGGGCTCGAAGTGCAGCTCGCTGAACTGCGTGTACTTGCCGGCGAACGACGGCGCAGGACTCGTCCACAGCTCCCGCATGGCTGCCAGGTACTCGTCCGTCATAGCGCCGCGCTCGTCGAACGAAACGCCGAGCATAGCGCTCTCTTCCGCGACCCAGCCCGCACCGGTGCCGAGGATGACGCGCCCACCGCTCAGCGCATCGAGCGAGGAGACCATCTTGGCGGTGACTACCGGATTGCGGTAGGGGACGATCAGAACAGTGGTGCCGAGGCGAACCCGGCTCGTCGCTCCCGCGGCCACCGCCAGCGTGATGAGCGGATCGTACATGCTCGCGCCGAAACGCTCGACGTACGCGTTCGGCACCACCACGTGATCGCTGACCCAGACCGAGTCGTAGCCGAGCTGCTCCGCCCGCACCGCGGTGCGACGGATGATCTCCGGCGTGGCCAGGTGCCGGCAGTTGGGGATCCAGACGCCGAATTGCATCATCGGTTCAGGTAACGGAGCGGCAGGCCGGGGCGCGGCCACTCGAATGACACCAGCGTGCCGCCCATGGAGAGCGTCGCGTAGGCGGTGCACAGCTCCCGGCCCCCGAAGCAGACGTTGGTGACCATCATATCCGGCAGCATATACTGATCCACGCGGCTCCCGTCCGGCCAGATGTCGCTCACCGCTCCCGTGATGAGCGTGGCTACGCAAACGTGGCCCTCGCTGTCCACCGCGAGCGAATCGAACATCTGGTAGCCCCCGAGCCCTGCGACCACCCTACCCTTCTCGCCCCGGTAGGGACCGTTGGCAGATTCGATCCTACCCGGTGCGGAGAGCTGAAACGACCAGCAGCGCGCGGTCGGCGTCTCCACCACGTAGAGGGTGCGCTCGTCCGGGGAGAGCCCGATGCCGTTCGGGCGCTCGAGCGGGAAGATCGCCTCCTCGATCAGGGAGCCGTCCGCCCTTGCATAGTAGACGGCGCCGCGGTCGGCGTCGTGGTCGCGCGTCTTGCCGAGGTCGGTAAACCAGAACCCGCCCGCTGCGTCGAACACGAGGTCGTTGGGCCCGCGCAGCCGCCGGCCGTCGCAGCGGTCGTACAGCATCTCGAAGCGGCCGGTCTCGGGATCTACGATCTGGATGCTGCCGCCGGCGTAGTCGTCGGCCTGGAGCACGGGGAAGAGCTTGCCCGGCCGCTCCACGAACTTGAGCCCGCCGTTGTTGGTGACGTAGATCTTGCCCCCCGGCCCCATCGCGGCGCCGTTGGGTCCTCCGCCGAGCGTGGCGATCACGTGAATCTTGCCATCGGGAGTGACGCGCGACAGGGTGCGCCGCTCGATCTCGACCAGGATCACGGAGCCATCCGGCATCGCGACCGGGCCCTCGGGGAAGCGCAGTCCCGAGGCGATCTGTTTGAATGCGGGCCGGTAGGTGGCGGTCATCGTGCAAAACTCTCCGGGTCGATGGGATGGCAATATAGCAGCGGGTCGACGGGAGTGCGCAGCGGGATAGCGAGCTTCATCTGAAGTCGGCGTTGCGTCGCGGTACACTGAATTTCTTTCTATCGAGGAGATATATCCATGAAGGCGGCCTTCTTCATGCGGCACGGGGGTCCGGAGGTCTTGCAGTACGGCGACGTACCCGATCCCGTGGCTGGCCGGGGCGAACTGCTCGTGGATGTTCATGCCGCGAGCGTGAATGCAGCCGACTGGAAAATGCGTGCCGGAAGCTATGCGCCCGTTTCGCGCTTTCCGTATGTGCTGGGCCGAGACTTCTCCGGCGTCGTAGCCGCGCTCGGCGAAGGGGTGAGCGACTTCAAAGTCGGGGCCCCGGTCTTCGGTGTCTGCGACGTGGGCCAGGAAGGCGCGTATGCCGAAAAGATCGCGATCAAGGTAACGATCGTGGCGGGCAAACCCGACGCGCTGTCGCATGCGGAATGCGCCGCGATTGCGCTCGCCGGTCTGACGGCTCTGGTTTCGATCGAGGACACGCTTCAGCTCGTGCGCGGCGAGACGATCCTGATCCAGGGCGGCGCAGGCGGCGTCGCGGGTTTTGCGATCCAGCTCGCGAAACACATCGGGGCGCGTGTCGTCACCACCGCGAGCGCCGCGAACCACGCCTACGTGCGCGGACTCGGCGCGGACGAGATCATCGACTACAAGACCGAAGATTTCACGAAGAAGGTGTCGGGCTGCGATGCGGTCTTCGACACGGTAGGAGGCGAAGTAGCCCTGAAGTCGTTTGCCGTATTGCGACCAGGTGGTCGCGCCGCGTTCATCGCCTCGGGCACATCGGCCCCGTCCTCGCCGCGGACAGACGTTCGCGCGTACCGTCCCAATGTGGGACGCGACCGACACCATCTCGAGCGCATCGTCGCATTCGTGCTCTCGGGTGCCGTGCGTCCTCCCGAGATCAAGCGCTATCCCCTGTCGGAAGCAGCCGCGGCCCACGCGATGAGCGAAGGCCGGCACCTCAGAGGCAAGCTCGTGCTCACCGTTCGGTGAGACCGAACGACGGCGAACCGAGAAGCCTAAGATGAATGCACGCCGGACAGCCGGCGAATCGACCAATAATGAGGGCGGAACCGGTGGCCGATGACCAATCCATGAAATGGTTCCGACCTATCGCGAGCAAGATGCACACTACTTATAAAGAGGAGGCTTGTGATGAAACGGCTATTGGTAGAGACAGGGCGTATTTGTGCAGTCGTCGTGTTGATGGCTTCGAGTGCAGGCGTTCAAGCGCAGATCGCGAAGAACGTGGCGGCAAAGAGTCCGTGGGGTCCCAACGATGAGATCGGAACCCTGAATATGATGACCGATGCCACCAGGCTCGACGCTCTCAAGCAGGTGGCCAGCGGCAAGGTCTACGACCTCGCCGTCGAAATGTTCGTGGGAATGCCGACGTGCTGTGTTCCCTTCGGGGATCCCAACTTTCAGATATTCATGACGCATACGCCCGCCCAGGACACCGCCAAGGAACTGTTGTCCTACTCCGGTGATGGCGTCTCCATGTATACCCACACCGGCACGCACATCGACACCCTCAATCACTTCGGGCTGCACGGGAAGATCTGGAATCAGGTCAGCTCCCAGGATGCCCTCGGCGTTCGCGGATGGACCAAAGAGGGCGCGGACAAATATCCTCCTATCATCGCCCGAGGCGTGCTGATCGATGTGGCGAAGTCCAAAAACGTAGCATCCTTGCCATCCTCCTACGCCATCACCGTGGCGGACCTACAGGATGCGCTGAGAAAACAAGGGGTGACGCTAAAATCGGGCGATGTCGTCTTGATCCGGACCGGAGTGATGACACTCTGGCCCGATCCGGCCAAGTACCGATTAGCGGATCAAGCCGGTCTGAGCCTGGAGGCCGCGCAGTGGCTGGTTGAAGGGCAAAAAGCCATGCTGATAGGGGCGGACAACTTCGGCATCGAGAGCTTTCCCTCCAAGGACCCTGAGAACTTCGTTCCTGTGCATACGTATCTCCTCGCCGAACGCGGTGTTTCTCTCGTCGAAGCCTTATGGCTGGAGGAGTTGGCGAAGGATCAGGTATATGAGTTCTTGTTCATCGCCTCGCCTCTAAAAATGCGGGGCGCGACCGCGTCTCCGATCCGCCCGCTCGCGATTTCCATTCAACGCAAGTAGGGCGCGGATCTTGTGGGACTCCTTTCTCCGCGTTGAGATAACGCGCCCGCCGTCGTCACAATCATCATGGCGCCAGGCGGGCGCCCCTTTGAGCGAGGCCGAGTCTCTTCTCAGGCTCGGATTGAGTCATTCGCCGAAAGTTGCTAAGTCTCGATTGCTCATACCCTGTTGGAAGAGACCGTGCTTGATGAGTCGGTTTGTTCTAGCATACTTAGAAAAAAGATGGATGCTTACACTTTTATCTGAGGGAGTAACGACGCATGAAGAAATTCATTGCTTTGCTCGCTTCGCTCGCCGCGTTCGTAGATCCAGCCCACGCACTCAGCACGAATTCCCCAGTCTCGGTGAACGTCGGACCAGGACAGTTCAATGAAACGATCGGCTGGGCCACCAAACCTGGCAACGTGTACACGCTTCAGATCTGGGGCTCATTCGCTATCGGTCGTATCGGAGGAGCGTGCAGCGGTCGCGGGTGCAGGCCCAGTCCGAGTTACTACCAGGCGACGTGGATCAAGGTGAATAGTGTCACGGTCCGCGACACGGTCTCCGGGTCCATCCTCGAGGTGCTGACGGACGAGCAAACCACGCCGGCGGATCCGCGAGTGCCAGCGTCCTACAAGGACTACTATTACGGCACCTTCACAGCCCGTGGCTGCGGGATCTCGGTGGAAGTCACCGGGGATGTCCAGATCGGCGTAGCGCTGTATCCGAAGATTCCCCAGCCTCCGTATGCCGAGAGCCGCACGGCTCCATACATGCAGATGGAGCTGGACGGTACCGGCGGCTGCCCCGTAGACGAGTAAGAAGAAGGGACCTCCGAAGGGCAGGACTTGCTCCTGCCTTCATCGGGGAAAACGCCCGATCGAAAGTACCTTTTCGAGGCGATCGTATATCGAAGTCCGTGACGGTCCGCTTCTGTCAGCACGACAGGTAGCTCAGTTCGGGCACTTCGTTGGCAGAAGGTCTCGGTCAGGCTGCGAGAGGTCGTTATGCCCTTGTGTGGGCGCCTTTGCAGTGCTATGGTCTTCGCGTCCCCAGCCGCGTTTGGGTAGGGGATCGACACCATCGACTAATCAGGAGCAGGGATAAAGGGGCCCTGCGCGCTGTACGCTTTCCCACTGCCCGTCCACGACGTGGACATTCATCGCCCGCGTGGGGGTCGCCTGGGTTCCGCTAAGGTCAGCGGGAAAGTCTTCGCGGCCGGGAAATGTCTCCGGCCCGGCGCTCGCGTCCCGATCTATTCCTCACCGTAACGCTCCTCCGCAGCCGCACGTGGCGGTCCCCGGCAGGGGATGACCTGGAACAATGGCCCGGCGGCTCCGCCGAGTGGGCGGCGCTGCCGGTTGTCCCTTTCGTGTGTGGAGGAGAGCCGACATGTCTGAAAAACAGCCTGGCAAAGAATTGACCCGGCGCACCTTTATGAAGGCCGTCGGAACCACTGGTGTCACCGTGTACGTCCTGTGGTCGAGTCCGGCGTGGCTCGGACCGCGGGTCGCACTGGCCGCGAATCTGAGCGCGCTCAACAGCACGCAAGCCAAAGAGATGCTGGCGATGGCCCGTCAGCTGTTCCCTCACGACAAGCTCGGCGACGAGTACTACTGGGTGGTCGTGGAATCCATAGACAAGGAGATGGCCGGCTCTCCGGAGCTGAAAGCGCGAATCCACGACGGCCTGGCGCAGTTGAACCAAATTGCCGGGGGAGACTTCAGCGCCGTCGGCGCGGACAAGCAGGTCGAGGCGATGAACAAGTTGGAGAACACGCCGTTTTTCTCCGACATGCTCAACAAGACGCAGTTTTATTTCTACAACAACAAGACCGTGTGGCCGAAGTTCGGCTACGAGGGCTCTTCCTGGGAAAAAGGCGGTTACATCGACCGCGGATTCAACGACGTCAGGTGGACGGACGGCTGAGCGGTGCGCGGCTCGAATTCAGCGCGCACTTGCTATGCGCTATAGCCGGATTCCGAGTTTCGGGTACGCGCCCGAGGCCTATCGGAATTCCCGTGAATGCTCTCTCCCAGGAGGGTCAAAGAAATGGCTGCCAGATATGAATTGAATGATGGAAGCGTCGTCGTTGTGATCGGCTCGGGAGCCGGCGGGGGAACCCTGGCCAACGAGCTTTGCCAGAAGGGCGTCAAGGTGGTTTGCCTGGAGGCGGGAAACCACCTCACGCTGGAAGACTACGTCAATGACGAATTCGCAATGTGGGGCAAGCTGACCTGGCAGGATCCGCGTACAGGCCAGCCGATCTGGATCGTCAAAGCGGTGGGCGGCTCCACCAACCATTGGGCGGGCTTATCCATCCGCTTCAAGGATTACGAGCTGAAACCGCGAACCACCTATGGCGAGGTGGCGGGAGCCAATCTGCTGGATTGGCCGATCACGTTGAAAGAGCTCGCACCGTATTACGACCGGGCAGAAAACAAGATGGGGGTCACCGGCACCAATGGACTTCCCCGCCAACCCGACACCAACGCCTTCAAGGTCGTCAACTACTGCGCGAAGAAGGCGGGTTACTCGTTTGAAATGGGACCCTCGGCGATCAACTCGGTCGCCCGCGACGGGCGCCCGTCCTGCCAGATGATCGGGTTCTGCACCTCGGGCTGCAAGATCGGCGCGAAATGGTCCACGCTCTACACCGAAATTCCCAAGGCCATGGAGACCGGAAACTTCGAGCTGCGGCCCAACAGCATGGCGCTGCAGATCCAGCACGATGCCAAGGGCAAGGTCACCGGCGTGCTTTATGCCGACAAGGACGGCAACCACCAGGTGCAGAAGGCGCGCATCGTCTGCGTGGCCGGGAACTCGATCGAAAGCCCGCGCCTGCTGCTGAACTCGGCCTCGAACATGTTCAAAGACGGCATGGCCAACTCTTCGGGCCAAGTCGGCCGGAACTACACGCGCCATGCGACCCAGCACATCTATGCGACCTTCGATCGGCCGGTGCATGCGCACAGGGGTATTCACGCGCCCGCGATCATGCGCAGCGAGGCTCGAAATGATCCCTCGCGCGGGTTCGCCGGCGGCTATCTCCTGGAGATATTCGACGTCGGGCTGCCGTTCACCGCGCTCAGCGTCGTGCCCGGTGCATGGGGCCGCAAAGTCTCCAATCTGGTCGAGCAATACGACTACATGGTCGCGGTCTGGACCTGCGGGGAGGATCTGCCTCAAGCGGACTCGCGGATCACCCTGGACAGCTCGATGAAGGATCAGTACGGCCTGCCCGTCCCCAACATCGCGCAGGTCCAGGATCACCCGAACGACGTCGCGATGCTGAAGCATGCCCGCAAGACTCTGGAAACCATTTTCCAGGCGGGGAACGCGAAGGACATCGTATGGCGTGCACCATTTCCCAACAGCCACAACATGGGATCGTTGAGGATGAGCGCCAAGCCGGCCGACGGTGTTTGCAACGGTTGGGGCCAGACGCACGACATCAAGAATCTGTTCATCAGCGACGGCAGCCAGTTCACGAGCTCCGGGGCCTGCAATCCGACCCTGACGATCGTTGCACTGGAGATCCGCCAGGCAGAGTACATCTACAATCA
>JACXTT010007668.1_pt1 | contig 15158 bp, 14 predicted proteins | sample 9270951 | NCBI WGS metagenome assembly JACXTT01 (sample SAMN15532306, study PRJNA645909) | rock metagenome | isolation source: weathered quartz diorite | place: Puerto Rico | collected 2017-06-21
ACCGAGCTCAACATCTACGGCTTCGTCGGCATCATCATGCTGGTCGGCATCGTCAAGAAGAACGCGATCATGATGATCGACTTCGCGATCGAGGCCGAGCGCGCGGGCGCCACGCCGGCGGAGGCGATCTACAAGGGTTGTTTGCTTCGCTTCCGGCCGATCATGATGACCACGATGGCCGCGCTGCTCGGCACCCTGCCGATCGCGCTCGGCATCGGCGCCGGCGCCGACGCGCGCCGCGCGCTGGGCCTGGCCGTCGTGGGTGGCCTGCTCGTGTCCCAGCTCTTGACCCTCTACATTACCCCGGTGCTCTACACCTACATGGAAGGCGCGCACAAGACGTTCGGCGCGCTCCGGCTTCGCATGGTCGGCGCGACCGGACGGGCTCGCCGGGTGCCGGCGGCCGGACTCCCGGACAGCGGCGACTAGCCGGCCGCGCCCGACGCGGTCTCCCTCCCCTCATCGGCCCAACGCCCCGAGCGGGGCGGCTCGCCTGTGATAGATTGGCTCACCACTAGCGGGAGGTGGCCATGTCATCAAGCTTGCTTCGCAAATACGGGCCGTTCGTGCTGACGGCCTTCGTGCTGATCATCGGGAGCGCACTCACCGCGGAGGCCCAGAAGAAGGGCGGCATCCTGAAAGTCGGCAACCTCGGCGAGCCGCCGTCGCTCGACGCGCACTGGACGACGGCCAGCATCACCGAGACGCTGACCAACCATATCTACGAGGGGCTCTATAGCCTCGACAGCAGTAACCGGCCGATTCCGATGCTGGCCGAGAGCCACACGGTGAGCAAGGACGGTCTCACCTACACCTTCAAGCTCCGTCAGGGCGTCAAGTTCCACAACGGCAAGGAGATGACCTCGGAAGACGTCGTCGCCTCGCTGGCCCGCTGGGGCAAGCAGTCGATCTACGGCAAGGCGCTGTTCGCCCAGGTCGCCGACTGGAAGGCGCTCGACAAGTACTCCGTCGAGATGAAGCTCAAGGAGAAGTCGGCGATCGTGCTGATCTCGCTGGCGGTGCCCAACAACTTCGGCGCGATCTATCCCAAGGAGATCGCCGAGAAGTTCGCGCCCGAGGTCAAGGCCACCGAGTACATCGGCACAGGTCCGTTCAAGCTGGCCGAGTGGAAGCCGGACCAGTACATCCGGATGGTGCGCTTCGACGACTACCAGTCGCGCAACGAGAAGCCGAACGGCTACGGCGGCGGCAAGACCGCGTACCTGGACGAGGTCCGCTGGCAGCCGGTGCCCGAGGTCGCGACGCGTGTGGCCCAGGTCGAGACCGGCGAGCTGGATTTCGCGGACGATCTGAACCTCGACGCCTACGACCGGCTCAAGGCGAACTCGAATCTCCGGCCGGTCGTGTCGAAGCCGTACTACTGGCTCGTCGCGGTCCTCAACAAGAAGGAAGGCCTGATGACGAATCAGAAGCTTCGTCAGGCTTGGCAGGCCGCGATCGACATCGAGCCGATCATGAAGAACGTGGCCGGCGGTCGCGCCGAGTTCTATCGGATGGACGCGAGCCTGGCCATGGCCGAGATCGTCTCCTGGCATACGAAGCTCTCGGGGCTGCCGTGGAACGAGCACAACCGAGCGAAGGTCCAGAAGCTCCTGCAGGAAGCCGGCTACAAGAAGGAGCCGATCCGCTTCATGACGACGCAGGAGTACAAATGGATGTACGACTTCGCGCTGCTGACCAAGCAGCAGCTCGAGGACCTCGGGTTCGTCATCGATCTGCAGGTCGTCGACTGGGCCACGCTGGCGAAGCGGCGGAACAACCCGAAAGAGTACGACGCGTTCACCACCGGTATCGGCGCCTTCTACGACCCCACGCATGCGGTCTTTCTCACCGCGAGCTGGCCGGGCTGGACGACCGACGAGGACATCCAGCGGCTCCAGGCCGAGCTGGCGCGCGAAACCGATCCCAAGAAGCGCATGGCGCTCTGGGAGCAGCAGACCAAGCTGTTCTACGAGAAAGTGCCGGTGATTCGCTACGGTGATCTCTTCGGGCTGCGGGCGATCCGCAACACCACGAAGGGCTTCAACGAGAAGACCGAGCGCATCCGCTTCTACAACGTGTGGGTGGAGAAATAGCTTGAGGGTCCGCGCGATCGCCGTCGCGTCGCTGGTCCTGCTGGCCCTGACCACCCCGACCGCCGAGGCTCAGAAGAAGGGCGGCGTGCTTCGAGTGGGGATCCTCGGCGAGCCGCCGTCGCTCGACGTGCACTGGACGACGGCGACGATCACCGAGACGCTCGGCAACCACATCTACGAAGGGCTCTACACGCTCGACGCGACCAATCGCCCGATTCCGATGCTGGCCGAGAGCCACACGGTCAGCAAGGACAGTCTCGTCTACACCTTCAAGCTCCGGCAGGGCGTGAAGTTCCACAACGGCAAGGAGATGACCTCCGACGACGTCGTCGCCTCGCTGGCCCGCTGGGGCAAGCAGTCCGTCTACGGCAAGGCCCTCTTCGCGCAGGTCTCGGAGTGGAAGGCGATCGACAAGTACACGGTCGAGATGAAGCTCAAGGAGAAGTCGGCGATCGTCTTGATCTCGCTGGCGGTACCGAACAATTTCGGTGCCATCTATCCCAAGGAGATCGCCGAGAAGTTCGCGCCCGAGGTGAAGGCGACCGAGTTCGTGGGCACGGGGCCGTTCAAGCTGGCCGAGTGGAGGCCCGACCAGTACATCCGCATGGTGCGATTCGACGAGTACAAGGCGCGCAACGAGGCTCCCAATGGATTCGGCGGCGGCAAGAATGCCTACGTCGACGAGATCCGCTGGCAGCCGGTGCCCGAGGTGGCCACGCGCGTCGCGCAGGTCGAGACGGGCGAGCTCGACTTCGCCGACGACCTGAACCTCGACGCCTACGATCGGCTGAAGAAGAACCCGAATCTGCACCCGATCGTGGCCAAGGGTAACGGCTGGCTCATCGCGGTCCTGAACAAGAAGGAAGGCCTGATGACGAGCCAGAAGCTCCGCCAGGCCTGGCAGGCCGCGATCGACATCGAGCCGATCATGAAGAACGTCGCCGGCGGTCACAGCGAGTTCTACCGGATGGACTCGAGCCTGATCATGGCCGAGATCGCGGCGTGGCACACCAAGCTTTCGGGCCTGCCGTGGAACGAGCGCAACAAGGAAAAGGCCAGGAAGCTCCTGCAGGAAGCCGGCTACAAGAAGGAGCCGGTCCGCTTCATGACAACGCAGGAATACAAGTGGATGTACGACTTCGCGCTCCTGACCAAGCAGCAGCTCGAGGACGTCGGCTTCGTCATCGACCTGCAGGTCGTCGACTGGGCGACCCTGGTGAAGCGGCGGAACAACTCGAAGGAGTACGACGCGTTCACCACCGGCATCGGCGCGATCTACGACCCGGCTCACGTGAACTTCCTGACCGCGAGCTGGCCGGGCTGGACGACCGACGAGGACATCCTGAAGCTCCAGTCCGACATGGCACGCGAGACCGACCCCAAGAAGCGGATGGCGATGTGGGAGCAGCAGACCCGGCAGGTCTACGAGAAGGTCCCGATCATCCGCTACGGCGATCTCGCCGGGCTTCGCGCGATCCGCAATACGACGAAGGGGTTCGACGAGAAGATCGGGCGCGTGCGGTTCGTCAACGTCTGGGTCGAGAAGTAGCGCGCCTCCTCGTCATCGCGCGTGACGACGTACCTGATCCGGCGGCTCCTGACACTCGTGCCGGTGCTGGCGGTGGTCGTCACCGTCGTGTTCCTGCTGATCCACCTGATTCCGGGCGATCCCGTGAGCGTCATGCTCGGTCCGGACGCGACGCCCGCGCAGATCCAGGGGACCCGCCAGGCCCTCGGCCTCGACCGCCCCCTGCACGAGCAGCTCCTGAAGTTCTACGCGCGCGTGCTGCGCGGCGACCTCGGCCAGTCGTACTTCCTCGACCGCCCGGTGGTGACCGCGCTCCTGGAGCGGGCCGAGCCCACCCTGGTGCTGACCTTCTCGGCGCTGCTGGTCGCGGTCCTGATCGGCGTGCCGTCGGGAATCATCGCCGCCGCTTACCAGGGCTCGCTGTGGGACCGCGCGCTGATGCTGGCGTCGCTGCTGGGTGTCTGCGTGCCCGGCTTCTGGCTCTCGCTGAACTTCATCTACCTCTTCGCGGTGCGCCTGGGATGGCTGCCGGCCGCCGGCTACGCGTCGATCCTCACCGATCCGGTCGCGGCGCTTCGCTACATGGTGCTGCCGGCCGTCTCGCTCGGCTTCAACCAGTCGGCGTTGATCGCGCGCATCAGCCGCTCGTGCATGCTGGAGGCGCTGCAGCAGGACTACATCCGGACCGCGCGCGCGAAGGGCGTCTCGCAGCGCTCGGTCATGTGGGTGCACGCGTTCCGTAACGCGCTCGTGCCCGTCGTCACGGTCGTCGGGATCACGATGGCGATCCTGATCGGCGGCGCGGTGGTCACCGAGATCGTGTTCAACATTCCCGGGCTCGGTCGCTTGATCATCTCCGCGGTGCTGCGCCGGGACTACCCGGTGGTGCAAGGCGTGATTCTGGTGACCGCGACCGCGTACGTGCTCATCAATCTGATGGTCGACGTGCTCTACGTGTTCATCGACCCGAGGATCCGTTATGGCTGACGGCGCCGCGACGACGGTGACGGCGGCAACGGTTGCGTCCGCGCGCCCGTCATGGCGCCGGTACGCCGTTCGAAACCGAAACATCGCGGTGGGCGCGGCGATTTTCACCATCGTGATCCTTGCGGCCCTTCTGGCCAGCGTGATCTCGACCCACGACCCGCGCCGACTCAATCCGGCCCAGCGCCTGAAGCCGCCGAGCGCGGCGAACCTCCTGGGCACCGACGAGTTCGGGCGCGACGTCTACAGTCTGGTCCTGCACGGGGCCCAGGTCTCGCTGCTGGTCGGGGCCACGACGATGATCCTCACCTCGATCTGGGGCATCGTGATCGGGCTGATCGCCGGGTACTATCGCCGCATCGACATGGCGCTGATGCGCGTCATGGACGGGCTCATGGCGTTTCCGGCCATCCTCCTCGCGATCGCGCTGATGGCCGCGCGCGGCCCCGGCATCGGCAACGTCATCTTCGCGCTCTCGGTCGTCTACACGCCGCGGACCGCGATGCTGATCCGGAGCACGGTGCTGAGCTTGCGCGAGCTCGACTACGTCCAGGCCGCTCGCGCGCTGGGGCGGCGCGACCTGGCGATCGCGTTTCGCCACATCCTGCCCAACTGCGTCGGGCCGCTGCTCGTGCAGGCGAGCTTCATCTTCGCCTACGCGATTCTGGCCGAGGCGATCCTGGGCTTCCTCGGCGTCGGCGTGCCGCCGTACGTGCCCTCGTGGGGCAACGTCATCGCCAGCGGCAAGAACGTCATCCGCGAAGCCTTCTGGGTGAGTCTCTTCCCCGGCCTGGCGCTGACCGTCTCGGGGCTGAGCCTCAACCTCCTCGGCGACGGTTTGCGTGACGTGCTGGACCCCAGGTTGCGGGTACAGTAGGTAGTGCGAGCCGCAGGACGTCGCGGGGCTGGGGCCCCGCCGTCCGAGGCGAGCCTCTCAGAGATCACACGGAGGCGCCATGGCACTGGAGCAGGCTCTGAACGACACGCTGACGAAGGCGATCAAGGAGAAGGACCAGCGGATTGCCGACGTCGTGCGCATGATCAAGTCGAAGATCGGCGAGCGCCGCACCGCCAAGGGCTTCTCGGGCACGATCGACGACGCGCTCGTCGTCGACGTCATCGGCGCCTACCGCAAGCAGCTCCAGAAGGCCCTGCCCGAGTTCGAAAAGCTCGGCGAGCGCGGCGCGGCGCACGCGGCGCAGCTCCGCTTCGACATCGAGTTCTGCGAGCGCTACCTGCCCAAGGGCATGGACGAGACGGCGCTGCGCGCGCTGGTGCGCGAGCGCCTCGACGCGCTCAAGATCGCCGATGCCAAGCAGGTCGGCCGCCTGGTCGGCGACGTCATGAAGACGCACAAGGGCCAGGTCGACGCGGCCGACGTCAAGCGCGTGGCCGAAGAGATGCTGAAGGCCTAGCCCACGCTCACTTCGCGCCTCAGGCGCGCTTGCGCGAGGCCTGGAGCACCATCACCAGCGCCAGGCCGGCCGGCAGCGCCTGCGTGAGCAGGATCGACGCCTTGGCGGTGAGACCACCGAACACGCCCGCGACGATGACGCAACCGAGGAAAAACAGCTTGATCTCGCGCCGATCCGCCCACAGCCCCCACGCCAGGCCCACCGCGAGAAATCCGTTGTAGAGACCCTGGTTGGCCGCGAGCGTCGCCGAGCCGGCCGACACTTCGGGTGTCATGCCGAAGATCCGCCGGCCTACCGGGTGATCCCAGAAGAACATCTCGAGAACCAGAAACCCGACGTGGCTCAGCGCGACGAGCCCCGTCAGGACGTTGGCGACCACGCTCACGGTATGGCTCCTTGCTCGCGCATCGCGACGGCGGTCGTTCGACCGATGAAATCACCCTTGGCGGTCATGTAGGCGTGTCGATCCGGGCCCGTGGTTCTCGCCAGATCGCGCTTGAGCGCCGCGTATTCCGCGGCGACCTCGGGATGGCTTCGCAGATAGTCGCGGAACGCGAGCAGACGTTTCCAGATCGGATGTCCCCGGAGCATCAGGTGAACGTGGCAGACTCGCGTGCCGTGCTCCCGTCGAACGAGCACGATGCGCTCGGGCCACAGCTCGCGATAACGGGGATCGACCTCTTGATAGCCGTACTCGACCAGCACCATGGCGTACCGCGTCGCTCGCGCCATCGAGTCGGTCGCCACGAGCATGTCGATCACGGGCTTCGCCGCAAGCCCCGGGACTGCGGTGCTACCGTGATGCTCGATCTCGAGCGAGGGCTCGGCGAGGACGCTCCGGATCCTCGCGGACTCCAGCGCGAATCGCGCCGGCCATCGCGGGTCGTAGTCGACGATCTCGATCTCGTTCGACATGATCGCGCGGCCGGTCAGGAAGGCTCGAGCGTGTCTCTCGAGTGCGCGCGCGGCCACGGGAACGCGGCGATCACGTCGCGTGCCTGGTCGCGCATGAAATCGCCGACGACCTCGATGCGCGCCCAGTCGGGCTGCGCGTTCACCCAGGCGGCGGCCTTGGCCAGATCGGCGCCGAGCAAGGGCTTGTAGCCGGGCACGTCGGTGCCGCGGGCGGCGAACACCACGCGCCTCACGCCGATCTGCGTGATGACGAACGAGCAGAGCAGGCAGGGCTCGCAGCTCGTGTAGAGGGTGCTGCCCTTCAGGAGCTCCCAGGCGCCGACGTGCTGCCAGGCATCGCGAATTGCCACGACCTCGGCGTGCGCGCTCGGATCGCGATTGGCGCGCACTGTGTTGTGGCCCTGGCCGATGATGTCGCCGTTGGCGCCGATCACCACCGCGCCGAACGGCGTCTGGCCGCGCGCGACGGCGGTCTCGGCCTGCCGGATCGCCAGCTGCATGAACCGAGCGTCGTGATCGTGTGCGGACGCGCCGGTCGACAATCCAGCCAACCCCTCAGAAGACGACGACTCCGCGCGCCACCTGTCCGCTCCGGAGCGCGGTGAATCCGTCGTTGATCTCCTCGAGCTTGTACGTGCGGCTCACCAGCTGATCGATCTTCAAACGGCCGTCGAGATACAGATCGACCAGCCGCGGAAAGTCGATGTTCGGCCGCACCGAGCCGTACATGGTGCCGCGGATCGTTTTTTCCTGCAGCGCCATCATGTAGGGCGTGATCGGCGCGCGCACGTTCATGGCAGCCATGCCCACGATCACCGCGGTGCCGCCCGGCCGGATCGCGTCGAGGATCTGCAGGGTCGTCGCCTCGCCGCCGATCGCGTCGAACGCATAGTCGGCGCCGCGCCCGCCGGTCAGGCCGCGCACGGTGTCGACCACGCTCTGGCGCCCGGCGTTGATCGTGTGCGTGGCGCCGAACTCGCGCGCGTACTCGAGCTTGTTGTCGAGCAGATCGCACGCGACGATCATGCGCGCGCCCGCCAGGCGCGCGCCCTGCACGACGTTCAGCCCCACGCCGCCGCACCCGATCACGACGACCGAGGCGCCGGCCTCGACCTCGGCGCAGCGGGTGACCGCGCCGACGCCCGTCGGCACGCAGCAGCCCATCAGCGCGGCCTGCGGCCACGGCATCTCCTTGCGGATCGGCACGAGCATCTCCGCCGGGCAGACGACCGATTCCGCGAATGTCCCGATCCGCGCCATCTGGAAGATGTCCTGGCCGTCGCGCTTGAGGCGGCAGGTGCCGTCGAGCATCGCCCAGCGAGCCGTCTGGTGGCCGTCGCACAGGATCGAGCGACCGATCGAGCAGTAGAGGCAGCGTCCGCATTGAGGACGGAACGAGAAGATCACGTGATCGCCGGGCTTGACAGCGGTCACACCGGCGCCGACTTCTTCGACGATGCCGGCCGCCTCGTGGCCCAGCACCATCGGCAGCGGCAAGGTCCAGTCGCCGTTGATGATGTGCCAGTCGCTGTGGCAGACGCCCGCGGCCTTGACGCGCACGCGCGCCTCGCCGCCCTGAGGCCCCTGCTGCTGGACGTCGACGACCTCGAGCGGCGTGTTGGCCTTGTAGAGGATCGCGGCTTTCATCGCGTGTCTCCTTGCGGCAGCTTCATCAGCTCGAGCACCGCCCGGCCGAGCAGGCCGTAGGGTGTGCCGAGCGTCTCGACGATCTCGAAGTGGTTGTAATCCTCGCCGACCAGGACCTTCACCGGTCTACCGGCCGCGGCCACGGCGGCCGCGAAGTCGCGGCCCTGACGCTGGAACTCCGGCGACTCGAGCGTGCCATAGCTGACGACGACCGGCGCCCGCAGCTGGTCGAGATGCCGCTGCGAGCTGAGCGCCTGCTCCATCTCGTCGGTGAACTTCACGTAGTTGCTCCGCGCCGACAGCCGGACGGCCTTCAGGTCGTACATGCCGCTCGAGCAGAGCCCGCCTTTCACGACGTCGTCCGGGAGGTCGAATTCGCGCGCCCAGTCGGTCGTGAGCACGACGCCAGCCAGATGCGCGCCCGAGGAGTGGCCCGACACGTAGAGACGGCTCGGATCGCCACCGAAGCTCTTGGCGTTTCGATAGACCCACGCGACCGCCCGGCGCACCTGATCGGCCATCGGCATCAGGCTGCCGCCGACGTCCTGAACGGCGGCGAAGTCGGGAATGACCAGGTGCGCACCCGCGCGCACGAACAGCTCGGCCGCGAACGCGTAGTTCTTCGCGAGGCCGGCGCGCCACGCGCCGCCGTGGATGAAGACGTTGATCGGCGCGTCGGTCTGCGTCGTGAGGTAGACGTCGAGACCTTCGACCGGCGTCGGTCCGTACGCGAAGCGGCGCGGCGCGCCCAGGCGAGCGCGAGCCAGATCGCTCTGGTTCGCGTAGCGCCTGACCAGCTGCTCGCGGTTCGCCGCCCAGACCGTCTGGTCGTAGGCCGCGTCGAGCTCGGCCTGATCGAGGTCGAGCCACACGCGCGGGCCCTTCACGCGAGGCGCGGCCGCGATGGTCTGGGTCAACCGAGCTCCGGACGCCGCTGCGCCCAGGGGCGCGCGGCCTCGAACGCGGCGGAGGCTTGCAGCACCGTCAGGTCGGCGAAGCGGCGGCCGACGATCTGCAATCCCACGGGCAGCCCGGCCGGCGTGAAGCCGGCGGGGACCGATGCGGCCGGCTGGCCGGTGAAGTTGAAGGGATAGCTGAACGAGGCCCAGCGGATCCAGTCCCACACGTGCTGCGGCCAGTGCTCGGGATTCAGACGGCCCACCGGAAACGCCGCCACCGAGAGCGTCGGCGTGAGGAGCAGATCGTAGCGCTCGAAGAGGGGCCGCACCGTGTCCCAGTACGCGAGCTTCTGGCCGCGCGCCTCGATGTAGTCCGTCACGCTGTACCGCTGGCCGTCCTCGATGCACGCGACGAGTCCGGGATCCATGCGATCGCGCCACTGCGAGAGGTACTGCGCGTAGTTGCCGGCCTCGTGCGCGCTCCAGAGACAGCGGATCAGATCGTGCGAGTCGGCGAAGCCGGGCTTCACCTCCTCGACGACGCAGCCGAGCTCACCGAAGGCCTTGATCGCCTGCTCGACGAGCGTCGCGACTTCGGCGTCGACGGGAAATCCGCCGAGATCGGGGCTGAACGCGACCTTGAGTCCCTTGATGCCACGATCGAGCTTGCCGACGTAGTCCTCGGGCGCCGCCTCGAGCGACGAGCGGTCCCAATCGTCCGGCCCCGCCATCACCGACAGCATCAGCGCCGCGTCGGCGACGGTGCGGGTCATCGGCCCCATATGCGAGGAGTAGTCGTTGTTGGAGATCGGCCACATCGGGACGCGGCCGTAGGAGGGCTTGAGGCCGAAGATTCCGCAGAATCCGCTGGGGATGCGGATCGAGCCCGCGCCGTCCGATCCCTGGTGGAGCGGGCCGAGCCCGGCCGCCGCGGCGGCGCCGGCGCCCGCGCTCGAGCCGCCGGTCGTCATGCCGGTGTTCCAGGGATTGCGAGTGATGCCGGTGAGCGGGCTGTCGCCGAGCCCCTTCCAGCCGAACTCGGGCGTCGTGGTCTTGCCGAGCATGACCCCACCGGCGTGCTTGAGGCGTCGAACCACCGGAGGATCCACCGTGGGCACGCGCTTCTCGAAGATGCGGGACCCGGACATCGTGCGGACGTCCTTCGTATAGTGCAGGTCCTTGATCGAGAACGGCACGCCGTGCAGCGGGCCGAGCGAGCGCCCGGCGACGAGCGCCTGCTCGGCCTCGCGTGCCGCCGCCAGGGCCGACTCGCCGGTGATCGTGCAGAACGCGTTGACGACCGGATTGACGCGCTCGATACGATCGAGCATCGCGCGCGTCAGCTCGACGGGCGAGAGCTTCCTGGTCCGGATCAGCGCCACCAGCTCGGTCGCCGGTGTGAACGCGAGGTCGCCAGACGCCATCGTCGTCTCCCCGCTACTTCTTCGAGATCAGCCAGTGCCCGAGCGCCAGGTGCGGCAGACCGGAGCGCTCGAACGTGTCCACCGCGTCCTCCGGCGAGCACACGAGCGGCTCACCGTGGAGGTTGAACGACGTGTTGAGCACGGCGCCGATCCCGGTGCGCCGCTCGAACTCCCGGATGACGCGGTAGTAGCCGGGATTCCACGTCTCGTCGAGGATGTGGGCGCGGGCCGTGGCGTCTTGCGGATGCACGGCGGCGATGATCTCGTCGCGCCGCTTCGCGTTGGTCGGGAACGCCAGCATCATGTACGGCGAGGCGAGGCTCTTGGGGTTCACGAGATAGTCGCCCTCGCGCTCGCGCAAGATCGTCGGCGCGAACGGCATCCAGAAGTCGCGGCTCTTGATCATCCGGTTGATCAGATCGACGACCTTGTGATCGGACGGATTCGCCAGGATCGAGCGGTTGCCGAGCGCGCGCGCGCCGAACTCCATGCGGCCCGCGCAGCGCGCGACGACGCCGTCGGAGACGAGCAGCTCGGCGATCTTCTCCTCGATCGCCGCGTGCTCGCTCACTCGATAGCGGCTGGCGAGATCGCGGTTCTTGATCACGGCCTCGATCTCGGGCTCGCGGACGTCGGTGCCCAGATAGGCCGGCCCGAACGGCTTCGGCACCGCCTCGACGCCGGCGGCCGCGCCGAGCTCGAGATAGCCGAGGTAGGCCGCGCCCACGGCGTTCGACTCGTCGCCGCAGGACGGGAACACGAAGATATCGCCGAGCCAGTCCTCGTCGGCGATCAGCATGTTCGCCTTCACGTTCATGAAGACGCCTCCGCCGAGCGCCAGCCGCTCGCCGCCGTAGCGCTGCCGCGCCAGCCGCGTCCAGCGCACGAGCGCTGCCTCGAGGATCTGTTGCGCGCCGCCGGCGATCCCGTCGAAGCGAAGGCCGAGGGTGGCCTCGAGCAGCGCGCGATAGAGCGGGCCGCGCCGCCGCCACTCGAACCGGCTCGGCTTGCCCTCGGTCATCGCGAAGACCCGGCCCAGCGCGGCCACGGCGCGCTCGGTCTCGCGCGCCGGCGCATAGGGCGCGAGCCCCATCACCTTGTATTCGTGCTCGCCGGGCTTCATGCCGAGCAGCAGGGTCACGAGCGTATAGAACGAGCCGAGCGAGCCCGGGCCGCTCGGCGTGGCCTCGTGCCGGGTCAGGGTGAGACCGCTCGCGCTCGATACAGTGCCGCAGAGACCATCGCCGGAGTTGTCGTTGGTGAGCACGAGCGACGGCCGGCCCGCGAACGGCGAACCATAGTAGGCGGCCGCCGCGTGACACGTGTGGTGGTCGACGATCTGGACGCGGTCCTCGGCCAGTCGCAGATGGCTCGTGATGTGGGCTCGTCGCTCGGTATCGGTCAGCGGCGCCTTGCCGGGCGCCGGATCGAGCAGCCCGAGCTTGGCGCCGAGCTTGCGCGCGCGTCCGGTCAATCCGCGCCGCGGCGTCTCGAGGCCGACGCCATAGTAGCGGCGCATGTACGCCTCGTCACGCATCACGCGATTCATCCAGTCGTAGGACGGGATGCGCGTCCCGGCGAACACCACGCGATCGATCTGGCTCGCGCTCAGGCTGAGCTCGCGCAGCAGCGCATTCACGGCCAGACGCGGATACCCGGCGTCGTTCTTCAGCCGCGAAAACCGCTCCTCGGACGCGCAGCCGACGATCTCCCCATCACGGAGCACGGCCGCCGTCGCGCAGTGCGTCTCGCTGATCCCGAGAACAATCAAGACCCGTCGATCATATCAGCAAACCCCCACCCCACCCCCGCACCAGGCAAGCCTCGAGCAGCGAGCCCGCAGCCACGCCAGGCATGCCCAGAGCATGTCAGTGCTCAACGCTAAGTCGGTCGGCGTGACGATCAGCGAAGCGACGCGGAGAACCACACGGAATGCCGGGCCGGGGTCGAGATCGGGGTGGGGGGAGGTCATCGGCGGAGTGGGACCCCTTCGTCCCGCCCGCAGCGCGAAGCGCTGCGAATCGGGCGAACGGGTGACGGAGCCGATGCACCTCCCCCCACCCCGGTCTCGACCTCGGCCCGACGCCCCGCGCGGCTATCCGCGAATGGTGCGCATGACGTCCTCATTGGCAAAGACGTCCTGCGGATTTCCCTGGAAGATGATCTCGCCGCGATCAATGGCGTAGAGGCGATCGCAGACGCGCGCAGCGTTGGCCAGATGCGATTCGGCGATGAGTACGGAGATTCCCATGGCCTTGATCGCCCGCACCGCCTCGATGAAGCGCGTGACGACGACCGGCGCCAAGCCTTCGAACGGCTCGTCGAGCAGAAGGATCGAGGGTGCCAGCGACATCGCCCGCGTGATCGCGACCATCTTCTTCTGGCCGCCCGAGAGATGAAGCCCTCGGCGTGTCATGAAACCCTTGACCTCCGGGAACACCGAGAACACGCGCGCGTCGAGGTCGCCGCGCGCTGTGGCCCGCGGCGAGGCGAGCCACGACGTGATCTGGAAGTTCTCCTCGACCGACAGGTCCGGGAAGATCCCGCAGTCCTCCGGCGCATAGCCGATGCCGAGCAGCGCGCGCTCGTGCGCCGGCAGCCGCGTGATGTCGCGATCGCGAAACGCGACCCGGCCCGATCGCACCGGCAAGAGCCCCATGATGCTGTCGATCGTGGTGGTCTTGCCGGCGCCGTTGCGCCCGACCAGGCAGATCGACTCGCCGTCGGCAACCCGCAACGACACCTCGCGCAGGATCTGGGCCGGTCCGCGGAACGTGTTGATGCGGTCGAGCTCGAGGGTGGCGGTCGGCATCACCGCGTCTCCGGCGTGCCGATGAGCGTCGTCGTCACCATCTCGTTGCGCCGGATCTCGTCCGGCGTGCCGTCGGCCAGGATCGCGCCCTGGTGCATCGCGACGATCCGGTCCGAGTAGTTGAACACCACGTCCATGTCGTGCTCGATGATCGCCGCCGAGATGCCCGTCGAGCGGACCACGGAGGTCACCGTGTCCATGATCGGCGCCTTCTCCCGCGTGCTGACGCCGCTGGTCGGCTCGTCGAGGAACAGAAGCTTGGGGCGCAGCGCGAAGGCCACCGCGACGTCCAGGAGCTTGCGCTCGCCCTGCGAGACGCCGCCGGCCAGGGTGCGGGCCTTCGCATCGAGACCGAACCGGCGCAAGATCTCGTGCGCCTCGTCCCAGACCGCCGAGTCACTCACGGCCAGCGCGGCGAGATTCGCGATCTTGCCCTCGCGCGAGAAGATCGTAAGCGCCACGTTGTCGAGGGCCGTGAGCTGATCGAACAGGTTGACGAGCTGGAAGCTCCGCGCGATGCCGGCCTTGATGCGCCCGTGCACCGACTGATGCGTGACGTCGGCGTCGCGGAAGATGATCTGGCCGCTGTCGGGCCGAAAGAGCCCGGAGATCAGGTTCACCAGGGTCGTCTTGCCGGCGCCGTTGGAGCCGATCAGCGCGAGCACCTCGCTTTCCTGGACGGTGAAGTTCACGCGGTCGACGGCATGCGTCTCGCCGAACCACTTCACGAGATCCTTCGTGACCAGGAGGCTCACCGTCAGCTCCTTCCCTGAAACCGCGCGAGGAGCCGCCCGGCGGTGCCGACGATACCGGTGGGCAGCGAGAGCACAAGCCCCACCAGCACGGCGCCGAGCAGCAGCTGCCAGTAGACCGTGTAGCCGACGGCGTACGTCTTGAGGTAGTTGAACACGATCGCGCCGATGATCGGGCCGGCGAACGAGCGGAAGCCGCCGAGCACGGTCATGAAGACGATCTCGCCCGAGAACGTCCAGTGCATGATGTCGGGGGTCGTCAGCCCGTTGAGCGGCACCCAGAGCGCGCCGGCCAGCCCGGTGAACACGCCCGAGACCAGGAAGGCCACCCAGCGATACCGCCAGATCCGCACCCCGACGAACTCGGCGCGCGTCTCGTTGTCGCGGATCGCCTGCAGCGCCATCCCGAAGGGCGAGTTCACGATCACCCACATCAGCGCGACGCAGAGGCAGAACACGATCAGCACGTAGTAGTAGTACGCGTGGGACATGAACGCGATCTTGTCCCCCGCCCCCGTGACCAGCCCGCCGAACAGGGACGGCGTCGGCACCCGCAGGCCGTCGGTGCCGCCGGTGACCCAGAAGAACTTGAAGGCCAGCGACCAGAGCACCTGCGAGAGCGCCAGGGTGAGGATGCCGAAGAAGATCGTCGTGTAGCGCACGCAGACCACGCCGAAGAGCGCGGT
>JACXTT010007669.1_pt1 | contig 15158 bp, 12 predicted proteins | sample 9270951 | NCBI WGS metagenome assembly JACXTT01 (sample SAMN15532306, study PRJNA645909) | rock metagenome | isolation source: weathered quartz diorite | place: Puerto Rico | collected 2017-06-21
GGGACGAGCTGCAAAACGCCGTTGATGCCGGCGCGGACATGGAGCGCGTCCAGCTGGCTGCGGCGGAGATCATAAAGAGCACGTTGCTGATCGACATGAGATTTCTCCGCGGCGACTTTTGCTTCGGCAGTTGCTTCGGCGTTGTTCGCACGTTCGTCTTCGAGCCGCGAGCGAACAGCAAGCTGTTCTTCCTTTACTTTGGAGAGCTGAGCGGTAACTTCCGCGCCGATGTGCTGGGCGACGAGTTTTTCGTCGACGGCGTGCTGAATTTTTGCCTGTTCGTATTCGCTGCGAACAGCTGCAGCCGCGGCTTTCTGGTTGAGAACGTCGCTGCCCATCTGCACTTTGACGCTTTGATATTGCGCTTCCGCGGCTTTGAGCTGATATTCGGCGTCAAGGGTGTCGCGTTCGAGTTCCGGGTTGCTGAGCTCGAGGATGATCGAATCAGGTTTTACCGTCGCGCCGGGACGAAGAATGATTTTGCTGACGCGCGCGGTATTCTGCGCGGGAATCCATTGAATATCTTCAGGGATGAGGACGCCAATGCCGTGGACGGTGCGAAGCATGTCGCCGCGTTTGACGGTGTCGGAGAAGAGAGAAGCACTTTCAACGCTGGGGGCGGCGGGACGAAGGCGGGAAAGGGCAAAGGAAATTGCCGTGACGAGCAGCAGGGCGAGGCTGGCCAAAGAAATTCTGCGAAGCATTTTAGCGCGCGGATTTTGTGGAATGGCGATGTCCATGGTCATTCTTTCTTTGAGGGCTCACTCGTAACGCAGGGCGACGGCGGGATCGACGCGGGTGGCGCGGCGTCCGGGAACCCAGCAAGCGACGAGCGAAACCAGAAGCGTTAGAGACGCGACCACGAGAAATGTGACCGGGTCCGTGGGGCTGACGCCGAAAAGCTGGGATTGAATCCAGTGCGTGAGGGCAACGGAACCGAGAATGCCGAACACCACGCCGATGGCGGCGGTAAGCGCTCCTTGACTCAAAATCATTCCCAGGACTTTGCCGCCGGAGGCGCCGAGTGTCATGCGGACACCGATTTCGCGCACACGCTGCGTGACGGAATAGGATGTGACGCCGTAAATGCCAACGAGCGCGAGCAGGAGCGCGGCGAGAGAGAAAGCTGCGACGAGAGTGAGGCTGAAACGGCGAGAATCGAGGGAGGAGGAGTAAATTTGCGAGAGAGCGCGAAACTGGGGAGGAATGGAGGGGTCAAGGCCGCGCAAGATTTTGCGGCTTGCGGCGAAAATAGCGTCGGGTTTGCCGGAGGTCCGAATAAGGAAGGTGAAGCGTCCCGCAGCCTGCGGGCGCTGGCGAACGTTGACGTAGATGGTCGGCCTGGGATTGTTTTCGAGGGCGGCGTCGCGAACATCTTTCACCACGCCGATCACGGTGAGCAGGCGCGGGTCGCCGTCCATGTTGCCAAACTCAATGGTGCGGCCGAGAGGATCCTGGCGGGGCCACCTTTCTTCTGCGAGAGACTGGCTGATGAGAGCGACGTGAGGCGCGTCCATCGTGTCGCGGTCGTCAAAGAGACGGCCTCGCAAGAGAGGGATTTCGAGGGCTTTGAAAAAGCCTTCGGTTGCTGCGACATAGTCCGCATCGCCCACGTGAGCGCGATCCTGGAAGAGTTGGTCGAAGAACTTTGAGAACTCGGCGAGCAGGGCCGGATCGTTGTCAAGATTGCCTGCGACGGAGCGCTGGATCAAATCCTGCATATGGGGCGTAATCTGGCCGGGGTTCATCAGCACGTAGGAGCCATCCGGGAAATACGGGCCGGAGAGGGGAAGGATGCTCGCGCCGCCAACTTCTTCGACGCCAGGGATGGCGCGAATCTGCGTGAGGAGCTCGTTGAGGAACGCAATGCGCTGGGGTTTCGCGGGAGCATCGGGGAGAAGGAGTTCCATAGTCAGAACCCCGTTGGTACGGAAACCGGGATCGACGGACAGCACACGGAACAAACTTTTGCCGAGAAGGCCCGCGCCGATAAGGAGCACGAGCGCGGTGGCGAGCTGTCCTGCGGAAACAAGCCGGCGCAATTTTTGCTTTTGCGGAGTTCCGGTTTGGCTGCGGCTGCCTTGGCTGATTTCCGTGGTCATTTGCCTTGAGGAGACGCGGAGAGCCGTGAAAATTCCCAAACCGACGGAAACCAGAACCGCGATGCTGAGCGAGAAGAGGAACACGTAGACGTTTATGGAGATGTCTTCGAGACGCGGCAGGTCAGAGGGAGCGAGAGCCAGGAGGCCGTTCAACAACCAGTAGGCGAGAAGAATTCCGAGAGCGCCGCCCATCGCAGAGAGCAAAAAGGATTCGGTGAGAAATTGGCGGACTAGGCGGGAACATCCAGCGCCGAGCGCCGTGCGGATGGAGAGTTCGCGTTCGCGTCCGGCGGCTTGCGCGAGCATGAGGTTGAAGACGTTGGCACAGGCGATGAGGAGCAAGAAGCCGGAAGCCGCGAACAAAATGAGAAGAGCCGGGCGGACGTTGTCGGTCATGGCGTTGCGGAGCGGCTCTATTGCGACGGCGACCATATTGGTTTCCTGGCCGTACTGCTGTTTCAACCGCGCGGCAATGGTTGCCAGTTCGGAGCGTGCTTCCCGCACGCCAGTACCATCGCGCAGCTTTCCGATGACGTTCCAGTTGTGAGCGGAGCGAGCGGGATAGCGTTCAAAGATTTCACGCGGCTCCCAGATGTCGGTGTTGTCCGGAAAACGGAAGCCGGGAGGCAAAACGCCGATGACGGAAGCGATTTGATCGCCAGACTTGAGGTGAATTGCGGAAAGATCGCGTGCGCCGCCGAGGGACTGCTGCCAGTAGCCATAGCTGACCAAGACGACGGGAGCAGCATGGAATTTTTGTTCTTCGGAGGCAAAGCCGCGGCCGATGACGGGTTGAACGCCGAGGACGGAGAAGAAATCGCGAGAGACGGAAGCGGCCATCGTGCGCGAAGCTTCGCCTGCGCCGGAAATGGAGGTCACACCGGCGCTGTATTCGGCGAGCGATTGCAGGGAGTGGGACTGGGAACGCATGTCCTCAAAATTGGGGTCGGCGAAATTCATGCGGCCGCCGTCGGCATTTTGTTCCCAGAGGCGGACGATTCGGCCGGCGTCGCGATACGGGAGAGGGCGGAGAAGGACGCCATAGACGACGCTGAAGATGGCAGTGGTTGCGCCGATGCCGAGGGCCAGAGTGAGGACGGCAGAGACGGTGAACGACGGGCTTTTGACAAGCACACGGAGGGCGAAGCGAAGATCCTGAAGCAGCGAATCGAGAGCGGGGAGACCGCGAGAATCGCGGTGAGTTTCTTTGGATTGTTGCGGGCCGCCGAAGCTGATGCGGGCTTGGCGTTCGGCTTCCTGCGGCGACATGCCGCGCTGGAGATTTTCCTCGATGGCGAACTGAAGATGGGTCTCCATTTCCGCAGCTAGTTCTTGGTCGAGAATGTCGCGGCGAAACGGCGAAGTGAGACGCGCGAAGAATTCGCGGGGAGTCATTTGTCACCGCCTTCATTTTGCAGGGAAAGGACGCGGCCGATGACGCTGGTCAGACGCTGCCAGTAGGAGACGTCGGAGGAGAGCTGTTTCCGGCCGCTTCGCGTGATGGAGTAGAACTTCGCTTTGCGATTGTTGTCCGAGGTGCCCCATTCGGCGGAGATCCAGCCGCGCTGCTGGAGGCGGACCAGGGAAGCGTAGATCGTGCCCTGGTTTAAGAGGATGGCGTCGCCGGAGACTTGCTCGATGCGGCGGGCGATGCCGTAGCCGTGCTGTGGGCCTAGCGTCGCCAGGGTTTGGAGGACCATGAGGTCGAGGGTGCCCTGGAGGAGGTCGAGTTTTGTTTCAGAAGGTGCCATTTTGCCGCTCCTGTGCGAATACCACAGCAGAGTACCAGACGTTCTGTGGGAATGCCACAGGAAACGTGTTGGCATCCCACAGGTAGAGACGAAGGAGCTTGGAGAAAAGTTTGATCGAACTTTGAGAATCGAGATTTTGGGCAGTGGCAGGTTGAGGCGGCACCGACAATGCGGGGCGCATCTGACAGGGAGCGGCGAAAGGGATGGAAAGGAGCAGATTTTTGGGTTTTGACCGGGGTTTGTGGCACGTGGGATAATTTTTGATTCAGGGACAATATGGAACTTAAACAGAAGAGAGCGGTTTTGGCGGCTGGCGCTGGATTGCTGGCCGCCGGGGTAACGATTGGATTTTGCGGCGCGGCGGCCGGGCAAACGGCGTTTGCGGCCGCGGGGCAAGCCCAAGCGGCGCCGGATAACGCAGCCCAAAGCAGCGGCGAGTCGCGCGCAGCGGCGAGTTCGCGCGCGGATGCGTACTTTAACTACACAATGGGGCACATCGCGGAGCAGCAGTACGAGCAGACGAGCCGCAGTGAGTATGCGACGCAAGCGATTGAATATTACAAAAAAGCCTATGCGCTGGATCCAAAGTCGCCGGTGATTGGGGAGCGGCTGGCGGAGATGTACTGGAAAGCGCAGCGCGTGCGCGAAGCGGAAGCGGAAGCGCGGGAATTGCTAAAGCGCGATCCGAACGATGCGCAGACGCGTCGGCTGCTTGGACACATCTATTTGCGGAGCCTCGGCGAGGCGAACGGCAACGGGCAATCTGAAGCGGTTGCGCGCGCAGCCGAGCAGTTTAAGGAAGTCGTACGACTGGACCCGGCGGATACGGAATCGGCGCTGTGGCTGGCAAGGCTTTATCGCCTGCAGAACAAGCATGATCAAGCGGAAGGAGTGCTGCGCGGGATTTTGAAGAATGATCCGGATAACGAAGCGGGCGTAGAGCAATTGACGCAGCTTTTGCTGGATCAGGGGAAGTCGAGCGAGGCAGTTGCGCTGCTTGAGGGAGTGACGGCGAAGACTTCGTCGCCGACGTTGCTCGATTTGCTGGGAGACGCTTACACACAGACAAAGGATTTGGCGAAGGCGGAGAAGGCGTACCGCAAAGCGGCGGAGATCGACCCGAGCGAGCTGAGTCATCAGCGCGGATTGGGGCAGACGCTGCTTGCGGAGGAAAAATATCCGGAAGCGCTGAAGGTCTATCAGCGGCTGGCGGATTTGATGCCGGACGATTCCGACGTGTATTTGCGGATTGCGCAAATTTACCGCGAACTGCATCAACTGGACAAAGCGGAGGAGACGCTGACAAAGGCGCGCCAGTATGCGCCGGGGAGCCTCGACGTGATGTACAACGAGGCGATGATCTACCAGGCCCAGGGAAGAAGTGAAGACGCGATTCGCGTGTTGAGCGAGGCAGTGACGGGATTGAAGAGCCAGTCCGAAGCGATGCCAACGCGGCGGAGGTCCCTGGCGGTGCTGTATCAGCAATTGGGACAGCTCTATCGAACGACAGAAAACTTTCAGGCGGCGGTGAACACGTACGAAGAGCTGGGACGCCTGGGCGAAGACGAAGACCGGCGCGCACGGCTCTTGTTGATGGAAACATTCCGTTCGGCGAAGGAGTTGCCGAAGGCCCTGCAAACGGGCAAGGAGGCGCTGGCGAAATATTCGACGGACAATTCGATCAAGAGCAGCTACGCGCTGTTGTTTGGCGAAGCGGGCAAAACGGACGACGCGCTGGCGCTGCTGAAGCCGCAACTGAAGGGGACGGAAGCGGACCGCGATGTGTATTTGAACATCGCGCAGGTATACGAGCGGGCGCGGAAATATAAGGAAGCGGAGCAGGCCGCACGCACCGCGGAAGCGATACCAGGCGTACCGAAGGACAATGAGATGACCTGGTTCTTGCTGGGCGCGATTTACGAACGGCAGAAGCTCTACGACCGCGCAGAAGTGGAATTTAAGAAAGTGCTGGCAGCGGACCCCCAGAACGCGGCGGCCCTGAATTATTACGGCTATATGCTGGGGGATTTGGGAATCCGCCTAGACGAAGCGGAGACGATGGTGAAGAAAGCGCTAGCGGAGGATGCGTTCAACGGCGCGTATCTAGACAGCCTCGGCTGGATTTACTACAAGCAAGGAAAATACGCGGAAGCCGAAGCAACGCTGCGGAAAGCGGTGGCTCGCGAAAGCCACGACCCGACCATTCACTCGCATTTGGGCGACGTGTACGCGAAAACGGGGCGGACGGATTTGGCGGCGGCACAGTGGGAGAAGTCTCTGGAAGAATGGAAGCATGTGCTGCCGGCGGACGTGGAGAATGACAAGATTACGGAAGTAGAAAAAAAGGTCACTCAATCGAAACATCGCATTGCGCAGAAAGCGGCTCCTAGCGCCGCACAGCCGAAATAAACTGATGCCGGAAGTACGCATTCCCGCTTTTGCGAAGATCAATCTGCGGCTGGAAATTTTAGGAAAACGTTCGGACGGCTATCACGAACTGCGGACAATCTTCCAAACCGTTTCCCTTCACGATGATTTAAAGTTACGGCGCAGCAAGCGGCCCGGAATTTCTTTGCACGTGCAAGGTAATGAGGCGCTATCGGGTGAGCCGGTAGAGAAGAATCTGGTCTACCGTGCCGTACAGGCACTGCAGCGGGAGTTGAGGGACGAGGGCGGAGTCGAGGTTGAGCTGAAGAAAAAGATCCCCGCGGGACGCGGATTGGGTGGCGGTTCAAGCGATGCTGCCGCAGCGATGATGGGGTATTTGCGGCTGACCGGCAAAAAGCTTGCCATGGAGCGCCTGATGGAAATCGGCGCGTTACTTGGGGCAGATGTTCCGTTTTTCTTGCAAGGCGGGCGGGCGTTGGGGATCGGCCGCGGAGACGAGATTTATCCGCTGCCGGACATTGCGACGAAGAGCATTTTGGTCGTTTCGCCCAGGGATATTCACGTGCCGACGCCTGATGCGTATCGCTGGCTGAACGCGTCGGAATTGACAAAATCGGCAGAAAACCCTAAACTTTGGAAGTTCTGTGCCTTGTCTTGGAGCGTGCAGGGAACCGGCCTTTTGAACGATTTCGAAGGCGCCGTTTTCCAGCATTATCCCCGTTTAGCTGAAATTAAGCGGGACTTGCTACAAAAAGGGGCAACAGAAGCCTTGCTGGCGGGTAGCGGTTCGGCGGTGATTGGAGTTTTCCCGAGCCCAGCGAAGGCGCGCCGAGCCGCTGTCGGGTTTACTCACGACCAGACGTTCGTTTGCGAGACGCTCTCTCGCGCGAAGTATGTCCGTCTGACGCATGGGCGTGCCGTTCAGAGTGCGCACCGGGTCTAACCGCAGCGACTTGCCGAAAAATAAAGTTATCAGTCGTCTATCATCATTATGGGCCAAGTTGTGTTTTTGTGCGCGAAGTTCCTGGCAGGGGAAGGCGCGCCGAGCTGAACGAAATTTTCGCTAATCGCGACGAGAGCACATCCGTGAACGACGAGCGATTTAAGATTTTTTCAGGGACCGCGAATCCGGCGCTGGCGGAATCGATCTGCCGCCATTTGGACGTGCCGTTGGGCAAGTCCGTCCTAGGACGCTTCAGCGACGGAGAGATTTACTTTCAAGTTTCGGAGAATGTGCGCGGCGCGGACGTGTTTGTGGTGCAGCCGTGCCACCATCCGGTGGACAACCACCTGTTGGAGTTGTTGCTGATGATTGACGCGTTCAAGCGCGCGTCGGCGTGGCGCATTACGGCGGTGCTGCCGTACTACTGCTACGCGAGACAGGACCGCAAGGACAAGCCGCGCGTTCCGATCTCAGCGAAGCTGGTGGCGGACTTGCTGGAAACGGCGGGAGCGAGCCGTGCGTTGACGCTCGATTTGCATGCACCGCAGATTCAGGGCTATTTCGACGTGCCCGTGGATCACCTGTATGCGTCGCCGGTGCTGGTGGATTATTTCCGGCACAAGAAGTTGCGGAACGTGACGGTGGTTTCGCCGGATGCGGGCGGCGTGGAGCGGGCGCGCTTTTTTGCGAAGAAGCTCGATGCTCCGCTGGCGATCGTGGACAAGCGTCGCGTGGATGTTGATGTGAGCGAAGTGATGAACCTGATCGGCGAAGTGAAAGGGCGCACAGCGCTGATTGTAGACGACATTATTGACACGGCCGGAACGCTGGTGAAAACGGCGGAGGCGCTGCTGAAAGAAGGAGCGCTTGATGTTTATGCGGCGTGCACACATCCGGTGCTGTCGGGACCGGCCGTCGATCGGATTGCGAAGTCGCAAATCAAGGAAGTCGTAGCGACCGATTCCGTGCCGCTGTGCCCAGCGGCGGTGGAGACAGGCAAGTTCAAGGTGCTCAGCGTGGCGGATTTGCTGGCGCGCGGAATTCGTTCGATTCACGAAGAGAGTTCGATCAGCGAGTTGTTTATCTGAAATTGATGATGAATTTGGCTTTGGAATAAAGGGAAGGGATAAAGGCAATGGCAGAGAAGATTGTGGTGGAAGCGGCGCCCCGGGCATCTCGCGGGAAGAATGAAGCGCGGAGATTGCGCGTCAGTGGACAGATTCCCGCAGTGCTGTATGGTGCGAAGGGCGATGCAATCACGCTCGCAGTAAGCGCCAAGCAGGTGGGACAAATTCTGCGGTCGGCAACGGGCCACAACACGCTGTTCCAGGTGGCGTTATCCGGCAAACAGCAGCCGGCGATTGTGAAGGATTGGCAGGTGGACCCGGTGACCGGGAATTTGCTGCACGTAGACCTGCTCCGCGTGGCCATGGACGTTCGCATGCGCGTCAAGGTGCCGGTGCATACCTTCGGCGAGGCACAGGGCGTCAAGGTACAGGGCGGCGTGTTTGAGACGGTCACACGCGAAGTGGAAATCGAATGCTTGCCCGGCGAAATCCCGACAGAGTTCCGTCTGGATGTGACGAATTTGATGATCGGCATGTCCGTCCGCGCGGGAGACATTCCGCTGGATACAAACAAGATGAAGCTGTTGACCGAAGCGGAGCGCGTGATTGCCCACGTGGTTGCATTGCGCGTCGAAGAAGAAAAGCCGGCGGAAGCGGTGGCGGCGGAAGCTGCAGCGCCGGCCGAACCGGAAGTCATCAAGAAGGGCAAGAAGGAAGTGGAAGGCGAAGAAGGAGCCGAGGGCGGCGAAAAGCAGGAGAAGAAGAAGTAGTTCTAAGGAACGAAACCGGGTTTCAGGGTTTGTACTTACAAACTCTGAGGTGAAAAAGTTATGTGGCTCATTGTTGGGCTTGGCAATCCAGACCCGGAGTATCAGTGGACGCCGCATAACCTGGGATTCCTCGCGGTGGATGAGCTCGCAAGCCGCGGCGGGATTCGCGTCGAACGGCCAGAGGGAAAGGCGCTGGTCGGGCGAGGCAAGCTGGCAGGGCAGGAAGTGCTGCTGGCGAAGCCGCAGACATACATGAACCTGAGCGGCGTCTCCGTGCGGGAGCTGCTTGAGAAGTACGAATTGACGCCGGACGATTTGCTCGTGTTGTGGGATGAAGTGCAACTGCCGTGGAGCATCATCCGGCTTGCGCCGGATGGAAGCGCAGGCAGCCACAACGGGGCAAAGTCGGTGATTGGCACGCTCGGCACGCAGAAATTTGCAAGGCTGCGATTGGGCTGCGGTCCGGATCATCCGCTGAGCAGCAGAAGAGAGTACGTGCTGCGGCCGATGAAGAAAGCCGAGCTGGAAGTTGCGGCGGAAGAGGTAGCGCAGGCCGGCGATGCCGTGGAGTTGCTGTTAACACAAGGCATTGACTCGGCGATGAACAAGTTTAACCGGCGTGCGGAAACTGCGAAGGAAGACGACGCTGGGAAGTAATTGGAAAGAAAAAGATTCGCGGCTGTTGCGAAAGCGGAGCCGGATTAGGAAGAGAAACGAGGCAACCATGGAAGAGCGTCTGTACGATTTGATTTTTATCGCGCGTCCCGCGACGCCGGAAGACGAGATTAAGAAAGTGATTCACTCGATCGAGCACGCCTGCTCGGAAAAAGGCGGCAAGATCGAGAAGTCGGAACACTGGGGAACGCGGAAGCTGGCATACCGCGTGGCGAAACATCGCGAGGGGATGTACTACTACCATCAGATTCGCACCACGCATGGTGAGCTGATCACGGAGCTGGAGCGCCGGCTACACGTGCAAGACTCGGTCATCAAATACATGACCATTCGCCTGGACGAAGACTTGAAGCGGCAGAAGAAGCTGGGCGAGAAGCGAGAGAAGCGCGCGGCGCGGCGTCCGCGTCGTCCGGCGGCAACACCGGCACCGGCGCAAGCACCGGAACAGCAGGCGGCGAGCTGAGCTTTTTCCGCGCGAAATCAGAACGAATTTCTGAAATTGTTGAAAGGATGAACGAGATGGCAGAGGAACAGAAGCAAGAACAGGCAGCTCCAGCCGAAGCGCCACGCGCAGAAGGCGGAGGGCAGCGCGAAGGCGGGCACGGCGGACATGGTGGCCCGAGGCGGGAAGGCGGACGCGAAGGTGGTCCGCGCCGCGAGGGTGGGCCGGGAGGCGGTCCGGGAGGACCTCGCCGCGGCAAGCGGCAGTATTTCCGTAAGAAGAAGGTTTGCAAGTTCTGTGTGGAGAAGATGGACCTGATTGACTACAAGCGCGCGGACATTTTGTCGCAGTTCGTGCAGGAACGCGGAAAGATTCTGCCGCGCCGCATGACGGGCGTTTGCGCGCGTCACCAGCGCTGGCTGGGCGTGGCGATCAAGCGGGCGCGCAACATCGCTTTGCTGCCGTTTGCCGGCAGCGCGGCGGGAGCAACGGCTCCCAAGGCAGTGGAAGCTCACAAGAGCTAAAAGATTAGAGCGAAGGGATACGACGATGCAGATTATTCTTCAGGAAGATATTGACAAGCTGGGGCACCGCGGCGACGTGGTGACCGTGAAGCCGGGATACGCGCGCAACTATTTGCTGCCGCGCGACCTGGCGATTGAAGCGACGCCTGGAAACATGAAGGCTCTAGAGCGGATTCGCACGGCGCTCGCGAAGAAAACGGCTACGGAGCTCGAAGCCGCAAAAAAACAGGCGGAACTGCTGACCGGCGTTTCGCTGAACTTCAAGCGCAAGACCGGCGAGAACGATCAGATGTTCGGGTCGGTAACGACAGGTGATATTTCCGAGGCGCTCTTTGCGCAAGGATTCAGGATTGACAAGCGCCAGGTGCAGCTTGCGGAACCGATCAAGATCATCGGCGAGCACGACGTGACGATCAAGGTGTTCCGCGACGTGACGGCCCGCGTGCGCGCAATTGTAGAGAAGGAAGCGTAAGACAGAGCACTTTGCCACAGCGCAAGCTCTTGAGGCGTCCCGATTGTCGGGACGCCTTATTTGTTTTCGAAGGCTTCGGCAAGGGATTGGACTTCTTCGCCGGTCCATCCGTCGACGTCACCCGAGAAATTGCAGATAAGAGCCACCACCAGGTGCGAATCCGGGTAGAGGATAAGTTCGGAGGTGCCTCCGACGGACCCGCCGCTGTGCTCAAAGATGCGTTTGCCGGACTTGGATTTGCCGATAAACCAGCCCATCCCGTACTTTGTTTCCTTGCCATCTTTGGTCTTTTGCGGCGTGAAGAGCAGCGCCAGTGATTCCGCTTTTAGATAGCCGGGATGCAACAGCGCGGAACCAAAACGCACAAGATCCTCGGAGGTGGAGATAAATCCTCCGCCGGCCCATTTGTAGCTGTTATCTACATACATCGAGTTCTTTGTTGGTTTTCCCTTCGCTCCTGAATAGAAGCGTGCCCTTTGCGGAATGATGTCGGCGGGTTGGTCAGCAGTAGTGTTCAGTAGGCCCAGAGGATCGAAAACTTGCTCCTGCTCGAATTCGAGGAAGGGTTTTCCTGCCGCTCCCTGGATTACCGCACTCAATAAGTTGTAGCCATAGCTCGAGTAACTGAACTTCGTTCCTGGCGGCACAACGAGAGGATCGTCCTTGAAACGCTCCAGGCCGTCCACGACGTTGTCATAGTGTTTTTGGTTGTCCACCTCGCCGTCTTTGTAATGGCGGATTCCACCAAGGTGTCCAGCCAGCATTCGTGCGGTGATTACCGTCCCCTTGTCAGGAAAAGTAGGAACGTATCTTTGAATCGGTGCGTCGAGGTCGATCTTGCCTTGCTCGACGAGCTTCATCAGAGCCGCGGACGTCAGCGGCTTCGAGACACTGCCGATACGAAACTTCGTGATTTGCCAGGCGGGTACCCGTTGTTCGAGATCGGCGTAGCCGAAGCCCTCGGAGTAAATAATTTTGCCGTCGATGGCCACGGCAACGTTGAATCCGGGAATTCCGCGCGCCAGCCATTCTTTAGCGATGGTTTGAGCATGTTCGCGAGCGGCAGCATACGCGCCCGATTTTTCCTGGGCGACGGTCGCGGTTGATTGCGTATTGATTCTGGAAGCGGCAGCAACTCCGGAAGCGAGCAGCAACATCGCGCCAAGAAACCTGCGCTGTGAAAGCAGGCTTTTATTGAAGAAGCGGAAGTGGGTCATGCGAAATACCTCGACGCGGCAGAAAATGCACGCGCCTATGTTGCCACAAGAGCGTGCGAAAGAGTTTTGCAACGATTTCCGCACTCATCCACAAGCAGTGTGATTGACGGCGGCGGCGCGTCCGCACACAATGCAGACAATCCTTCTCACACGAAAAACTGAGGGGAGCGCGGCAGGCCGTAAAGGGGTTGCTTTGGCCGGAGCACCGTGCTATAAAGCGAAGAAAAGGCGAATAGATTCAGAGTGCCTATGCGCGCCGATACGACATTAGAACGGCCCCTGCCGAACAATCTGGATGCGGAGCGCTCGATTCTGGGCGCAATTCTGCTCGATAACCACGCACTCAACACGGCGATCGAAAATGTCCGCCCGGAAGACTTCTTTCTGGATCAGCACAGGCGCGTCTATGTGCAAATGATTGCGCTCGGCGAAAGCCAGCAGGCGATTGACTTGGTGACGCTGACGGAAGAGCTGCACCGGCGCGGTGAGTTGGAAGCCGCAGGTGGGGCGCCTTACCTCTCGGCACTAGCGGACGGCATGCCGCGCGTTTCGAACGTGGAGCATTACGCGCGCATCGTGAAAGAAAAAGCGCTGCTGCGGAATCTGATTCACGCCACGCACAACATCCAGCAACGCGCGCTCGAAGGCGAAGACGGCGCGGACATGATTCTGGACAACGCGGAATCTTCGATTTTCGCGCTGGCGGAAGACCGCGTAAAGGCCGGATTGATTCCCGTGAAGGACATCGTTCGGGATAATTTCGAGCGGCTTGAGAGAATTTTCCGCGAAGGCAAGAGCATCACGGGAATTTCGACCGGCTATACGGAACTCGACAAGCTGCTCAGCGGTCTGCAAAATTCGGAATTGCTGATTCTGGCCGCGCGTCCATCGCAAGGAAAAACGGCGTTGGCGCTAAACCTTGCGGAGAACATTGCCATTCGCGCGGGCAGGCCCGTGGCCGTATTCAGCCTGGAAATGTCGAAGGAATCCTTGCTGCAGCGCCTCATAGCCTCCGTGGCGCAAGTTGACGCTCACAAGTTCCGCACAGGTCATCTCAACCGCGAGGATTGGCGGCGCATGACGGAAGCACTGGGAACGATTTCGTCTGCGCCATTGTGGATTGACGATGCCGGCTCGATCAGCGTGCTGGAAATTGGCGCAAAGGCGCGGCGACTGAAGCGCGACAAAGGTCTTTCGCTTTTGATCGTGGACTATTTGCAGTTGATTACAGCGCGCGGACGGTTCAACAGCCGCCAGGAAGAAGTGGCGAGCATTTCGCGCGGATTGAAAGGGCTGGCGAAGGAGCTGCAAATTCCCGTGCTGGTGCTGAGCCAGCTGACGCGCGCGCCGGAACGCGAAGAGCGCGGCCCGCAACTCTCCGACTTGCGCGAGTCGGGCGCGATCGAACAGGACGCCGACGTGGTGATGTTCATCTACCGCCCGAACTGGGGAAAGATGGATCTTTCGCCGGAAGAGCGGGATCAGGCAGAGATCGTGATCGCGAAACAGCGCAACGGACCGACGGATAAAGTGAAATTTGTGTTCCGAAGCCGGCTGACGCGATTTGAAGAAGCGGCGCCGGATGCGTTCTCGCAATTCGCCCCGGATGATATGTAAAAAGAGCCGCAGCGCGGCAGAGAGGCCACGCTAGCCAAGGAACCGTCTGACTCACCTGCGCAATCCAAAATGGTTGTAACTGATTGCGGGGAATGGCGTTACATTAGATTAGCAGCCTGCCCGCGAAACCCCTCCCAGCGGTCTTGTGCGTGCATTTCCACGTGTTGTCTTTCACGCGCCAGAGTTTTGGTGAAGCCGTGCGAAGTGTGCGAATGGCGTAAAATTGGAGATTCATGGATTTCGAATGACCAAGAAATCGAAAATTGATTTTGAGCGCAGGCCGGTTTGGGCAGAGGTTTCGCTCGGAGCGCTGAAGCACAACCTGAACGCGATTCGGTTGTTTGTGAATCCTCCGGGCGAGAAGCGCAAAACGCCGCGCAAGGTGTTGTGCATCGTGAAGGGAAATGGCTACGGCCACGGCGGGCCGCAGGTGGCGAAGGCGCTCGAGAAATTTGGCGCCGACTGGTTTGGCGTCACGTGCACGGAAGAAGGAATTGCGGTACGCAAAGCCGGCGTGAAAGGGCCCGTGCTGATCCTCACGAGTTTCGTGGCCGGTGAAGAGCCGTACCTGTTGAAACACAGCTTAACTCCCGTACTGCATCGCTGCGAACAGCTTGCCGACTTGAATCGCGCGGCGGCACGCTATGCGAAGCGGAAGCCGGTGACCTTTCATTTGAAGATAGACTCGGGGATGAACCGGCTGGGAATTGCGCCGGAGAGCGTGGATTGTTTTGCCGGGCAACTGGTGAAGTGCAAGCATTTGAGGCTGGGCGGAGTTTTCACGCACTTTGCGTCTTCTGGTGTGTTCCTGGATTCCGTCGCCGGTCGTCAGACGCAAGAGCAGGAAGAGAAGTTTTACGCCGCGCTCGAACGCCTGAAGAAATTGGGCATTGATCCCGGCATCGTGCATCTGGCAAACAGCGCGGCGATTGCGTCGCGGCCGGAGACCTGGGCGGACATGGTGCGGCCCGGAGTGATTCTGTATGGCTATCACCCGGGATACGATCCTACGGAATTGCGAGAAGAATCCGAGCGCAAACTGCCACTAAAGCCCGTCATGAGCTTGCGGACGAGGATCATTAGTCTACGGGACGTTCCGGCCGGACAGGGCGTGGGTTATGACTCGACTTTTATTACATCGCGCGCGTCGAAAATTGCCGTGTTGGCGGCGGGATACGGCGATGGAATTC
>JACXTT010007670.1_pt1 | contig 15157 bp, 15 predicted proteins | sample 9270951 | NCBI WGS metagenome assembly JACXTT01 (sample SAMN15532306, study PRJNA645909) | rock metagenome | isolation source: weathered quartz diorite | place: Puerto Rico | collected 2017-06-21
ACGCAAGCATCCTCAAAGCGTGTTTATCTCCCGGGAACTTTCAGAACAAAGTTATTTCAGGAAAGCGCTTTCGAAGCATGGAATTTTAATAGATGACCGCTCATTGATCCGTACTGTGCCGGTGATCATGAATTTGGCGCCACATATTTTACAGGATGCTGATTGGGTAATTTTCAGCAGTAAAAATGCGATTGAATATTTTTTCCAATTAAAGCCGCAATTGCCAAAGGATGTAAAATTTGGTGTAGTAGGCGCCGGCTCCGAGGAAATGCTGCGCTTGAAGGGCCACTTCACCAGTTATGTTGGCGGCGGTATTGATACCTCAGAGGTTGCAGAAGAATTTGCGAAGCTGGCCAATGGTAAAAAAGTAGTATTCCCTGGGGCGGAAGGTTCATTGCGCAGCATACAACAAGGCCTGTCATCAGATACTAAAATCATCGATCTGCCGGTTTATGAAACAGTGATGGAGGAAGACGTGGAAGGCACAGGCGCAGATGTACTTGTATTTACCAGTCCGTCAAATGTGGATGCTTATTTTGCGAATAATCTGTTGGAACCAGGTCAGAAAGTAATTGCCATAGGTAAATCCACTGGCAAGAAATTCGATGAGATGGGTACAAAATACGTGCTGCCCTTCTCTCCCGATGAAGTTGGTTTGGCTGAGGCGGTATTTGGTATATAATTAGATGATAGCTGACAGCCAGCGTCCCGTAAGTTTTACAAAAGCTGCCGGCCATCCGCGCAAATCTAATTTGTAATATATTTGACTATCAATCTTGGATGCCTCGAAGCATCTGTATAGTAGCTTGAGCAAAATATCCTGCTGGTGTATTCCACCTCGTTCTGAAGCGCTAATTTAAACCCATAATTCGTATTAGTGCTCACCATCGAACTTACCATGTCCTTCACATTTATATCCATATTCAAAAAAGGAAGCGGTGTGTTTGGCACGATTATCTGGTTGGCTGTTAAACCTGCAGGCTGATTAAACCAGGTAACAGTTGACGGGTCCCATTGCGCAGCTACTTGTTGCACCACAAATGAATTGTCTGCACCGTAGTTTGCATGGATCAGATCGCCGTTTTTTGGTATGGTATCCGAGTACATATAAAGATCAGCTGATACTATTGTTGCATTAGCAGGGATACTGCTTAAATCAAATTTTAACAAGTTTCTCACTGTAAAAGGTACACCGTTTATAGTCCACGCTGCAAGAGGTTCTTCTATAGATGTGTGATTACTGGCATCCTGCGTGCCTAATATTCCTATGTTTGTTTCGTAAGGATTATTAGAAGGAGATAAATCCAGCGTAGTTGTTTGTGCGGCCGCAACAGTTACGCTTACTGAATCTACTGCGGTAAGTCCATTTTTATCGATGATCATGAATTGGAAAAGATATGTTCCCGCAACAAGGTTTTTCGCGGTTGCAGCCGACGAACTTTCATTCTTGATGGAGGCTTCCGTTGGGCCTGAGATCTGGCTCCACAAGTAGCCGACGATCGTATCAGTAACGCTGCCAGCTTTCCCTCGCAGTATTAGCGAATCTTGCGGTAACTTTATAGTTGTATCGGCCTCAGCCTTTGCCACGACCTTTTTAGCAACCGCAGTGACCGGATTGGATGTAACAGGATCAACTTTGTTTTCTTACAAGAAGTTATAATAAGTAGGCTAAGAAACACCATTGTTAAAGGTAATAAGTTGATTTTCATGCTTATTGTGATCGTTTGGTTAGTCTAAATTGGACATATTTTGAATATATCCAATTTTGCAGTTGACGCTATCTCTGTAAAATCATCCCTGCGCCATAAAATACCTTTAATATCTTTACAGCTGTATTAATTGTTTGCGTTTCCATAAATTTGGCTCCTGGATTTAAATTAATATGTAAGTCAAATCCTAAACGCTAAATTCTAAATCTCCAAAAGGCATATTTAGAGTTTAGAAGTTAGAATTTTAAAAATATGTTACAACGACCAAGAAGAAACAGGAAAAGTGAAGTGATTCGCCGCATGGTGCAGGAAACCTATGTGAGCGCTGACAATTTGATATTCCCTTTATTTATAATTGAAGGTAACAATCAGAAAAGCGAAGTAGCATCCATGCCGGGTATTTATCGCAATTCGATCGATAACCTGCTGCGCGAAGTAGAAAGCTGTCTGAAGCTGGGCTTAAAATCATTCGACCTGTTCCCGAACATCGAGGAATCGTTAAAAGATAAGTTTGCTACCGAAAGCTACCGCGATGGTAACCTATATGTACGCGCGATCAGTGAAGTAAAAAAGAATTTTCCAGAAGCTTGTGTGATAACTGATGTGGCTATGGACCCTTACAGCAGCGATGGCCATGACGGTATTGTAGAAAATGGTGAGATATTAAACGACGAGACATTAGAAATATTAGGCAGGATGTCATTGGCACATGCAGAAGCAGGAGCCGATATCATCGCGCCGTCGGACATGATGGATGGACGTGTTGGCTATATTCGTAGTGTGCTGGATGATAATGGATTTACGAATGTATCCATCATGGCATACACGGCTAAATATGCCAGCGCTTTTTACGGTCCGTTCCGTGATGCACTAAACTCAGCGCCAAAATTTGGTGATAAGAAAACTTACCAGATGAACCCGGCAAATCAGCGTGAAGCATTGATCGAAGCTGACCTTGACGAGGCCGAAGGCGCCGACTTCCTGATGGTAAAACCGGCTTTGCCTTACCTGGACGTGATAAAACTACTAAAAGATAATACCGAACTACCGATAGCGGCTTATAACGTAAGCGGCGAGTATGCCATGATAAAAGCAGCGATACAAAAAGGCTGGCTAAATGAGCAACGTGCCATTACTGAAGTGCTTACCAGTATTCGCAGGGCAGGGGCAACAGCAATCCTGACCTATCATGCGAAAGAGGTGCTGGAGAATGGGTGGTTGTAAAATGGTTTTACGTAGGACGTTATACGTTTTCCGTTTAAACTTAATTAGATAACAAAAAACGTATTACGTAAAACGTATCACGTAAAACAAATAAAATGCTTGATTCAATAAAAAAGATATTTTCAGGTGGCGAAGGCGATGAGCCGGTAAGCACTACGGGTAAACCGGACATTAGCAGGGAGAAATCGGCTGAGTTGTATGAGAGGGCCAAGACTTATTTTCCGGGAGGAGTAAACTCGCCGGTGAGGGCTTTCAGATCGGTATACGGAACCCCGTTATTTATTGACAAAGGCGATGGCTGCCATGTTTGGGACGCAGACGGTAACCAGTTTATCGATTTTTGCTGCTCATGGGGACCACTCATCCTGGGGCATAATAACACTAAGGTGCGTGAAAAAGTGACCGAGGTGATGCAGAAAGGGATGTCATTCGGTGCGCCAACTGCTTTGGAAAATGAGCTGGCAGAACTGATCCTGAAGCATAATAAATTCATAAAAAAACTACGTTTTGTAAGTTCCGGTACCGAAGCGGTAATGTCTGCTATCAGGTTAGCACGTGGCTATACTAAACGTGATAAAATATTAAAATTTGAAGGCTGCTATCATGGCCACTCCGATTCGCTGCTGGTAAAAGCGGGTTCGGGTTTGGTTACTTTTGGAGAGACCTCATCGGCAGGCGTACCAAAATCATTTGCTGACGAGACGATAGTAGTCGCACTGAATGATAAAGAAGCCTTGCAAAAAGCTTTTGAAGAGTTTAAAGATCAGATCGCAGCAGTGATCATCGAGCCAATTCCGGCTAATAATGGCTTGCTTTTGCAAGACAAAGAATATCTTCAATATCTGCGCGAAATTTGTACACAAAACGGAACTTTACTGATATTTGATGAAGTAATTTCAGGTTTCAGGGTTGGTTTTGAAGGGGCAGCCGGATATTATGGCATACAGCCGGATATTATCACCTATGGCAAGATCATTGGAGGTGGGTTGCCGGTAGGCGCTTATGGATCCTCGGCCGAAATTATGGATCATATTTCGCCAGTTGGTTCGGTATATCAGGCAGGTACATTGTCAGGTAACCCGGTAGCAATGGCTGCGGGTATTGCACAGTTGGGTGAGTTGCTGAGAATGGGTTTCTATCGTGACCTGAACAATAAGACAGAGGAGTTTACCGAGTCGATACAGCGTTTTGCTACGGCACGGAATTATAAGTTCAAAGTGTTTACCATCGGGTCGATATTCTGGTTTGCTTTCACTGACCAGGAGAAAATAAGCAGGGCTGACGAGATTGATGCCGCAAGCATGGAGAAATTTAAAAAAATGCACCGCGAATTGCTGAACAGGGGAGTTTATTTAGGTCCATCGGGATATGAAGTGGGTTTCATTTCATCAGCCCATAATAAAACAGACCTGGAGAAAGCAAAACGCGCTATATTTGATAGTTTAGATATTGTTTTCAGAGATAAATGAGACCAGGCATGAAAAGACCTTTTGTGATCTTTTACGCAATTATTATCTACGCTGTAGCCGAGCTGGTTTGGTGGGGCTATATGCTGGTAACGCTGCAGCCACAGCGTACAGCGATGATTTTGGGCGAAGGCAGTATGTTCGTCATCGTGTTTACTGCAGGGGCTATTAGTCTGCACAAATCGATCAAACAGGAGCGCCGTTTACAGGAGCAAAAGAAGAACTTCCTGATGTCGGTAACGCACGAGTTAAAATCGCCACTGGCATCGATCAAATTATTACTTCAAACTATTCAAAAACGCGACCTGACCAAACAACAGGTGCACGATTTTATCAATAAATCCTTGTTGGATATAGAGCGCCTGGACGATATGGTGGAGAATATGCTGCTGGCATCAAAAATTGATAACCGGTCATATACTTTCCCTAAGGCGCAGTTCAATTTATCGGCATTGGTTGATAATGTTGTTAACCGCCTGCAATTGAACAAGTGCGATCTGACCCAACAGCTGATCAATGCAGAAATTGAACCTAAGATCGAGATCACAGGGGATAAATTTGCTTTAACATCTGTAGTGACCAACCTGATCGAGAATGCGATCAAATATTCAGGTCCCTGCGAAGTGGTGGATGTTAAACTATATTTGAAAGACGATAAGATATTTCTTGAAGTGGCTGATCATGGTATCGGTATAGCAGATGCGGAAAAACCGCGTATTTTCGATCGTTTTTATAGGGTAGGTAGTGAGGAAACACGTAATACAAAAGGCACAGGCTTAGGTCTGTACATTGTAAAAGAGGTACTAAATCAGCATGAGGCCAGTATCAGCGTAAAGGATAACGACCCTTCAGGAAGTATTTTTGAAGTTGTTTTTGCATAATGATGACACGAATTGCACTAATTTGAACGAATTTCGCAAACCGGTCATCAAAATGTGCTGAACAGCTATTTTAATAAATTCGTGAAATTCAACTTAATTCGTGATAATTAGTGTCATAAATCGTTAATCACATGCATAAAAAAAGAATATTACTGGCAGAAGACGAAGAACATCTGTTAGAAGCTATAAAATTAAACCTCGAACTGGAAGGTTATAAAGTAACAACCGCCAATAATGGTAAAAAAGCACTTCAAAAATTTAAAGAAGAGCGTTTTAACCTGGTGATTCTGGACGTAATGATGCCCGAAGTAGACGGCTTTGTAGTTGCAGAAACTATCCGCCTGGAAAACTCTGAGGTTCCCATCATGTTTCTGACAGCAAAGAATACCAATGAGGATAAAATCTCGGGCCTGAAAAAGGGTGCTGATGATTACCTCACTAAGCCATTCAACCTGGAAGAGCTTATCCTGCGCGTAAATAACCTGGTAAAAAGAGGTTTGAAAGGCGAGGAACTGAAAGAATTTAACAGCTACAAGATCGGCGATAAAACCATTCACTTTAACTCTTTCGAACTTGTGAACGGGGATGGATCGATCACCCCGCTGACCAAAAAGGAAACCATGCTGTTAAAGCTATTGATCGAGCGCAGAAATGACGCTGTATCACGCGAGCAGATTCTGGAAACCGTTTGGAACTACGACGTTTATCCTTCAACCCGTACCATCGATAATTTCATCCTGACCTTCCGTAAATATTTTGAACCTGATCCTAAAAACCCGGTATATTTTCATTCAATTCGTGGGGTGGGTTATAAATTTACAGATCAGCATTAATGTTCAGCAATAAGGCCCGGATATTCGTATTAAGCGTATTTTTTATCATGCTGGTGCTATTTACCTACCAGCGCGTATACCAGTTGACTGCTTTTTGCGCACTGATGATCGTGATGATCATTATTGAATATTTCAGGCAGGGAACTTTAGTACTGGCTGCCAAACACTATCACCATAAGGATTTCGGGAAGACAGAAGAATTACTAAAACAGATAAAAAAACCTGAGCTGCTTAGCAAAAAGCGCCGCGGTTTTTATGAGTACATGATGGGAGCCATATGCCTGCAAAAGCATGATTATGATGCTGCAGAACACCACTATGAACTGGCTGCACAATATCCATTGCGAACGTTAAACGATCACGTTGCCGCGTTAGTTCATGTAGCCAATATAAGTATCCGGCAAGGGAAATATGATAAAGCTGAAACCTATCTGCAACTGGCACTAAAAGATAAAGAGAAGATAACAGCCAAAATGCTGGCGGTAATTGAGCGGTTAAAACAGGAAATAAAAAAACATTAACACCGTAGAGACGCAATACCTTGCGTCTCTCATAATATAAACAATCACGAGACGCAAAGGTATTGCGTCTCTACACAGGCATGAGAGATTCACTATTTATTAAAGCAGCATTTTCGGAGAAGACAGAGCGACCGCCGGTATGGATGATGCGCCAGGCTGGGCGTTTTATGAAAGAATATTGGGACATCAAGAATAAATACTCTTTTCTTGAAATGTGCAAGACCCCTGAAATTGCTGCCGATGTGACTATGCTTCCTGTCGACTTGCTGGGAATTGATGCTGCTATTTTATTCTCAGATATATTGGTTACCGCCGAGGCAATGGGAGGGGACTTGAGTTTTGCTAACGGAATAGGGCCGAAGTTCGCTAACCCGGTCCGCAACCAGGCTGGGGTGGATGCTTTACAAACTGATGTTACGGATAAACTGCAATACGTAGCCGATGCGATCAAAGTGATTCAGCAGCGCTTAAATGGCAGCATTCCACTGATCGGTTTTGCGGGGGCGCCGTTTACGGTGATGAGCTATTTGGTTGAAGGCGGTTCGTCAAAAGATTTTAAACTGACCAAGCTGCTTATCCATAATGAGCCGGAGCTGGCTCATCAGTTGTTGTCAAAAATTGCTAAAGTAACCGTCGATTATTTGAACCTGCAGATAGCCGCCGGCGTGAATGCTGTTCAGATATTTGATAGCTGGGCACAGGCTTTGGCGTGGGATGACTATAAAGAGTTCTCGCACAAATATATTACTCAGATCATCGCTGGTTTGAATAGAAAGGATATTCCTGTGATATCGTTCTGCAAGGGTAGTTCAGTTTTTGCACCGCTGATGGCCGAGGCTAAGCCGGATGTGATCTCGATCGATTGGAATGTTGACTTGCTGGATATAAAGCAACGCCTGCCAAAAGGTATCGCTGTACAGGGCAACCTTGATCCGCATATTCTGTACGCTGACAAAAAGGTGATCAAAGAAAGAATACATCGCCTGTTCGACCGTATGAAAGGGGAGAACGGCTTTATATTTAACCTGGGACATGGCATTATGCCGGATATCCCGTTTGACAACGTTAAATATGCGGTGGAGATTATAAAAGCGTACAATTAAATAAACACAGATGACACGAATTGAGGCGAATTACGCAAAAATACGAATTCGTGTAATTCGAAATAATTAGTGAAATACGTGGACTATTATCATTACGTTCTTGCCATACACATCATATTTGTAGTCTGCTGGTTTGCGGGACTGTTTTATATTGTGCGGCTGTTTATTTATCACACCGAAGCGCAGGATAAACCCGAGGCTGAAAAGAAAATACTATCCGACCAGTTTGTGATCATGGAACGCCGGTTGTGGAACGTGATTACCGTCCCTTCCATGATATTGACCATAGCGGCTGGGATTACTATGCTTTGTTTAGTTCCGGATTGGTTGCATCAAACCTGGCTGCATATAAAGCTCACGTTTGTGATTTTGTTGCTGATCTATCACTTTATGTGTCAAAACAAGATCAAACAAATGCGCAATGGCTTATTCATTTGGTCGTCCACCCGCTTGCGTATATGGAATGAAATAGCTACGATATTCTTGTTTGCAATCGTCTTTTTGGCTGTAGTAAAGGACGGATTAAGCTGGATCTACGGCACAGTCGGCGTCATCGTATTCTCGATGATCATCATGTCGGCAGTGAAGATCTATAAGTATTTCAGGACGAAGAAGTGATTGTTTTAATGTGCTATCGCGAGGGGCAAGGCGGATGGCGTGGAATAGACGAATCGATCGATACTCATTCTTGCCGATAAATCACCCCATCCTTCATTACCAGTTTCACCAGCTTTACGGCCTTAATATCTTCAACCGGATTGCCCTGAACAGCAACCAAATCGGCAAAGTAACCTGCTTTAATGTTTCCGACACTCTTTAATTGAAAAACGGACGCGTTTACAGAAGTAGATGATCGTAATACATCGATAGGTTTCATACCATATTCAACCATCAGGATCATCTCGCGGGCATTGTCACCGTGGTTAAATACACCCACATCGCCACCCATGCAGATGGTCACGCCTGCTTTCATGGCTTCACTGAAAATATATTTTTTGTGTTTGATAGCGGCAATGTCCGGCTCGCCTTTTTTCCAGCCGTCAAAATAAGTCGCATAGGCTTCTGTTGCCGCCAGAGTAGGGCATAGGGCTATATTTTTCTCCTTCATTAGTCTAAATAGCTCAGGAGTGCCACCATCGCCGTGTTCAATGGTGGTTACGCCCGCCTCGATAGCCCTGCGCAGGCCTTCCGATGTTGTGGAATGTACCGCTACAGTCCTCCCGCTGCTTTTGGCGACTTCTACCGCTTTTTTTAGTTCCTCTGCCGTGAAGGTTGGCTCAGCTTTTTTATCAAGTCCCCAGCCGTAATCTGCGTAAATTTTCACCACATCAGCGCCATGTCCTATTTGCGAACGTACTACGTGTGTAATACCTTCCACGCCGTCTGCTTCTTCACCGCCTTCGATAATGGTATTCTGATCTACTACGTTCTTTGGTCCATAACTGCCCGTCGCCACAATAGCACGGGTAGCTACCATCATCCGTGGACCGGGGATTATCCCTTTGTCAATGGCGGTCTTTAAACCCACATCGTCATAGCCTGCGCCTTCAGTCCCCAGGTCACGTTCGGAGGTAAAACCAGCCATCAGTGTTTCACGGGCATGTTGTACCGCCCGTGCCGTACGCTCAGCGCGGCTTTCTTTCAGCACCTGGTCGTCCCATAATGTTTCATTATAAGGATGCAGGAATAAGTGAGAATGGCCTTCTATCAAACCAGGCATAAGTGTCGTTCCCTTTAATTCGATCACTTTAACGGAAGCGGGCGCTTTTATGCTGGCCGCTTCTCCCGCCGCCTCAATACGATTGCCTTTTACTAATACCATCCAGCCGTTGTGCATTTGCTCACCGTCAAAAACACGATCGGGCTTTAGCAATGTATAATTTTCCGTTGTTTGCGCGAAAACGAGGCACGCTGATGCCAGGATCAGCAATAAGGCGAGTTGCAGTTTTTTCATGGTATAAGCAAATTATTAAAAATAATTTATCCTACGTGCAACCAATTGCCTTTAGTTTTCATCTTACCTTTAAATGATGTTTTTGGAGCACAAGTACACAATTGAAGATCTGGTAAAACGCTGTAAGGCAAATGAGCGCAAGGCGCAGGAATTGCTTTATAAGCAGTTTGCTTCGAAAATGCTGGGGGTATGCCTGCGTTACGCGAACGACAGGATGGAGGCCGAGGATATGCTGCAAAACGGTTTTATCCGGGTTTTTCAAAAGATTGCCGACTACCGCGGAGACGGTTCTTTTGAAGGCTGGGTAAGACGGATCATGGTACACAGCTCTATTGAATATTATCGCAAACATCATAAAATGCTTTCGGTGACTAACCTGGAGGATACGGGAAAAGAACCATCCGTTGATGCAGTTGCAGCAGCACGACTGGATGCTAATGACCTGATGACACTGATACAACAACTCTCGCCGGGATACCGGATGGTGTTTAACCTTTATGCGATAGAAGGTTATTCGCACAAGGAGATCGGCGAGATCATGGGAATATCAGAAGGCGCCTCCAAATCGCAGCTATCGAGGGCCCGGGCTATATTAAAAGAACAAATTGTACAATCAGATGGAAAAAGGTATGAATATGCAGGATAAAGAATTTGATGATCTGTTCCGCTCAAAGCTGGGAGATTTTGAGGTACAACCATCGGCAGAGGTATGGCAAAATATCGATGCTGAACTCAATGGCAAAAAGAAGAAAAGCATCTTCCCAATATTAAGTATTGCTGCCAGTGTGCTTATATTACTCGCGGCAGGTATATTATTCATCCCTAAAAAGGGTGCTGTAAAACATAATAAGCCAGATACCAATATAGTTGTGAAGGCGAATCCATCAGTAGTAAAACCTGAAAATACCGATCCTACAACTTCATCTGAAACGCAGCAGGAGCGATTGGCATCAGTTGAAACATCGGTTAAGTATACAACGAAAGCCGATCGATCTAAAATGAAAACAAGCGCTGTTGAGCAAAAACAGGCAAATACTTCGATAACAAAAACGGAAATGGTTACACATGAAGATCGGCCTTTAATAGCATCTGCAGGAACACCAAAACAGTATGAAATTGTAAAACAAGAGCCAATAGAGTTAACCGAGGCAACGTCTACAGAAAATAAAACAGTAGTGGATAACAGCGCCATTAGTTTGCCGGCTCAACCTGTATTAGCCGCGAATCAGCCTGCCAAAACAGCTAAACCCGCGGTAAAAAAGCGTGGGATACGCAACTTTGGCGATATTGTGAACCTGGTGGTTGCCAAAGTGGATAAACGCAAGGATAAACTGATACAGTTTTCGGATACGGACGATGACGAGTCCGTAATATCAGCAGTGCACCTGGGTGCGCTTAAAATAAAAAGAGATAATTAATCAATTCAATCTAAACAGATAAAAAAATATTATGAAAGGTTTACTATTTATTGTTGCCCTGATATGCGTGATGGCGGGCAGCGCTTATGCTCAGGATACCAAAACCGATACGGTTAAGAAAGATACTTCAAGTAGCCATAACTGGAGCTGGAGCAATCATGAAGATGGAGACGCTGGTGATACCACTCACTACCGTCATCATTATCACCATCATAATAACAGCGGATTTTCCATCGGTCTTACTTTTTCAAGATTCGATCTGGGTTTAACAACGCTGGTAGATAACGGCAGCTTTACACTTTCGCAAAAGAATGATTTTCTGCGCTATCGTTCATGGAAATCAAGCAATGTAGGTTTTGACGTTTTCCAGTTCGGTTACCGTTTTACGGATGTGTTTAAAGTATATTTATCGGGCGGGTTCGACTGGACTTTGTTCCGCCTGCGCGAGGACATCACTATACTACCTAATCAGCCCGTATTAACTTACCGCCGGGATAGTATCCATTACAGCAAAAACCGCTTCGGATCAAGCTATTTGCGTATCCCGTTATCTTTTGATGTCCGTACGCATGAAGACATGCGTGGCAACAGGGCACACTTCGTTTTTGGACCGATTGCAGGGATATTTCTTAACGGTCGCGTAAAACAGATCAGCGCGGAAAACGGCAAGCAAAAGATCGACAACGACTATCATTTCGCCAAAGTACGTTATGGCGGTTTTGTGCGGATGGGCTATGCCGGATGGGGCGTATTTGCCAAATATTACGTCAACGATATGTTCGAAAACAGCCCCGACCAAAAAGGTTTGAGAAATTTTTCGTTTGGTTTGACGTTTGGGTTCTAAAAGAGTCTGAACCCTGATTTTAGGATTTAAGGATTACCTTGATTGGAATTATCGGGGTGATCCTTAAATCTGTTTAATCATGGTTCAGACAATTGTATCTTTGTACTCTAATGGCTACTCCTTTTTTAAACGCGGTTTCAATCAGCAAAATATATCCGGGCACTACCGGCGGTGGACTTAAACTAACCAGCCTTGAAATTGAGCCTGGAAAAATTACAGCTATCATCGGTGCCAGCGGCAGCGGTAAAAGCACCCTGCTAAGTCTGATTTATGGTTTACAATCCCCGGATACCGGCGAGGTGCTTTTTAAAGGGGAACGCATTTGGGGACCGGAAGAAAAACTGATCCCCGGCCACGATGCCATGAAGATGGTAACGCAAGCCGAAGATGACCTGAACCTGTTCGCCAAAGTGCGCGATAATGTATCCGTGCTATTGCCTAATACTGATGTTCAGGCTAAAATGGAAAAGACCGAACATGTTTTGAAACAGCTCAATATGCTGCACCTGGGCGATAAGCGTGTAGCAGATCTGAGCGGCGGCGAGAAACAGCGCGTTGCCATAGCTCGTGCATTGGTAACCCAACCTGAAGTTTTGCTGTTGGATGAACCCTTTAACCAGGTAGATACTTCGTTTCGGGATGGCTTGAAGGATGATATCCGGCAAATCGTAAAAGATACGGGCCTGACGGTGGTAATGGTGTCCCATGACCCTGCCGAAGTATTGTCGATGGCCGATACGCTGATCGTTTTAAAGGACGGTGAAATAATAGAAATGGGTCACCCCAAAAAAGTATATAACGATCCTCAATATTTATATACGGCAAGGCTGCTCAATAATTGTAATGTGCTGAACGCCGATGAGGCTGAGCTTTGTGGAATAACAGCCAAAAAAGAATGGGTAATGATTTACCCGGAATGGGCGGAGGTACGGGATAGCTGGACAGGCGGCAAATGGGTGGTAAAGCAGGTATTGTTTAAAGGCTTTTATGAGGAGTTATTGCTTGAAAATGATGGTGTTACCCTGCGCGTACTAAATGGGCATCCGGGGAAATTCATAGACGAAAGCAAGGTTAAAATTAAAATAGGTCGTTACCTGGAATATTAATTTTCTTATTTGTAAAAAAAATATCAACAGATATTTCTGCTCTGCTGGGGTCCAAACTGCATTTGTCATATTTTAAAACGGTTGCCAACAAACTTCGCGAATTTTTATGGCCTGGTTTTTGCTTTTTCAATCAATTATTTTTACTATAATTGATTTGTAATCAGTTGAGTAACCAGTTAGTTTAAACGTAGAAGTAAACCCCAAACGTATGAAAATCTATTACAAAACCGCCGCTCTTTGGTCATCGGCAATTGCAGTTTTAATGCTTTACAGTTGCACCAAATCAAATGATTCTAATGTGGTACCAGCCACCACCAGTGATAATATCGCTGTACATAATTATGGACTATTGCCCATGCAGCCAGAGCAATGGGCCAATGTGGCTGTTTTTTCAAAAAACGCTATCTCAGGCAAAATAGGTTTGTTTGGATTGTCCGCCTCTTCATTACCTAACAGCTACTTATTAGCTTCGCCTGCCATCAGAGACCAGGGGCAAATTGGTTCATGTACAGGATTTTGCGGCGCCGAGACTGGTGAGATATTGTATTATTATAAAAATGGCGGTTCGGTTTCATCTTCTAATTTTGCAACCAACTCTAAGCTTAACGCAAGCATAGGGCAGGCCATTACCAACCAGGTTGCAAACGCACCAACATTAAGTCCGTTGTTTTTATATTATGTAGAGCGTTGTGTGATTTTAAAGGAATCCATTACAGCAGATAAGGGCGCTTATATGGTTAATATACCAGAGGCTTACCAGGGATTAACCAGTAATTCAGGTGGCAGTCCGCTTACCCTCAACGGGACGACATTTGCCGGCGTTTGTTATGAGGCCGATTACCCATACCCTTCAAATGGTTCAAATACATCCACACAATATAAAACGCCACCGAGCGGCAATGCGCTGACTAATGATCAGTTATATACAATCGGTGCGCAAAGCGGAACAACCGGCAGCAGCGGCACAACAACTGAAGGCTATTATGTGATCAATTCATCCGATCCTGTTGCTGATGTTAAAACCGCTATTGCTAACAACAAACCGGTAATGATGGGTTTTAACGTTTACGATAATACCCGGTATCAGTATTTTGAAGGTTTGGGTACTTCAAGCTATACTTATAATCCCCTCACTTCTGGCGGTAAACTGGTTCAGGGCGCACGTCTTTTGGGCGGTCATGCCGTTCCAATAATAGGCTATATCAATGATAGCACGCAGCCTGGTGGCGGGGTATTTATTTGCCAAAATTCATGGAGCACGTCGTGGGGATATCATGGCTATTTTTATTTACCATATTCGGTACTAAGAAGCACCACGGTTGTTCCGGCAGGTAACTTGTATGTCGCTATTATATAAGCTACGATATAAAATTTGATACATTAGAAAGCCGGCCAATTAAAGCCGGCTTTCTTATTCTATATCAAAAATAAAGTTATCTCGGCCTGCGCGGGCGCATTTTTCTAAAACCGGGATCACCTGGTTTGTCTAATTTGCGGTATACCGGCGGTTTGGCCGGAGCAGTCGGTTCGTCGGGACGGATATTTACGGTAAGTTCGCGGTCGCCCATTGGATAGCCATTCAGCACAGCTACCATATTATCAGCAGAGGCCTGGTCGCCAACTTCGATAAAACCATAACCTTTGCAAACGCGTGTTTTTTTATCACGCACCAGTTTTATGGTTTTCAGATCGCCGTGCAGAGCGAATATTTTTGCCAATTCAATTTCGTCCATATTCAGCGGAAAACCGCTGACAAATAATTTTACCATCTCTGATTATACAAACGCAAAACTAACCCAATTGCTTGCATTCGTGTTAAATTAAAAGCATTGTTTATTATTTAAACCAAGGATGCCAGGGTTAGCATCTGCGATAAGCACCATTCAAAAGCGAACATACGTATTTTATACTAAATACTCAAACAAAGTCTGATCGCGGTTTAATTCTATTACGTCGAAACGATGTTCTTCCATGCGTTGCAGCAGGGCAGAGTAGTCATCAGCTGATTTAAGTTCGATCCATACCAGGGCTGGGCCCGTTTCCTTTTCGGTTTTCTTGATAAACCACATACGGGTAACATCCTCGTGCGGGCCAAGTA